>LFRM01342490.1_pt1 | contig 22331 bp, 17 predicted proteins | sample 618341 | NCBI WGS metagenome assembly LFRM01 (sample SAMN03654438, study PRJNA283298) | anaerobic digester metagenome | isolation source: pool of bioreactors CSTR01a, CSTR02a, and CSTR03a thermophilic anaerobic... | place: Denmark: Kgs. Lyngby | collected 2014-05-21 | reverse complement strand
AACGGCGACATTTTTGCCGCAAAGAAATCCAAAATTTTCCTGATTGTCCATATATAAAACAATATCTCCGTGCCTGTTTGTGCGATAAGTAACCACGCCGTATTCAAAAAGCCTGTTCATGAGAAAGGGCGAGGGATGATTGTATGCGTTTGTTTGCGCTACGCTTATGACCGCGTATTCGGGGTCAAAAAATTCCAAAAACTCCATGGACGTGCTTGAATCGCTTCCGTGGTGCCCTACTTTTAGAATATCTATGTCTACACCTTGGTCCAGGTATTCCATTAGATATTCTTCGGAATCGGTATGGGCGTCCCCCGTAAACAACACTTCCGTGCCGCCGTATTTAAGCAAACAAAAAACCGACATGGAATTTCGGTCCGAAAATCGGCTATGGCCGGGAGCGATTATATCTATTTGGTAATTCCATTCTTCGCTTGCGATTTGATAATATTCCCCGTCTTCATCAATGGAAAAAAGTTGAGCTCCATCCTCCACTTTGCTTAAATCCACAAATTCTTTGTAGGTGTTGGAGGCCGTGGAATATATGTCGTTATAATAAATATTCTTTACTTCGTAATTGTCAAGCGCTATTTGGGCCATATTGACATGGTCGCTGTCGGGGTGGGTTATTATCAAATAATCAAGCGTGTCTATATCCATGTCTTCCAAATATGTCTCAAATTTATTCTTTACGGCGTTGGATGCCGTTGTGCCGCTGCCCGCGTCTATCAGCATATCCTTGCCGTCGGGCAGCCTGACCAATATCGCGTCGCCTTGGCCCACATCGATAAAGTGTATTTCAAGCAGGCTTTCCTCGTCAAACTGCCGGGGCAATTCAATATCGGTTTTTGCGCTATAGAAAGAAACGCTTATTTTTTGGCCGTCGTTGTTTTGGCCGGGATTTTCGCTAAGCCACGACAAATCCCCTTTCCAAACAAAAACGCCGATAAGCGCTAAAGCAAGTATGATTACCATGCCCGCCAACGCTTTTTCTCTTTTGGTAAACCTTTTTGCCTTCCTCATTTTCACCTCTTTTTCAAAAACTTTTTATTTCATTATATATGCGCCGCGCCCAAAAAACAACATAATCGATTAACAGAAAAGGGCGAACGGTTCTTTTCCGTTCGCCCTTTCCGTATAGGGAGTAAAACCTCAGAAGCTGAACTCTCTGTACAGAAGTATTTTATCGCCGCTTCGCAAAGGCAGTTTTATGTCGGGATTTAATTGCATAAGGGTTTTCTCGTCGGTGGACAGCATTTTGGCCACATCCCACAAACTTTCGCCCTCTTTTGCTATATACAGGCTTATGGCTATGTTGTCATCCTCTTTGGCCGCTCCTTCCTCCATATCTTCAACAATGGTTTTCTTATTGACGTTATTGCCCCAAGCTCTAACAAACGCGTTCATATTAAGCTCTATTTCGTTTGCCGTTTTCTTTTTGGGCTGACAATTGTTTATCATTATTTGGGCGGCGCTGTTGTCGTCTGCCATAATATCTTTATCAATCAAAATTTGATACGGTATTTCGCATTTGACGCTTTTATGAATGTTTTCTTTGTTGATATAAACCACTTGAGCGTAAACCATGCCTTCGGCGTAAAGCCCGAAATTATTGCTTAACTCAATTGTGGCGTTGACGGGATTTATTACCGCCACCACTTTTTCAATGTCGTCATCCACTTGAAAACTTCCGTTTATTTCTTCTTTTTTATTTCTTTGCCAAACTCCTTCGTTTACATCTATGCGGCTATCTTTGACAATCAATTCTTTATCGATGCAATACGCGTCGCAAATAACTTCGGTTTGGCTTTTCTCAACGGCTACGCCCTTGAAACTTATTTCCAAATCGATAATTATATTTCTGCTCCCTTCCTCTTCCAAAATTATGGTAGTGCTTTTATTAAAGCATTCCAGCATAATTTCGCTTGAAGGCATGATATCGGAATGGGGCGCCTCCAGCGCGAAATCCTGATTGAAGCTTTGCGAAATAAGCTTATTGTCTTCGCCCAAAGCTATTATATTGGTAACGGCTTCGCCTTCCACTTGAAAAAGCTCGTCATAAGGATAAATATTATTAATTACGCAATTGGTATTATACGCGAGAATCTTAAAAATATTTTCTTTGGCTTCAAAGCTTTTTGATATTTCCAGCGTGGTTTCGTTGAGGTTGATTATTTTATCAAGCTTGATTTGGTCTTTTTTGCAATGAATGCCCTCGCCCTCTACTTCCAGAATCTCAACGGGCATTTCTTTAATATAATATCCGTCAATGCTCAAGGACAGCTTTATCTTTAATTCCTGCGTTCCGCTGTAATCGGTATCAATAATCGCGCAACGCAAAACGGCTTTATCGTTAGGCATAATGTCCGCATTCGATAAAGTCGCCATAAATTCCTTGCTGTAATCATAACTCAAAATCTGATCTTCGTCCGAAAGATAGATAATCTTCATAGGAATTTTTCCCGCCACCCTTATCTCGCCTTTCATAGCTTCATAATTGCTTATTTTGGCGACGGCGGACACGCCAAGAATTTTTTTGACCGAAGACAAGTTCAGTTCGGCGTCCTCATAGAAAACAGCGTTTTGAAGTTTTTTTCTGTTTCCGGTATTAATGCTTACCTTGTTTTTAGTCATATAAAGCCCCCTGTTATATCCGATATTTATAAATTATTAAGTTGTTTTGTTTTTTATGACAAGATAATAGGTTAAAATATAAAAAACCGGGAATAAAGTTAATATGCGGGTAATAAAACAGGATATAGCCAAAACAATTGAGCAAGTAAGAGATATGCAGGGCGTTACGGTGAAATTCAAAGTGAACCGAGGGCGCAATAAAATTGAGGAAATCGAAGGCGTGGTAGAAAATGTATACCCTTCCATTTTTACCATAAGAAGCGTTTCGGGAGAACTGTCTTCTTTTTCCTATTCGGATATACTGGCAAAAAACATTCTTTTTTATCGCGTAAAAAAAACAATAAGTTAAACTTTCTTATAGCTTTTATAATTTCGGCAAAACCGCCTCTGGCTTATTTTATCGCCAATAATTAAGCCGCCGCCAATAAGGCAATATATAATAAGGTTTAATTATTAATTTATATAAAGGCGCGCCAATCTTTCAATCTTTATTGCTTTTATGGCAAATGGCTCATTCAGCCGCAAGAGTTTTCTATGAATCTGGCAAAAAACTGCGTGGCCTTCACAAGCGCCTTTATCTCCAGCCTTTCATTTAATGCGTGTATTCTGTTTCTGTCGTCCTCGCTTACGGTAAAGGGAGTAAAGCGGTACACATTGTTGCAAATTCTATAATAGTATTTCGCGTCCGTCGCCGCTATAAAAGGATATGGCGCGGGCAAGAAATTTTCAAAAACTTCATTAATCGTATGCGTAAGAATTTTGTAAGCGGGAGTATCTATGTCCGAAACGGGCGTAGGCTCGGCTTCGCCGGGCAAAACCGTTACTTCTATGTTTTTGCCCACCACATTTTTTACATGTTTAACCACATCGGCGATTGATTCATTGATATTTATTCTGCAGTTGATGGTCGCGGTGGCTTCGGGCGGCAAAACATTGGGAGCGTCCGACCCTTTCATTTGCGTGGCGGCGAAAGTGGTGCGGATTAAGCTTGCCGTTACGGGATGAGCCACCCTCAACGCCAGCTTCAGCAATGGAGACAAGATATCCCTGTTAACAAATATAAATTTATATAAGGGCTTCATATGGGGAGCCAACGCTTTGAAAAGCTGTTTGACAGGAAGATTCCATTTGCATTTCATGGGCGTCATGGCCACATCGTACACGGCTTCGGCCACTAAATCCACCGCGTTTCTTTTTAGCGGCGAAGATGAATGGCCGCCGGGCTTCTTTGCTTTAAGCTCCAAATCCAAATAACCTTTTTCGCAAGTGCCTATAAGCGCCATCATGCCGTTAACCCCAATTATTGAGCCGTCAAGCACTGTGCCGCCTTCGTCAAGCACAAACTCCATTCTTATTCCTTTTTTCTCAAGATAGGCGGCAATATTTTTGGCGCCCTCTTTCCCCGTAAATTCTTCGTCATGACCAAAACAGCAATATATCGTTCTTCTGGGCTTGAAACCGTTTTCAAGCATAATCTCCAACGCTTCCAATAAAGCTATCATCTGCCCTTTCATATCCTGCGAGCCTCTGCCGTACACAAAACCGTCTTTTATGGCTCCCGAAAAAGGCTCCACTTCCCAGCCCTGAGGAGGAGCGGGAACAACATCCTGATGAGCCAAAAAGCATCCCGGCAACAAATCCTTGTCGCTACCTTCGATTTTGTAAATCAAGCTGTAATTGTTTATGATGGTCTTTTTTGCCGCTTTATGAAATAACGGATAAGCTTTTTCCAAATAATTATGGAAGTCCAAGAAAGGCTGATAGCTCATGCCTTCGTTAAGGACGGTAAGCGTAGGGATTTTTACGGCTTCGGACAGATGTTTGGCCACTCTGTCTTGGTCTACGGCAATCGGTTCAAAGCCTTGGTTAGAAAACGCCGTCTTCGAGGGTTTTGTAAATATCGTCCTCAAAATCATAAAAACAATTAAAGCGCCCAGAGAAGCGGCTATGGCAATTAATATTATTTCTCCCGCTGTCATTTGAAAAATCTCCTAAAGGGTATAATAATTAATTATAAGCCCCAATAAAGCCTTATTGCAATCCTTTTTTTAAGAATAAATAAAAAACAATGGCCAAAACTTACAAAATAGTTGCAAAGCATGGCGGAAGATACTATAATATCTATTGGCACTCAAAAGGTGTGATTGCTAAAAATATGGAGATTAAGGAAGGTGCGCATGAAAAAGTTCAAGGCAGAATCTCAAAGAGTTCTCAATTTAATGATTAATTCTATCTACACCCACAAAGAAATATTTTTAAGGGAATTATTGTCCAATGCCAACGACGCTTTGGATAAATTGTATTATAAAAGCCTTCAGGAGAATTTAAGCTTCACCAAGGACGATTTTGCCATTACCATTGAAATCGATAAGAAGAACAGGACTTTGAAGGTAATTGACAACGGCATAGGTATGACCGCCAAAGAATTGGAAGACAATCTGGGCGTAATAGCCAAAAGCGGCTCGCTGGAGTTTAAGGAAAAACTGGAAAACGCCGAAGACATCAACATAATCGGTCAATTCGGGGTAGGCTTTTATTCGGCGTTTATGGTCAGCGATAAAGTAGAGGTGCTCAGCAAAGCGTACGGCGAAAGCAAAGCGTATTTATGGTCTTCCACGGGAGCTGAAGGCTATACCGTTAAAGAAGCCGAAAAGGAGGGCTGGGGCACCGAAATTACCATGTATTTGAAAAAGAGCGCGGAAAATGAAAATTATGACGAGTTTTTGTCCGAATACAGAATAAAAGAACTTGTAAAAAAATATTCCGATTATATACGATATCCCATAAAAATGGATGTGGAAAAAACAAGGGCCAAAAAAGACGACGACAAAAAATTTGAGACATATACCGAAACGGAAACCTTAAATTCCATGGTGCCGCTTTGGAAAAGGAATAAATCCGAAATTACTCAAGAAGAGTATCAAAGATTTTATACCGATACCTTTTTTGATTACGAAAAGCCGCTTAAAGTAATACACACTTCGGCGGAAGGCGCGGCCATAAACTTTAACGCGATATTGTTCATCCCCTCCAAAGCCCCCTTTAATTACTATACAAAAAATTATGAAAAAGGGCTGAGGCTGTATACTAACGGCGTATTGATTACCGAAAAGTGCGCCGACCTTTTACCCGATTATTTCGGTTTTGTCAAAGGTTTGGTGGACAGCGAGCTTACCCTTAATATTTCCAGAGAAACCGTGCAGCACAACCATCAGCTTAAGAAAATAGCCGCCAACATAGAAAAGAAAATATCGGACACCCTTTTTGCCATGCTCGAAAATGAAAGGGAAAGTTACCAAGAATTCTTTAAGGAGTTTGGCATACAAATCAAGTACGGCATCTATGAAAACTGGGGTGTAAACAAGGACAAGCTCAAGGATTTAATCATTTTCCATTCGGTAAAGCAGGACAAATACATCACTTTGAAAGAATATGTCCAAGGCATGGGCGAAAACCAAAAATATATTTATTACGCCAACGGCAGCTCCATTGACTCCATAAAAGTTTTGCCGCAGGCCGAAAAAGTGTTGGAATGCGGATATGATTTACTGTGCCTTATCGACGATATCGACGAATTCGCGCTAAAAATGCTTGGCGAATACGACAAAAAAGAATTCCGTTCAATCTCAGGCAAGGATTTGGGGTTGGATGAAGAAAGCGCCGTAACGGAAACCGAAGCCGATAAAAAAATATTGGAATACATTGCCGAAGTTCTGAAGGACAAAGTATCCAAGGTCAAATTGAGCGGTCGGCTTAAATCACACCCTGTATGTCTTACCAGCGAAGGAGAATTCTCCATTGAAATGGAAAAGGTGTTCAGCAACCTTCCCAACACACAAGGATTAAAGGCTCAAAAAGTATTGGAAATAAACGCCAATCATCCCATATACGAAAAAATAAAGAAAGTATTTGACGAAGACAAAGAAAGCGTTAAGGATTACGCTAAAATCTTATTGACGCAAGCTCAGCTCATTGAAGGCTTGCCCATAGAAAACCCTTCGGAATATTCAGACCTCGTATGCAGGAAACTGAGTTTATAATCTTAATAAACAGTCCTAAATACCCGCCCAAGCGGCGGGTATTTAATTTTTGGCATTGAAATATCGAATAGTTTAATCTATAATAAGTATTATTAAACATTACGGGAGTATATGCAATATGAAACTTGACGCTCATTTAATCGCAAGAACACGGCCTCTTGCGAACAGCAATAACATCATAAAAGGCGACGGCTACAGGATAACGGTACTCACCCCGCAATTGATAAGAGTTGAACAAGGCTCGTTCTTTACCGACGAAGCCACGCAAGCCGTGTGGTTCAGGGATTTTCCGCCCGTTCACTTTACGGTAAAAAAAGAAAACGACTATCTTTATATCATTACCGAAAAAGCGGTGTTTTGGTTTGACAAAAAGCTTACAAAGGTCATAAACGTTACCTTGGGCGACGAAAACAAAACGGTTAAATGCGGCAACGCAAAGAATCTTAAAGGAACTTACCGCACCTTAGACGGAACCTGGGGCTGGGTAAAGCTGAACAACGGAATCATGTCCAAAAGCGGGGTGGCGGTGCTGGACGACAGCAAATCGCTATTGCTCGTTGATGGCGAAGCGACGCCGAGAAAACATAAAACTAAAGATTTATATATTTTCGCATACGGAAAGGATTACCTTAAATGCTTGCAGGCTTTTTTCAAATTGACCGGCGAAGTTCCGCTCATACCCAGATACGCCTTAGGCAATTGGTGGAGCAGATATCGCGCTTATACTCAACAAGAATATATCGACCTTATGGAGAAATTTAAGAAAATCGGCGTTCCCATTACCGTGGCTACCGTGGACATGGATTGGCACTGGGTGGACGTAAATGAAAAATTTAACGCTGGCATTAAAAGCACGCTGACACATCAGGCGGGCTGGACAGGTTATTCTTGGAACACCGATTTGTTCCCCGATTACAAAGCTTTCCTGAAGTATTTGCATGACAACAATTATAAGACCACATTGAATTTGCATCCCGCCGACGGCGTAAGATGGTTTGAAGACATGTATAAAGAAATAGCTCAAGAAATGGGCGTTGATTACAAAAGCGGCGCCACCGTGGAATTCGACATTACCGATTCAAAATTCATCAACTCCTATTTCAAGATTCTTCATAACCCTTATGAAGACGACGGTGTGGATTTCTGGTGGATAGATTGGCAGCAAGGCAAAAAATCAAAAGTCAAAGGGCTTGATCCGCTATGGTCGCTCAATCATTACCATTTTCTCAACAGCCAAAGAAACAACAAAAGAGGACTTATCTTGTCCCGCTACGGCGGCGTAGGCAGCCATCGCTACCCCTTGGGCTTTTCGGGGGATACTTTTATTTGTTGGAGAAGCTATAAATTTCAGCCTTATTTTACCTCTACGGCGGCGAATATCGGCTATACTTGGTGGAGTCATGATATCGGCGGGCATATGTTCGGAATAAAAAACGACGAGCTTTATTTGCGTTGGTTGCAATTCGGCGTATTCAGCCCCATAAACAGACTGCATTCCACTTCTCACGATTTATTGGGCAAGGAGCCTTGGAATTATTCGGACGCCGTAATGAAGTACGCCATAAAATTTTTGAAATTAAGACATCGCCTTATCCCATATATCTATTCCATAAATCACCTTACGCATAAATACGGCCTTCCCCTTTGTCAACCTCTTTACTACGCCCATCCCGAAGAATATAACGCTTATAAATACAAAAACCAATATTACTTCGGCCCTCAATTGCTGGTGGCTCCCATAACCGAAAAGATTAATAAACGCCTTGCTATGGGCAAAACTAAGGTTTGGTTACCCAAAGGCAGGTGGACGGATATCTTTACGGGCAGAATATATAATGGCGACAGAGAGCTGTATATGTTCCGCGGATTGGAGAGCTTGCCCGTTCTTGCCAAAGAAGGCTCCATAATTCCTTTTGCGGACAATGAAGGCAACGATTGCTCAAACCCCAAAAATTTGACTTTATATATCTACAGAGGAAACGGCGAATTTGAGCTATACGAAGACGATGGGGAAACTTTGGAATTCAGGGACGGCAAATACGCCATAACGGCGATAACATTAAGACAAAATAAAGCATTGACTTTTACAATAAACAAAGCAAGGGGCGACTTGTCCGTAATTCCCGAAAAAAGGCATTACAAGATGATATTCAAAGATATCGCGGACGCAAAATATACCGTGGAAATCAACGACATAAAGACCGATAAATACCGGGCCAAAATCGATAATCAAGAGCTGACAATCGAAATGGATTTGGCCGCCACCGACTCATTGAGAATTACCTTCCACGAGTTTACGCCCAGAACCAACGGGGATTACCGCGAAAGCGCCGTTAATTTAATGTCAAAATATCAAGCAAGCAATGTGTCCAAGATGTTTATGTATAGAAACTTCCAGAAAGCCAAGGACAAACAGCAATTCATTGCCGCCGCCAAAAAATTGCCGTTATGGCGAAAGGCTTTGAAATACGCTTTGCTTGAAATACTGGAGGAATAATGAAAAAGTTTTGCGGCTTTTTTCTGCTTGTCTTGTTGTTCTCGCTTATCTTTACGGCATGCAGGGAGCCGCAAAAAACTTATACGCTGTTTTATAACACAAACGGCGGCGCTCCGATAGAGTCCGTAACTCTCATTTCTTCCCAACCCGCTCCCCTTCCCGTTCCTCAAAACGGCGACTTGGAGTTTTTGGGCTGGTATCTCGACAACGAATTCAAAGAGCGTGTTCCCGAACCGTTATTTCTTACCCAAGATTTAATTATCTACGCCCGATGGAACCTGCCCGACCAGCCCCTTCCGCCCAAGACCAAAGCCAATGTAACCGTTCGTTTGCAGGGTGAAGAAGACATTGTCTATACCGTGGATATTAATACCGCGCTGCCATCCCTTCCCCAATACCAACGCGACGGCTATCATTTATTCTGGTATACCGATGAATTTTTTTCTCGGCCCTTCGATATAAAAAAGCCTATTGAAGACGATATAATAATATACGGCAAGTGGACGGCCATCTTCAAGACCAATCTTCTAGAAGGAGAGCTGATTGGCCTTACCGAATACGGCAAAACGCTGAGCGCGATAGCCGTGCCCGATCAAATAGACGGCGTTGCCGTTACTAAGCTGTCAAAAGATTGCTTCCGCAAATGCGAAAATCTTATTGAATTGACTATCGGCAAAAATGTGAGTCAAATCGCGGCCAGACCTTTTAGCGGCAGCGACAAATTGGAAAATATATTTGTGGACGAAGAAAACCCAAACTTTACAAGCATATCCGGAACGCTTTATACGGCGGACAAAAGCGAATTTATTGCTTTTCCCAAAGCAAAACAAATAGGTCAATTTGTTGTTCATTCAAATACCGTAGCCATCCGCAACGACGCTTTCGGAAATTGTAAATTCATAAACAGCGTTCTTCTCCCTTCAGGCTTGCAAACAATAGATATTCAAGCTTTTAGCGATTGCTACGCCGAAATAATCTTTTCCGAAGGCATAACCGCCATTACCCAAAACGCTTTCAGCGGATACAAAGGCCAAAACATAACTTTGCCAAACACCGTTACGCTCATAGAAGAATACGCTTTCAAAAATTGCGTTAATCTTAAAACAATAACTCTTTCAAACTCCTTAGAAACTATTGAAGAAATGGCCTTCTACGGCTGCGCTGACCTTGAACAAATTACGCTGCCCGCGTCTTTGCAAGTTTTGGATCGCTTGGCTTTCTTCAATTGCGTTAAGCTGGAAATAATAACCATATTGGCCCAGCAGCCCCCCGAGCTTATCGGTGAAGGCGCTTTTTATCCCATTGACGCTGTAATATACGTTCAAGACCTTGCGCTTTATCAAAACGCCGATGGCTGGCAAGACATCAAATCGTTATTAAGACAAATCATTCAATCAAAATATCTTTTTTTCTGATATTTATTTCGCTGATAATAATGGACAACAAAATAAGTCCTCCGCCCGCGGCTAAAGACCAAGTTAATTTTTCATATCCGAACAAAATGGAAAACACGCTTCCAAACACGGCTTCCAATGTCATTATCAAAGCCGCGCTTGTAGCCGTGGTGTTTTGTTGAGCCACAACCTGCAGCGTTTGGGACACAAAGGAGGGAAAAACGCCCATATACAACAAAGGCAATAGAGCTCCCGTCCAATTTATTCCGCCCACTTCGCCGCCGTCAAACACGATAAAATAAAATAATCCCCCTATCGCTTGCGTAAGCCCCAACATAAACGCTATTATGCTGAAATCTATGTCTTTGGCGTTGTTTGAGATATAGGTTAAAGAAAAAGCGAACATAATCGCTCCCAGCAACGCCAAAGCGTCTCCCCAGTTTAGCGTTACGCTGCTGCTCAAAAAGCCGGTAAGCGCGGCCATGCCCGACAGGCAGACAGCCACCGACACAAAAACCTTAAGCGTGGGTCTTTTATTATGGAATATCCATACGATAAAAGGCACGATAAGCACATTGCTGGCGGTAAGAAAGGCGGAATTGGATACCGTGGTATAATGCAAAGACACCGTTTGCAAAACATAAGCCAAGCTGTTCAGACTGCCTGCCACAAAGCCTTTTTTGATTTCCTCTTTTGTGATGGAATTGATTTTTTTGAAATAAAATACATAACACAAAAGGGCGAAAATTCCGCCCCTTATAAGATTTATCATGCCCGTGGGCGCATTGTTGTCTATGGCTATCTTGGTGGCGACAAACCCCGATCCCCATAACAATGTTACCACAATGAGAAGCAGATCGGCCGTCGATTTTTTTAATTTCATTCTATATTTCTATTTTATACGGTTGCATATTTTTGTATACCGTCCAATGCTTGAAGCCCAGCTCCCTAATCAGCGCGGCTATTTGGGCGTATCTATGGCAAAGCCTTGACAATTTATGCGCGTCCGAACCGTAAGTAATATTATCCCCGCCCAGCTCCTTATATCTTTTGATTATGCTTATATCGGGCATACATATGCCGTTTTTGTAATTGGCGTTGATTTCCAGCGTCTTGTCTTTATTTATGATTCCCTTTAATATCTCGTCGATAAGGTCGGGAAAATCGGAATGGAGCAAATCCTTATCGTCATAAAGAGAATTTTTTGCCACATAACCTATATGTCCCACGGTATTATACGGATAAGGAGCGTCCAAGCTGTCAAGCACGCCCAGCAAATAATCCTTATAGCTTTTCTCTCTGTCCTTATTCTCAAAATACGACGGAAAATAAACATCGTGGTTGCCGATAGAGTGAACGGAATTGATTATATAATCGAATCTGTCAAAAGGTATGTCGTCAAGGTACCTTTTTGAAGCTTCTCTATGATAACCCAATTCCAGTCCCACAGCAAAATCCAAACCCTCCACCTGCTCCTTGATTTTTTCTATTTCCTTTAGATATCCTTCAAGGTCAAGCTGATGAAAATACTCATAACCGTCAATAGCCAAATAATCATAGTCGCAATGATCGGTTACGGCAAGATATTTCAAACCTTTCCGCTTGGCGGTCTTAGCCATTTTTTTAATGCTCTCGCAACCGTCATGAGAGAATCTTGAATGCGTATGCGTGTCAATCATAATCTTACATTTGTTTGGGCGCCGATATTCCCAGCAGCCTCAATCCCTCCTCAAGCACTATATGCACGGCGGCAACCAATTCCGCTCGAGCTTTTTTCACGCCTTCTTCGGCGTCAATGATGCGGTGTTCGTAATAAAAACGATTAAACGCTTGACTCAATTCCACCAAATAACGGCTGATATAACAAGGCTCATACCTTTCCGCCGTTTCCATAAGCGTTTGGGAAAATTTCTCAAGCAAGGCGATTACTCGCAAACCTTCTTTATTGTTAATGCCTTGATAATCGCCGCCGTCGCCGTTTAAAACAGCTTGGTCGCCGATTTTGGCAAGCACGCTGTTGCATCTGGCGTTGGTGTATTGCACATAAGGTCCGGTTTCTCCTTCAAAGCTCAGCACCTTGTCATAGCTGAATACGATATCCTTTATTCGATTATTGTAAAGGGTGGAGAATATCACCGCCCCCACTCCCACTTGTTCGGCGATTTTTTCTTTATCTTCCAGATCGGGGTTTTTTTCGGTTATTATCGCGTGCGCCTTTTCCACCGCCTTATTCAACACATCTTCCAGCAGCACAACCTTGCCTTTGCGGGTGGACATGGCGCCGTCTTCCAGCGACACCATGCCAAAAGGTATATGATACACACCCCAATCTTTGCCCAAAAGTTCCAAAACCTTAAAGATTTGCTTAAAATGCAGGTTTTGCTGATAAGCCACCACATAAAGACATTTATAAAAATCGTATGTCTTTTTGCGATAATAAGCGGCGGCAAGATCTCTTGTTGCGTACAGCGTGGCGCCGTCCGCTTTAACCAACAAGCACGGCGGCATGCCGTATTCGCTTAAATCCACTATCTTGGCGCCGTCCGATTCCACAAGCAAATTCTTTTCTTTAAGCTCATTGAGCACGGGCTCCATTTTGTCGTTATAAAAAGCTTCTCCGTTATAACTGTCAAATTCTATATTGAGCCTTTTGTAAATCTTATCCACTTCCTTCAAGGTGATTTCCTTAAAGAGATTGAAAAGCTCCAAGGCTTCTTTATCCCCGTCCTCGATTTTTTTGAAATAAAATCGAGCTTTATCGTCAAGTGAAGAATCTTTTTCGGCTTCTTTATGGAATTTTACATACAACGAATTGAGATAGCTTACCCCCTTTTCCTCAAGCGATTTGCCGTTCCCCCACATTTTATACGCCACAATCAGCTTGCCAAATTGCGTTCCCCAGTCCCCAAGATGGTTTATTCCCACAACTCGATAGCCCAGTTTCTTATACACTTTATACAGCGCGCCGCCGATTACCGTAGTGCAAAGATGTCCGATATGAAAAGGCTTAGCGATGTTTATTGAGGAATAATCGATGCAGATGGTTTTGCCCTCCCCCATATCGGAATTGCCGTAATCGCTTTTTAACGCAAGAATGCTTTTCAATAAATCTTTCGCGTAATAAAGCCTGTCCACATAAAAGTTAAGATAGCCGTTTACGGCCTGAACTTTGGCAACGGGCGGTCTTAACTTGCTTTGCAAAGCTTGCTGCAGTTCCTCGGCTATTTTAACCGGGCTCTTCCTTAATTTTTTGGCGTACGGAAAACACGGAAGCGCAAAATCCCCCATGCTTTCGTCGGGCGGAACGCCGAGGGCGTCATATATGCTTTGAGCGCTTTCCCCCTCGATTGTTATCATGTCCGCAATAATCTTTTTGGTGTCAATATTCATTTTTTCCTCTTTATGCAGTCGTTCGTTTTTTTATGGCGATATCTTTATACTCCCGTCCTTTTGCCAGACTTTTGTCAAATTCTGTGCAGGTTATAATGGTCTGCAAGTTATTGGTAACCTCAAGCAAGGCTTTTTGTCTGTCATAATCCAATTCGCTGAGCACGTCGTCAAGCAGCAATACGGGGAATTCTCCTGCCACGCTTTTGAACATAAATATCTCCGCCAGTTTAAGGCTGAGCACCGCCGTTCTTTGTTGCCCTTGCGAACCGTATTTGCGCACATCGATGCCGCCTGCCATAATCTTTAAGTCGTCTCGGTGCACGCCGTTGTTGGTATATTCCATTTTGCGGTCTTTTTCGCGGTTTTTCAAGTAAAGCTCTTTCATGCTGGCTTTAATATCCGAAAAGTCAATGTCTTCGGTTTCGTACTTTATTTCCATGCTCTCTTTGCCGCCCGTTATCTTGCCGTGCTGCTCTTGAGCGAAGGGCTGAATTTTTTCAATAAATTCTTTGCGCTTAAGCGTTATCAACTCCACGCAAGGCAAAAGAGATTCGTCCACAACGCTTAACATTTCCTCAAGCGCCGTTTTGTCTTTATACTCTTTAAGAAGCTTGTTGCGGTGTTTCAAAAGCTTATTATACTTTATCAATGTATAAAAATATGTCTTGCTCTGTTGGGATAGGCTTATATCAATAAATTTTCTTCGATCGGCGGGAGATTCTTTTATAAGTTTAAGCTCGTCGGGGGAAAAATATACTGCGTTTATTACCCCCAACAACTCTCCCAGCCTTGATATGGGCGTTTGGTCAATTTTAATAAACTTTTGCCCCGCCGCGTTTATATATATTTCTACCGTATGGTCGCCGTGCTTCTTCTTTACCTCGGTTATTACCGTGGCGCCCTCCTCGCCGTCGGCATTCCAATTTATTATATCCTTATCCCTTATGTTTCGCGCGGTTTTTCCTATGGAGGACATGAGAATCGCTTCCACAAGGTTGGTCTTGCCGCTGGCGTTATGTCCCCTGATAATGTTAAGACCGTCGTCAAAATTCAGTTTTATTTCCTCATAACTTAAGAAATTACGAAGATAAAGACTCTTTACAATCATTTCGTACTTATTTGTTTATTTCATAGGGCGTAACTTGATATACATAATAATTAAGCCAGTTGTAAAACAATAAATTGCCCGTGGAATTCCAGCTCATATTTATTTTTTCTATATCGTCGTCTATGAAATAATTAACGGGTTTTTTAATTTTTAAGCCTTTGGCAAGATCTCTCAAGTACTCATTTTTGAGCGTATCCCTGTCATATTCAGAGTGTCCGAAGAAAAAGAATTTCCTGTTATCCGTCGATTTGGCTATGCTTATGCCGCATTCGTCCCCCGCGGCAAGCACCTGCAATTTTTCGTGCCTATACACCGCCCCTTCGTCAATGACGGTATGCCTGGAATGAGGTATGGAGAATCTGTCGTTCATGCCCTTAAGCAATAAATCATAATTGACAAGCGCTCTGTTTTTAAATACTCCGAAAAGCTTTTCCTCAAGGGGGAATTTCTCTATGCCGTAATAATATTTCATGGCCGCCTGCGCTCCCCAGCATATATAAATGGTGGAAGTAACATGCTTGTCCGCGAATTCCATAATTTCACAAAGCTCATCCCAATACTTTACTTCTTCATAGTCCAAGTTTTCCACAGGGGCGCCGGTAATTATCATGCCGTCAAAATCCCTGTTTTTTATTTCATTATATGTCTTATAAAACTTATCCATATGTTTCTGGGAAACATTGGAGCTTTTGTAAGACGCGGTCTTGATTAAGGTGATATTGACCTGCAAAGGCGTGTTGCCCAGCAATCTCATAAGCTGGGTTTCGGTAACTTCCTTTGTGGGCATTAAATTCACTATGGCGATTTCAATAGGTCTGATATCCTGTCTTTCCGCTCTCGTTTGAGACATTACGAAAATATTCTCTTGAGTAAGAATATCGAAAGCGGGAATATCTTTAGGTATTACTATCGGCATAGGCTAACTCCTTTGGCTAATCAGCAATGCTTCATCTATGTCTTGCAATATATCTTCTTTTGATTCTATCCCCACGGATAACCTTATCAAATTGTCGCTTATTCCGCAATCGATAAGGTCTTGGTCGGACAATTGACGATGGGTGCTGGAAGCGGGATGCAGCACACAGCTTCTGGCGTCGGCTATGTGCGTTACGATTCTGAACAGCTTCAGCGCCTTTTGGAATTTTGAAGCCGCTTCCCTGCCGCCTTTTATCCCAAAAGTAACCATTCCCGAACACCATAAATTATCGAAATACTTGCGGGCTTGAGGATAATTTTCATCGCTTTCCAGCCCGGCGTATTTCACCCATTCGACGGCGGGATTGTTCTGCAGCAGCTTGGCGACGGCCAAAGCGTTGTCGCTGTGGCGGGGCATTCTTAAATGCAACGTCTCCATTCCCATATTGATCAGAAACGCGTTCATGGGCGCCATCTGAGCCCCTATGTCTCTCATATACTGCACCCTTGCCTTGGTGATGAAAGCCGCCTTGCCGCATTGCTTGGCATAAACCATGCCATGGTAGCTGTCGTCGGGGGTGTTGAAGTCGGCGTATCTGTTGTTTCCGCAATAATTAAAGTTCCCGCCGTCCACAATAAGACCGCCCAAACTGCGCGCGTGGCCGTCCAAATACTTGGTAGCCGAATATACCACAATATGAGCCCCCCATTCCAAAGGACGGCATATAACGGGAGTGGCAAGGGAATTGTCCACCACGATAACGATGCCGTATTTATCGGATATGGCTTTAAGCATATCAAAATCGGCAATTTTCATGGCGGGATTGGCAAGCGTTTCCACGAAAATAAACTTTGTCCTGTCGTCAATAAGCTTTTCTATATCTTCTATACCGCTGTCCGGCTTAAAAAATCTGCATTCAATGCCGATTTTGGGCAAAGTAACATTGAACAAATTATATGTGCCGCCGTATATTGAAGATATCGACAAAATGTTGTCGCCTTTGGACGCAAGCGTAAGCGTGGTCAAATATATCGCCGCCATGCCGCTTGAGCAAGCCATCGCTCCCACGCCGCCGTCAAGCGCCGTTATTTTTTGTTCCAAAGCGTCCAAAGTGGGATTGGACAAACGCGTATAAAAAAAGCCTGACTTTTTCAAATCGAATAAGTCTCCCATTTCTTCTGGCGTTTCATAGCTGAATGTGGTGCTTTGATATATCGGGAATACTCTGGCTTCTCCGTTTTGGGGATTATAACCTGCTTGAACGCATTTTGTGTCAATACTTTTCATTTTCCACCTCAATAATCTTTTATGCTTCTTTCTATTTCCCTGTTTAAGGCTTTCTCTTTCAAGGCTTGCCTTTTATCATGCAATTCTTTTCCTTTGGCTACCGCCAGCTCTACTTTTACCAGATTGTCTTTGAAATATATTTTTGTGGGAACAAGCGTATAGCCTTTTTTTTCCACCCTGCCCCGCAGCCTGTTTATTTCCTGCTTGTGCAAAAGCAATCTTCTGTCCCTTTTGGATTGGGGATTAAAGTAACTGCCTTTATTGTACGGGGCTATATGCGCGTTAATTAAAAAAATCTCGCCGCCCTTTATTATGGCAAAGCTATCCTTAAGGTTAACATTGCCCAGTCTCACGCTCTTGACCTCGCTGCCCACAAGCTCTATCCCCGCTTCATATTTTTCTTCAATAAAGTAGTCGTGAAACGCTTTCTTGTTGGTGGCAATTACCTTAATCATAACATCCTCTGTCAAATAATAATATCATATTTATTACCTCAAAGCAATTTAATTAGTAATAAAAAAGCGGCTTCGCCGATTGGAGCAAGCCGCTTTGGTTTTTCGTTTTTTGTTCGTTTTTTATAACGACAATCTTTCTTTAAGAATCTGTATCACAAAGAATAAAACCGAAGTTACAAGTATCATCGCCGCTACTATTATCGTCCATCTTTTGAACTTGGCGTCCAACGACTTTGCTTTATTCTTGCCAAAAAACGATTCCGCGCCGCCGGCTATTGCCCCGAGATTAGCATTATTGCCCTGTTGCATGACAACAATAATAATCATCACTATGGAGAAAAGCACCATAAGCGACATAAAGACTATCGACAATACAGTATAAAATAAATACCAATCAAACATATCTTTCTCCTCGCCATCCTCTAAAGATGCGTAAGTAATTCTATCACAAAATATTTAATATTACAAGCAAAAATATTATAAAAACAAACTTTTTGCGTTATGCTCTTTCTTTGACCGAATACTTTTTTATTATTTCCACGGGATAATAACTCAGCTTCGCCTTTCGCAATCCTTGATCCCCCGCGTCTTCTTCCCTGTTCACGAATACCACGCCGCTTTCCTGATTGTTTTTGACAAATTCGTTATTTATCACAGCATATGAGCCTTTATAGCTTTTGTCGGCTTTTTCTATATGCACATACAGCGTGTTCCTCAATTTTTCGCCTATGGCAAACGCCGCCATCTTGCCCTCAACCTCGATATACCCTCCTTTCAAGTCAAGACGGTCGTAATTGTCAAGCACATTGTAAAGCATCTGTTTTTCTATTTCAAAAAGAAAATGGTCTTTTGAGGTTTCCGAATAATACTTTTTCAAGAACTCTTTGACGGCGGGTATGTCCTTAGAGGTAAGCTTTTTGTAGACATAATCGGGATATAATCTCTTAAATCCGTTTATATGGTTTCTTTTGGAATGATATTTTTTGCCTTTCAAGTACAACAAATCATCAAAATTATAAAGATATTCCCCCCAATTGGGAATTTCTTTAATTTCAAATCTGTCTCCGAAATATTCCGTCAACAAATCCGCCGATTGCTTGGTAACGCCGTGGAAATTTAAGGGGCAGCCGTTTTGGGCGCAAAAGCTTTCTATGTCGTCGAGCGCTTTATATAAATCGCCTTTGCCCAGCGGTATGCTGAAAGTGGTATTATTGTTCAAATGGCTGCTTATAATCAGCATATCGTGGCTTATGGCGTAAGAATAATTCAAATGCTCTTGCCACATATAAAGCACGCCGCGCGTATAGTCGCAAATTCTGTACGGCTGATGCTCAAGGAACTTGTTCAGCATGCCATAATCCTTCAGCTCTATGGGGCGGAAATCCAAAATATCTTTTTTGCTCTGCTTATGCGGCGCCGGACATCCTTTCATCAATAGTAACTCCTTATAAAAAACCTAACCTATTGACGACAGGTTAAGTTTTTGTTTTTTGTTGCAATTTTTCTGTTTTGTATATTTTTCGTTAATACTCTTTATTAAATTCGAATGTCTATAATATGGACCTTTATTTTCAGATGCGCCTTTATGTCGGGGTGGGAGAATTCTCCGATAATATCGCCGCCGCCTACAATACCGTGTTGGGTATAATAGTCATTCGAAATGAATATGAATCCGCCTTTATCCACATAACCTTGGCTTTCATATACTTGGTTGCGTATTATCGCTCCTTGTTCTATCGTTATATTGTGTCCGTTTGTCATAATATTAAACAATGTGGTGTATTCGTCGGCGCGAATGGTAACATCTTTTTGCAATACCAAGGTATCTCCGGGCTGAAAACCAAGACTCAAAAGTCTGTCGATAAAGTCCATATCTATTTCCGTTACCGACGAATCCAAAAAATGCCTGTTGGGAATTAAACCTGTGCCCGCATTGGCGTAATTGGCGATTAAATCGTCCAAATTGCTGTTCCTTATGCCCGCTTGCAATTCAACGGGCATTCCGTATTCGCTGTCCTGCGCCAGTCCGATATTCATAAGAACTTGTAAATTGCCGGTAGCCAATGCCGCCGATAACTCCATGGGAATATCGCTTATCTCGGTGTTTTCGTCAATCAGAGCCAGCACTCCGCTTGAGTAATTGTCTTGGGAAAAAACTTCGTTTATTTTTAACGATTTAATTTTTTCGTTCATATCCTCAATCTTGGTATCCTTCAAGGCTATCAAGATAGGTTCGGACACGCCTTCCTCAATGTCAATCACTTCGGCCAGCTTCAAACTTTGGATAAGCGGCTGAAGCTTTGTGCCCAAACCCGCCAATTTTATGTCTTCGCTGCCGAACATATTCGGGTCTTCCCCTTCCAAAGGCAATCTCATCTTTCGCAATATGGCGGGGGATGTCTCGTCAATTTCAATAACATCTTTTACCGCCATGTCGTCGATTCTTTGCCCTAAATTCTCTATCGTGGACTGACCGATATATTCCCAAACATAGGTGTCACCCACATCAAGGAGTTCGCTAAGAGGCGTTATCTTAAGCGTATCTTCTATGCCAAGCACGGCGGGATTGGTTTCGTCCGCGGGAATGGTTTCAATGGGACAATCCCTAAGCGCCCACATAAGCTTGGTCGAACCGCCCTCGGTTCCCGGCTCTTTCAATGTCATTATGTCTTTCAGCCGCATTGTTTTAAGGGCGACATTTACTCCGTTAGGATTGCCGTATTCGTCTGTTCCCGCAAGGGTAACGTCGTTATCGGCAAAATATTGGAGGATGTTGCTGGAATTTTCATCAATATCTATTAAATCCGCAATCTTCATATTTTTTATTTTTTCGTCGGTTTGGCTTCCGCCCAATTCGCCTATGGGGGTTTCCCTCAATTCCCACAATACGGAATTAGATTGGGGGGTGATTTCAATTACTTCCTGCAATTGCATTTCCATAACCAAATCATTGGTTTGGGAAGCTCCAAGATTGCCTACTTGGACGTCTTTAAGCTTAATCAAAATGGGGCTGGATTTGTTTTCCCCTTCTTCAATAATCGTTATCACGTCGCGAAGGGGAAGGGAGTTTACTCTGGCGTCCAAACCGTTTTGCTCGTCGCTCAGCTGTCCTATCTGCAAATCCGCGATGCTCTTAAGAACAGGACTGGAATTTTCCGTTACTTTGATAAAATCCTGCAATTCAAATTGTTCTATTTGAGTAAAAGCAGTATTCAAAGGCGAATCCAAAAATTCGTCGCGTTGAAATACAGGCAAATCGGGAAATTGTATGTTGAATTTCTCGGAAGCGGCGGCCACGGTCATTTTCTCGGCGAATGTTTGACCGAAGTTGGCTAAAGTGGTTTGCTTGATATCCTCTATTTCCAAACCGGTCATCTCATTAATGGACTTGGAAAAAACGCCGTATCCGATTATTTTTTCGATTTCGCCTATGGGGGTGGTGGTAAAGCCTTGTAATAAGGGCAGCATTTTCTTGCCCCAGTCATATATCGACAATCTCTTTATTTCTTCATCCCATTCCAAATTAATGCCTTGCTTGGAGGCATAATCGGACACCTTCTCCATCATACCTTTGCGGGTGCCGAAATAAACCACGCCGCCCACGACTGAGCCAATGGTAAGGACCACTCCCAACAGTATGCATAATATGACTGTGAATATCTTTCCGGCACAGCCCGCGGTAAAATTCGTAAATCGCATATTAACCTCCTAAAAAGGACAGCAACAAAAAATTCAGCGTTTCTTACCCGCCGGCTTTAGCTATCATGGCCATAATCTTATCGATATAAGATTGCATATCAACATTTTTCGCCAAAAAATCATAAAGGAAATTATTATTGGCGAGCATTTTTGTTACCACTGAATTGTCTATCATTTGATTGACGGGTATTATAAGCTCATAGTTGCCCAGCAGTTTTACTATGGTCAAAAAGCCGAAAACAAGCACGACGGCAATAACCAATCCCAACACCCCGCCCAATATCTTATTGATATAATAACCTAAGTACGTGGTGGTAACGGCTTTCTTTATCAAATAGAAAACCACCTTGAAAATAATGAACATCAAAATCCAAAGCACGATAAACGCGGCCGCGCTTAATATGTAAGCGGTAATCACCCCCACCACGGCTTCCAAGAAAGGCGCTTCCCCTTTCTCTTTGACCTGTTTGGCCACTATTCCTTCAAGCGTGTTTGTCATAAAGGCAAGTCTTGAGCCTTTCAATAATTCCTCAAACGGTCTGGGGCCGGTGCCGGGATCGTAGCCGAGCTCATCGGGCGTATCGGGATTGTTGTCAAGGTCATATAAAGCCACCACTTGCTGAGCGCCGGGCACATACTTGTCCAACGGCTGAGCTATAACCTCAACAAGCTTATCGTCAAGCAAAGTATTGTCAATAGTAAAAGTTACTACCGGAGAAATCAAAACTATGGCAAGCGCCAAAGCGGCGATTGATGAAATAAGACCGGATACCATCTTATACATACCTCTCCAAATACCGAACAGCAGTAACAAAATTGTTACCGTTACCACAACGATGTCCAGTATATTGATGCTGTTAAATATGTTTGCCATACAACCCTCCGGCAAATTCCTGAATATCTTTTATAAA
>LFRM01102837.1_pt1 | contig 22347 bp, 27 predicted proteins | sample 618341 | NCBI WGS metagenome assembly LFRM01 (sample SAMN03654438, study PRJNA283298) | anaerobic digester metagenome | isolation source: pool of bioreactors CSTR01a, CSTR02a, and CSTR03a thermophilic anaerobic... | place: Denmark: Kgs. Lyngby | collected 2014-05-21 | reverse complement strand
AAAAGAAGGTAGAAAATATGGTGTCCTATTAGGTCTTATAACTCAAAGACCAAGTGAATTATCTAATACAGCTTTATCACAATGTTCTAATTTTATTTCATTTAGAATGTTTCATCCTGATGATTTAAAAATAATAAGTAGTATATCTAGTAATGTTAGTTTAGAAACAATTGAAAAATTAAAAAGTTTAACACCAGGAATAGCTATGGTTTTTGGAGTTTCATTTAAATTACCGCTTTTAACTAAATTAGAATTACCTAATCCAATGCCACAAAGTACTAGTGTTAATATAAAAGAGTTATGGTACCAATAAAAAAAGAGATTTCAAAATCTCTTTTAATTTGTCATTTTTTTTAAAGCTTTAGCTTCTCTAGCAGTTAATTTAACTTTAATTCCATTAATAGTAACGGTTTGAAAATTAGGTTTTTGTTTAGTTCTGGTAGCGTTTAAAGCATGAGAACGCTTATTACCAGATAAAGGTTTAACGGTTGATATTTTTTTCGCCATGGTATCTCCTCCTTAAATTCCATCTGATTTTACCATAAAAATAATTGAAGGTCAATTGTTATCAGCTTAGTTGGTAATTAATTATATTATTATTTGTCAAACTAGTCTTAGTATTATATAATAAATTTAGGTGGTTATCTTGAAAGAATGTATAAGTATTAAAACTGATTATTCACTTTTAAAAAGTCTTATTCAAATTAAAACTTTACTTTCTTTTGGAGTGGAAAATGGTTTTAACACCTTAGGAATTATCGATGATAATCTATCTGGTTCAATGGAGTTTTTAAAAAATTGTTATAAAAACTCGATCAAACCAGTAATTGGATATGATGTTAAGTATAATGATAAAAATATTATATTATACGCTAAAAATTATTCTGGTTTGAAAAAATTATTTAAATTAAATACTTTTTTATTAGATAATCCTTTAAATATTATAGAATTAACAAAATACATTAATGATTTAATAATTTTAATACCATATAATTCAATAGATTTATATGATGAATTAAGTAAAGTTAGTAAAAATGTATTCATAGGATATAATAATGATGATGAAAAAATTACATCTTTACTATTAACTGATAAAGTTGTTTACTTTAATATTGCTTTAACACTTACTAAGGAAGATACTAAATATTTAAAAATAATTGAAGCTATTAATAATAATTTAACTATTGATGAAATAAAAACTGATTATAATCAGTTATATTTAAAAGCTACTGATTCATCTATATTAACTAATTTAATTAATATAGAGTTACCTAATTATCCAGTATTAATCCCTCATTATGATTCTAATATAAAAAACAGTTATAAATATTTAGAAAACTTAGCTATCAAAGGTTTATATAAAAGACTTGGAAAAGATGTTTCTAAAGAATATAAAGACAGATTATTATATGAACTTAAAGTAATAAAAGATATGGGATATGTTGATTACTTTTTAATCGTATATGATTATGTTAAATATGCGGTTCATAATGATATTATGGTTGGTCCTGGTAGAGGTTCAGCAGCTGGATCATTAGTTACATATTCAATAGGTATAACTTCAGTAGACCCTTTAAAATATGGACTGCTCTTTGAAAGATTTTTAAATCCAGAAAGAATTAGTATGCCTGATATTGATATAGACTTTGATGCCAAACGGAGAGATGAAGTAGTTAATTATGTTAAAAATAGATATGGTGATTTTAATACATTATCAATTAGTGTCTATGGGACGTTTGCCGCAAGACAAGTCTTAATCTCTTTAGCTAAAGTATATAATTTAGATATTACTTCATTATTAAAATTTATTGATTCTAAAAAAACCTTAAAACAAAATTTAACCAAAGAAGTTTTAAAAATATTAAATACTAACTATGAAATAAAAAAATTATATTATTTAGGATTTCAACTTGAAGGATTAAAAAAACACATAGGTACTCATGCAGCAGGTGTAGTAGTTTCAAGTGTTGTTTTAGATGAAGTAATCCCAATAACTAAAAGTGGTGATGTATATTTAACTGGATATACTATGAATTACTTAGAAGAAGTAGGTCTTTTAAAAATGGATTTTTTAGCAATTAAAGATCTAACTACGATATCTAATATTTTAAAAATGATTCCAGAAACAATAAATATAAATAAGATTGAATTAAATGATAAAAAAGTTTTAGAAAGATTTAAATATGCTAGTACAACAGGAGTTTTTCAATTTGAAAGTCAAGGAATGAAAAACTTCTTAAGAAAATTAAAACCGAGTTCATTTTTAGATTTAGTTGTTGCTTTAGCACTTTTTAGACCAGGACCAATGGAAAATATAGACTCTTTTATTAAAAGAAAAGAAGGTAAAGAAAAAATAAACACAATTGTTCCTTAGCTTGAAAAAGTTTTAGAAGAAACTTATGGAATAATTGTTTATCAAGAACAAATAATGCAAATCTTCAATATTGTTGGTAGCTATTCAGTAGCTGAGGCTGATTTAATAAGAAGAGCAATATCTAAAAAAGATGAGAAAGTAATTTATGAAGAAAGAGAAAGTTTTATAAAAAAAGCCATAGACAATAAATTTAGTAAAGAAAAAGCAGAAGAAATCTATAATTTGATAATTAAGTTTGCTAATTATGGTTTTAATAAATCTCATTCAGCAGCGTATGCTCTAGTTGGATATCAAATGATGTTTTTAAAAGTATATTATCCTGAGTATTTTTATATATCACTACTTAATATTAACTTAGGCTCTACTTCAAAAACCAAAGAATATTTAGATGAAGCAAAATGTTTAGATATTAAATTTCATAAACCAGATATTAATTTAAGTACTGAGATTTATATAAAAGAAAATGGAATTAGAATGCCACTTAATTTAGTTAAAAATATTGGTGTAGTAGCAGCTTTTGATATAATCAAAGAACGCGAAAAAGGATTATATATAGACTTTTTTGATTTTGTAGCTCGAACTTATGGTAAGAGCGTAAATACCAAAACTCTCGAAAATTTAATATATGGGGGAGTATTAGATTCATTTAATGAAACGAGAAAAACATTAATAGAAAATATAAATAATGCGATTATATATGCTGAATTAATGACTGGTCTAGATTCATCACTTGTAGCAAAGCCATCACTAGTACAGCATCAAGAATATTCTCCTGAAGAACTAATGAATAAAGAATTAGAACTATATGGATTTTATGTTTCTAATCATCCAGCTAGTAAATATAATGTAATTAAAATAAACACTATTGAAACTCACTTTGATAAAGTAATTACGACAATTGGACTTTTAGAAAATATAAAATCTATCAAAACAAAAAAGAATGATTCGATGGCTTTTTTACAAGTTAGTGATGAAACTGGAAAGTTGGATTATACTATTTTTCCTAATAGAATAGGTTATATAAATCAAATTAAAAAAGGGGATTTATTAAAAATAGTTGGTAAAGTAGAAAAAAGATTAGATAAATATCAAATTGTAGTAAATACAATAACAATAATTAAATAGGTTTTAAAACTTATGATAAGAGTGATACATTATAAGAAGCAGATATAACTTTATCTTTAACAAAGATNNATGGTAATTCTTTTACCTTTTGCGGCTTTATTGTTGTATAATAAATAGAAGGTGATGATATGGTCTACTTAGATTATAGCGCTACTACTCCAGTTTTACCTGAAGTTTTAGATAGTTATATAAAAGTTACAAATGAATATTTTGGTAATCCTAACAGCTTACATAGTTTAGGAACCAAATCTAAAGAATTATTAAAAAGTGCAATCACTCAAATCAGTGATCTTTTAAAAATAGAAACAAAAGAAATTGTTTTAACTAGTGGAGCAACAGAATCAAATAATATTGCCTTAATAGGGACGGCTTTAGCTCATTCTAAAAAAGGTAAACATATTATTGTTTCAAAATTAGAACATGATTCTATTTATGGAATATGTAAATATCTAGAAGATAATGGTTTTACAATTGATTATGTTAATAATAATCAAGAAGGTGTTATTGATTTTGACGATTTAAAAAAAATGATTAAACCAGAAACTATATTAGTAAGTATTAATGCTGTTAATAGTGAATTAGGTATAAGACAACCACTTAAGACAATTAAACAAGTTATTACTAAGGAAAATCCAAATACTATTTTTCATAGTGATATGACACAAGCAATAGGTAAAGTGCCAATAAATTTAAATGATGTTGATTTAGCTTCAATTAGTTCTCATAAAATATATGGTCCAAAAGGTATCGGACTTTTATATAAAAGAGACAGTTTAAATATTAAGCCATTAATGTATGGAAGTGATGAATCAATAAGACCAGGAACACCAGCTCTTCCGCTTATAATAACATTATCTAAAGCTTTAAGTATTGCAATTACAGACTTAAATCAAAAAGAAGAGAGAATAAATAAATATAATCAAAAAATTTGTGATCATTTAAAAAAATATCCTAAAATTTTAATTAATAAAACTAAATATTCAATTCCTCATATTTTAAATATCAGTTTAATGAATATAAAACCAGAAACATTTATTCACGCCTTAGAAAAGCATGACATATATGTTGGTTCTAACACAGCTTGTTCCTCTGGTAAAGTAAGTGCAGCTGTACTTAATTTATATCAAGATAAAGCTAGAGCATTAACTACTATTCGTATTAGTTTGTCTCATTTGACTAAAAATGAAGAAATTAATATATTTCTGCACCAATTTGATTTAATATATACTCGTTTAAATGAACTAACAAATGATTAAAAATGCTTTTTCTTTAAAAAGCATTTTTGTGTTTAATACTGATTAATCTAGTTCTTTAGCATGATGTATGCTATTATAATGGATAATATTTATAAAGGAGTTATCTATGGAAAGTAAATTAAAAGAAATTAATCCTATTTTGTATTTTTTATGTCAAAAAGATAATATTTCTAAAATTTACGACATAGTTTTAAATTTGACAAATGCATACAAAATAAATGATGAATCATTAACTGAATTAATTATTGAATTAAGAAATAAAATAATCCGAGAAGATAATAAAGAGAATATATTTTATTTAAAAAAAATAATAAATCTAGCTAGTGAAAAATTAATTGATGCTACTCAATTAATAGAGGTGTTTTCTAATAGTGAAAAAGAAATAGATTTTAACTTCCTACTTAATATTATCGAAAATCGATTTTCTAATAATAATTTTGAAGAAGACTTAGTTATGTTAATTAATCACATTTTAAATAATCAATATTTTAAAAAAATAATCAATGATAATTTAACATTTAAGAAAAGTTCACATTCATTAAACTTAGAACGATTAACTAAAATTATTTTATTTAGTGATAATTATGATTTATTAAAACAAATTCTTTATTCTAGATACATCAATGATTTAACTCCAAGTACTTTAATAAAATTAGTTATATATATTTCTAAAAAAGAAAATAAAACTTTTACAGAAGTATTTGAAACCATAAATTATAAACAAGATATTAATCAAATAAATAATCTAGTTAAAGTAACTAATGATGTTCTAGATTTATATGATAATTTCTATGTTAAATATAATAATTCTGATAGCTTAGTTGAAAAAGATATAGTATATAACTCAGAAGAAGTATTAAAAAGCTATGATGAAGAAACATTAGAGATGTATATAGATAGTTTAAATCATAACTATATAAATCATCGCCACTTTATTAATAAAAGTTATGATATTATGAGTGCAATGTTACGATTAAATAAAAAAAACTTAGCATTAGAAGTTTTTAATAAACCAAGTTATCAACCAATTAATAAAACTTTAAGAAAAAAAGTTTTAGACTCTAAAGATAATAGGATCGAAGAATTTGCTCATAGATTAAATAATAATATTCAGATTTGTTTAAAATATAATTATTATGATTTATTATTTGAAATAATATCTGCTAAAAAAATAGATAGTCTTCATGTCGGAATATTATATCAAATTATTCAAGACATAGAGATTTATAAAAAAATATCTAATGAAAACAATGAGTTGGGCCAATTAATTATTGATACGATTTTATATAGAATAAGTACTGATGAATTAATAATATATCGTACTTTAAAGCAGGTTCTAGATAAAAACTTCTCAAATGTTTTAACTAAAGAAGGAGCTTTAGCTTTAATAAATGAAATAATATATGATCCAGAAACTACGATAGAAGAATTACTTGATCATAAACCTGAAAGATGGGCACGATTAATAAAGTAAAGAAGGTTAATATGAAAAAAATAATAATTATAAAATATGGGGAATTAAATACCAAAAAAGATAATATATCTTTTTTCTTAAAAGCTTTAAAGAATAATATATCAGTTTCTTTAAAAGATACTGCTCATAATATTATTTATGATAAAGGAAGAATGTTTATAGAAACTGAAGAATTTGAAGAAGTTTTAAAAATTTTAACAAATACATTTGGTATTCATGAAATTAATATTGCTTATGAATTATTAGATACTAAAATAACTACCATTGAAAATAGTTTATTAAGTTTATTAAAAGATTATAATTTCAAAACATTTAAAGTTATAACCAAAAGAAGTGATAAAAATTATCCCTTAACTAGTTTAGATATAAATAAAAAAATTGGTGGGACTATTTTAAAACATATCGCTAATATAAAAGTAGATGTTCATGAACCTGAATTAGAAATAAATATTGAAGTAAGAGCTAAAAAAGCTTATATATATTTTGAAAAAGTTAAAGGACTAGGTGGTTACCCAGTTGGAACCCAAGGTAAAGGAATACTAATGTTATCTGGTGGAATAGATTCACCTGTAGCTGGTTATTTAGCCATGAAAAGAGGTATTCGTTTAGAAGCGGTCTATTTTGAAAGTCCACCTCACACAAGTGAAAATGCCAAAAATAAAGTTCTTGAATTAGCGACTATTTTAGCTAATTATAGTGGATATATTAAAGTTCATATTGTTAGGTTTACAGAAATTCAAGAAACAATATATAAAAATATTCCTCATGATTATATGATTACTATAATGAGAAGAATGATGTATAGAATAAGTGAGTCACTAGCCCATAAAAATAATTGTAAAATTATCATAAATGGTGAATCAGTTGGCCAAGTAGCAAGTCAAACTCTAACAAGTATAAGTGTTATCAATGAAGTAATTAAAATGCCAGTGTTAAGACCTGTAGCTTGTTTTGATAAAAGTGAAATAATTACTTTAGCTAAAAAAATAAAAACATATGAGACTTCTATAAAACCATATGAAGATTGTTGTACTATTTTCGTGCCTGAACATCCAGTAATAAACCCTGAAAGTGAAAAAGCTATTTCATTTGAACAATTAATACCTTATGAAGATTTAATAAAAGAAGCATTAAAAAATACTTCAACAATAAAAATTTATGATAATAATCAAGATTTCAGCGATATTTTATAAAATAACGCCCATAATATAAATGGGTGAGGCATGTGATAGTAAAAGGCTACGATATAGAAACTAAACATCATAGTAGACTCTTACATGAATTTATATGTGAATATGGAATTAATTTAAGTCATAAAGAAAATATAGATATATTTAAAGCTAGTATAAAACCACGTAATTGTCTTAAAGAAAGCCAAAAGTCCAAAAAAAGATAGCAAATGCTGCTTTTTTTTTGTATAATTGAAGAGGTGATGAAATGAAAATATTAAGTGTAAATGCTGGATCATCATCTTTAAAGTTTACTTTATTTGAGATGCCAGAAGAAAAAGAATTAATTAGCGGGGTATTTGAAAGAATTGGAATTGATAATTCATTTTACTCTATTAAATTTGATGGAGAAAAGAAAAAAATAGAAATTGATTTAAAAAATCATAAAATAGCTTTTGAAATATTAATAAAAGAATTAATTGATAATAAAATTATTAATAATTTAGAAGAAATTAAAGGAATAGGTCATCGAGTTGCTCAAGGTGGAGCATATTTTGATTCTACAGTAATTGCTACAAATGAAAATATGAAAATAATAGAAGACTTAGCGCCTCTAGCGCCTTTACATAATCCACCAGCGATAACTGGAGTAAGAGCAGCCCAAGAAATGTTTAAAGATGCGACTCAAACATTAGTCTTTGATACTGCTTTTCATCAAAGTATAGAAAAAGAAAATTATTTATATCCAGTACCATATGAATGGTTTACTAAATATAATGTAAGAAGATATGGTTTTCATGGAACTAGTCATAAATATGTATATTTAAAAGCTAATGAAATATTAGATAAAAATGATACTAAAATAATAACTTGTCATATCGGAAATGGGGCTAGTATTTCAGCAATTAAAAATGGAAAATGTATTAATACTTCAATGGGTATGACTCCAAATGCAGGTTTAATGATGGGGACTAGATGTGGAGATATAGATGCAACTATTTTAACATATATGATGAGAACTACTAATATGACTGTCGATGAAATAGAAAATATTCTAAATAAAGAAAGTGGACTTTTAGGTATTTCTGGTGTTTCATCTGATTCTAGAGATATAGAAGATGGAATATCATGTAATGATGAAAGATGTATTCTTGCTCAAGATATGTATGTTCGTAGAATTGTTGATTATATCGCTAAATATTATGTTGAACTAGGAGGATGCGATGCTTTAGTATTTACTGCTGGAATTGGTGAAAATTCAGTTGATACTAGAGTAGATGTTTTAAATAGATTAAGTGTTTTAGGTGTAAAAATTGATTTAGAAAAAAATAATATTAGAGGTAAAGAAGCTAAAATATCAGCTGATGATTCTAAAATACCAGTATTTGTAATTCCAACAAATGAAGAATTAATGATTGCATCAGATACTTATACAATTATAAAATAAGAAAGGGGAAATATAATCCTTGAAAAAAGAAATATTGAAAAAAATTTATAAAAAGATCAAGGAACATGAAACTATAGTTATAGCTAGACATATTGGACCTGATCCTGATGCTATTGGAAGTCAAATAGCACTAAGAGATTCTATTCGTCTTACATTTCCTAATAAAAAAGTATATGCAGTAGGATTAGGTGTATCTAAATTTAAATATTTCGGTATCTTAGATAAAATAGATGATAGTTTATTACAAAATCCTTTACTAATAGTTTTGGATTTACCTAACAAAGCCAGAATAGATGGAGTTAATTTTGATCAATATGATGAAGTTATTAAAATAGACCATCATCCATTTGAAGATAAAATGGGAAAACTTGAATACATTGATGAGAGAGCAAGTTCAACTTGTGAGTTAATAGCAATCTTAATCAATAATACTAATTTAAAGATGAATAAAGAAATTGCAGCTAAATTATATATAGGAATAGTTGCTGATAGTGATAGATTTTTAGTACCAACTACTAATCCTGAAACATTTAATATTGTCAGTTTTTTAGTATCGACATATAAATTAAACTTATCTGAACTATATAATTATTTATATGAAAGACCACTTAGTGAGGTAAGATTTCAAGCTTTTATTACTTTAAATATGACAATTACTGAAAATGGTTTTGGATATATAAAATTAAATAATGATATTATCAAAGAATATGGAGTAGATGCATCAACGGCATCAAATATGATAAACAATTTTAATTATATAAAAGGAATTCATGCTTGGGCCTTTGTTTCTTATGATGAAAGGCAAGAATTATATAAAGTTAATATTCGTTCAAGAGGACCTGTTATTAATGAAGCTGCTATGAAATATAATGGTGGTGGACATAAACTAGCGAGTGGAGCAAGAATAAAATCAGCACCAGATGTAGATAAATTATTTCAAGAGTTAGATTTAGTTTGTAAAGAATATCAAGAAAAAATAAAAAGTGAGAAATAAAATTCTTGTTTTTTTTTTGGAAAATAATCAATAAGCTAATCTATAGTTAAAAACCCATACACAGAAACCTATTTATGTATAAGATAAGTAAAGGAGAGAGATGATGAATAAATATATGTATGAAATTTTTTTAAATGATATTGATAGTAATTCTTATTTGCAAAATGATCTTTTTGATAATGTGATCAAACATGAAGATAGTAAAAAAAATTATCAAGATAATTATGATAATTTTAGTACTACTAAATATCCTAAATCTTCTAATTATGAATTAGAAATATTTAATATCAGTGAAGGTTATGAAAATGGGAATATGTTTAAAAATCTATATGATCCATATAAACATTATGTTCCAAAAAAATTAAAGCCAGTTAATGAAGAACAAGAAATATTATTAAAAATTGATGAGTTATCATTTGCTATGCATGAAATTAATTTATATTTGAGCAATAACCCAAATGATATAAATATGATTAATAAATATAATGCTTTACAAAAAAAATATGATAAAGCGTTAAATTATTACGAATCAAAATTTACATCTATTCAGTGTAATAATCCATATATGACTACTAGTCCATTTTCATGGACTGAAGATCCATTGCCTTGGGATAGGAGGATATTATAATGTTTAAATATGAAAAAAGATTACAATTTCCAGTTAATATTAAAAGAAAAGATTTAAGAATAGCAAAAATACTTTTTGAACAATATGGAGGTGCTAATGGTGAGGCAGCTGCCGCATTCAGATATTTAAATCAAAGATTTACTATGCCTGATAATAGAGGTAAAGCCCTTTTAACTGAAATAGGTACTGAAGAACTAGATCATATTGAGATTATTGGTTCAATGATTTATCAATTAACTAAGGATGCAACAATTGATGAGATAAAACAGTCAATCTTTATGACTAATTATGCGACCCATGGTAAAGATTTATATTTTGCTGATGCAAGCGGTGTTCCATTTACTGCATCATATTTTGCAGCAGTAGGTGATCCACTTGCTGATTTATCTGAAAATATGGCCGCTGAAGAAAAAGCAAGAGCCGTCTATGAAAATTTAATTGATTTAACAGATGATCCAGATGTTATAGAACCTCTTTTATGGTTAAGACAAAGAGAAATAATTCATTTTGCAAGATTTAAAGAATTATATGATTACTATAAATCAATTGGAATCAAATAAAATTATCAAATATTGATAATTTTTTAATTTGCTATCTACTGGTTAATTTTATATAATAAATATAGGTGATTTTATGAAAAATCTTAAAGTTATATTTATGGGAACTCCATTATTTAGTGTTCCTATTTTAGAAGAATTAATAAATAAAACAAATGTAATAATGGTTGTTACTAGTCCAGATGCTTTTGTTGGGAGAAGAAAAACATTAACAGCTTGTCCTGTTAAAGAAACTGCTTTAAAATATAATATTCCTGTTTTTAGTCCAGAGAATATAAAAAAAGATTATCAAAGAATAATTGATATTAAACCAGATATAATAATAACTTGTGCTTATGGACAAATTATACCTAAAATTTTATTAGATTTACCAAGCTTAGGATGTATTAATATCCACGCATCGTTATTACCTAAATATAGAGGCGGAGCTCCTATTCACTGGGCTATTATGAATGGAGAAGCAAAAACTGGAATAACTATTATGTATATGGATGAAAAAATGGATTCTGGAGATATGATAGATGCTGTGTCTATTAAAATTAAAAGTGATGATAATTTAGAAACTTTATCAAATAAGTTATCTTTACTAGGAAGAGATATGATAATAAATGTTTTACCTAGTATTATTAATAAAACAAATAAAAGAATTAAACAAGATATTACAAAAGTTACATATGCTCCCATAATTACAAGAGAAGATGAATTACTAAATTTTAATAAAACTGCATTTGAAGTATATAATCAAATTAAAGCATTATCACCAGAACCTCTAGCGTATTTTAAAATATTATCTACAGAATTTAAAGTAGTAGAGTGTGAAATAGTAGAAGTAATAGGGCAAACTAATACAGTAGTTGCAGTAGATAAAAAAAGCTTTACGATAATGTGTGTTGATAAAGGAATAAAAATAACTAAAATTAAACCTAAAGGGAAGAATATTATGAATGTTCAAGATTTCTTTAATGGTTTTAATCGAGATTTATTATTAAGTGAGGAAGTTTTATAATGAAAAAAAAATATTCCCTTTTTAGAGAATTATGGGCTGTACCTAAATATCAAATATTAATTAAATTAGGAGCATATTTATTATTTTTTATTATATTTTTTACAATCGCATCAATTGGAAATAATAATAAACCTATTGTTAATAAGATAGTTAATATATCTTATAGCACGATGAAAAAACAGTTATTAGAAGGTAATCTTAAAATTAAATATAATATAAGTTCTAATAAAAGTTATTATTTAGAAGGAACTATAATAGATAATATAATATCTTCAACTTTAGAATATGATGATATTTTAAAGAAAATAAATATAATTGAAGACAAAATATTTATAATTCAAAAAAATGAACAAATAGAAGATTCAACATTACTTAGAGATATAAACTTAATTTATTTATATCCTGAAAATATTTTTAATATATTAAATCAAAACCCTTCTTTAATGAGACAATCTAATAATGGTAAAATTTATAATTATTCTCTTGATAATAAATCATATTCGGTATTTTTAAGTGATTCAGAAATAGAAAAAATAGTGATTTTAGATGGAATGATTACTTACACACTTGAATACAGTTTAATCAAATAATTTTATTGCGATTACTATTTAAAAATGTTAAAATAAATAGTGTGAGGTCAATATGAAAAATAAAGGATCTGTAATAATAGTTAATTGTGTAACTATGACTAGAGTTATAGGAACTTTTATTTTGCCTTTTATAAGTATGAAAACATCACCAAGCTTTTTAATTACATATATAGCTTTGCTATTATTAACTGATTTTATAGATGGAAAATTAGCTAGAAGATTAAAAGCTAGTACAATATTTGGTAGTGTCCTAGATGCAACTGCTGATAAATTACTTGGTATAGCATGCTTAGCTGTTCTAAGTCAAAAATATCCAATAATGTTATTTCCGATACTAACTGAAACATTAATAACGGTTATAAATACAAGAGGCGCAATAAGAGGTTCTACTACTGAAAGCAGTAAATTAGGTAAAATTAAAACTTGGGTTTTAGGTCTATCAATAGTAATAGGTTTTATTACTGTTTATGTAGGAGATTTAATAATCCAAATAAATCAATCGACTAAAATGGGGACAACAATTATTAATTTATTAGAATATGTTTTATCTCATCAAGATATTATCATGACAATTATAGCATCTCTTTCAGTAGGAGCAGGTATTATAGTAGCTTGTGATTATCACATGAAAGTAAAAAACGAAATAAAAAAAGCCACTGCGGAAGGCTTTGTTATTAATAAGATAGTCTTTAAAGAAGGCAAAGAATTATTATATGCATTATTTGATGAGGCGTACTATCAAAAAACAAGAGAGATACCTCTAGCTAAAAAATTGGGAGTGATTAAAGTTGAAAAAAATAATTGAAGATAAATATTTTAAATTAGGATTAACGGTCTTTTTAATAATAGCAGCCTGTATATCATTCTTTTTTATAATTTATAAATTTAATTTTATTATTAATGGAATAGGATGGATTATTAAACTATTTACACCTTTTATTATCGGGTTTGTATTTGCTTATTTATTAAATCCATTAGTTCGTTTTTTTGAAAAGTTATTAATGAGCTATATCTTTAAAAAAACTAAAATAAATGAAAAAACTAAAATTAAGTTAAGTCGTTTTTTGAGCATTACTATAATGTGCGTTTTAACTATCGGTTTATTAGTATTATTATTTAGTTTTGTTATACCAGAGCTATTAACTAGTATAGAATCTCTGGTTATGAATATGCCTATTTATTTTGAAAAAACTAAAATATATTTACTGGGATTACTTAAAAATCATAATGATTTAGAAACAGTTGTATTAAATAATTATGATGCGATCAATGTTTATTTAATGAATATTTTAAATGATACAATATTACCTAAAATAGAAGAGTGGATAGTTATTTTTTCTAATGGTGTTTTTGGTGCAGTTAAAGTATTATTTAATTTAATAATGGGGTTTATTATTTCAATATACTTTCTATATGATAAAGAAAAATTTAAGGGTCAAATAAAAAAAGGTTTATATAGTATGTTAAGTATTAGACTAGCAAATAATGTAATAGATAATGCTCGTCATACTGATCAAATATTTGGAAATTTTATTATTAGTAAAATCTTAACTACAATAGTATTTTGTTTATTATCATTTATATTCTTAGCTTTATTTGGTTATCCTTATGCTCTTTTAATTAGTGTTATAATTAGTATAACTAATATTATTCCCTATTTTGGACCATATATTGGAGGACTACCAAGTGCATTTTTAGTCCTACTCCAAGCACCTGAAAAATTTTGGCCATTTGTTATATTCTTAGTAATTATTCAGCAAATTGATAATTATATCATTGGACCATATTTAACAGGTACTAAAATCGGAATTAAAAGTTTTTGGGTTTTATTTGCAATTATGATTTTTGGTGGTTTATTTGGTTTAGTAGGAATGCTGATAGGGGTACCAATTTTCGCACTTTTATACGGTTATATTAGTAATAAATGTAATACTAGATTAGTAAGAAAAAAACTACCAACAGAAACACATAAATATGAAAAACTAAGAAGAATAAATTCTGAGAATAATAAAATAATACATGATTAGGAGTCAATATGTTAAAAGAAAAGTATATTATAATTAAAAAGGCATTATTAATTATGGTCTTATGTATCACTATAGAAATTATTACTTTAATATTAGTTTTTCCATGGTGGTGTAGATGAATAAGTATATTCCATTAAAAGAATTTATTATATTATTATTTTTATTAATGTTAATGATATTTTATATATATGTATTATATATATATCCTAATATAAAACATAACTGTGTAAAAATTGATTATTGTTCTCAAACAATAAGCTGTGATTGTGAAAATGATATATGTAAATGCTTTTATTATGATGAAGATAATAACATTAAAGAAATAGAGTGCCCGAACACATATTTAGATTAGACAACCCATTAGGTTGTTTTAATTTACATTTTTGTAAACTCAAGATGGAATTAAGCACTTGTTTTTGATATAATAATTATGGTGTAATATGAAAAATATTTTTGGATATAAATATGAAAAATTAGAAGAAGAATTACTTAGTATAAATGAAAAAAAATTTAGAGCCAGACAAATTTATGAATGGTTATATATTCATAAAGAATATGATTTTAACAAGATGACAAATTTAAGTAAAGAATTAATGAATAAATTTCATAATCATTTTAAAACTGATTTAATCAAAATTAAAAAAACTCAAGAAAGTTTGGACACAATTAAATTCTTATTTGAATTATTGGATGGTAATTTAATCGAAGCGGTCTTAATGAAACATAATTATGGAAATAGCCTATGTGTTTCTAGTCAAGTGGGTTGTAATATTGGTTGTTCTTTCTGTGCAAGTGGAAAACTAAAAAAAATTCGAAATTTAGAAACTTATGAAATGACAGAACAGATATTACTGGTAGAAGACTATATTAAAGAAAGAATAGATAGTATTGTTATTATGGGAATTGGTGAACCTTTTGATAATTATGACAATTTAATGAATTTTATTAGAATAATTAACCATCCATATGGACTTGCAATAGGAGCAAGACACATAACGGTTTCTACTTGTGGTATTGTTCCTAAAATAGAAGAGTTTGCTAATGAAAACTTACAAGTTAATTTAGCAATTAGTTTACATGCACCTAATGATAAATTAAGATCATCAATAATGAAGATAAATGATGTTTATAATATCGATACATTAATTAAGAGTATAAAAGCTTATATTACAAAAACTAATAGACGAGTGACTATAGAATATGTTATGCTAGAACATATAAATGATAGTTTAAAAGAAGCAGAAGAATTAGGAAATTTATTAAAGGGCATGAATGTTTATGTTAATTTAATTCCTTATAATGAAACTAATTCTATAAATTATAAAAAGACGAGCCAAAATCAGATTAATAAATTTTATGAACATTTACAGAAAATGGGAATAAATGTAACAGTAAGAAGAGAATTAGGAACAGAAATAGATGCTGCTTGTGGACAACTTAGAGCAAATGAGGTGGAATAATGAAATCATTTTATATAACAGATCCAGGAAGAGTAAGAACTCATAATGAAGATTCAGTTACTATTTTAAAAAATAAATCTGATGAACATTTAATGATTGTAGCTGATGGTATGGGAGGACATAGAGCAGGTGAAGTTGCTTCTTCAATGGTTGTTACTCATATTGGAAAAAGATTTGCTGATTTAAGTACCATCGGTTCTAAACTTGATGCTGTTAGTTGGTTAAATGAAAACATTAATGAAATAAATAGAAATATAATAAAATATGCTGAAGAACATGCTGATTCATCTGGTATGGGAACAACTGTTGTAATGGCCTTATTAACAAAAGAATTTTTAATTTTTGCAAATATTGGTGATTCATGTGGTTTTGTTTTAAAGTCAGGTAAATTACATAAAATAACAAAAGATCATACTTTAGTAAATTTATTAGTTGATTCAGGAGAATTATCGGAAGAAGAAGCTGAAGATCATCCTAAAAAGAATGTATTAATGAAAGCTCTAGGTTCAGCTGATAAACAAGAACTTGATATATTTGATGTTGACTTAAATGTTGATGCGATACTTTTATGTAGCGATGGTTTAACCCATATGCTAACTAAAGATCAAATAGAAAGAGTTTTAGAAGAAGAAGATATTAGCGTTGAATCAAAATTAATTAAACTGATTAAAAAATGTAATGCAAGGGGTGGAACTGATAATATTTCCATAGCATATTTAATTAAAGAAGGTGGCGTTTTAGAGTGATAACAAAGGGGCAAAAAATAAATGACCGTTACCAAATAATGAAAACTATTGGTGAAGGTGGTATGGCTAATGTTTACTTAGCCTATGATGTGATATTAGAACGCGATGTTGCTGTTAAAGTTTTAAGAGGAGACTTATCAACAGATGAAAAATTTGTCAGAAGATTTCAAAGAGAAGCATTATCAGCATCTTCCTTATCACACCCAAATATTGTTGAAGTATATGATGTTGGTGAAGATAATGGTCTTTACTATATTGTTATGGAATACATTGAAGGAAAACACTTAAAACAACTTTTAAGAAGAAGAGGAACGCTTACTATTAAAGAAGTTATTGATATAATGATTCAAATAACTGACGGAATGGCTGCAGCCCATGATTCTTATATAATCCATAGAGATATTAAACCTCAAAATATTATGATTTTAGAAAATGGTCTAGTGAAAATCACTGATTTTGGTATAGCTATGGCTTTAAATGGAACTCAGCTTACTCAAACAAATTCAGTAATGGGATCAGTTCATTATTTACCTCCAGAACAAGCTTCTGGAAAAGGTTCTACAATTCAAAGTGATATATATTCAATGGGAATTTTAATGTATGAACTACTTTGTGGAAAACTTCCTTATAAAGGAGATAATGCAGTAGAAATAGCGCTTAAACATTTAAAAGATCCACTACCAAGTATTAGAAAAGAAATGCCTAATCTACCTCAATCAATTGAAAACATTATCTTGAAAAGTGCCGCTAAAAATCCTAAAAATAGATATAACGATGCTCGTGAGATGAATGAGGAATTAAAAACTTGTTTAGATGAACGCAAGAAAAATGAAGAAGCTTATGTGTATGAGTTTCCAGAATCTGATGATAATAATAAAAAAGAAAAAATTAATCTAGAAGATACTAAAATAGATATTAAAAAACCAAAAGAAGAAATAAAAGAAGGTGAAATCATCGCTAAACAAATTACTGAAAAAGATTTAAAGAAAAGAGAAAATAAAATACTGTTAATATTAGGGGCAATATTTACGGGATTAATTTTAATAACTACTTCAGCACTACTATTAATACCTAAATTAACCGAAGCTAAAGATGTAATAGTTCCAGATGTTGCAAATATGACAATCACAGAAGCAGAAAAATTATTAAAAGAAAATGGTTTAAAAATAGCTGCTGAAATTAAAAGTGCGACTAGTGAAACTGTTGAAGAAGGAAAAATAGTAAAAACTAATCCAGCTAGTAATCGAAATGTAAAAGAAGGAACCGTAATCACTTTATTTCAAAGTACAGGAGAAGGCTCATATGAAGTGGAAGATCTTACCGGTAGACACTATATTGAGGTTAGAACTATTTTAGAAAAATTACATAATTTATTTGTAGTAGTAGTTGAAGAAGAAGTTGAAGATACATCACTTCATACAGATGGAATTATTATAAAACAAGAGCCAGTTGCTGGTACAAAACTAGTTCCTGGTGATAAAGTAACTTTATATATACCTGATATGACTGGTGTGTATCCTGACTTTAATAAAGAGAATTATTCACTAGTAGATATAGAAGCATTTGCTGAAAAATACAATTTAACATTAAAAGTAGAATATAAACAAACTAATTTATATGAAATAGGGATGATTATTGATCAAGCACCAAAACCAGGAACTACAATTATCAATGGTATTACTTTAAAAATTGTAATTGCTGAAGAAGAGGAACTTAATTTAATTGACTAAGAGGAGAAATTTTGGAAGGTACAATAATTAAACAAATAAGTAATTTATATACAGTAGAATCTAATCATAAAACATATGAATGTCGAGCTAGGGGTAAGTTTTATCATGATAAACTTACTCCTTTAGTTGGTGATAAGGTAATTTTTGATAAAAAAAATAATTATATTTTAAAGATAAAAGAGCGAAAGAATTATTTAGAAAGACCAAGTATTGCTAATATTGATACTTGTATTATTATAACTAGTACTAAATCACCTAATTTAGATTTAAATTTATTAGATAAATTACTAACAATTATAATCCACAACAAAATAAAACCAATTATTTGCTTTACTAAAATAGATTTACTTGTTAAAGAAGAAAAAAAAGCTATAAAAAAGATTATAAAGTATTATAATAATATTGGAATTAAAGCTCTTACTAATAAAAATTTGAATAAAATAACCAAAGAAATTAAACATGAAACCGTAGTTTTAACTGGTCAATCAGGTTCAGGAAAGAGTACTTTATTAAATAGATTAGATAAACAATTTAATTTAGAAACTAACCCGATAAGTAAAAGTTTAGGTAGAGGTGTTCATACTACTAGACATGTTGAGTTATTTAGATATAAGACATCGTTAATAGCGGATACTCCTGGATTTAGTTCATTAGATATAAAAAAGATATCTTTAGAAGATATTAAAAAAACTTTTTTAGAATTTAATGTTAATTGTGAATATAAAGATTGTAATCATTTAAAAGAACCGAATTGTTTAGTTAGAAAATTAGTAAAAGAAAATAAAATATTAGAAAGTAGATATAATAATTATAAAAAAATTATAGAGGTGATGAAATGAAAGTATCAGTATCATTTATAAAAAGTAAATATAATGAAAAAGAAACTGTTAAGTTAATAGACAAAACCGATGCTGATTATCTTCATGTTGATATAATGGATGGTAAGTTTGTCGAATATAAAAATTATACTTTTAATGAAATTAATAATATAATTAAAAATACTACTAAAAAATTAGATGTTCATCTTATGTGTGAAAATCCTAGTAAATATATTAAAGATTATGCACTGCTAAATACTGAATATTTAACTTTTCATTTAGAGGCTGTTGATAATCCAGAATCTATTATCAGTGAAATACACTCTTATGGAATTAAATGTGGAATAAGCATTAAACCATCAACTCCAGTTCATGTATTAAAACCATATATTAATGATATAGAGCAGATTTTAGTTATGAGTGTTGAACCTGGAAAAGGTGGTCAAGAATTTATACCTGATACTTCCTTTAAAATAGATGAGCTTAAAGAAATGGGAACCAATTTTATTGTTTCTGTTGATGGAGGAATTAACAATGAGACAATCCATTTTGTAAAGAACGCTGATATGGTAGTAAGTGGTTCTTATGTTTGTCTAAGTGAAGATTATCAAGCTCAAATAAATAATTTAAGAATCTAAAAAAGTGTATTACACTTTTTTTATATTTATACAATCATCAATATAAATAACTTCGCGATTATTGGTAATCAAATAATTATTTGTTTTACCAATGATCTTAGTTTTAAATGTTCTGTTTTTTGTTTCAATAATAGCATCAACTGGAAACTGATTTAAATTACTGCCTCTTATATCTTTATCTCCACTATAATAAGAATATTGAGAGTTTTCTATATTTTCATCAATTTTATTTTTAAATATTTCTGGCAAATCCATATGTTATCCCTCCGTTTATTTATTATATGCATAAATCGCCCAAACGAGCCAAAATAATAACATGAAAAATAAAAATATTATTTTAATTTTAATTTTGTTAATGTTATTTAGTTTAATAAATAATTATAGTGCTGGTTATATTATGAGTACATATCAAGAATATTTTATTAAAGAATTAATTTGGTATAGTATCGGATTTATGATTATTTTTATACTTTCAAAAATTAATATTCAAGCTTTATTTAAATATAGTTTCTATTTATATTTGATAAGTATCTTTATGATAGTTTTAACCTTATTTATTGGAACAACTATTAACGGTAGTAAATCTTGGATTATGATAGGAAATATTGGTTTTCAATCTAGTGAATTTATGAAAGTATCATTAATATTACTATTATCTAATTTTAGTATAAAATATAACAAAATATCTGATATAAAATATATATTAATAGTATTTATTATTACTTTAATTCCAAGTATATTAACATTTTTAGAACCAGATACAGGTTCTATATTAATATATTGTATTATCTTAATTGGTTTTTTAATAGTTAAAAAATTAAATAAGTGGTGGTATATAAGTACAATAACTTTGTTTTTGATATTTGGAGTATCATTTTTCATTCTTTACTATAATTATCAAGATATATTTATTAATCTATTTGGGACATCATTTTTTTATCGGATGGACCGAATTACAGAATTTATCCAAGGTGAAGGATATCAATTAAATAAAGCTCTTATTTCAATTGGTTCATCTGGTTTTTTTGGTAGAGGAATTAGAAATATACCTCAGTATTTTCCAGAAGCACCAACAGATTTTGCTTTTGCACTTTTAATAAATAATATTGGCTTTATTGGGATAATTATCTTTTTAATTATTTATGGATTATTGTTTTATTTTCTAATTAGAGAGTTAAATAAAAAAAATGAAATTTTACTTTTTCCTGTAATTTTACTTTTGATATCTCAGTTTAGTATTAATATATTAATGAATATTGGATTGATGCCAATTATTGGAATTACATTACCATTTATAAGTTATGGTGGAAGTAACTTGTTATCTTATATGATAATAATGGGTATTGTAATTAATTATAGGTCATTGTAAAAAAGTAACAATTGTTACTTTTAAAATATTATCTATAATATGGATATGGTCCAGGGTTATAATTATATCCACCATAATAATTATAGCCATAACCTGGGTATGGTTGATATTGTTGGGGTGGTGGAGTAACATATACTGGTCTTGGTCTAGTAGCACTAACTATGGCCGCGCCGCCTAGTCCTCCTAATAAAAAAGGTGCCCAGAAAAACCTTTCGCCTTCACCTGTAAAAGTATTATAATACATAAAAAATGCTCCTTTCATTTTATTATATGAGAAGAGCATTTTTGTGTTATTTATTATATAATCGATAAAAATTAAATGAAGGCCGATTAAATAATCTGAAAGGATATTTACTAGTTCCTAGTCCTCCTGAAATATACATAGGCGTATTATTAATTAAATATTTTTCATCATAATATTCCTTTGCACCTTCTACTTTATATAAAGCACCAATAAAAGGTAATCTTATTTGACCATTATGAGAATGACCAGCTAAAATTAAATCAGGAGTGTAATCAGTAATTTTTTTTACAGTATCAGGTTCATGAATAAGTAGTATCGTATAATACTCCTCATTATAGTTTTCAAAAGCTTTAAATATATCTTGATTACCTTCTAAATAATCTTCTAAGCCAATTATTAAAATCGGAATATTATCATTATAATAAAATAATTCAGATTGATTATTTAATAATTTTAAATTAGTGTTTTTTAATACATAATCATAATTATCATTGTGATCATGATTACCCTTTACTATATAAGATGTAATTCCAGGATTAAGTTTTTTTAAAGTATTTATTAACTCAGTTAATTGATCTTTAGAGATATCTATATTTTTATCTATTAAATCTCCAGTAAAAACAATTATTTCGGGTTCTAATTTATTCATTTCATTAATTATATTTTCTAATTCATTAGTATCAACAGTTGTTCCA
>LFRM01033369.1_pt1 | contig 22351 bp, 23 predicted proteins | sample 618341 | NCBI WGS metagenome assembly LFRM01 (sample SAMN03654438, study PRJNA283298) | anaerobic digester metagenome | isolation source: pool of bioreactors CSTR01a, CSTR02a, and CSTR03a thermophilic anaerobic... | place: Denmark: Kgs. Lyngby | collected 2014-05-21 | reverse complement strand
ATCTGTAGAGATATAGACACTGCATATTCGTAAACAACAGCACCAACAATTGTAGTAATAATCCAATCAAACATTACATACAAGAAGACGCAAAGCATAGTATTTCTCTGCCTTCCGATTGACTAAGATGGTTGACTTTAATACAATAGAGCCAAGATGTTACGGTCTGGATTTTGCTATCAAAGGAATTTGGCCGTAGAGAGAAAAATAAGGAGGATATTGTAGGATGAAGAAAGAATATGAACCGTTATTCACCCCTTGGAAGATAGGCAATGTTGAGATTCCTAATAGGATTGTTCAAACTGCTATGGGGGGGACTTCCCTTTTCGGTTGGCTAGAACCTTGCCACTTCGACAAGGAAGCTGCTCATCACATTCTCAGTCGTGCAAAAGACGGAGTAGGTCTCGTAATCCCGGGAATGCAGACAGTAAGAGATGCAATGGGCAGAAGGTGGCTTCACTCAAACAAGAAAATGTTCAAGGATTTAGAAGAATGGCTGCCCGAATTCCACAAAACAGGTTCTAAGCTATTTGTCCAGCTATCGGGTGGAATGGGTCGTTCAATGGCTATCAACGATCTTATGGTAGATATGCTCAAGTGTAAGCCTTTTGGTGCTATTGCAAAGCCTTTCTTAGATATTGAGTACGTATGTGCTTCTGCTTCAGAAACACCTAACAGATGGTACCCGGAAATCAAATCCAGACCTCTTACCGTTGAGGAAATTCAAGAATTTGTCGAAGCTTTCGCAAAGACAGCAAAGCTCCTTCAAGATGCAGGTGTTGACGGAGTAGAAATTCATGCCGTACACGAAGGTTATCTGCTAGATCAGTTCACAATCGCAAATATGAACTTCAGAACAGACCAATACGGCGGCTCTTTTGAGAACAGATTCAGATTCCCTGTCGAAATCGTCCAGGCTATCAAACGCGAATGTGGCCCAGACTTCCCTGTCGCTCTCAGATATTCTGTAGTATCTAAGACAAAAGGTTGGTTGCAAGGTGCACAGCCTGGTGAGGAGTTTGTGGAATTCGGTCGTGATATGGCAGAGTCCGAAAAAGCCATCAAGTATCTTGAAGACGCAGGTTACGACATGTTCGACTGCGATAACGGAACTTACGATGCTTGGTACTGGGCACACCCACCTGTGTATATGCCTGACAACTGCAACCTCGAAGAGGTCAAACATATCAAGAAGTTTACAGACAAGCCGGTTGTTGTCGCAGGAAAAATGGATCTCAAAGTTGGCGCTAAGGAGATCAAAGCCGGAACAATTGATGGTCTGGGTATAGCAAGACAGAACCTCGTTGACCCTGACTGGGTAACAAAGCTAAGAACAGGCAAAGACGAAGAGATTAAGCCATGTATCAGATGCCACAACGCTTGCTTTAACTTCGCAAAAAGTAAAAATTCTGCAAATACGCAGCCTCTTTTCGATTCCCTGCAGCTGGCTCGCTGTGCTTTGACACCATCAACAATGCAGCATAACAAGTATAAGATTGTACCAACCGCAAAGCCTAAGAAGGTTGCCATTATCGGAGCAGGATTCGGAGGTCTCGAGACAGCCCTTGTTCTTAAACAAAGAGGACACAAGCCGGTTGTCTTCGAAGCTAGCGATAGACTTTTCGGTCTATACAACACAGCAGCAGCTATGTCATTCAAAGATGCTGACAAGGCCCTGATGAAATGGTATGAGAAAGAACTCGAGAAATGGGATATTGACATAAGGCTAAATTCCGATATCCAAGATGTCCGCTCCCTACTCAAGTCATATGATGATGTTGTAGTATCAGTAGGCGCAGTTCCTAAGGCACTTCAAATCCCGGGATTTAACAAGACAATCTCATTTACAGACCTTCTTACCGGAAAGAAGAAATACGACAAAATTGTATTCCTCGGAGGAGGACTTTCCTCATGCGAAGCTGCATACGATGCAGTCCTTGCAGGCAAGCACCCTGTAGTTGTCGAGTTCCAGGATGACCTTATTACCGCACCGGGAACGTGCCTTGCCAACTCATCATTCCTCAGAGAAGCCCTTCCATTCAAGGACGTACCGGTTCATCTGAGAAGCACAATCACTGAAGTCGGTGATGGATATTGCATAATTAAGAATGTCGATACAAACGAGACCTGGAAGGAAGAATGTGACTGCGTAGTTAACGGACTTGGATTTATTCCTAACGATAGATTCGCAGCCGTTAGAAGCAGCCATCTGCACAGAGTCGGAACCTGTGAGAAATGGGGAGCACTAAGAGAAGTTATCTGGGGAGCTTGGGACGTTGCAATGAAGATATAGGCATTACTATTGGCTCCAAATCTAATAATCAACAAACCAAAAGAGGCGTATCGCAATGCGGTACGCCTCTTGTTTACTGCAATTCTATAGAATTAGCCCTCTACTCTTCAGATTTCAAAAATTCTTCCCTGATTCTATTGCCTGTTTTTGTTCCTGCAACACCACCCAATCCGGTTTCTCGAAGATTTGGTTCAAGAGATTTTCCAACCTCCCCCATAGTCTGTGCAACCTCTTCAAATGGCACTATAGACTTTATTCCTGCCATTGCCGTATCTGCCGACAGTATGGCATTCATAACCCCCGATGAATTTCTAAACAGGCATGGGTACTCTATTAAGCCAGCTATAGGATCACAAACAAGACCCATTACATTAACCAACGCAATGCTTGCAGCATTAAGACATTCTTCGATAGCTCCTCCCCTCATCTCTACCAAAGCTGCTGCTGCCATAGCCGCAGCAGAACCGCATTCTGCCTGACAGCCTCCCTCAGCACCTGCGAAGGTTGCATATTTTGCAATAATCTGACCGATGGCGATTGAAGTAAGGAGACCGTTTTCCAAGGTTTCTTGGTCAAAATTATACTTCATCTTCGCTGCCATCATTGCAGCAGGCAAAATCCCGGATGATCCTGCCGTCGGAGAAGCGACTATTTTACCCATCGAGCAGTTGACTTCACTGGTAGAGAAAGCCATTGCCACAGTCTTCATCAAGAACTCACCCATCATAGGTTCGCCATTCTCTGCATAATCATATGATATCTTTGCAAAGTCGTTTATCATATTGAACTTGCTTTTGGTTCCTTCGTTTAACTTTGCAGTTGCCGATTTTTCCATGATTTTAAGCACGTCTTTAAGATGACTTCTTATTGCAACCTCATCGGTCTTGGATACTTTTGATTCTTCATCAATAACAATGTGGTATATTCTCTTATTTTCCTTTTTACATAGGTCAATTATTTCTTGCTGCGTATTTAACACTCTATACCTCCACATATTTGGCAGTTATAAATCTATCCGATTTTATAATCGCATCTCTTACCGGTTCTGTAAGATTTTTGTCAATTTCCACAGTCAAAGTAACCACATTGGTAAGAGGATCTTTAACAGTATTGATAGATTCGATATTGTAATTATTTTTCGAAAGAATTGAAGATACGCATGCTATGACACCACTTTTATCCTCATATTGAAGAAGCAATGTGGGAAAATGTCCTCTAAACTCAACAGACATTCCGTTGATATCCACAATCATTATCGATCCTCCCCCTATTGAGGATCCTATGACAAACTCATCCCTTCCCTCAAAATGAAATATTATTTTTGCCGAGTTAGGATGGTAACAATCACCGAGATCTATTTTTGAAAAACTGTATTTAAGTTTCTTTTGCTCAGCTAGATCAAATGCTTGGTTAATCCTATTATCATCCGGATTATAACCCATTATTCCTGCTAACAAAGCTTTATCCGTACCATGACCTTTGTAGGTATAAGCAAATGAGCCATGAAGCTGAAACTCTACCGACTTAAAACCTTCCCCGCATATACTCTTTGCAACATTTGCAATCCTACACGCCCCTGCTGTATGAGAGCTTGACGGACCTACCATGATAGGCCCAAGCACCTCAAATGCACTAAATTCCATGTATTTCTCCTTCGTCAATATATATTGAATTTCTTAGAATGCTTACGATTATTTTTCATTTTCCTGTCAATTTTACATTATATAACACCATGTATCTACCTAAAATTCATAACGTGTATGAGACTGTATAGAAAAATCTTATATCAACAAAAGCGTTGCCAAACCAAAATACAAGATCAGGGCAAAGGTGTCGCAAAGCGTCGTAATAAACGGTCCGGAAGCAACAGCAGGATCAATGGCTAATCTATTGAAAATCTTAGGAACAGCATATCCAATAACTGTGGATAAACTCAGTGTTACCCCCAGCGATACTCCAACCACAAGACCTAGCATTTTGTCACCATACATCAAGAGGGATAAGACAGTAATTACAGCTCCGGCTACAACACCTATTATTGCTCCGGTAACCAGTTCTTTGATTAACGCTGAAGAAAATTTTTCTTCATCCCCAAGCGTAAGTCTTCTAACAGAAACCGCCAATGACTGTGTTCCTACGTTTCCTGCTGAGTCAAGAATAATTGGCATAAAAGCAGCTAAAGCGACTACTTGAGATAAAGTCTCTTCAAAGTGTCCGATTAACTTTGCTGATATTAAACCTAAGAACAAAAGAATAATAATCCAAGGTAATCTGTTCTTTGCCATTGAAAGAATCGTATCATCTTCATCCTTATCGTCCTTCATAATTCCTGAGAACTTGTGAAAGTCTTCCGTAAACTCTTCTTCCATAATATCCATAACATCGTCTACGGTCACAATTCCCAAGAGAACATTGTCATCTTGAACCACCGGAATGGCAAGTAAGTCGTAGTCACTTATTAATTTGGCAACTTCCTCTTGGTCGGTTTCCGGACTTACATATACGGGATATTTGTTCATCAGATCTTTTATAATGCTATCCACTGGCGATAGCAATAAATCTCTCAAAGAAACCACTCCCTGCAAATGATTTTTATCATCTACGCAATATAAATAGAAAAGTATCTCGCTCTTCGGATTCATTCCTCTGAGAGTATTGATTACTTTGTCCGCCGTGTCTTCTACATTGATAGTAAAGAACTGTGTTGTCATAATCGCTGCGGCCGTCTCTGAGTCATTATGCAGAAGTGTTGTTACCAAAGCGAAATTCTCGGTATTCAATAACCCAAAAACCTCTTCCTGCTCATTTTCCTCAAGGCCATCAATAAATTCGACAAGGACATTGTCCGCAACTAGGTTGATGCTTTTTGCCAGGTATAATTCAGGTAATGTCTTAATCGACTCCCATTGAGACTCTCTATCCATGTATTCAAAGAGCTCTGCAAATTCATCCGGCAGTAAAAGTTCCGAAATATTTCTCTTGTTTTCCGGATACAGCTCATGAAAAAAGTCCGCCTGATCCCTTTCGTGCAGCTTAAGAAATTCTTTGCGAAATTCATCGCGTTTCTTGTTCTTAACGAGCTTGAACATCTCATCGAAATATAGTTTTTTGTTCTCCATTCTCGCCTCCTTATAGTTTTATTGGATGGCATAAATACAAGAGATTAAAAAAGCTCCCTTGTAAGGGAGCATACTAAACGAAAACAATCTTTCTGTCTGAGTTTTAGCACTTTACAACGTCATAATTTTAGCTACATTATGTATTACCTTCGCGATAATACCTGTTATACCCATTGGCGTCTCTCGACATTTCTGGGCAGCAGCATATATTTGTAAAGGAGCCTCCCTTAACAACTGTAATTAAATTGTATTGCCATGATAGAGTTTACATAGGAATGTTCTATTTGTCAAATTGGCTATTCTTTTTTACTGCTTTCATTACAATTAATAACGAAATAAAACCATATTACATACTTATGATTTCATATCCTTCATCCAAGAATTTTCTTATTCCTGCATGACCATTCATATCTGATAATATTGGCAGTCCGGATTCTACTACCGCCGTATCGACCTTCATCATTACCGAGCATGCTTTGCACACGCCTGCGATTAAGCCTTTTTCCTTTGCTTTCATATATGTCGGAAACTTCTCCTCTTCGAATACAGGAACAAGTTTAACAGATGCCCCTTCAAATATAATTTTCACCTCATTGCCTGCCTCATGCAGATCCAAAGCGTTTAGCAAGATATGATTAAAACACATCTTCTCACCTGTCATACCGTAAAATAATATCTTCTTCATCTTCTTCATCTTCTTTTCCCTTTCTTTCACTTTAGAGTTTTATCTGATTGCTGCTTTTGCATCTATCTTCTAACGGACAACCCATGCAAAGCGGTTTCTTTTTACAATAATCTTTACAATGCATAACAATTAAAGCATGACACCGATTATATATCAAAGGGTCTTTGGGTAAAAGAGCTTCACAATACTCCTTCACTTGCAGATAATTTTCCCCTGCATCTACTGGAAACCTATTGAATAGGCGCATAGTATAAGCATCCACAACGAATGTCGGCAAATCGAATCCATATAGAAGTATTGAGTCTGCTGTTTCATTTCCTACTCCGTGAACCTTGAGAAGCTCCCTTCTAAGTTCAGACAGCGTGCGGCCTTTGACAAATTCAGTATCACAGTTATAACTTGCGTACCAATCAGTAATCGCCTTCAAATACAGTGATTTTTGTTTATAAAATCCAGCAGGACGGATGATTTGCTGCAGCTCTTCTATAGGCATACTACGAACTCTTTCCGGCGATATGTCATCTCCGAATTGTTCGATAGCTTTTTCCACATTGCTCCACGCTGTATTCTGAGTAAGTATTGCTCCAACAATAACTTCATAAGGTGTTTTTGCAGGCCACCAATGAAGATCTCCGTAATGTTCGTATAGCGTACTGTAAATCTCCGGAAGAGAATCTTTCTGTTTTCTTTTCATTGTTACACTATGGACATCATATTCGTTGAAGCTTCGCATAGATACATACATCCAATAGGTTTTCATTTTTGAAGGCAGCATCTTTCATTAAACCTTCCTTAACAAAGCCATTTTTCTCAAGCACTTTTTTTGAAGCTATATTCTCATCAAAAATATATCCGGTAATTCGGACAATATCAAGCTCTGCGAAAGCAAGCGTACATATTTGATTTACTGCCTCTGTCATGATGCCTTTGGACCAATATTCAGTTAGCAAAAAATATCCTATTTCTGCACTCTTTCTCAGCATGTCTGTTTTTTGTTCAACTGAAATCGATCCGGCGATTTTATCATTCACTATTATTGCACGATAAATAGCATCAGTCCCATCATGTTCTTGTACCATGTCCAGCCATAGTTCGGCATCGCTTTCTGTATAAGGATAAGGTAGCCTGTCTGATAGGAACTCTCTCTCAACAGAGTTGCAAATTGTTATCAACTCCTCTTTATCGCCCAATTCCCATTGTTTTAATTTGCAAGCCATCAAATATCCCCCTTTCCAGTTTTCACAAAATGTATTAGATGAAGTTCTGCATATTTTTATATACTAAGTATATCTCTTTGCATGCTACTTCTATATCTTTTTATAAAGATATATATTAGAATCTATTAACATAAATTGTTTTGGAGCGCAATATGAAACAGATTAGACAAAATGACATAATCATAGGTGTCCTTTGTGTCAGCTCATCCGAAGTGCTTTTTGGTTTGAGCTACATGTTCACCAAAACAGCGATGGATACAGCCGAACCGTTCGCTCTTCTTGGCTGGCGTTTTTTGCTGGCTATATTAGTTATGTTCTTATGCATCAAACTTGGTCTAATTAAAATGGATTTGAAGGGTAAACCGATTAAGCCTCTGTTAATTATTGCTTTTTTCAGCCCATGCTTATATTTTATCGGTGAAACGATAGGTATCAACCATACAACAGCATCTGAAAGTGGCGTTTTCCTAGCCTGTATTCCCGTTGCCGCTTTGTTAGCATCTACATTGATCCTCAAGAAAAAACCTACCAAAATGCAAGTCACTGGAATTTTAATTACTTTATCCGGTGTTATGATTACAATATTTGCTGTCGGTTTAGTCTCAAGTTTATCAATTATAGGATATAGTTTTCTCTTTATAGCGATTATAGCTTATGCTTTATATGTTGTCTTTGTAGAGAAAGCAGCTGCATATTCAGTTATAGACATAACATATGTCATGCTTCTTTTTGGCGCAATTGTTTTTGGAATCCTTGCAGTAAACGAGGCCATCATCAATGGCAATATTAACGAACTTATATTGTTGCCGTTCAAGGAACGCAATTTTACAATAGCAATTATTTTTCAGGGAATTGGTTGCTCAGTTATTGCATTCTTCCTATTCAACGTGGCAATTTCCAAGATTGGGGTAAACAGAGCATCATCTTTTATCGGGGTTTCCACTGTTGTATCAATTATCTCCGGCACAATCTCCCTGAACGAAAACTTCACTATTTATCAAATTATTGGTGCATTTGTAATCTTATCAGGAGTATATATCGCCAATACCAATAAAGCTGATGATAAAAAAGATACCGATTGAGTAATTTTCAATAAGATTAAGCTCTGAAATGTGAAAGTGTAATCTATGTAATTTTCAATGTCATCTGACCCGGTAATGAAACTCCTTCGCTATACGCAATCTTATGGGAATCATTTTCTGAAAATTCTATGGTCTCACCATGCCTTAAAGTTACATCGTTTTCAATTACATATTCTACAATATTAGCTAAGAAGCCCCTTATATCGCTAGGAGTTCCCTGCGCATCCACAACTTCCATTTCCGGTTTTCCAAATACATCCATACCATACGTATAGGCAGTGACACCTTCTGCAGACTTGTACAAACCAAACCAAATCCAGTTAAAAATCGGAAGATATCCATCCCTCATTATCGCCGCAAAAGTCTCATAGATTTTAGGCTCAAAAACAACTCCGCACGTATAAACACCTATTGCTTCCCTCTGCTTACAGCAAGCTGCGAGCAGCTTTACATATCGTTTTCCCTTTTCAATAAGATCTGCAGTCTCACCCAAAACCGACACAAACAAATGTGCCTTATGAGTTTTTGTCACTTCAACCGCATTCTCCCACATATAATTATTAGATGCATTTTTTTCTGCTTCGTTGTTCGGAATTGTAGAAGAAAATTTAGCGATAACAACCCTATTATCCTCATAATTAGCGACAACAACATTAGGATTAGTATCATCGTCTTCTTCTAAATCTATCTCCCATTCTTCATGTAAATCATCTAGAAATTGTTGCTTATCCCAATGATCTTCCGACAGTAAAACAAAGCCGGCAAACATGCCTAAACTTTCATTTTTTTCGCCAATATTACTACTCATAATTTTCTCCACCTTCCACCTTCCCCATTACCTACACCTAAAGGCTACCTACTGCTTACCTTCTTATTCGTTATTGTATTCTTCAATCTCCTCTGAAAGATTCTTTCTCATACTCTGAGTTACTTTTTTGTTCACATCATTTCGAAGTATTTTATATGCTGTAGCCGCCAGCGGAACACCTAACAGCATGCCGATAACTCCACCTACAGAACCTCCAATGATAACAGCAGCAAAAACCCATATGCTACTAAGACCTATTGAATCGCTCATAATCTTAGGATATATTAAATTTCCTTCCAGTTGCTGCACCACAACCAACACAATTATAAACAAAAAGCCCTGCTGTATGCTCCCTGATGCAAGCATAATAAACCCAATTCCCCCTCCAATGAAGGCTCCGAGCATTGGGATAAGTGCGGTTACCATAACCAAAACACTTATAGGAAGAGCATATTGAAACCTGAAAATAAGCATTGCAATAAACAAAAGAGCCCCGACAACAAAAGCATCTATGACTTGTCCTTTAAAGAAACTAGAAAAAGTATCATTCGCTACATCCAAAACATAATAGATTTTTCTTCTGATTTTCTGCGGAACATATGCTTTAAGAACACGATTAACATTCTCTCCAATAGCTTCTTTACCGGCAAGAAAATAAACAGCAAAGACAATCGCAGTAAAGGCAGTAATGAAAACACCTGCTACTGAGCCTACGAATGAAAAGGTAGAGCCAATAACACCGCCAAAATTCTTGCGAACAACACTCGAAAGATCTGCAATAATTTCTTGCCAATTAATATTAGCCTCTTGAATCTCTTGACGATATTCCGCCATCCAGGCCATATCTTCAGTCTTATTTAAGAACCATGTTCTTAACTCGTCAGCTAAAGATGGAAGACTTGTCGCCAAAACACGAAAAGATTCAAACAGCTGTGGCATCACCAAACGTATTACCAATATAAAAATTCCCACCAGTAATATCAAAGAGACTACCATAGTTAACGGTCTATTAAATTTGTTTGCTCTTTTCCCGGCAAATTTAAACAGAACTCTTTCAAGAGGAGAAGCAATTAGACTCCAAACGTAGAAAATTGCAAACCCAATTATAAATGGCATCGCAATAGAAAAAACTTTACCAATAAATCCTATTAATGTGCCAAAATATTTTATACAAAGTGCAGCAACAACAAGTATAATCACTTTCGATAAAAAGCTAAATTTCTTCACTTGAATTGGATTATCTGACTTCATTTGAATTCTCTTTCCTGTGTTCATTCTTGAGCTCTTCTAACTCACTTTGGAATTTCTCGTGCATCCATTTTGGATATGCATGGAGAAGTCTCTTATATTTTTTCCTATCTTTTCTTAAACGCTCCGCCCTCTCTTGTATCAATAATTTCTCTTCTTCTCTAAGGGAACCAAGTTTATAATTTATTTCTTTAACCTCATTGGCGATATTAATGGTTGTATTTGCTATATTTTTACCCATATCGTCGGAAATTCTCATAAGCCTGTCAGATATTTCGTGTACTCTCTTTAATTCTTTGTTAAGCTTCAGAATATTGCTTGTATTTATGATGGTATCTATTCCCATACTAATAATCCCAATAATTATAAAAGCATATGATATAAAATGTGGCAAAAATACGTATATTTTCGTTATAAATACGTGGAGGTAATCCACAACAAAGACGCAGCCGATGCCCCACAGGATGGACATAGATAAACAAACATATCCACCTATATTAAAAGGATTATCCTTATAGTCCCATAGTGTTTGGTGAAAAACTTTATCGAAGAAAAATCCTACAAGAAACTCTAACAAAGATGCAATCAATATCGATCCTATAAATAAAATCAGTTTGTTATTTTGCAAATCGTTTAATATATAAATGACGAAAATTACCCCAAATCCATATATTGGACAATATGGACCAGTTAGATATCCCCTATTTACAAATTTTTCGGTGCGAAGTGCCGCAAAGGCTACTTCCGCACACCATCCCAAAACAGCGTAAATCAAAAAATAAAAAATTGTTTCCATCTATTAATTCTCCTTCGTACTATGGCATTTAGTATACTCGTTACGTATAATTGTATAATAAATATATATTCTCACTATTATAATCCCTATTCATCGCTACGCAAAGTAAAATTAATTAACGAAAGAAAAAATAACATGATTAGAAAACCTGATAGAAAACATAAACTGTTGAATAAGATAGTCTTGGTTGTGTTTGGAAATTTGTTCTATGCACTCGGTGTCAACGTCGCGATAAACCCTCTGCATTTTTACAGTGGCGGTTTTACGGGGATAGCCCAGCTCATAAGAATGTTTATGCTTGAAATTATGCATATTCCTCAGATTCCGGGACTCGACTACCTCGGAGTAATTTATCTGCTTATCAACCTGCCCTTCTTCTTTCTGGCATACAGAGTCATGGGCAAAAGTTTCTGTATGGAGACTCTCCTATCGCTACTTATATCATCGGCCTTCCTGTCATTTATACCTATACCCAATCCTGCCATAATAAGCGACCCTATGCTTGCCGCTGTAGTTGGCGGTATCGGTTCCGGAGTTGGAGCCGGTATGGTTCTCCGTGCTGGAAGTTCTCAGGGAGGACAAGATCTGATTGGTGTATGCCTTGCGAAAACTCATCCTAACTTCAAGGTAGGAATGATCGGAATCATAATCAGCATATGTATATATACAATTTGTCTATTCATATATGACATCCCTACCGTTCTATACTCCATCGTCTTCGCCGCTGTCACAGGAATTTGCGTCGATAAGGTTCATGCACAAAACATTAAGCTCGAAGCTGTAATCTTTACTAAGAAAAGTGGTATGGCAAATGCTATTATGACTGAGCTCAAAAGAGGGGTTACAGTATGGGATGGCGAAGGAGCATATACCCAGGACAACTCTCATGTACTTGTAACGGTTATATCCAAGTATGAGGAACCTCTCCTCAAAGATATCCTCGCAAAAATCGATCCAGATGCTTTTGTTGTACTAACCGACAATATTCGTATCGTCGGTAACTTCGAGAAACGCTTTAACGCTTAGCGTTTTGCCCTAATAATAATTATATAGCGTTCCAAAGTTCTTTCCTTATATAACATTGTTGTAATAATTTCAAAAAATAAAGGAGGTCTATCATGGATTTAATGACTCTGCTATCATCACAACTAGTCAATGAGAAGCTAATCAAACAAATTTCAGATAAGGTAGGGGTAAGCCCTAAGCAAGTAGAGATGCTGATAAAAATAGGACTGCCTACATTGCTACAAGCCATGAGCAAAAATGCAAATACAAAACAAGGTGCAGAATCTCTGGACAAGGCTCTTTCCCAGCACCAAGATGACAACATTGATAACATTACTGATTTTCTATCAAACGTAGACACTAAGGATGGTGCAAAAATATTGCAGCACATTCTAAAAGAGAAAAATGATCAGGTACAAAAAGATCTTTCAAAGCAAACCGGTCTAAATGGAGATCAAGTCCTTGATTTGATGACTCAATTGGCACCATTATTGATGGGCACAATGGGAAACCAGAAAAAAGAAAAGAATTTAGATATAGGCGATATTATCGGTAGTTTTTTGAATAAATAAATTCTACAAGAGATTCACATATACTATAGGAGAAATAAAATGAAAAAATACGACCTTATTGTAATCGGTAGTGGTGCCGGAAATATCGTTCTTGATGCAGCAATTGAAAAAGGCAAACATTGTGCTCTGATTGAATCAAATAAATTTGGTGGAACCTGTCTTACTCGCGGCTGCCTTCCAACCAAAGTCATGGTAACGGTTGCAAATGAAATCATGCGTTCTAAACACTGGTCAAAACTTGGCTTGATTGCGCCTGCTCCTCAGCTTGACTGGGAAAAATTCAGTGCCCGTGTATGGAACAAAATCAACGAAACTGACTCTGTTCGAAGATACTATGATAAACGTGGTGCCGATACCTATCACGGTACAGCACGTTTTATCTCCAGCCATGAGCTGGAAGTAAGTCTCAACGACAGTACAGAAATAGTCGAAATGACGGGAACAGATATTGTTATCGCCGCCGGTGCAAGAACACGTATCCCTGACCTTGAAGGTATCGATGATGTTGATTATATTACTTCAGAATCTTTCTTTGGAGAGGACTGGCCGGACAAACTATACAAAAGCCTTATCATCGTTGGTGGCGGCCCTATAGGCTGCGAATTTGCCCATGTTTTTTCTGCCTTTGGTACTGAGGTTACCCTTGTTGGACATAATCCTTATCTTGCCCCAAAGGGAGACAGAGCTCAGTCAGAAGCCCTGGCTCAAAGCTTCCAAAAACGTGGAATTGAGCTTCATCTTAATAAAGAGCCTTTTGCCATTTCGCAAAACGGCAATAGTAAAAGCCTCTCATTCCGCGATCGTGATACTCAAGAGATTACAACGGTAACTGCAGAAAATATTTTAATTGCTCCGGGCATCCGTCCAAATACCGACAGAATCAATGCCCAAGCAGCCGGCGTAAGCCTCGATAAGAGAGGTTATATAATGAGCAATGAATGCATGGAAACAGGCATTGATGGCCTCTACACCCTAGGTGACATAAACGGTCGCTACGCTCTTCGCCACAAAGCGAACTACGAAGCAGAGATACTGGCATACAATCTCTACCTGCGTGAGCAGGATGCACCTTATCGCCGTGCTTCCTACAAATATACCCCTGCTGTCACCTATACTTGGCCGGAGCTTGCCAGTGTAGGTCTTAGCGAAGAGCAGTGTAAACGAGATCAACTAGATATAAGAGTTGGCAAGATGCCATATTCGCATACAGGTAAGGGTTATGCAATGGGTTACGATTCATCAACCAAAGGTGAGGCCTTTGTCAAGATGATTGTAGATAGGAGTACAAACCGTATTATTGGTTTTCACGCATGTGGTGACGAGGCTTCTTTATTGATGGCGGGTTATGTTTACCTTATGCAAAACTCCCCTCACGAGATTCCTGTCCTTAATCCTGAACTCAAGGCCAGCGAAGCTTGTAAAGCTGCTCGCCTGCTCGGTAGCAAGGATATAGAAGTAATCACACCTGACAATATTATGAGTATTGAACGCAGCATGACCGCACACCCATCTCTATCTGAGGTAGCAGCTTGGGTGACGGAATATCTTGATTAAGGATAAGCATTTTAAAGCGAAAAATGTTGACAGGATATTATGTGTTCCAAACAATTATGCAAATACAAACTGAACTAAAACCATATATAAAACGGTCCCAACACCGATACTTAGTAATACATTCCTTTTCCAAAGGTGTAATCCAACCGTAATTCCAACGGCAATCAACTCCGCAAGACCATATGGAAATGTTGATATGCTTGTTCCTTTCAAAGAATATACAATCAACAACCCCATCATCGCTGCAGGAATTGTCACGCTAAGATAAGAAACGATTTTGGGGTGTTGCTTGTTTTCGGGAAAAAGAATAAAAGGCAAAAATCTTGTAGTGACTGCACCTAAAACAATACACCCCAAAATAATAAGCGCTTGTACATTTGTTAATCGCATAATTGTTTCCTACCTCCCAAAAGCATTATAAATATAATTATCATTGCAGGGATAACCATATTGTCTGCTCCAAAGACAACTAATGAAACTGTTCCGGCCACTATTCCAATAATTCCACAAACAGCATTTTTCTTTGTTTTAACTTGTTCGATGAATAGCACTATAAAAAGAGCCGTCAAGACAAAATCAAGCCCTGCCGTATTAAATGTGAATACATTACCAAGAACTCCACCGATAAAACTTGCTGTAACCCAATAGACCATATGCAGAAGCGAAACAGCTAAGTAAAAGTCTTTTTTGTCAATACCATTTGGAATTTCAGCTGTCGAGTTTATGACGAAAGTTTCATCACACAAATAATAGATGAGAAAGTTCTTTGTCTTACCACAACCTTTGTATTTCTCTAGCATAGATAGTCCGTATGCCATTCCTGTCACCAAAAAACCCGTCAAGACGGGAATAGTAGTAGGAAAAGCACTCCGAACAGCTTTCAATACAGATTCATACTTATTTGTCATTAAATCCACCCAACGCCAACATTCTAACCTCTTTTTATAATAACTAAATTCTTACAGCAACTCTATCTCAGGCTGTTTAATATCGATGAAGCCTGTTTTCACAGAAACTCCAAACTGACTTTCCAAAAAGTGAGCCAATTCATCCTGTGCTTGTAGTACAGACTCCTTGTTTATATCTGAGAATCCATCAATAGGAATAAATATATTTGTGGTGTTTTCTGTAATCTTTCCATCTTCACTTTGACGCCAAATCCATCGCCTTGTTTTCACTTGATTGGCACTAACGTAGACCAACTCCCCTTCAGGCATAGGCTCGCTTTGTGTTTCACCCATTCCCTGAAACAGATCGAGGTCACTTGAAAATCGAACCTCAAAATCTCCCTCCATATTGTCAATATCGTGTGCACCTATAGGTAACACATATTTGAGCGAAAAAGCATTTCCGAGATCCACCAAGGGATTGATAGATGGCAGCTGTCCATTCTTCTGCACTCTTTTTGCCAAAGCTTCAATTGAACACATGAATTTATTGGGGTTCATCCCAAGCTTGGTAAATGCATCACGAAATGCTTTTATATTTTGAATCTCCCTAACATTATCATAAGCAAACCTTTCCGAGAAATTTCCAATCTGTTCTTCCAGCATTTGTGCAATCGCAGAGCAGCTGTGAGCATTATCAATTCCTTCGGCTACAAGAACACCAATGCAGTAGGTTGGCATTTGCTCGAACACTTTTTCACTAACACAAAACTTTTTCATATTATATTTCTTCCCCTCCCATCTTACTTGCTATCAGAACCATATACTCATTCAAATAGGCCCCAAATAATAAAGTATTTGTTTATTGTACCAAAAAATAAACAGTTTTGGTGTTTTTTCATAATTTATATTTTAAGAAGCCGGTAATTCAAGTCATTTATTATGGTCTCGGATTCAGACTTTGGCTAAAATGTTTACTTAATGAAAATAATATAGTAAAATTTTTTAAAGATTGAAGCAATTAAAAGCAAAAGAATAGTATCTTGTGCAACGCAGGAGGGTATAGAAATGAATATAGAGGATTATCCTTCAACCAGTCCCGGCCATATCGGCCTGTGGGATGATGTCGTAGAGGATTATTTTTTCCCTCGACATGTTGATATTGTTACCGATTTTGATAACGAAAAATCTCTTTGTCACACTTTCTTGATTTCATTGAATAAGGGCAATATGGGTCTTTTTGATGCAACGATTGACGATATAATTCAAACAGAAAATGCCTATTTTCTGGAGATTGCTATTTCAGAAGAAAAGCCATTAACAAGCGCTTATTACTGGAGATATATCTGGGAAAATGACGATGTACGTCTGGATGTCTCGCCAGAGCCTTATCTTGAAGAACAGCAAGTAGCTGGCGATCTTTTTATAGCCTTTGCCGATGAATATAACCTACTTATCTTGGATGATGAAACCTTGCATAAGCAAAATGTGATAGGAGATGAAATGACAAGCCTCTATCACCAATACTTCCATCTGCCGGATTAAGTTGATAATTTGTGAACAGTTGCATAACATTAAAAAAAGGGCACCTTGCGATTCACTGCTTGTTGTCATTTTGTTATATTATCTTATTTCACGGCTTTCTAGCGACATCAAATTCTAACAATCAAAAGTTCCGATTATCTTAACTTTGTTCATATGAAGCTTTATTGATTTTATCCTAAACCACTACCTTCCGTATTATTACTACTCTCCTCTATCCAAGGCACAAAATTCTGATTTCCCAGAATAGTTAACAGCCCAATCCTTTACATATTCACCAATCATTTCTTCAAACATTGTTGCAAGTGGTGTTGTAGGTATCCTTGGATTAGTGGCAATACCTATTTCTCTATATCTTGGTATAGCGAATCTCTTTATAACAGCATCAGTTTTTACTGTATCTAGTATTAGTTTTGGAAGTATTGAAATACCAATATTTTCTTCCACTAGTGGTATTGCAAGCATATCCTCATTCACTATATGAGCAACAACAGGGTTCTTAATCGATTGTACGATTTGCAGGGAATCATATGCTTCTTTTGCCCCATCCTGTTCATCCATTATAATTAATGCTTCTCCATCTAGAGCTTCAAGCGGTACACGTTCCCATGAGGCAAACTTATGGTTCTTATGAACAACAACACAATATTCATCCATATAAAGCGGGGTAAATGTAAGATCTGTTTTCAACTTGCTCGTCAAAAACCCTATATCTAACGCACCTGAATTTAAACCTTCTTCGATGCCTCCATATACCATATGTGATTGGATAACCTTTACAGCGGGATATCTATCATTAATCTTTCTAATTATCCTTGGCATCCAATGCAGAGACACACTTGTGAAAGCACCAATATTAAGAGTACCACGTTCACAGCCAGCATATTCTGAAGTTGTCTGTGTAAGTATCTGTTCATCTCTTACGATGTTCTGAAACAACGGAAGCAATTCCTCTGCGACAGCTGTAAGAGTTACACCAGTTTTGCTTCTAACAAACAATTTTACTCCCAGTTCAGTCTCTAATGCTTTTATCGTATGGCTTATTGCAGATTGTGTATAATTCATTTCTTCGGCAACTCTGGAAATATTTTTAATTGCAGCAACCTTGAGAAAAACTTTGTGTTTATTTATAGGCATAACTCCTCCGTAAGATAGAATATATGAATTGTTTCATTGCTTGCTATAAATAAATTATATAACATAGTTAAATTGTTGTCATTGTTTAGTAATATGAAATTTTTTTTATAATCTCCAATTTTTTTTAATTTTATGTCCACTTCTTTAACTGATAAATTGTAATCGAAGTATTGTTAGCAAATTATCAATATCTACAGCTTGATATTCCGGAATATATTCGTGCATCTTGGAACATTGATAAATATCACAATACAAAATCTAAGGAGGTAAAAATATGTCAAATACAAAAGACGATGCCCTACTGTCAAACGGGATGATTAAATTGAATATTGGTGAAGGTAAAGATATTCGAGTCGAGATACCTACAGATCCAAGTTCTTTATTTTCAATCCCTGATTCTTCTTTATCAACGAACCAATTAGATAGCAACGCATCTAAGGATAAAAAACTTGCAGACTTTGTTAGATATACCTTGAAAAATTATTCATTTCCCGTAAGTGATGTTATTCTAGGTGATAAAACTTCACTTGAAAACGGTATTCTTACATTAAGATCGTCTTCAATCAATGAAGCTCTTGAAGTCAATGATTTAGTAACAGAGGTTACTATAGACATCATTAGACCCGAAAAGCAGGATGTTTATGTAAACACTATGATGGATGTTCAGCCTATCGCAGTTAAGAAAGAAGGCGAACTCGGTCAAGGTGTTACATTTGAGATGACAAATGTATATATGTTGCTTACAGGAACTGATGAAGATGGCCTTCAGACCGCTGAAGCTAACCTGAGCTGCGGAATATATGAAAACAATGTATGTTGGGACAGACCCGGATCACCTGAGAAGGATGCATTTATCATTCATGTAAATGCGACAATAAAGAGTGGCTCCGGAATGGAAAGACCTGGCCCTCTGGCAAGCCACCAGGCAATGGATGTAATAACTCAGGAAATCAGAGACGTTCTTAAAACAAAGGAAATCGGAGACGCTGCAGAGGAAAGAATCTATAAAGATATTACGAGAAAAGGAAAACCAAAAGTCCTTCTGGTTAAAGAAATAATGGGGCAGGGTGCAATGCACGACAACCTAATTTTACCTGATGAGCCTTGTGGTTTCCTCGGTGGTAGACCTAATGTTGATCTTGGAAACATTCCAGTATTCTTAAGAACCAATGAAGTAAGAGACGGTGGCATCCATGCACTGACATGCATCACTCCTGATACTAAAGAAACTTCTCTTTATTATTGGAGAGATCCATATCTTGAACGGTTGTCTGAGGATGAAGAACTGGATCTCCTTGGTGTGCTATTTGTTGGTTCTCCACAAGCAAATACTGAAAAATTTTACGTTTCTAAGAGAGTAGGCGCAACTGTGGAGGCGATTAATCCTGACGGTGTCATTATAACCACTGAGGGATTTGGTAACAACCACGTTGACTTCGCTTCTCACGTTGAACAAATCGGAATGCTTGGTATACCTGTAGTGGCCTGTTCATACTGTGGAATTCAAGGAGCTCTCGTAGTCGGAAATAAGTATATGGATACCATGGTAGATCACTGTGTAACTGATCACGGTAACGTCGAGGACATTCTTCAGCTTAATACAGGAACTCAAGATACTGCACTTAGAGCCGTTACTCTTCTCAAAAACAGACTTGCTGGCGTGAAAGTTAACAATGCTGAGAGAAAATATAATCCTGCACTTATTGAGATGAACCAAGAAATCGCCCAGGAGGATTAGTAATGATAGTGCACGGAATTCACGTAAACAACGAAGCAACTATCCACACAGGAACGATAACAGAAATCAATGATACATATTTCTATGTTCAGCTTACAGCTAGGATGGGAGTGTTGAAACTCCCCCAAAGATGCCTAATATGCGAAAACAAACCTCAAATTGGAGACAAGGTAAAATTCCTTATGAGCTATGTTGAACTAGAAAAAGATAATTATACGAAGGAGGATTCAGATAAATTATGAAGCTTACAACAAAATTGAATATGTCTTCCGAAATATATACTCCAATTACACCTGCACCAGTATGGGCTCCTTTAAATAAACCTCTAAGCGACTGCAAGGTAGGATTTGCTAGTGCTTGTGGAGTTCACTTGAAGACACAGACACCTTATAAGTTGGCTGGAGATATGACTTGGAGGAAAATTCCAAGGGACGTAGACCCTGATGAATTAATGATTACTCATGGTGGATATGATCACACTGATGTAAATAGAGATATTAACTCCATGTGGCCATACCAAAGAATGATAGAACTTGTTGATTCCGGATTCATCAAAGAATTTTGTGAGACTAATGCAGGATTCATGGGTGGCGGTGGAGATATCGAGACTTTTACGAACGAAATAGGGCCAGAAGTTGCTCAACTATTTGTTGAACAAAAAGCAGATGTTGTCATCCTAACTGCTGGGTGAGGAACTTGCCACCGCTCTACCGTTTTGGTTCAGAGAGCAATTGAAGCCGCTGGAATCTCAACATGTATCATAGCAGCTCTTCCACCAGTATGTGTTCAGCAAGGATCCCCAAGAGGAGTTGCACCTTCGGTTCCTATGGGCGCTAACGCAGGAGAGCCTCACAACATCGAGATGCAGACTGCTATTTGTAAAGCAGCCCTACAGCAGGTTGTTGACGCTGATATGCCTGGAATTATTAAGCCATTGCCATATGTATATCATGCCAAGATCTAACATATAATTAAATTTTTTCCAACATTTATTAAGGGGGAACAATTCTATGTTATTAACTATTATTAAATCCATAATTGGAGTTTTTGCCGCTGTACAGGCTGGCCTACTCTCTAAGATGTTTATCAAAGGTCGTGAACCTGTTGATAAAAAGACCAACGCACTCTTTTGGGGAATGGGAGTTATAATGAACTTCTTCGACTATCTTGGAGTAGGTTCATTTGCCCCCACACTAGCTATTTATCGTCTAACGAAAACCGTTGACGATGACCTCATTCCAGGGACACTTGTAACAGGTTGTGCTCTTCCTGTAGCAATTGAGGCCCTTGTGTCCCTGTCAGTTATCGATGTTGAGCTTACTACATTGTTCTCAATGTATGGTACCGGTATACTCGGCGCATTTATAGGTGGAAAATGGGCTTCAAAGCTTGAAGTAAAGACTATTCAGAGGTTTATGGGTTTTGCACTAATCATAGCTGCAGCAATTATGCTTTTAGGCAAGCTTAATCTGATGCCAGTCGGCGGAGATGCTATTGGTCTTCACGGCACTAAACTTGTCATAGCCGCTGTAGGATCATTCATTCTTGCTGCACTCTTGACAGTAGGTATTGGTAACTATGCTCCAACAATGGTCTTAGTGTACCTACTAGGTATGAGCCCAGCTGTTTCTTTCCCTATCATGATGGGTCTTGGCTTCCTCGGCGTAGGAAGTGGTTCATTCCCTTATTTCAAGTCAGAAAGATTCCATAAGAGAGCCTCATTCGCATTTGCTATGGGTGGAATATTTGGTGTGCTTGCAGCAGTATTTATTATTGTTAATATGCCTATTAGTGCATTGCAGTGGTTAGTAATTGCGGTATGTTGTTACACTTCTGTTACACTTCTCAGAGATGGATTTAAAAATATATAACATTGATAAATGATTCACTTCCTCATTAAATAATGCCCCGATACCCTCAGAAGGTAACAGGAACCTGAGTTTGAAGGTCCCTGTTCCCTTCTGAGTATTAATATAACAACAGACAAATATTAAAATTTTCTTCTAAATAACAGATATAGTGAATCCATTGCAGACGATTTTTACAAAAATAAGGTTCACTCTAAAGCTTTTTCACTTTTCGAGTAGCATATCGGATAAATTGATTGCCATATGAAATTACACCACTCTCAAACGCACGTCTCAACTACTGGCGAGGTGACTTGGATTGACCACCATATGAAATTACACCACTCTCAAACGGCGTGATAGGTTCTTCCAACATCCACAACGATTGACCACCATATGAAATTACACCACTCTCAAACTGCTTTTATTGGCTGTGATATCAAATGCTAGATTGACCACCATATGAAATTACACCACTCTCAAACCCACTGCGTCATAAGACAATGCAGTTGCAAGATTGACCACCATATGAAATTACACCACTCTCAAACTCTGTGATGAGTTGATTCCGATAAGTCCTGGATTGACCACCATATGAAATTACACCACTCTCAAACCGAGTGCCTTGAATGCAGGTGCAATAAATTGATTGACCACCATATGAAATTACACCACTCTCAAACTGATATCGATAGCAGAAACTTTTTCTCTGGGATTGACCACCATATGAAATTGCACCACTCTCAAACAGTGGTGTAGTCGAGACCTCAAGGTTAGAGGATTGACCACCATATGAAATTACACCACTCTCAAACAGTCTA
>LFRM01397629.1_pt2 | contig 22363 bp, 19 predicted proteins | sample 618341 | NCBI WGS metagenome assembly LFRM01 (sample SAMN03654438, study PRJNA283298) | anaerobic digester metagenome | isolation source: pool of bioreactors CSTR01a, CSTR02a, and CSTR03a thermophilic anaerobic... | place: Denmark: Kgs. Lyngby | collected 2014-05-21 | reverse complement strand
GAAATTGAAGTGAAAAAAGGCTGGCAACACATCAATACGGTGTTACTGTTGCCGCGGGCGCTCAATCCTCAAGATGAGGTCTTTCTGAACATTGGTTTTGCCGGAGATGCCCGCATCTATCTCGACAATATTTTTATGGGCCGTACGGACGAAGAACCGGATAACATTTCATCCTTAGTGAAGAACCTAGCTGCCGTTTCTCCGGAATTTCCGGTCTTGCGGCTAGACTGTGTTCCGATCGGAAAACCGGGCTTCAGTCCTTTTTCTTGGGTCTTGCCGGAGGGTGAAACCAGCTATCATTTAGCTAACAGCAAAGGCTTGAGTGAGCGCCATAACCTCGGAGCCGTTCTGCAGCTGGCAGAAGAGGTCAATGCTTCACCTTGGCTGGTGCTGGATGCCAGAGCGGGAGAAGAGGAAATCGATAAGCTTTTGGAATATTTGGCCGGCTCACCGCTTTCAACCTACGGCAGAATTAGAGCCAATGAAGGAGTTCTCGGACGCTGGACCGATGCTTTCGATCTTGTGTACATCGAGCTGGTCGACAGCGCGGATAGCTTTCCTTCAGACGGATTAAAAGCGCAGCGAGTCAACTGGGCGGTGGAGCAATGTCAGAAGTCTGCCATCTATCCGGAGATTGCAAATAAATTGGTTTTTATTGACGGAATGGAATATGAAGACGGCGGTCTGCGTACCAATGTTGATTTTCACGCCAGTGCTTTACATAGTGATCAGGAAATGCTGAACAGCGAGTCCGAATTGGAAGCTTTCTTGAGTGAGTGGCAGCAGTCGCTGCCGCGGCGTACGATAATTGGCAGCTCGTTCCGCCCCGAATTGATTTCTTCCTTGCATCATGGAGATGCATTAAGTACCCCGATGCGAGTGGCAGATGTGGCTGCTTTAAGTCTGGCCGCACTCGAAAGCGATAACGAGCTGGTCTTGCTAGATGCAAATATGTTAAATCAGACTTATTACGAGGGAAATAATGCACAAATTTCGCTCTTAGAACTGGCTGAGTCGCTTCAGGGCGCGCGGGTGCTGGACAGGGCTGAACGAGAACCGCTGCTTGATGCAGGCTCAGAACTTCCCGGACAGGAAGGAACGGCTGATTCGAGTCTCCTGCTTTTTTCATTCAAAAATGAGCAAACTTACTTGTTTGTGGCAGTAAATTTGGGTGAGAATGCGGAGCAACTCACTTTGCGCGGTCTACCGGAGTTGGAGACGATAACGCAGAAAGGCTACGATCATCAAGGCCGACTCATTAGGGAAGAAGAACAAAAACGTATCAGAACCTCCTTTCCGGTCATGCCGGGGGGATTTTTGGTGCTGGAGCTAGTCACCGCTGATTGAGGATGTTGCCAGCCTCTTGAACTCGTGCAATACTAGCCGTTATGAGTTCGCAAAAAAGCGTAGAAGAGGGTTATAAATGGAATGGCTTGAGTTATTAAAAGCAATAGTTTACGGCATTGTCCAAGGGATTAGCGAGTGGCTGCCTATTAGCAGCACCGGTCATCTAATCCTTTTGGAGGAATGGTTGCCGCTTAATGTAGGTACGTCAACGGATCAGGCGTCAGCCTTTTTCTCATTGTTCATGGTCACCTTACACCTTGGATCCATCATGGCTGTCATTATCAATTTCTGGCCGGATCTCTGGCCCTTGAAGCGAAGAACGACCTTGGCTTTGTCGCCGGAATCTTGGGACGAAGCGGAATATATTAATTTCTTCTCAGATTCCCTACTGCTGAGCAAATCGCAGCTGCGCATGTGGGTTAATATTCTGATTGCTGTTATCCCTGCGGCGGTTGTAGGACTGCTGTTTCAAGATACCTTTGAACGCCTCTTTTATAACCCTATATCGGTTGCTATTGCTTTAATAGCGGTAGGTATAGCTTTTATTGTAGTGGAAAATTATGTATCTACTAAGAAAAGCAGCATAAATGAAATCAATCAAATCGACTGGCGGATTGCCGTCATCATTGGCCTGTTTCAAGTTATTGCAGCAGTCTTTCCCGGAACTTCACGTTCGGGCATTACCATTTTAGGAGCGCTGTTGATCGGGCTTTCACGTCCTTTAGCGGCCAAGTTCACCTTCTATCTGGCGGTCCCGGTGATGATCGGGGCAAATGTGCTCAAGCTTTTCCGCTACGAAGGAGATATAAACAGCACTCAAGTTTTGGTGATTTTTGTCGGTATGCTTACGGCGTTTTTGGTTTCCATCTTTGTCATTCGTGGCTTACTCAAATTTATCAGGACGAATAATTTCAAACCTTTTGCCTGGTATCGCATCGCTTTGGGAATATTTGTGCTGGCAGTGGCTTACATGGGCTTGATATAATCAGAAGCACTTAAGCTCTGCGTCGCTACCTAAAAGGGAGGCGCAAAAGATTGATTGAGGTAAATAATGACTACTAATGACGCTAGCGTTAATAAAAATCTAATGACTAAGGAGCAGTTTCTGGCCTTGTTGCAAGATTTGCAGCTTCCGGATCAGGCCTTGGCCGTGCGCGCACGAGCAAGATGGAATAATCTCAGCAAGCCGCTCGCTTCCTTTGGTCAGCTGGAGCTTATGCATCAGAGGTTGGCAGCAATAGCGGGAAGCTCTGATCCCGAAATTAAACCACGAGCAGTGTTTGTTTTCGGAGCTGATAACGGTATTGAAAAGAGCAGAATAAATCCCGCACCAAATCTTGTAGCTCCGCTTCTGCGCAGTATTGCTGCGAATACGGCCATAATCAATATCCTAGGCCGGCAAAACGAGACGACCGTAATTCCGGTCAATCTAGGAGTGCGTGACCTCAGTGACGAAGACGGAATTGTTCATATTGTTATTAATCCGGAGGGAACAGAAAATTTTGCGCAGACGGAAGCCATGAATGAAGCTGAAATGATGCTGGCCATTCAGCTGGGCTATGAGTTGGCGCTAAGAGCGATACAGAGTGGCTACAAACTCCTGATCGCAGGTGAGGCGGGAAGTGCGAATACTGCAAGCGCGACCGCTGTTTTGGCCGCCCTGGAAGAAACAGATGCCGCTTCAATCTGTAGCAGAGAGCCCGGTCTGTCGGATGATATGTTCTTGCGTAAACAGGAAATCATTGCGGCTGCGGTGAAAAAGCATGACGTAGAAGCTGGCGATCCTCTGCAGGCGGTGCATACCTTCGGAGGCTTTGATCTGGCAGCCATGATGGGCTTTTATGCTGCTGCGGCGCTAAATAAGGTGCCGATTATCCTCGACGGTTTGATCAGCCAGGTTGCAGCTGTGGTTTTGCATAAGCTACAGCCGAACATCAGCCATTACCTCTTTGCAGCGCATAAGACCAGTGAGCCCGGTTGCGAGCTTGCCTTACGCTCACTGGGTTTAACCAGCATCCTCGATCTGGATATTTTTCACGGCGAGGGTAGTGGAGCCGTTATAGCCTTGCCGCTGATGGATAGCGCCATTGAAATCTACCGTGAGTCCGCTCTTCTTGACGACGGTGTTGATTTCATTAACTGAGGTGAAAATTAGCGAAGCATCGCAATTTATTAATAAAGCCTGTAGCAAATGTATCAGCAGCCGCCGTAGAGGCTTAAACAAATTCGATTTTAGTATATAATGCTCAAAAGACTATGCTATAAAGATAGTTAAAACAGGAGGAAAATGAATGGATAAGTATGTATGTGATGTCTGTGGCTATGTTTATGATCCAGAGATAGGCGATCCCGATGGTGGTATCGACCCGGGTGTATCTTTTGCCGATTTGCCTGAAGATTGGCTATGCCCACTCTGCGGAGCACCCAAAGAGGATTTCTCACTCATAGAATAGTTATAAGAAGAAAAGCGAAGAAGGCCGAGATTTGATCGGCCTTCTTGATTGAAAGGGTTACAAAATGAACGTCCAAAAAATCAGCGAACGTGTTCTGTCGCTGGGTGCGTCGGATCCTAACCTACAATACTTCGATAAATTGATGCCCACACCCTATGGGACAACTTACAACAGTTTTATTGTGCGCGGTGAAGAGAAAACTGCTTTGCTCGATCCCGTTCAGAGTGATTCAATTCATCAGCTCTTAACAAATCTGGCAAAAGCCGGAATCACACATATCGACTACATCATCAGCCTGCACACGGAACAAGATCATTCCGGATCAACAGAACTCCTCTTGCAGCGCTTCCCGGAAGCCAAACTGCTGGGTTCAGCCAAAGTGGCGGAGTTTTTAGAAATACATCTCAATATCCCTGCTGATGAAGTGCAAATTATTGAAGATGGCGAAAGGCTTGATCTCGGCGGCATAGGCCTGACCTGCATCCCGATCCCTTTCGCACATTGGCCGGACAATACCATGTATTGGTTGGAAGAGGAGAGAATCCTTTTCAGTTCGGATCTGTATGGTAGCCATTATGCAGCGCCAACTTATAAAGCAGCGGACGAAGACATCCAGCTGGAGACGACGAGGTCATACTTTGCCGAGATTATGATGCCGACCAGCAAACAGGTCGCGCGCCACGTGGCTAAGACACGGGACCTTGATCCTGCCATTATCTGCCCGGCCCATGGGCCGATGTGGTTTGAACCGGACAAAGTCTTATCTCTTTACGAAGGCTATGTTTCAGACAAAGTCGAGCGCCGCGTGGTCATGCCCGTTGTTTCGATGCATGAGAGTTCGAGAACCATGGCGTATTATCTGGCGGAAAAACTCGAGAATCTGGGTGTTCCCGTCAATATTCATCATCTGGATAATCCTAATCAGGACTTGAGAGTTTCGATGGGCGAGGTGGTTGAGGACACTGTGGACGCCGCCTGTTTGATTATGGCTGCGCCGACTGTGCTTGTCGGTCCTCATCCTTCTGCGGGCGCCATGGCCTTGATGTTGAATGCCTTTAAACCGCCTTTACGCTATATTGGCCTGATTGGATCTTTCGGTTGGGGCAGTCAAATTGAGAAACGCTTCTATGATCTCTTGCCGCAATTGAAAGCTGAAAAGCTGGATACAATTCTAATTAAAGGATTGCCCAAAGAGGAGGAATACCAAATTTTAGATGATTATGCTCAGGCGATAAAAGAAAAATTGATGGGCTTGCCGGAGGGCGAGGTCTTCTAAGAGGCCTGATCGCAAGCTAGTATCTGGTAAGTATTAATAAACCGCTGAATCGCCAGCGGTTTATTCATTCTCGATCAAAGTTTCGAGCATTGTGGCGTAGAACTTTTCCGGATTACGCTTGAAGGAGAACGCCGCCTTGCGCGCCAAGTCCTCCGTAGGCAATTCTAGCTCCACACTGAAAGAGTCACCTTGATCACTCAGGTGCTGTACTTGTAGGAGAAAAGTATTCTTTTCTGTAGGGCGATAGTTTGCTTCGATAGATTTGCGCTTCCTGCGTTCTAGGCTCGTTTCGTCAAGATGCTCGTTCAGCCAGGTGCGGATGCTCTCCGGCAGCTGCTCCTGCAATGCCGCTACTACTTTTTCCCCTTCAGGAGTGAGATAACATTCCGCAGCACTTCTGTCAGTGTCGGGCTCGATCAAGAGATCGCTATCCATCAAAACAATCAGTTCTGAGGACTCAAGCCAGCTCAACGCTTCAGCCAACATGAAATAGTCAGCGGTCAAAGTCCCCAAGGCAGTTTCTATCAAATCGCTGCGCCGTAATCCCGGCGCTTCTTGCAGGATGTATAAGAGAACCAGCTTTTCTCTGCTTATGTCTCTGTTCATTTCTTCCCATCCTTTCTCACCAATCTCTCCACATAATATTTTATATACCTTGGCTGATCAAGTCTCTAGCTTTTTGTCATTAGCTTCGATACGCATCTAAGCATTAACCCTGAGAAAAACTTGACATAATCTTAGATATATATTTTAATGATATTTAGATAACGGTCTAAGTATACTTTTTTAGATAATAAAAGCTTAAGTAATCACAAACTTTAAGTAGGTGAGGCGGCAGGCGAGGAGAGGAACAATGGATAGAAAAATTATTGATCGTATAGTAGTAGAGAAAGAACCGGACTTCACCCGAGAGGCAGTAAATTTCACTAGTGAGTATTTTGCAGCTCTTTCCGAAGGCAAAGAATTCTTTGATCAAGCGAGCTTGGTGAAAGAAGAGCGCTACGATGAAGACGCAAGTGTCGTGGATGAGCGCTATAGTCAACTCTTGGACTACCTGAGCTCGATCCGAAAAGAAATGCCGCAGTTGTGGCAGGGGAAAGAAGACCTGCTACCACTTTTCATGTTGAACAATGAAAACGAAAACTATGACAATTTTGCAGAATCATTGTTTTTGAATATTCCTTCCGGCATAAGTTTGGCAGATCTGGACGTTGAGAAATTCACCATTGCTGCCAAGTTTGCCTTAATTGATCTAATACAAGATGATTTGGATATTCTGGCAGCAAGTCCGGAGGAGTTAGCGGAGATCTTCGGTGATTACCAGACTAGTGATTTGGACTTTGAGTTGCTGATTGAACAAGTCCAGAAGCTTGAATTCACGGATAGTCAGAAAATTTTCGTGTTAGATTTTTTCATTAATATTTCTGATTATTATGAAAAAATTATCTCCTCTCTGATAGAAGTGGAAAAATTATGCAAGCTGTCTTTTGAGATAATTCGTCCGCTCTTTGAAGAGAAAATAAAAAATTTGGATTCAGACTCCGGTCTGAAACACTTAAATGAACAGTGGCTGAAGCGTTTCGACTTCGAACAGATCAGTTTCCGCCGTGGAGAAGATATACACTTGTACGTGTCAATCGTTAGATACAATGGTCTCTGGCTTCGTTATTCCCAGAATTTTAATCAAGAACTGGTCATTGGTCTCGGTTTGATTTTTGCAGAAATGCTGGAAGTCAGCAGTAAGAGCGATCAGCGGCAATTGCTGGATCAGAAACAGCTCAACGCATTGTCGGACAACACTCGCTATCAGGTGATTCAAATTTTAGCTGAACGCCCGCATTACGCGCAAGAAATCGCAGACAAACTGGGCATCACGGCAGCGACTCTCTCTCATCATATGCAAATTCTGATTAACGCGTTACTGATCAAAATTAGAACAGAAGGTCGCAAAGTCTTCTATCGTCTCCAGACCTCTGAGATTAAACGCTTGGCATACTCACTTATGAGTTTTGCAGAAGCAGTGGAAAGGGGGGAGCATGAATAGTAACGCTCCGCAAAAACGAAAAAACCTAGCACTTGACTTGGCTGACGCCGAGTTTAGGAAGGAATATCTGCATTCTCGTGATTTTAAACTTTGGGACATACTGAAATATATGTATAAGCCGGTTCTAGCTAATCCGAAAATTTGCCTTGCTTCAATTGGCTATGCGCTGGCGGATGGGATCCTTCCTCTTTTCTCGGTCTTAATCTTTTATCTTTTAGTGGAAATCATTCAGAGTCCGGGTGCTAATCTCCAGCAGATATTGCTTGCTACGGGAGTATACGCGCTCTTGTTTTTTGCTTTTTCTACTGTGGCGACACAGCTCAAGAATCGCAACTATACCTTTTTTATGCGACTACGGATGCAATGGCTGAATCAGGCGTTAAATCAGTACATGACAATGGATTATGGACTCTATGAAAATGTCGAGTTTTTGGACGATTTCGGTAATTGGGACCGCTCAGTATCTAACAACGTTCAAGGCATTGAAGGTATCTGGCATCGTATCTTTGAGATGGGCGGTACCGTTGTTTCTTGCCTGCTCTTAGGAATTTTACTGACGACGCAAAGCCCTCTGATCGTGATTGTCGCTCTCGTTTTTCTCATAGCCTCTTATTTGATTCAGAGACATGTGACGGGCTTTAGGCATTCGCGGCGTGAAGAGCTGACACGGGTGAGAAGGCGCACGGGGAAAATTACGGAGGCGGCATCTGATTTCCGTTATGGGAAAGATTTGCGGTTGTTCAAGTTTTCGGGGAAATTTATGGAGCTTCTGCAGCCTCTGGTAAAGACTTATGAAAAGCTGTTGAAGCTCTTTACTTTGCGTTCGCTCCAGCTTTCTTTCATTGAAAGTCTGGCGCTCGTATTGATTGACCTGAGTAGTCTGCTCATTTTAATTAACTCCTTTTTGCAAGGTGGGATCACCTTGGCGACATTAGTCATGCTCTTGTCTGCAGTTACGGTTTTCAGCGCATTGATGCAAAAACTGGCAGAAAGCATGGCCTTCGTCAAAGAAGAATCTATGTATGTGGATGATACGATTGACTTTTTGGAAGCAGACCTGAAGTCGTCCGGAGGCTCAGCAGAGCTCAGCGGCAACGGCCCCGTTCATGTGCAATTTGAGAATGTATCCTTTTCCTATCCTGCCAGCGACAAGCTGGTTTTGGACAAGCTTAATCTAGAGATCAAGCCGGGAGAACGCCTAGCTTTGGTCGGTGTCAACGGAGCCGGCAAGACAACTTTGGTCAAACTCTTGACAGGCTTGTATCTGCCTACTGAAGGTAGAATTCTGATTGACGGAGTGGATAGCTCACATATTGAGCCTGAAAAATTATTTTCTATCTTCGGTGTCGTTTTCCAGGAATGCTCGCCTCTAGCTCTCACTGTAGCGGAGAATGTGGCGGGGACTGAGCTGGATATCGATCGCGAGAGGGTCGTGAAGTCTTTGCAGACCGCCGGCTTATGGGAAAAGGTCAGTTCGTTTGAGCTGGGCATTGACCAGCCTCTCCTCAAGGTAGTTGATGACAGAGGCACTATTTTATCAGGAGGCGAAAACCAGAAACTCTCCATCGCCCGCGCTCTTTATCGCGACGGGACGCGCTGTATGGTGATGGACGAGCCGACAGCTGCCCTGGATGCTCTGGCTGAAGCGAAGATCTATGAAGAGTTTGATGCGCTTCTCTCCGGTCGCACTGCGCTTTTCATTTCACATCGGCTGGCCTCGACTTTGTTCTGCGATCGCATCCTGCTCTTGGATGATGGAAGAATTGCCGAGCAGGGAACTCACGACGAATTAATGAAAAACGGCGGCCTCTATCAACACATGTTCACAACTCAAGGAAAATATTATCAGGAAAAAAGAGATGAGCAACAGGAGGAGCGCAATGGCTAAGATGAAAAAGATTAAAGTAGAAGCTAATCCAGAGGAGAAACAAGTCTCTTGGTCCAAGACAGTAGCGGTTCTGTTAAAGCTGGTCTATGACTTAGATCCGTGGTATTTCCTGATCATGATTGCTTCTGCGCTGGTTCAGGCGGCAAACAATATTTTAATCATCTTTATTCCGCGCATAATCATTGACGGCATAGCAGCAGCTTGGCAGTGGCAGAGGTTTCTGCAGGTCATTCTGCTGCTAGTGGCTGCCAAGTATATCTTGCGGCAACTGTCGGCCTGGCTCAAACGAAAAGACGAAATCCATCAGAGTCTGCTCCAACAAAGGGTGCCGATTTACTTCGCAGCCAAAGTCATGCGAATGGATTATTCCAAGCTAGAAGATACCGATATACTTGATCTGAAAGAAAGAGCTCTCTTTCCGCTAACGAACTACGGTTCACTCCTGCAACTGTTCCAAAAAACCATAGTATTTCTTAGCTCAGTCATCACCTTGGCGGGGGTAATTACGATCTTGATCAGCTTTAGCGGACTGCTCACTTTGACACTCTTTGTTTTGGCCGCTATCGGCTTGTTCTTAATGGGAAACTTCTTAAAGGTAATGCAGCGCGTGCAGCAAGAGATCATTCCGGTTAACCGACGCTACGCCTATTACTCAGGGGTAATGACGCAGCCGGATTTTCAAAAGGAATTTCGCATCTACGATATGAGTTCTCTTCTGATGAATAAGGTAAACACTTATACGGATGAGATCGGCGATTGGCTGCATCAGATTTATTCTAGTCAAGCCAACGCTGAAAGCGGCCAGGCTGTGACCACTGCTCTCAGCCGTTTTGCCACTTTCGCTTATTCAGCGGGCAGAGTTTTCACGGACAGCCTAGGACCCCAGATTAGCATCGGTCACTTCACTGTCATCATCGGGGCGGCAGAGAATTTTGTCTCTTCCTTGGAAAATGCGGTGTCTGCAATCATGATGATGGTTCAAAACGTCAGCCACTTGGTGCCGTTCGCTACCTTCATGCTCATGCCGGAGAGGGGAGTCAGCAGCGGCGATTTAGAGGCAGGGGAACTGGAGTCGATCGCTTTTGAAAACCTAGTCTTTTCTTATCCCAACAGTGATCGCGTCATTCTGGACGATATCTCTTTTGAAATTAAAAAAGGTGAAAAAATTAGCATCGTAGGCTTAAATAACGCAGGCAAAAGCACCATCGTAAAACTGATCTGTCGCTTGTTTGAACCCGATAGCGGGCGCATCCTTTGGAACGGTATTGATATACGCGATTACGATTATGATTCTTATCTGGAACAGATATCGTGTGTTTTCCAAGACTTCATGGTTTTTCCCTTTACGATCCAAGACAATATCGATCCTTTGGGCGAGAGTGGAGAAGATGAAGTCTGGGAGATCTTAGATGAAGTAAGCATGGGCTCTGACGTCCGCTCCTTGCCGCAGCAGTTGAACACGTATCTGGATAAGTCGCTCTTTGAGGAAGCTACGGATATGTCGGGAGGTCAGAAGCAGAAAATCGCAATTGCCCGCGCCGTCCGGAAAGAGGCGGATTTGGTCATTTTGGATGAACCGACCGCTGCCCTAGATCCTTTGGCCGAAAGTGAGGTGTACGAGCATTTCAACGACTTGGTGCGAGGGCGGACGGCCATCTTCATTTCGCATAGGATGAGTTCTTCTGTTTTTTGCGACAAAATCTTGCTTTTGGATGGCGGTCGCATTGCCGCAATGGACAGTCATGAAATCCTGATGAAAGGCAATAATTTGTATCGAACCTTGTTTGAGACACAGGCTGCTAATTATAGAAAGTAAATACTTCCTGCTCGACGAGGCTGACTTCACCCTCTGAGTTTTCGTAGATATAGTCAGTGAAAGTCTCGGACATCTGTTCTGCCTCGCTTTGGCTCAGGGCTGTATAGCTTAGACCAATAACAAGTGTCTGCTGTGCGTCCTGAGCTTCAACTTCTTTTACAGATACATTGTAGCGATTGCGCATGGAGTCGACGAGCGAGCGCTTTACCTTTCGCTTGTCCTTTAAAGAGTGTGACCAGCTTAATCTAATGACAAAACGCATGACGAGAATGAACATCTTTTAATCCTTCATATCCTCTAAAGTGAAATTCTCACTGGGATAGCTAACAGCATGACCGCGTTTGGCAGCTTCCAAGAGTGTTAAGACCAAACTGAGGGAGCTGAGCCCGTCAGCTGCGGAAGGTAAATCAGAGCAGGCTGTCTGAGAATCTAGAACGGCCCCATATAAGAGGGTATGAGCTTTGCCGACATGCTTGATGATGCCGACGCCGTCCCGTTTGATTAGCCGCTTTAAAGCCGGGCGCAGGATGCGCGGGCTTTTCTTTGTTTTCTCGTCGTAGGTGAGGGAAAAGGAGATTTTCCCGCCCTTGATGCCGGCGGACAAAGTTCCCTTCTCGTAACGGAGAAAGATGGACGCCTCTTGCTGCTTAGGGTCTGTTAGAGTACTGCCTTCAATCGCGACTAAAGCCCCTGAGTCGAGGCTGAAAACTCCCATTCCCAGATCTGCTGCTTCAATATCGTGATAAGGAGGAGCCAGACGGCAGACAGCGTCTTGCGGTAGTTCACCTAAAAGATAAAAAACCAAATCGAGTGCGTGGATGGCTTGATTCATCAACGCTCCGCCTTCGTGTTCCCACGTTCCGAGCCAATTCGATTGATCGTAGTAGGCCTGGTCGTGTCCCCAGCGCACGGTTGCAGTAGCTGAGAGGATGCGACCAAAGGAGCCTGCAGTCAAAAAGTCTTTCAGTTCTTGGACGCCGGGATAGAAACGATAAGTGAGACAAGGAATAATGCAGCGGCCGCTTTGTTCGGACTTGTCTTGCATGGTCTTGCCTTCCGCCACGCGTAGTGTCATCGGCTTTTCCACGATAACGTCGGCCCCTTTTTCCATAGCATAAAGCGCCAAGTCTAAATGCGATGTCGGCGGAGTTGCAATTGCGACCAGATCGGCGGGGGGAGACTCGGGGAGGCTTCCGGCAATGGGCAGGACGGGCAGACCTTTCCGCAGTGCTGCGAACTCAGCTCGCGCTTTCTCGCTGGTTTCGACCAGAGCCACGAGGCGCAGTTTGCCCCGTTTTTCATAAAAGTTTATGGCTCGTAAGTGGCGTTTACCCGCACTGCCTAAACCGACTAAGATAACCTCTGTGACCTTTTTCTTCATTTGCAAAGACCATCGCACACAGAATTGACGAGGGCGTTGACAATTCTTTCGTCCGGTATCTCCTCCTCCGCTGTCAGGCCGAGATAATGCCTTAAGCGGTTTTGGTAGTACTTGGAAGTCTGTGAAAACTGCAGCATGACGGCAGTGTTGTCGATGAAATAGCTCGCCATTTCCAGATCGATGTCGGAGCGAAGTTCGTTTTTCTCCATGGCGTTTTCCAAGAGTTTCACGTAAGCAGAGCGGAAGCTGATCTCCATTTCTTTAGACAATTGCTCGGAGTATGGGTTCAGAGAATCGGTCGTCAGTAGAAGATAAAGTTTGGAAAGGTCGGGATATTTTCTGCTATATTCTAAAGTCATCTCGAACAATTTAGTCATCGCGGAACGAAAGCTGTCTTCTTTCTGCGGGCTCCATTCCGTGACAATCTGCTCCAGCACCGCATAGCCCATTTCCGCGATCGCTTTAAAAAGATCTTCTTTGGAGGAGAAATAACTGTAGAGTGAACCGACACTGATGCCGGCCTTATGTGCTATATCCTGAACACTGGCTGCCTCGTAACCTTTTTCAGAAAAAACCGAGATGGCAGCCCAGTATACTTGAATTTGCCTATCACGAGTTGTTTTCTCGAAAGTCGGTTTGTGGTAGATGTTTCGTTTCAAGTGACTGGCTCCTTTATTAAGTGTTAATTCATTATCACACATTTAAGAAAAAATGTTTTTATCTTCTGCACAGCAGATGAATAAATCCTAATCTTTCTGTATTGCTATGCGAAGAAATATCTTTTCAGCATTTCAAAAACCGCGTTTGATGGCTTGAATTAGAGGTTTTGCGCCTTTTTGAATAAAAACTGAAAATACACTTTGATAATTTATGCATGAAAAATTAATAAATCATTACTTATTTTACAAAGATGATTGTTAGGAAAGTGCTTTTCTTAACTATATGTACAAAAAAATGTGTTGTAATAGATGATTTTAGCTGTTAATATACAATCAATGAATTACATGTACTGGGAGGTAGTACGATGATTATTGGAGTTCCAAAGGAAATTATGCCTGGTGAGCGACGCGTCGCTGCATCACCAGAAACGGTAGCAAAGATGGTCCAGGATGGTCTCACGGTGTTAGTAGAAAAGGATGCGGGCGAAGGCGCCTTCTATCATGATTCTGACTACGTAGCCGCAGGCGCTGAGATCGTAGAAAACGTAGTTGAGCTTTTTGATCGTTCCGCGGTCATATTGAAGGTCAAAGAACCTTTGATGAATGAAGAGCATAATCGACACGAAGTCGATCTAATGCACGAAGGGCAGCTCTTGATTACGTTTATACATCCTGCTTCACCAGTGAACCATCAGATGGTAAAACACATGGCGGAACACGGGATTACTAGCATTACTCTAGATGGCATTCCCCGTATAACCCGTGCTCAGAGCATGGATGCTCTTACATCGATGAGCACATGTGCAGGTTACAAAGGCGTTCTTCTAGCAGCCAACTCTTTACCAAAATTCGTCCCGCAGATCTTTACTGCGGTAGGAATGATTAAGCCGATCAACACTCTGGTAATAGGTGTCGGCGTGGGTGGCTTGCAGGCATTGGCTACGGCGAAACGTTTAGGCTCTCAAGTTTATGCCGCGGATATTCGTCCGGCCGCATCTGAGCAGGCTCAGTCGCTCGGTGCCAAGGTAATCGATCTGCAGGTTCCTGCTGAAGAGGCTATTGGTGCAGGCGGTTATGCCCTAGCACTAAGTCAGGAAAGGCTGGAAGCCGAGCGCGAGATTTTGGCGCAACATCTACCTGAAATGGATATAGTCTTCCTGTCAGCTCTAGTTCCGGGCAAGATGGCTCCGACTCTGATCACTGAAGAAATGGTCAAGAGCATGAAGCCGGGCTCAGTCATTGTCGATATTTCAATTGACCAAGGTGGCAACTGTGCAATAACGCCGCCGGGACGTGTTGAAGACAAACATGATGTTACTATTATCGGCATTAAAAACCTACCGGGATTGCTGCCCACCAGCTCTACCTGGATGTTCGCTCAAAACGTGTACAATCTCTTGTCTTACTTGATTAAAGACGGAGAAATCGTGATTGATCTTGAAGATGAAATTATCCAGAGTTCTCTCACTACCTACGAGGGGAAAGTGGTCCATAAAGGAACACTTGAGGCTTTTGAGGCTCTGGGTCACTAGTTGGCTGTGCCGCGCACTTAATTGTGCGCGGCATGTTTTTTGATAATTACATTTATACAAGGAGAGTAGGAATGGGATTAGAACATTTAATCTTAATAATAGTTTTTGTGGTATCAATGCTGGTCGGCTACAAAATAATTGACCGTGTTCCAAGCTTGCTGCACACTCCGTTGATGTCGGGCATGAACGCTTATTCCGGTGTCACGGTCTTAGGTTGTCTGACGGCAACCGCATTGGCGACAGGCATGGGTAGCAAATTTTTGGGCTTTATCGCCATCGTCATCGCAATGATTAATGTCGTTGGTGGCTTTGCAGTTACAGACCGTATGTTGCGTATGTTTCATTCAAAAGAAGATGAGGGGAGAGGTAAATAATGTCTTTGTTTAATTCCTTGTCATTACTAATTCCGGTACTAGCAGTAGAGCGGCCGCGTACAGGTACTGCTGGTACACTTTATTACATCTTAGCAGCATTTTTGGCCATAACCGTGCTCATTGGAATTTCCATGATGAGCAAAGTCAAAACTTCGGTCAAAGGCAACCTGATCGGTTCCATCTCGATGCTCCTAATGATCATATTGACCTTGTGGTATTGGGATATTTTCTCCTTTGTTGAGCTTTATATTGGGATGCTGGTCGGTACCGGTTTGGGTATCTGGCTTTCCATTAAGGTGGATATGATACAAATGCCGCAGATGGTCGCGATCCTAAACGGCTTTGGGGGTGCGGCCTCGATGCTTGCCGGTATCTTGACCCTGATTGCAGCCGGCGACGGTTCTACGACTGACATCTTTTCACTGGTTACCGCTGGCTTGGCCATCTTTGTCGGAGCTCTAACCTTCACAGGTAGTGTCATCGCGGCCTTTAAGCTGCATGCCATAATTACTCAAAAGCCGGTTGTCTTCAAGAGACATGCGTTATGGACCGGCCTAACTATAGTGGCCTCACTTGTAACTGTGGTGTTTTTAAGTATTCCTGCAGTTTTGGCAGTCACAGTCGCAAAAGCGATCTTGATTATTCTTTGCACCATCTTATCCGGCTTGTTCGGCGTTATCTTCGCCATTCGTGTTGGCGGAGCCGACATGCCGATTACGATTTCACTACTCAACTCCTTCTCGGGTGTTGCCGGGTCTATTGCCGGTCTGGCCATATCAGATCCTTTACTGGTTGCAGTTGGCGGTATCGTCGGAGCCTCAGGCTTGCTCTTGACTCAGATTATGTGCCGTTCAATGAACCGCAAACTGATGGATATCCTCTTGGGCAAAACCTCGACTCCTCAGCTTAAGGGTGCGAAAACTCCTGCCATGGCTACTACCGGCGGCGGTGTTGCTGTGCCTGCAGACGATTTTGTTGAGACTTCTGTAGAAGTTCCTGTAGAGCCTGAAGTGCCGACGGGCCCAGCCTACGCCAAATGGTTAAATGATGCCGAAAAGGTAATTATTGTTCCCGGTTACGGCATGGCTCTGTCCCAGGCTCAGCCTTTAGTGAAAAATCTTGCGAACGAGCTGGAAGAAGCTGGAAAGCAAGTCGAGTTTGCCATTCATCCTGTTGCCGGACGTATGCCCGGTCACATGAATGTTCTCTTGGCTGAAGTGGATGTGCCATACGAGAAACTCCATGAGATGGAGGAGATTAACCCTCAGTTTGAAGAAACTGACGTTGCTATAATTATCGGTGCAAATGACGTGGTGAACCCTGCCGCTAACACAGCGGAAGGCACACCTATTTATGGCATGCCGATTCTTAATGTCGAAGAAGCCAAGCATCTCATTATTATGAACTACGACAAGCAGCCCGGTTATGCCGGTGTCGACAACCCGCTTTACGATGAGGGTAGGGAAGATCAAATAGCTCTTCTCTTGGGAGATGCTAAGGAATCTTTGCAAACACTGCAAAAAGAATATCGCTTGGGCTTTTGCCCTGTGGAAGTGAAAGAAGAAATTGAGTCGGAAGATGCTGTACCTGCACATGTTGATTGGCTTGATGCGGCAGAAACTGTAATAATCGCCCCTGGCTACGGTATGGCATTGTCTCAGGCTCAATCGGTGGTAAAACAGCTGGCTGATGAATTGGAGCAGAAGGGCAAGCAAGTTGAGTTTGCGATTCACCCTGTTGCCGGTCGTATGCCAGGTCATATGAACGTGCTTTTGGCCGAGGTGGACGTGCCTTACGAGAAACTTCATGAAATGGATGAGATTAATCCTAAGTTTGCAAGTACCGATGTCGCTATAATTATCGGTGCAAACGACGTGGTCAATCCTGCGGCTAACACAGCGGAAGGTACGCCTATCTACGGTATGCCGATCCTTAATGTCGAAGAAGCTAAGCATGTTATTATCATGAACTATGACAAACAGCCCGGTTATGCCGGCGTCGATAACCCCTTGTACGAAGAAGGACGAGGAGAGAAGATAGCACTCATGCTGGGAGATGCGACAGAGTCTTTGAAATCATTATTACAGGATTTGAGAGAATACTGCGCTTAAATCACTTTTAGCAAATAGCAGAAAAAAGGGTTCTCGTGGAATGTCTGCGAGAACCTTTTTTTAGTTCATTTTCGTGCCTGGCACAAAAATGAACCTGGCACAAAAATGAACTTCTTAGACATTTCCTAGAATCACGCGATCCAGATGCTGTGAGGCGATATCTCTTAGCTCGTGCAATAAGGCGATGTCGGTAGCTTTTTCGGTGGAGCGATAGCGAGGGAAGTACCTCGTAAGATGCAGTGGCAGTTGTGGGTCAATGGAGGCAAGGAATTTCGCTTCTGCTTCCATTTCTTTAGAATCGTCCGAGAGGCCTGGGACAACCAAGGTGGTGACTTCCACGTGTGCGTGAGCAGCCGCGCGCCTGATAGTCTCCTTAGTAGTTTCTAAATCCCCACCCAGCCTCCGATAAGCTTGTTCTGAGAATGCTTTCAGATCGATGTTCCAAGCGGTGATTAGAGGTAGGAGTTCCTCTAGAAATCTTGTTGTGAGTTGTCCGTTCGTTACGACAACAGTTTCCAGACCTTGCTCGCGGGCGATCTCTGCAGTATCTCTTACGTACTCATAAGAAACCAAGGGTTCGTTGTAGGTGAAGGCGATACCGCAGTTACCTTCATCTTTCATCGACAGAGCCAAACCCACCAACTCAATGGGGGCAATATAACGTGTGGGGATAGAATCAGGCTTTGCTCGGGCAATGTCATAGTTTTGACAGAAATAGCAATTCATATTGCAGCCAAAACTTCCGACGGAGAGGATTTTCTCGCCGGGACGGAAAAAACTGAGCGGCTTCTTTTCAATCGGGTCCAAGGCGAAGGCCGTGATGCGGTTGTAGCTGATGGAGATTACCTCGCCGTTTTTGGCCTGGCGAGCGCAACAAAAACCTATGTCTCCCTCTTTTAGTCGGCAATGCCTTGTGCAAACTGGGCAGACAATCTGCAGTTGAGCTGCGGGACTATTGGCGCTCATGTCGCTTCACCTCGAAACGTTCAATCTTGTAATCTTTATCCGGATTAATCCCCGCCTTGATCAAGGCAATGGCAAGCTGATCCTCTACTGTGTCAATACCCTCCAGACGAGGCAAGAGTAGTCCGCGACGCTGCCCGGAGCTGACAATAACTCCGTAGCGTTCCGGGTCAAGCTCGTCTCGAGAATCTACCGTCTCTTTTTCACCTAAGATATCCACGCTATACTCGAGCTTGTCCAGCTCAGAAGGCTGTACGGAAGGAAAGCGCGGATCATATTTGGCTGCGGAAACAGCATTATGGATAATCTCCTCTGCGACATTTTCTCGACAGGCTTCAATGGTGCCGATACAGCCGCGTAGATTGCCGTCTTTATGTAGCGTAACGAAGGCACCGCTTCGCTGCTCCACTAGCTCTCGTGGCAAGTCGTTGGGAGTGGGCATAGTTTCCCCTTCTCGAACGAAAAATTCCACGCTATCTTGTGCGAGTTTTAGGTAAGGATTATTAGTTCCCTTATCTGCTTTTCCTGCGCCTCTCTTCTTGCCCCGGTCCTCCTGCTCTTCACGTTTCTCCGCTTCCTCGAGCTCCTGCTGCGGCGTGAAAGCGGCTATCGCGTAGCCGACACCGAAGGTTCCTTCATAGGAATACAGCTCAGAATCAAAATCCGTCTCGGACAAGGCTCCAGCCATAACTTGGAAGGTGCGCAGCCCGCATTCCTGAGCGCCTTCAACCAGATCCGGGTCAAGCTCCAGTAAGCGTTCCAGCTCGCCGCTGGCGAAAATATCCGTCAGTTTTTGATCCAACCTTGGTCCCTCTGCACGATAACCGTAAGGGCCGTCGGCTTTTAAAACATGGGAGAGGTCACCGGAGGCAATGAAAACGGTACGCTTGTTGGAACGGTTGACTGCCTCCGCAACTGCTCGGCCAAAGTCATAGTGGGCCTTAGGCTTGAGGAGCGATATCCCCAGACGTAAGAGCTTAAAATCGCGATAATATTGATGGATGAATGCTAGCGGCAGCAGGGTGCCGTGATCTAATACGCGAGCTTCCACATGAGTATATTCCAGCGGAATGTTGCGCTCGGAGCTGACAATCTTTAACCTCTCCACCAGCTTCTGGTCATATTCGACTTCCTCTCGGACAGAGTTGATCCCGAAGGCGCGCATATCGCCTTCAGCGTGAGGAGCATTGGCGACGTAAAAGGCTGATCGCAGCAGGGGAGCGTGCGAGCTGCAGATAATAATGCTTTCGGGTGCAAGCGCGGCGATTTCCTGCGCTGCTCTGTGATAGGCAGCGGATGTCTTCGCTACTTTCTCTTCTTCGCCTCTGCCCACTTCAGGCAAAATGATCGGTGGATGTGGAAGTACGTATGCTTTTAGAATCATATACCGTTCCTTTCTGTGCCAAGTTCAAATTCGTGCCTGGCACGAAAATCAACCTAGCAGTCAATACCGGTCAATCCTCGGAGCTAATGACACAATCGCTGTCGCAGTCCTCGTAGCAGCCATCCCATTGCACACTATGATCGCAGTCTTCATTCTTGCAGTCGCTATTCTGTCTCATGCTCAATTCGGAGGCCCGCACCATGACGCTCGTACAACGAGGTATTGATTTAGTTATAAAGGCACCGCCTCCAATAACCGAATGAGCGCCGATCACGGTATCACCTCCGAGAACTGTACTGTTAGCGTATAAAGTGACATAGTCCTCAATCGTAGGATGTCTCTTAATATTAGCCAATTTTCTGCCATCGCTCAAAGATCTTGCTCCAAGCGTAACGCCCTGATAGATCTTCACGTGTTTCCCGATCACCGCAGTCTCGCCGATCACAACACCGGTGCCGTGATCGATGAAGAATGATTCGCCAATTTGAGCACCGGGATGAATCTCGATACCTGTAATCCGATGAGCGTATTCAGTCATCATGCGCGGCAAAACGGGCACTTCAGCCTCCCACAGCTCATGGGCGAGGCGATAGATGAAAATTGACTGAATGCTGGGGTAAGAAATCAAGATCTCAGCTCTACTCTTGGCGGCAGGATCGCCAAAAAAGATAGCCTCAATATCCAAGAGCAACTTTTCCTGAATGCGCGGCAACCTTTTCATGAAATTCGCACTAATGGCAGAAGCCTTACGTATGCCCTCATCATCAGAATAATCCGCCCTGTTTTCCGAGCGAAAAGCCAGAACAATCTGCTCCGTCAGCGCACAGTTGATTTGGTTCAAAGTAGCCGAGAAATTCGTGCTCAACGGCCGAAAGAAACTAATCTCCTTGCTGTAAAAGCCGGGAAAAATCACGCTGCGCAGGGAACGCATTATTTCGATAACGACCTGTAGTTCCGGAATACTGCGTTCAGATTGCAAGAGAATGGGGTTCTCTTGGCGGTTCTTGTGGAAACCTTTTTTAATTTCTTCAATAACTGAGGGATCTAACATATATACTTCCTTACTATTCTTGATCAAAAACTCCCGTTGACAGATAGCGATCGCCTGAATCTGGTAAAACGGTGACGATAGTCTTGCCAGCGTACTCAGGATCTTGGAGTAAATCGAAACACGCCGCCAGAGCTGCCCCGCTGGAAATGCCCAGCAAGAGCCCTTCGCTCTGCGCGAAATCACGTGTCGCCTCGCCAGCGGCAGCTTGCTTTACCTGCAGAACCTTATCCACCTGCTCTAGATCCAATATTTCCGGTATGAAACCGGCCCCGATTCCCTGAATGCCATGCTTTCCGGCGGGCCCGCCGGAAAGGACCGGGGAGGTGTCCGGTTCAACAGCGATTACTTCCAGCGCGTCCTTATGTTTGCGGATCGCACGCGCCACACCGGTGAGGGTGCCGCCCGTACCTACGCCGCTGACGAAGACGTCAATCTCCGGGCAGTCGCGCCAGATTTCGGCTCCGGTAGTCTTTTCGTGATATCTCGGATTGGCTTCATTGACGAATTGACCGAGCGTCACAGATCCAGGGATCTCTTCCAGCAGGCTCTGGGCTTTGCTGATAGCGCCCTTCATGCCATCCGCACCGGGGGTAAGAACCAATTCGGCGCCGTAAGCTTTTAAGAGATTGCGCCTCTCCACGGTCATAGAGTCGGGCAAAGTGAAAATTGCTCGATATCCTCGAGCTGCAGCAATAGCCGCTGCACCGATGCCTGTATTGCCGGAGGTAGGCTCGATGATGGTGCCTCCGGCTTTTAGAAGCCCTCTTTCCTCTAGATCAAGTATCATTCCGAGAGCAGCTCTGTCTTTGACTGAGCCACTGGGGTTGAAGGATTCGAGCTTCACAAACAGTTTTGCTTCGGGGAAGCCCTTCTTCTGCAACCAGCGCTTGGGATGATAAAGAGGGGTATTGTTGACCAGTTCTTCGAACGATGATATATAATTAATTTTCTCCATAAAAACTACTCCTTGCTTCCGTTTCTAGAGAAGATTCTATACGAGAAGCTGTCTTTATGACTTGTTATTTGATACAAATATTACTTGATCATTCTTGGCAAAGAGTTTGAGAGAGTACGTCTCAGAGTTTTGGGTTTGTGCGAATTTAGAGGCATCGATTAAAGATATCGATTCAAAGCAAGATGTTGTGAACAGCAATGTCAATCGCGAGCTAGATCCGTTATGATCTTCAGACCTTCTTTGACTACGTTGTCATTATTGCCCCTACAGCTTACGTAGTAGCGGTAATCTCCTGAACTAAACGAATAGTGGGTTGCGTAATGGCTTACGAGTATATACTCATCAATTCTAACTTCTTTGTCGTTTACTAGCAGGTCCGCTCGGCTCCTATAATTTTCGTTATAAGTGTTGTGCCGGCAGGAAACATAATATACTGCGGCCTTCTTGTGGTCGTCATCCTTAAGGAAAAGCGCATAACCCTCTACCTCGTTTGAAAAACGGGACATGTAATAAACTGTGTAGTCGTATTCAGCCAAGGGAAGCACGCCATCTGAAGGAAGTAGCATGTCCTTGTTTTTTGTCACTGTTTTTTTGAACTCAGAATATACTGTGTAATCTTCCTGAGGTGATGGACGCCGCGGTATATTTTTATAGAGAAAAACAGCGATAGTAAGTAAGAACACAGCAAATGCAATTACTTTTATTGTTCGTTTACGAGATACATTAGTGGTGCTCATTTTCCCCCTCACCTCTCGTTAAGGATTACAGTGTTTATTAGTACTGCCATAGGGACTGCCTACAAAGCAGTCCCTTTAAAGTTACATACCATTAAAAGTGAAATTATAAAGATATGTTGCAGTTGATGCACCAACCCAAATTTTGGGCATGTAAAAAACTGAGCTGCCTTCAAGGCTAGTATACCATTCGAAGGAATTATCATCAAACCACCTGTAACCATAAACAGGCATGGTATGGAGTTTGTAAGGCCCATTAGGAATGACGTGGATGCAGGCTTAGAAGCTGTTAGTAACTTACGTGAGCATGCTTTGAACCAAGGCAAGATACGCTATGTTGACTTTAAAAGAAAAGATGAGCTGTCACAACAAAGTCGTATGGAATCTGTTAAACT
>LFRM01036931.1_pt1 | contig 22370 bp, 22 predicted proteins | sample 618341 | NCBI WGS metagenome assembly LFRM01 (sample SAMN03654438, study PRJNA283298) | anaerobic digester metagenome | isolation source: pool of bioreactors CSTR01a, CSTR02a, and CSTR03a thermophilic anaerobic... | place: Denmark: Kgs. Lyngby | collected 2014-05-21 | reverse complement strand
GCTGAAGACGAAGTGGACGGTTTGGTTTCTGGCGCAGTACACACTACGGCCAGCACTATCCGCCCTGCTCTGCAGTTACTTAAAACTGCACCGGGCTACAACTTAGTCTCATCGGTATTCTTTATGCTGCTGCCTGACCAAGTATTGGTTTACGGTGACTGCGCAGTGAATCCTGATCCAGACGCCACGCAACTGGCTGAGATTGCTCTGCAAAGTGCTGAGTCAGCGCAAGCATTCGGTATTGATCCGCGCGTAGCCATGATCAGTTACTCAACCGGCGATTCAGGTACCGGTGCTGAAGTGGAAAAAGTACGTGAGGCGACTCGTATTGCGCGTGAGCGTAATCCTAATCTGCCAATCGACGGTCCACTGCAATATGATGCAGCCAGCATCGAAAGCGTGGGGCGCTCAAAAGCACCTGATAGCTTAGTTGCCGGTCGTGCTACCGTGTTTATCTTCCCAGATCTGAATACCGGTAACACCACTTATAAAGCGGTACAGCGCAGTGCTAACGTGATCAGCGTAGGCCCAATGCTGCAGGGCTTACGCAAGCCTGTGAACGACCTATCACGCGGCGCATTAGTCGATGATATTGTCTTCACCATCGCGTTGACCGCTATCCAAGCGGCCAACCAGCCTCAGTAATACTGATATTAAGAGCCATTGTCGCACCCCGCGCAGCGGCTCTTAAGTCTGACGTAACACTTGCACTCCCCCGCCAAAACAATAACCATACCCAGACAACACTATATTTCAGTTGCGCTGCGCGCATTGTTTTGAGGTATTGCTTTATGCTGCACCCTCTTCCGCACCTACTACGAGGCCTTATTGCCTCATTACTACTGGTCTTAAATACCTTATTCTGGTGCTGGCCACTATTTATCTGCGCTCTGCTAAAAGTTATTTTACCTTTCACCCCAATGCAACGCAGCTTACGCTTTGTTATGCATTGGATTGCCGAATCCTGGATTGCCATTAACTCCTTTTGGATGCGCTTAGTGCAGCCCATTGACTGGGATGTTGAAGGTTTAGAACAACTGGATCTCACCCACTCCTGGCTGGTCACTAGCAACCACCAAAGCTGGGTGGATATTCTCGCTTTGCAATACCAATTCAATCGTCGCCTGCCATTCTTAAAGTTTTTTCTAAAAAAAGAATTAATTTGGGTACCTGTGATTGGTCTGTGCTGGTGGGCGCTGGAGTTTCCCTTTATGAAACGCTACAGCAAAGCCTATTTAGCCAAGCACCCAGAAAAACAAGGGCAAGATTTAGCTACTACGCGCAAAGCCTGTGAGCGCTATAAAACCAACCCCGTCTCAGTGTTTAATTTTCTCGAAGGCACGCGCTTTACTCACGAAAAGCATGATCAGCAAGCATCACCCTTTACGCATTTACTTAAGCCTAAAGCCGGTGGCATTGCTTTTGTACTAGACGCCATGGGCGAGCAACTGCACGGCTTAGTCAACGTCACCATTTATTATCCGCAAGGTAAACCCACGCTTTGGGATCTACTCAGCGGGCAGATTAAACGCATTGTCATGCGTATTGAAATCACCCCAATTCCACAACAGTTTATCGGCAAAAGTTATGATCAAGACCTGGACTATCGTGCTGAATTTCAAAACTGGGTCAATCAGATGTGGCAGGAAAAAGATCAACAATTAACCCAACTGATTGCCGCGGAACAAGCAAAAGACAACAGTTAAACAACACCTAAAGCAAGCCCTTCCACCATAGTCGATAGCGCGCGACTGTTCGTTTAGCAGCGATGCGCGCTATACTTACTGGATTCTTAAAATATCTACGTTATGTGCTAAGCCTGTTTTAGCGCACAAAGCGTTGATTGATCCACACCGAGACTGCTGGTTAAAAGCACTTGATGTTCCCGCCCATAGAGGAGCGTTTCATGACCGTTATTAAGCAAGATGATGTCATTCAAAGCGTAGCCGACGCTTTACAATTTATTTCTTATTACCACCCGCTCGACTTCATTGAAGCGATGCATGAAGCCTACTTGCGTGAAGAGTCCGCATCAGCTAAAGATGCTATCGCACAAATTCTGATTAACTCACGCATGAGTGCCACCGGACACCGTCCGTTGTGCCAAGACACCGGTATAGTTACCGTATTTGTCCGCGTGGGTATGGACGTGCGCTGGGATGGCGCGACCATGGGCGTTGAAGACATGATCAACGAAGGCGTGCGTCGTGCTTACAACCTGCCAGAGAACATCCTACGCGCCTCCATTTTGGCTGACCCAGCCGGTGCGCGTCGCAACACTAAAGACAACACGCCAGCCGTGATTCACTACTCGATTGTTCCAGGTAACACGGTTGAGTTTGACGTAGCAGCCAAAGGCGGCGGCTCTGAAAACAAAGCTAAAATGGCCATGCTCAACCCATCTGACTCAATCGTTGATTGGGTACTGGAAACACTTCCAGAAATGGGCGCAGGCTGGTGCCCACCGGGTATGCTCGGTATAGGTATCGGTGGTACTGCTGAAAAAGCTGCGGTGATGGCTAAAGAAGTGCTGATGGAGTCTATTGATATCCACGAACTGCAAGCCCGCGGCGCACAAAACCGTGTTGAAGAACTGCGTTTAGAACTGTTTGAGAAAGTCAATCAGCTGGGTATTGGCGCACAAGGTTTGGGCGGTTTAACCACCGTACTTGATGTAAAAATCATGGACTACCCAACCCACGCTGCCTCTTTACCTGTGTGCATGATTCCAAACTGTGCTGCTACCCGTCACGCACACTTTGTGCTGGATGGTTCAGGCCCTGCAGTATTGGAAGCACCACCGCTGGATGCTTTCCCAGATATCGTTTGGGAAGCCGGTCCAACCGCTCGTCGTGTCAATCTCGACACCCTGACACCCGAAGATGTACAGAGCTGGAAGCCCGGCGAAACTGTGCTATTGAACGGTAAAATGCTCACAGGTCGTGACGCTGCGCACAAACGCATGGTTGATATGCTCAACAGAGGTGAAGAATTACCGGTTGATCTTAAAGGCCGTTTTATTTATTACGTTGGCCCAGTTGACCCTGTGCGTGAAGAAGTTGTTGGACCTGCTGGCCCGACTACTGCTACGCGTATGGATAAGTTCACTCGTCAAATCCTCGAAAGCACAGGCTTGCTCGGCATGATCGGCAAATCTGAGCGCGGCCCTATTGCTATTGAAGCAATTAAAGATAACAAAGCTGTGTATCTGATGGCTGTGGGCGGTGCGGCTTACTTGGTGGCGCAAGCGATTAAGAAATCTCGCGTGGTAGCCTTTGCTGAATTGGGTATGGAAGCCATCTACGAGTTTGAAGTGGAAGATATGCCAGTCACTGTAGCGGTCGACACCCTAGGTGAGTCCGTCCATATTACTGGACCTGCGCTGTGGAAGAAAAAGATTGCTGAAAGCTTAGCGGTTGAAATCCAATAACCTCAAGCCTTTAAAAGCATCATCTAGGCCGAGACTCAGCGCTCGGCCTTTTTATTTATTGCTCAAGCTCTATGCCCACTGCAATCATTGCAGTTGAGTCTAGACTCCTACCTTTGTGAGTTCCGCGTGGCCAATCGTCGTTACAGTTGCATTGCTTTAAGCAATCCAAAATCACCCACCAATGTGGGCTCCATTATGCGTGCCGCTGGCTGCTATGGCGTCAATAGCGTCTTTTATACCGGCACACGCTACGATCGAGCTAAAGACTTTATTACCGACACCAAAAAAGTACACCAAGATATTCCGCTAATTAATATTGATGATCTGCGCAAAATACTACCCCTGGGCTGCACGCCTGTGGCGATTGAGCTAGTCGAAGGTGCCCGTCCGCTACCTGAGTACACTCACCCTGATCGAGCACTGTATATTTTCGGACCTGAAGATGGCTCATTAGATCAAGAGATTCGTGACTGGTGTACTGATGTAGTTTATATACCCACTCACGGCTGCATGAATTTAGCCGCCACAGTCAATGTGGTGCTCTATGACCGCTTAGCTAAAGGTTTAAATACTAAGTCAGGGCCGCTGTTTAAGTAAACTTTGAGTATTTTTGAAATGATCACAGGCAAATAAAGCGCAATAAAAAACGGCTTGAGAGCAGCGTATTTCAACACCACCCTCAAACCGTTTATCTAGCAGCAGGAATTACAGTTTACGATGAAACTCAGCAATTTCTTCTTCTGCTTTTTCTTTGGTCAAACCATAACGCTCTTGTAGTTTACCGGCTAGATACTGGCTATGGCCTTCAACCACATCCAAATCATCATGGATCAGCTTACCCCAGCGCGTTTGCACTTGGCTTTTAAGCTGTTTCCATTTACCGGCAAAAATATCTGTATTCATAGAGTACCCACCTTGTTAAATATTAAATACTTATATTGATTGGGCAGTACTTACTGGCTTACTTTTAATGCTTCAGCCGCAACACCTTTCACACCTTTCACACCTTTCACATTCTTAGCTTTACTGACCGCCAAGTCACGTCCAGCCCTTGTAGGGACTTCGCCCGACAACACAACAACGCCTTCGTCTCAACATGAATCAGCAAACCGCTGATTTCAGTGTTGCTCAGAAAAACTGATTTCACTTTGCTGGTGATCCAGCTATCAGAAATCACTTCTTGAGCTTCAGTCAGGGTTTCATTAGCAACGGCATGAGTTAGCGGCATACCTAAGAGAGCTGTTAGAACAACAAGCCCTGTGAGTTTACGAGTTAATATTTTCATTATTTTATCCTCATAGTATATAAAACTATGGGAAGTCCACTCTTAATCTTCATGCACACTTTGTAGAGGACAATACAATGTTTTAGTTCAAATTAAGTATCCGACGGGCACTCTGGTCTTTTAACCACTTTGGGAAATTTGCGCAAACGCCACGCTGGCCATAGCGCTAATAAAAAAGCCAAACCTAGCACCATAAAAGTGCGCTCAAAAGCGATAGTTTCTGCCGCAAAATCACCACCCAAAGACTGATGTTGCCATTCTAAAAAAACAGTCAACAAGTTGATCCCAAAGGCTCCACCCAATTGGCGCACAAAGGTCACCGCACCCGCGCCATAGGGCAATTCATCCACAGTCAGACTGTCCAATGATGCGGTGCTCAGTGCCGGCATAATTAAACCCAGACCTAAACGCCCTAGCGAAGCAATAATACACAGCCATAGAAAGCCACTGCTCGCACCCCAGATCCCATACCAGATGGAGGACAAGGCAAATAGCATTAAGCCTGCGCATAACAACCATACGATAGCGATACGATCACATAGCCAGCCGCTGGCAAAGGATGCCAAACCTAGAAAAATACCTGCAGGCAGCAATAAAACGCCGGCATGGCCTGCGCTATAACCGCTGATAGTTTGTAAAAACAAAGGTATCAAATAGGTCGAGCCGTACAAGCCCAACCCCATCGCTAGCGCGACCCAACTTGCTCGTCGAAACGCAGCTAAGCGCCATAGCCGCAGCGATAAAATAGGTTTTTTACTTTTTAGCGTACGCTGAAAAAATAGCACACCGCAGACCAAGGTAGTCAGCGCTAAAACACTCACCCGCCAATCACTTAAACTGTAGCGATGTGCCTCTGAGATCGCCGCCAGTCCAGCAAAAATAGCCACCGTCAGCATAACAAAGGAAAAGACATCCAAACGTCTCGCTTTAGGATTGACCTCATCAGGCAATAACCAGTGACCTGCGGCCATTAAGACAAAGCACACCGGTAAAGGTAACCAAAACGCAGACATCCAACCAAAATGGTCAATTAAATACCCACCCACAGTTGGACCGACGCTAGGTGCAATCATTAAGCCTAAACCGTACACACCCAGCGCCGCACCACGCCCACCACCAGCATATACACGGAAAATTAATACAGTAGCTAGAGGCTGAATAATGCCTGCAGAAACGCCTTGCAGAATACGCAGAATGATTAACTGCCAACCTTCAGTCGCCATTAGGGCAGCAATTGAACAGACTACAAATAAACCAATACTAACCTGCACTGTCAGCCGTGAACCAAACTTAGCTTGTGCCCAAGCGGCCAATAATAAGCCTGAAGTCATAGCCGCCAAAAAGCCAGTCGCCAACCATTGCGCCATGGGACGACCCATAGCAAACTCATCCATAATCGCCGGTAAGGCCACGTTAATACTGGTGGATGACAGCACCATCACCATACTACCCAGCATCAGTACACCCAATAACCAGACACGGTACAGCGCACCAAAACGTGCATTTAAACTAGCAAGATCACGTTTCATAAGTTTTTTCTAAATTAGCTAACATACGCGCATGAACTGCTTGGCACTGTTGAATATCGTGCTCGGAAACACCCGCAAATACTTGCTGACGTAATTGAGAAGCAATACTTTCAATTCTTTCAATAAGGTCGAATGCACTGGGTGTTAAAGCTATTTTTTTAACGCGGCGATCGTCTTGATCTATTTGACGCTCAATCAACTGCAGCGCTGCCAGCGCATCCAACAATCGAGCTAAAGTGGGGTTTTCAATACCTAAACTGCAGGCCAACTCACCTTGCGTGAGCTGCTCTTGAGAGCGTGCCACATGTAATAAAACTAACCAGCGGGCTTGTGATAAACCCAATCCAGCCAAGCGCCGATCCAACTCCGCACGCCACGCTCGTGATAAATGCGTGAGTTGCATTCCAAAGCGATGCTGTTCGTACATGGCTACGCAGTCTCCAAGCTATTCTTTAGCTGACTAACTAAGTATACCAATTTTACAACAAGCTGCTAGGACAGAACCTGCGCCTTATGTCGCATAAAGCACAGGTAAAGGTAAATATTACTTAATGACAGTACGCGCAGCTTCTAAATAAGCTGGACCTGCTTTTTTCAGATCATCACGATTAAAAGTTTCTGAGGCAACGTGAACTTGTTCAAGCGTCTCTGCCAACTCCTCCAAATCCGCATTGATTTTCTCTAGAGCGTTCTCAAGCGTATAAGTTAATTCGTGAATGGCCACTAAATCAGCATTACTCAACTCACCGCTCAAGGCTTTTTCAAGGCGGTTGTTGTATTCAGAAAAATGAGTCACTGCAGTTTGCAAATCTGGTGCAGCCAAACCTTTAAAGTGATCCGGACGCTCATCTGCAAAAGCACCACCAGCAACAACGAGACTAACAGCTAATACCGCACCTTTAATTACATTTTTCATAAGTTTCTCTTGAATAAATTTGTATGTGGCAGCAAATTTAGCAAAGCCTTCAACAAATAGCAATAGTTATCATTAACAACAAGCCCATAAAGATAAAACAAATAACCAGCGTGATAAATCACTCGCAAACATACTATCCAGGCAAAAAAATACCCCGAACCAGTCGGGGTATTTTTAGGATGATGATCAACAACTCATCACAGTATTATATTTTAGTGATCTTGCGCACCAGAGCGGCCAATACCTGTCTGGCTGCGTACAGTCAGTGCAGTAAAGGCATCACGCTCTTTAACAGCACGTGCACTCTTATCAGTCACAGAGAAGAACCAGATTGTTAAGAATGCTAACGGGATTGAGAAAATACCTGGGTTCGAGAATGGAGTGATTGGACTCTCATTACCGAATACATCAACCCAAACAGTCTTACTCAGAACAACCCATAGAGTTGCAAACACCAGGCCTAAGAAACCACCGATGGTTGCGCCGCGAGTTGTACATCCGCGCCATGAGATCGATAGCACCAAGACTGGGAAGTTAGCACTTGCTGCGATAGCGAAAGCCAAGCCAACCATGAAGGCTACGTTCTGCTGCTCAAAGATAATACCTAGCAATACTGCCAAGACACCTAATACAAGAATAGAGATCTTAGAAATCTTCATTTCTTGCTTTTCAGTTGAGCGACCACGTGCAATTACGTTGGCGTACAAGTCGTGAGCAATGGCTGCAGCACCGGCTAGAGCCAGACCTGCTACTACTGCAACGATGGTTGCGAATGTTACTGCCGCCATAAATCCTAAAAGCAAGCTACCACCTACGGCATTCGATAGGTGTACTGCCGCCATGTTAGTACCACCCACCAAGTCTTTAAGCATATTGAAGCTACCATCAGCTGCAATATTAAAGTACTCAGGGTGACGCACAAGCAGAGCAACCGCACCAAAACCAATGATAAAGGTCAACAGGTAGAAGTAGCCGATAAAGCTGCTTGCCCAGATCACAGACTTACGTGCTTCTTTTGCACTTGATACGGTGAAAAAGCGCATCAGAATGTGTGGCAGACCTGCAGTACCAAATGCTAGAGCTAAACCAAGTGACAGTGCGTTCAATGGGTTACCACTCACCAGAGCACCTGGAGCAACTAAGCTCTCAGCTGATGGGTGAACTTTCACTGCTTCAGCCAATAACACATCTGGATTCCAGTTAAACGCCATCAATACTAGAGCAGCCAGTAAGGTACCACCTGCTAGCATCAATACCGCTTTAATGATTTGTACCCACGTGGTAGCAGTCATACCGCCAAAGAACACGTAGATCATCATTAAGGCACCGATAATGATCACAGATATTTTGTACTCAAGACCAAACAGCAGCACGATTAATTTACCCGCACCTACCATTTGCGCGATAAGGTACAGAGCAATAATTAACAATGAAGCACTAGCTGCTAGAACACGCATAGGCGTTTGTTCTAGACGGAATGCAGTTACGTCAGCGAAGTTAAAGCGACCCAGGTTACGTAAACGCTCAGCAACTAAGAACATCACTACTGGCCAACCAAAGAGGAAGCCAATCGCGTAAATGATACCGTCAAAACCACTGACGTATACCATTCCAGCGATACCAAGGAATGACGCTGCAGAAATATAGTCACCCGCAATGGCTAAACCATTCTGGAAACCGGTAATACCACCACCCGCGGTATAGAAGTCGGATGTGGTCTGAGTTTTACGAGCAGCCCACCAAGTAATCACCATGGTTCCTGCGATAAACAGCAAAAACATAATGATAGCTTCGGAGTTGGCTTGTCCGGTTGCTGCAAACGCAGGTGTAGCGAACAGAGATAGCAGAGATGTGCTTAAGAGAAACTTTTTCATTCTACGTCCCTCATGATCGCTTCGAGCAATGGATCGAAAGTTTTGTTTGAGACATAGGTATAGGCTGCAATCATAATGACCGCGCTAAATACAACCAGAACACCTGTCAACACACCCACACTCATAGTCCAACCTGGACCAATGGGTTGTGCAAACAGTTCAGGCATATAAGCTAGTGTCAGAATAAATCCAGAGTAGATTACTAACGCAACAGCAAAAAACGACATGCTAATTCGAGTGCGACGCTGTACAAGCTCCGCGTATTTTGGGTGCTTAAGCACCTTTTCTACAATTGTATCTTGCATTCTATTTCTCCTACCCTACCGAGCATACCCAGCGAGCGTATTTTATTGTTATCACTTACATGCAGGAATCAAGCAACACACTGTGTTGCTGGGTATTGAACGTGTACATTTATTGTGATTTTTATATTCTTTTCTAATTTCATAATTTGGCGTCATTCTATAAATCACGCCAAAGTCTAAAGTAGACGTTTAGTACATTATCTCTAGAAGAAGAGATCATATGCAGCACCGGGCAGCAAACTGCTCAACACTTCATACATAGGTTGCTAATGTAAAGATTATAACGCCAACGCATAGCAGACCTTGGTCTAAAACCAGACTATTGTCTCAATAAAAACAAAAATTTACGGGCCAAAAGTGGCAAAATTCAAAGTCACAAGTCATAAATAGCAAAAAGCCCCGGAGCTGAATTAGCTTTCAGCTCCGGGGCTTTCGTTACTTTAAGCCCATGTGGACGTGTTTTTAGGTTCTAAAACGGCTCAACATATCTTGCAATGCACTGGCTAAGAGCGCCACTTCATGACTGGCTTCTGTGGTTTGCATCGCTCCATCAGTCGTTTCACTGGTTAGATCATTAATAGCCACCACTGAACGTGTTATTTCTTCACTGACCGCGCTCTGCTCTTCTGCAGCGCTAGCAATTTGCACATTCATATCATTGATGGTGCTAATCGCACTCACAATAGACTCTAAACAGGCCGTGGTTTTTAACGTTTGTTCAACGCCGGCACGTGCCTGCACACGACCTGTCTCCATTGCTTCAACGGCTTGCGCGGCACCACTTTGCAAACGCTCCACCATGTCGTTGATTTCCTGCGTAGATTTCTGCGTGCGCGAAGCTAGAGTACGCACCTCATCAGCCACCACCGCAAAACCACGCCCTGCTTCACCGGCACGTGCAGCTTCAATGGCCGCATTAAGCGCCAACAAGTTAGTCTGGTCGGCAATACTGCGAATTACATCCAGCACGCTACCAATATCCTCACTATCTTTAGCTAACGCTTCAATCACTCGAGTCGAGCTTTCTACGCCTGATGCTAAGTTCTCAATTGCTTCTATGGTTTGCAGCGACACATCACGCCCAACACAAGCCTCCTGATCCGCATGACGTGCGGCATCAGCGGCTAAACTAGCACTACGCGCAACTTCACTGGCTGTAGCATGCATTTCATTCATTGCAGTGGCCACCTGCGAGATTTCATTTTGCTGCTGACGCATACTTTCACTGGTTTTAACTGTAATAACCGAAGTTTCTTCACTGGCGGCAGCTAACTGCTCTGAAGAACGACCCACATCATGCAATGCAGTTTGGAAACGCTCACTCATGTTGTTAAATGCAAGAGCCACTGCGCGCAATTCATCGTTACTCGTATATTTAACTCGTACTGTTGTGTCGCCTGACGCGATACGCTCTGATGCATCACGTAATAAATTCACAGCACTTTGAATGCTTGAAGTCACACGCATGGCTAAAAGAATAATCATCGCACCACCAATCAGCATCACAAAACCAAACAGAGTAATAGTTTGTTTGTAGCGCCTCTCACCTTCTACGAATTCGTTTTCCGCATGCTGCATAAGGCTAGCGGTAAGCTGATTCATGTGCTCGCGTACTTTTACTGCAGTACTGTTGATCTCGGTCAGAAGCAACCGATTCGCTTTGTAATAATCGTGATTATTAATAGCCTTAACCGCCTGCTCAATACCATCAACTTGTAATTTATCAGACAACTCTTTTGCACTTGCGACCATTTTTTGCTCTGCAGGATCAAACTGCAATCCATTAATCTCTGCCCAACCTGCTCGAATTTGCTCAGACAAGACACTAATAGTATCAAGATGCTGTGCAGCTGTGTGATTATGCATATCTAAAAACTCAGAGCTCGGCGCATGCTGTAAGGTCAGCAACAATTCGATACGTGAGCGATTTAATTTGATGTAAATCTCATCCACAACTTTCATCGGCACCATGCTTTGCTGATACACATCTTCAAGCGCAGTATTTAGTGTTCGGATACCCGTTAGCCCAACAGCACCAACCAGTATAAATAATATAAATGCGATACCTGACAACATAGCCAAGCGCGCTTTAAAAGAGATTTTATTGAGCATGCAATTTTTCCTTAGCCGCGGTATTGCAGCCCATCAATTCAAATTTCAAAATGAGAACATCGTTTAACATATCATCTACTCAGTATATAGATCCGCCCACTATGGCACTATGCCTCTATTGCATTAGCACGTTATATCACTACATTTTCTTTTAAAACCGATCCTTTTTGAGTATTTGGGCCAAGAACTCATAGCCTTAGATCAAAAAGAACTTAAAGAAGCTTGAAATGCGACTTGTACGCTATATCGACCTGCACGATAATAAGGGTCTTCTTATTAACGGTTGATCCACACTATTAGCCATGAGCGAACTCTTACTTATTGTGGTCAGTGCCATTTTAGTGAATAACTTTGTGCTGGTTCAATTTCTTGGTTTATGCCCTTTTATGGGTGTATCCAAAAAAGTTGAAACAGCCATAGGTTTATCACTGGCCACAACATTTGTGCTGACCTTAGCCTCGATCTGTAGCTATTTGGTGCAGCAATACATCCTGACACCTTTTGATCTCGAATTTCTGCGCACCATCAGCTTTATTTTAGTGATTGCTGTGGTGGTGCAATTCACCGAAATGGTGGTCAATAAAACCAGTCCGATGCTGTATCGCGTGCTCGGAATCTTTTTACCCTTAATTACTACTAACTGTATCGTCCTCGGCGTGGCAATCTTGAATGCAAATCGCAGTGAATACACCTTTATTCAAGCCAGTGTGAATGGCTTTGCTGCCGGCATTGGTTTTTCCTTAGTGTTAGTGCTGTTTGCCGCTATGCGTGAGCGGATTGCCATTGCTGATGTGCCCAAACCTTTCCAAGGAGCAGCGATTGGTATGCTTACTGCTGGACTGATGTCATTAGCCTTTATGGGCTTTAGTGGTTTGATCAAGTTATGAATATGGTCTTGATTGCCATCGCTGCGCTGGTGGCCTTAAGTTTAGTGTTCGGAGCTATTTTGGGCTTTGCTGCCGTGCGCTTTCGCGTGGAAGGCAATCCCATTGCCGAGCAAATTAATGCATTGTTACCGCAAACCCAGTGCGGCCAATGTGGCTACCCTGGCTGTAAACCTTATGCAGAGGCGATTGCTGCAGGCGATAAAATCAATAAGTGCCCACCCGGTGGCGAAGCAACCATTCAAGCCTTGGCTGAGTTACTCGATGTCGAGCCTGAACCGCTGGACGCCGTCGAAGGCGAAAAGCCACAAATGGTGGCCTTTATTCGTGAAGCTGAATGCATTGGTTGTACTAAATGTATTCAAGCCTGTCCTGTGGATGCGATTTTAGGCGCAGCTAAACAAATGCATACTGTGATTGCTAGCGAATGCACCGGTTGTGATCTGTGCGTGGAGCCTTGCCCTGTGGATTGTATTGATATGATTGAAGTGACCGGCACTTTGCAAACGTGGAAGTGGGATCACCCCCTCCCACCTGGCACTTTGATTGCAACGGATCGGGAGTCTGAAGCATGAGCACTTGGCTTATTCATCCGCTGCGTGGCGGCGTGCATCCTCCACAGTGTAAAACGCTATCCAATCAGCAACCGATCCATAGCGCACCATTACCTAAACAGTTAATTGTGCCGTTGCTGCAACATATCGGCAGCCGGACAGAAGCGCTGGTTAATGTTGGCGATCAGGTGCTCAAAGGCCAATTGATTGCTGATTCCACTAGCAGCATTAGCGCTGCTGTACATGCGCCAAGTTCGGGTACCGTCAGCTTTATTGGCCCACAGCCCTATCCGCATGTGTCTGGACAATTACTCGATGCCATTGTCATTGATACTGATGGCTTAGACAGATGGTGCCCGCTTGAACCTGTAACTGATTTCACCCAAGCCACAGCCGCTGAGTTACTAGCCAAAGTGCGCCAAGCCGGTATCAGTGGTCTAGGCGGCGCAGGTTTCCCTACTGCGATTAAACTGGCACCTAAAGCAGATCAGCCGATTACAACGCTGATTATCAATGGCACTGAATGCGAGCCCTATATCACCGCCGATGACGTCTTAATGCGTGAAAAAGCTGCGCAACTGATGGTCGGCATCGATATTGTCGTGCATATGCTGCAGCCCAAGCAGGTGCTGATTGCTATTGAAGACAATAAGCCAGAAGCACTCGCAGCAGTGCGTCAGGCGCTTGATACACGCAGCTACCATGTCATTGCTCTACCGACCATTTACCCGTCCGGCGGTGAGCGCCAGCTGATCCAAATTTTAATGGGCCAAGAAGTACCTGCCAATAAACTGCCGGCAGAGCTGGGTATTTTATGCCAAAACGTCGGTACCATTGTTGCAGTGCATGATGCGATTATTGCAGGTCAGCCGCTGATCTCTCGTATTACTACGCTGACTGGGCAGGCTTTAGCTCAGCCAATGAATGTCGAGTGTTTAATTGGCACGCCCGCCGCTGATTTACTTGAGTTTGCAGGCTTACAACAGGACAAATTGAGCAGACTGATTGTCGGCGGTCCGATGATGGGCTTTACTTTGCCGTCACTGCAAGCGCCGATTATTAAAACCAGCAACTGCTTGTTAGCGGCGACAGCTGAAGAATTACCACCGCCGCCAGCGGCGATGCCCTGTATTCGCTGCGGTGACTGCGCTGAAGTCTGCCCAGCGAATTTATTACCGCAGCAACTGCATTTTTATGCGCTCGGCGATGACCATGAGCAACTGCAAGCCCACAACTTATTTGACTGCATTGAATGCGGTGCCTGCGCCTATGTGTGCCCATCCAGTATTCCTTTAGTGCAGTATTACCGCTCAGCTAAAGCCGATATTCGCGAACAAGAGCAAAAACTCATCAAAGCCGAGCACGCCAAAGAACGCTTTGAGTTCCGCCAAGAACGCTTACGCCTGGAAGACGAACGTAAAGAAGCCGAGCGTAAAGCCCGTGCAGAACGTCTGGCTAAATCTAAAGCTGAACAAGCGAAAAAAGCAGCACAAGCGGATGCTGCTGGTGTTCAAACAGACGCATCTGACGATGAGATTAAGCACTTAAAGATTGGCGCGAGTATGGCGCAAGTAGCGCTGCGTAAAGCACAGAAGCAGTTAGATGTGCACGGCACCGACGAGCTTAAAGCCCAAGTTGCGCAACTGACTGTGAGTGCTGAGCAAGCCAAGCAGGCTTTAGCCGCCGCAACGGCTGCAGCGCCAGCATCGAGTAAACCGGCTGAGGACGATATTAAACGTTTAAAAATTGCCGCCAGCATGGCCCAAGTGGCGTTACGTAAAGCGCAAAAACAATTAGACACTCACGGTACCGATGAACTTAAAGCTCAAGTTGCGCAACTGACTGTGAGTGCTGAGCAAGCCAAGCAGGCTTTAGCCGTTGCTACAGCTGCAGTACCAACTACAGATGCCCCCGCTACAACTGAAAAACCTGCGAAGCCTGAGCTCAGTGCCGCTGAGCAAGCCTTAAAAAAGGCCAAAATTGAAATGGCGATGAAACGTGCGGCACTGCGTAAAGCTGAACGCAATGAAGCGGATGCCGAAACACTAGCAGCCCTGCAAGCCGAACTGACTCAAGCTGAGCACAACTTAGCTGAACTTAATCCATCCTAAGCAGGCGCCTTACAACGTCCTGCTTGTGCAACACATTTGGAGTACCTATGACTCTGCCCCGCATAACTTCACCGCACGCGACCGGTGCCAACCGCACTCAGCGCGTGATGCTGTTGGTGATCGCCGCTACGCTACCTGGCATTTTGGCACTGAGCTATTTTTTTGGCATCGGCCCGCTGCTGAATATTCTCTTAGCCTGCGGTTTTGCCCTGCTGTTTGAAGCGGCCATCCTTGCTCTGCGCAAACGTCCTCTCGCCTTCTTTCTAAAAGATGGCAGCGTATTAGTCACCGGTTTACTATTAGCATTGGCCTTACCGCCCTACTCGCCTTGGTGGTTAATCGCTGTCGCCACAGGTTTTGCCGTGGTGTTTGGTAAACAACTCTTTGGTGGTCTGGGCCAAAACCCATTTAACCCTGCGATGCTAGGCTACGTTGTGGTGTTGGTCTCCTTCCCAGTGGATATGACCCTTTGGCCTAGCGCACACAGCATCGATGCTATGGCAGGTTTGCAACATGTGTTTTTCGGCCAAGCCTTTCCCGACGCCTGGAGCCAAGCCACGGTATTAGATGTTATTAAGACCAATAACAGCCTTACCCTAGAAGAACTCTGGCGCGATAACAGCACCTTTGGCATCTTCGCCGGTTACAGCAGCGAGTGGGTCAATCTGGCCTTTTTACTTGGCGGCCTGTTTCTACTGCGCAAAAAACTCTTTAGCTGGCATGCTCCAATTGGCATGTTGGCTGCACTATTTGTCATGAGTCTGCTTTTCTGGAACGGCAGTGGCTCTGACTCACATGGCTCACCACTCTTTCATCTACTCAGCGGCGCGACCATGCTCGGTGCATTCTTTATTGTCACTGATCCGGTCAGTAGTGCAACCAGCGTACAAGGCCGCTTGATCTTTGGCGTCGGCGTGGGTGTACTGATTTATATTATTCGCGCTTGGGGCGGCTATCCTGACGGTGTAGCCTTTGCCGTATTACTGATGAATCTCTGTGCACCGACCATCGACTACTTCACCCGTCCACGTACTTACGGGCATAAAACCGCCAAACGCGGCTTTAAGGCGGGAGAATAATAATGTTGCCAGAAATCACTCGTTCCATGGTTAAAAACAGCTTAGTGCTAGCGCTATTTGCGGCGGTTACTGTAGCGGTAGTAGCTATCACCCAACAGTCCACCGAGTCACGTATTGCCCAAGCTGAGCGCGCAGCACAAATTCGCGCTCTAGGTGAAATCTTACCCGCACACAGCTACGACAACGCCTTACTCGATAGCGTTATTTACTTAAATGAATCATTACTCGGTCATCGTAAAGATACGCCTGCTTATTTGGCTAGCGTTGACGGTCAACCTGCCGCAGTGATTCTGCAAGCCAATGCACCCGACGGTTATAGCGGCACTATTAGCCTGCTGATTGGCATTATGGCCGACGGCACCCTCAGCGGTGTACGCGTGATTCAGCATAAAGAAACTCCTGGTCTCGGCGACGCTATTGAGCTAGCCAAAAGCGCATGGATTACCAGCTTTAATGGTAAAAGCTTAACCAACCCTACTGAACGCGGTTGGGCAGTTAAAAAAGATCACGGCGACTTTGATCAATTTGCCGGTGCGACTATTACCCCCCGTGCAGTGGTGACTGCGGTACATAAAGCACTGCAGTATTTTGACCATAATCACGCTGAACTTTTTGCCCAATTACCCACAGCGCAGGTGCAACCATGAATCCGTCATTTCGCGAGATCACCATCAACGGCCTGTGGAAAAACAACCCTGGGCTGGTGCAGTTACTCGGTTTGTGCCCTTTGCTGGGTACCAGTAACTCAACGGTAAACGCTTTAGGTTTAGCCATCGCCACCGCATTAGTACTGATTTGCTCCAACGCGGCAGTCTCATTAATCCGTAATGCAGTGACCAATGCCGTACGCTTACCCGCCTTTGTAATGATTATTGCCGCACTGACCACCTGCATTGAATTATTGATGCAAGCCTTCACCTACGAGTTGTTTCAGATTCTAGGAATTTTTATTCCGCTGATTACCACCAACTGTGTGATTCTTGGCCGCGCTGAAGCCTTTGCCGCGAAAAACTCGCTCGTGCGCTCCAGCTACGATGGCTTGATGATGGGTGTGGGCTTTGGTTTAGTCCTGGTAATTATCGGTGCAACGCGTGAACTGCTCGGCACTGGTATGTTGTTTACCAATATGCATCTGCTGTTTGGCAGTATCGCTGAGCATTGGCAAGTGGTGGTCTTTGAGGACTATAAAGGCTTCTTACTGGCTATTTTACCGCCCGGTGCTTTCTTGGTGCTCGGCTTGCTGATTGCCTTAAAGAACTGGATTGATCAGTACTATACTGAACACCTTGCTAAGACAGCAGAAGTTGTCGCGCCTACCGCCAGCCGTCGTGTGCGCGTCACCGGCGCTGTGGATTAAGACTCATAATATGGAACAACAAGGCGTATTACGCAGCTGGAATGACGACAAAGGCTTTGGCTTTATTCGTGCGGATAAGCGTGACTACTTCGTACATATTTCTAACGTGCGCGGTGAGCAGCGCCCTCAACAAGGCGAGACGGTATTCTTTATTGCAGGTAAAGATAACCAGGGACGCTTATGTGCTGAACATATGCGCGGCGCAGACTTGAGCCTTGACCACCCAGCAATTCGACGCAAGCCGCAGACAGCCAAGCAAGCTAAACCAGCGCTACATCACCAACGCCGCAACACCCCAGCCAACTTAAAAAGAACGCTCAGCCTACTGCTTGCTGTATGTACTATTCCAGCGCTGGGTGCTTGGCAGCTTTTTATGCAAAGTGGCGTGCTCTGGCCGTTACTGATGTATATCGGCATGAGTCTATTCAGCTTTCTGCAGTACTGGCGCGATAAGAAAAACGCGCAAAACGGCCAGTGGCGCACCCCAGAAAAACAACTACACACCGTGGAATTACTCGGTGGCTGGCCGGGCGCACTATTGACACAACAACTCTTGCGCCACAAAACTCAGAAAGGCTCGTACCAGACTGTATTTTGGCTGATTGTTTTAATTCACCAAGTGTATTGGCTCGACCAGCTCGGATTTGACGGACAATTACTGCAACAGTTACTCAGTCAGCTGTAAATCACGCCCAACGAATTACAGCCTGACTGCAATGATCCACAAACAGCTACAGCTCACGCACCCAAAACAACTCATGCTTGCGCACCGCTTTACGTAAAAACTCATTCTCGCCGGTTTTGGGCCAATGACGCCCCGTCAACACCTGCTGAATGATTCGGCGCACACGCTTTTTAAACGGCTGTGGTGGCTGTAAATCATGCTGCATTAACAACGCCATAGCTTTATCCAACTGCTGTTCATCACTGAGCACATAGCTAAACAACTCATCAGCAGGCAGCTCCAACATTGCTGGCGGCAGTGCCACACCGGTATTAGCATTGCCCATCGGCCAGCGATCATTGTCGTGCAGATGATTGGCATACAAGAATAAGCGTTTTGGCTGCCATTCACTCTGCGCCAACGCCTGAAAAAACGCTTGCGTGGTGGCAATATGATCGGCATGAGGGTCAATTTCCGGATGCGGCATCACCACCACGTCCGGCTTAAAGTGCATTAAGCAGGCGGTGATATCCGCCACTAAGTTATGCCAGGTTGGTAAGCCAGTCGCATCAGCAGGCAATTTAAGCGAGTTATACTGACGCGCACTACGGATATCTGCCTCACCGGACTGTTTAGAGGCAAAAGGTGTATCCGGCTGCTGCGCCATTGCTGGTAATTGCATGCAGTAATAGCCTAATTGCACACAATGTGCTTGCGGCACACCGCCCCATAACGGAATAGCTAAACTATCCCAAGTGCGCAAACGCCCTTTTAACTGCGCGGCCTGTTGTTGCGATAAACCTAAGCGTTGATAATGCTCAGCCTCAATTTCACCTTGAGTCAACGTGACTATGCTGACATTTTTAGCACTGCTATACAGACCAAAGGCCGCTAGCTCTGCATCATCAGCATGCGGTGCCAGAATCATAATATTTTCAGAAACAGGGCTGGGCTGAGTAAACACATACAGTTCAACCTCTGGCGCAATACGACAAAACTTGCCCTGCACCGCCAAACCTTCACTCACTAAGGCTTGCGCCTGACCGGTTAAATTTAAATAACGCACACCTTGCGCACCACGCTCAAAGGTTTGCTGATCATCGCCCACGCAGATAGTTGGATCAAAGCAACGGCCAAGCCAAGTACTCTTGATCTGCACTTTAGCTATCAGGGTGACTTGCGCTGTTTGCGACAACAGCTCAGCTGGCACTTGCAGCCTATCTAGCATAGTCAGCTGAATCGACTGCACCGACTCTGGAAAACAATACTGATAATCATCCTGCGGCGAATAAAACAAATGATCGGCAAACCAGGCTTCATGCACCAGCCATAGCAATACCAGTGCCAGCGGTAGCACCCACAGCGGTGCAATCAAACCAAGGATAACCAGCCCTACCAGTATCACCAGCATGGCAATACGCTTAGTGCGTCGATGTTGTTTGAGTAATTGCTGTTTACGTACGGACATTAGGACACCTTATAGACAGCAACACGATTGCACCAACGGTCTTTATATTCACGATCCGCACGACCAAATGAATAGCGCAACGGTTTTTTCAACTCGCGCGCATGCTGCCACTCATTTTGTGTATTTACAAAACTCAGCACACTGCCTGGACTCAGCGAGTTGTAATCGGTATCAACGCCACCATTGATGTATTCCAGACTAATCCACTCTGGCGCTTCCACGCGGTATAAAACCTGAAAGGCCACAGGCTTATCTTCAAGGGTAATAAAACTGCCGGTCATAAACTCGCGCATCAAACCAAACACGTCCGCCAAGTAATCTTTACCCGGCACAGCAAAGCCCCAACGTTTCTCAAATAATTGAGTATAAATTCGTGCTTGCTCAGCAGCCGACAAAGTATCCACAGGAATAATCACGCCACCCTGCTCTTCTAATAAGCGCTGCTCACGACGCTGGTTATAACGAAACTTTTTACTGTACTGTTCAGGCTCACGGGCTAAAGCTAAACCTTCTTTCTGCTCTTTTAACGTGGAGATACGTTGCGCGTGCAGCTCTGAGACATATTGCGCCTGATGACGCACAGCAATCACCGATTCAGGCGCTTGCGGAAGAATGATCTCAGCATTACCTAAATCAAATACACCACGCTTCTTCTGCTGCTTAAGCACATTTTTAGCCAGAGCAATATGTCGGCCCCAAGTGGGTATCGCCGCCTGCAACTCACCATCCATAGAGCAGCCCAGATAATGCACCGCAATCCCCGCTAAATTCGCCAAGCGTTCGACCACATCAGGATGCGTCGCCACACTACCGCCCCAACGCAACCAAGCGGCGCGATATTCCTCAGCACTGATGGGATGCCAGCCACGCTCACGGTACAGACGAAAATAGCTCAACATAATCCCAGTGGCTCCACTGCAGCAAAATAAAAAAGCAATTCTAACACAGCCTGTTGCAGGGCTTTATCTGCAAGGCGCAGGAAGCTAACCAGCTAGCACCGCTGTCTGCTAAACTGCCTTATCTTTTATTGGCTCATTTGAGTACGCCGTACTCACACTATTTTTAACGAGGTCAGATAACCTATGCGGGTTTTAATCACTGGAGCACAAGGGCAGGTGGGCAAGGAATTGATGCTTTGCGCACCCAAAGACTGGCAAGTGCATGGCTTGGGTTCCCACGAACTTGATATCAGTGACTTACAACAAGTTATAGCCACGACTCAATCAGTACAGCCAGCATTGATTATTAACGCAGCCGCTTATACTGCAGTAGATAAAGCCGAGAGCGATAGTGCGCGTGCTGATGCAGTCAATCATCTAGGTGCTGAAAATCTAGCCAAAGCAGCACAACAATTGAATTGCCCACTGCTGCATATTTCCACAGATTACGTTTTTGCAGGCGATCACAGACAGCCTTATACAGAGCAGGATACACCTGCACCCAACAGCGTATACGGTGCAAGTAAATGGCGTGGCGAACAAGCCATTCATGCATTCTGTACACAGCATATTATCTTGCGCACCAGCTGGGTGTTTGGTCTGCATGGCAATAACTTTGTCAAAACCATGTTACGTCTGGGTCAAGAACGCGATGCTCTGAGCATTGTTGCCGATCAAATCGGCGGCCCCACTTCAGCACGCAGTATCGCGCAAGCCCTCTGGCAGATTGCCGAGCAGTATAAAAACACCGGCCACAGTGTTTGGGGCACTTACCATTTTAGTGGAGCACCAACCTGCAGCTGGTACGACTTTGCTAGCGAGATTTTTAAACAAGCCTCAGCACTGCAACTCATTGAAAAAGCGCCAACCTTGAGCCCGATAAAAACAATTGACTACCCAACACCCGCACAACGCCCCGCCTACTCGGTATTGGACAATAGCAAAATCAATCAGCAACTCAATATTGCGCAAAGTGATTGGATAACTGAACTCAGCCTGATGTTGCACGCACTCAAAGATGCCCAGTAATCACCTTTCAGGTAAGATGCGCGCATTCACTATTTAAGGCCATTGCATGCAAAAGCTCGACCATAACGACTATTTAGCCCTGCGCGAAAACTGTAAAGTGATTGAGCAAGACGGTTTTGGCGATAAAGTCATGATTCTGCAAGACGGCACGTTTTTAAAACTGTTTCGCCGCAAGCGTTTGATCACTTCAGCTGCAATTTGGCCTTATGCACAGCGTTTTGCCGATAATGCAAAAAAGCTGGAAGAATTGGGCATCCCTTGCCCGAAGATTATTCAGGTCTACCGTATTCCGAGCATTGAGCGCGATGCGGTGCATTATCATCCGCTACCCGGCGTGACCTTGCGTGACCTACACCGTGGCAAAGCGGCCTACCCCGATGATCTACTGGAACGCTTTGCTCAGTTTGTCGAGCATATCCACGACCTAGGTGTGTTCTTTCGCTCCATCCACTTGGGCAATGTAGTGCTCACGCCTGAAGGTGAAATCGGTCTAATCGATATCTCCGATCTAAAAATACAAAGCCGCCCGCTGAGCAAGGGGCAAAGGGCAAGAAACTTTGTACATATGACAAGAGATGCTGGAGATAAAGCGTGGTTGAGTGCAATTTTAAAATAGGCAATGCCTAGACCAGAACTAGGCTTGTGCTTAGCGTACTCAGATTATCGAGCTCACTTGAGTCACTCATCATTATTTATTGAGCAACACTTTCTCAAACAGTGGTTTCAGCAAATCCGCACCACGCATATTCAAATGATCATCATCATAGAATAGAGGCAGACCATCAAGATCACCGTAACAACGCTCACCATCACATAGATAAGGTATCGGATCTAA
>LFRM01001552.1_pt1 | contig 22434 bp, 21 predicted proteins | sample 618341 | NCBI WGS metagenome assembly LFRM01 (sample SAMN03654438, study PRJNA283298) | anaerobic digester metagenome | isolation source: pool of bioreactors CSTR01a, CSTR02a, and CSTR03a thermophilic anaerobic... | place: Denmark: Kgs. Lyngby | collected 2014-05-21 | reverse complement strand
TATAGTTCCACATGTTGGATATAAAAATGCAGCTAAAATTGCAAAAATAGCCATTGAGACAGGTCAGCCAGTAAGAGGATTAGTTTTAAAAGAAGGATTATTAACAGAAGCAGAATTAAATGAAATCCTAGACCCTTTTGCAATGACAGAACCAGGAATCGCTGCAAAACATTTATTAGATGAATAATTAAATAAAGAGTTAAAAAAATAGTGTACAAACAATTTTGTTTGTACACTATTTGGTTTTTGGTGCCGGAAGGGGGAATCGAACCCCCACGGTATTGCTACCACTGGATTTTGAGTCCAGCGCGTCTGCCAGTTCCACCACTCCGACATATTCACATCTTAACTATATTAACATAAAAATCTTGCGAAATCAAGATTTATTTTCCCCTCTTTTGTTTACTAGAAAGAGCTTTTAAGGTATACTAATTAAGAGAAGTTTCATAATTAGGAGTGATATTTTGGATAGAAAAAAACTAATGATAATTGATGGCAGTTCACTGTTGCATAGAGCATTTTATGCATTACCATTATTAACTACTAAAGAAGGTATTTACACTAATGGTGTATATGGTTTTCTAACTATGCTATATAGAATAAAAGATGAATATAATCCGGATTATCTTTGTGTAGCATTTGATAAAAAGGGACCAACTTTTAGGCATAAAGAGTATAAAGAATACAAAGGGACTAGACAGTCAACACCTAGTGAATTAGCTCAACAATTTCCTATGATTAGAGAAATACTAGAAGCTATGAATATTGTAACCCTAGAACTTTCAGAGTATGAGGCTGATGATATAGCTGGAACACTGGCAAGAACTGGCGAAGAAGAAGGCTTAGATACTATCTTAGTAACAGGGGATAAAGACTACTTGCAATTGGCTACGGACCATACTCAAGTTTTAATAACGAGAAAAGGCATTAGTGAACTAGATATTTATGATAAAGAAAAGATAGTCCAGGAATTTGGTATAACACCTACACAATTTATAGATTTAAAGGGGTTAATGGGAGATAAGTCTGATAATATACCAGGAGTACCTGGGATTGGTGAAAAGACTGGATTAAAGCTTCTTATTGAATATGGGGATATGGATAATGTATATAAGAATATAGATAATATTAGTGGGAAAAAACTAAAGGAAAATTTAATAGAAAATCAATCCTTAGCATATATAAGTAAAAGATTGGGAGAAATTATTACTCATGTACCTCTAGATGTTAAAATAAGTGATTTGGCTGTCAAAGAAAGCAATTGGAATGAACTTGTACCATTATATGAAAATTATGAATTCAAATCTCTTTTAAATAAAATACCAAATGAATTTCTAGAAAAAGATGAAGTAATAAATACTGTTTTCGAACATAGAATTATAGAAAAAGATTTTTCGAAAGTTATAGAAGCCATTAAAAAAGATAGGAAGTTTGCTTTTAAGTTTATTACTGAAGATTGGAATTATATGGAAAGCAATATTATTAATATAGGTATAAAAACTAATAATAGCCCTAGTTTTATCTTGAATTCAAAGAATACTGGAGAAGAGTTTAAAAAAGCATTTAAAGAGATATTTGAAGATGAAAAAATAGAAAAAATAGGCCATAGCATTAAAACTGATATATTAATCTTATTTAGATTAGGTATACAAATAAAAAATTATACTTTTGACTCTATGATTGGTCAATATCTTATAAACCCTGCTCAAAGTAATTATTCTATAAATCACCTTAGTGATAATTACTTGGGATATTATGGACTAGATGAAGAAGGCTTAGTTGGAAAGGGAAAGAATAAAAAAACCTATGGTGATTTAACTATAGATGAAGTATCAAAATATCTTTAGTAAAATCACCAAACAGTGTTTAAGCTAGAACCTTTAATCGTAGAAGAAATTTTAGAACAAGATATGAAAGAACTATATTATGAAGTAGAATTACCACTAGTTGAAGTATTAAGCAGTATGGAGTTTTATGGATTTAAAGTAGATAAAGAGGAACTAGTAAATTTAGGAATAGAGTATGATAAGGAAATTGAAACCCTTACAAAAGAAATCTATGAACTAGCTGATATGAAGTTTAATATAAAATCTCCAAAACAAATAGGTGAAATATTGTTTGATAAACTAGGTTTGCCTGTTATTAAAAAGACTAAAACAGGTTATTCTACTGACATAGAAGTGCTTGAAAAGTTACTAGACCAACATCCTATTATTGAAAAGATAATTAGATATAGATCTATTGTAAAATTGAAATCAACTTATATTGATGGTTTAATTGTCCTGATAAATAAGGATACAAATAGAATCCACTCAAGCTTTAATCAAACCATAGCAATTACAGGCAGAATATCTAGTACAGAACCTAATCTGCAAAATATTCCTATAAAAACAGAAGAAGGTAAAAAAATAAGAAAAGCTTTCATAGCTCAAGCCCCAGAATATAAATTATTGGATGGGGACTATTCACAAATAGAATTAAGAGTATTAGCTCATATTTCTAAGGACCCAAAGATGAAAGAAGCATTTATTAATAATGAAGATATCCATACAAAAACTGCATCGGAAGTATTTCATTTACCTATCGAAGATGTAACACCTACAATTAGAAACAATGCTAAAGCAGTTAACTTTGGCATAGTTTATGGTATATCTGATTATGGGCTATCTCGAGATTTAAATATTGGGAGAAAAGAAGCAAAAGAATATATAGATAATTATTTAGATAATTATAAATTAATAAAACAATTTATGGTAGATATAGTTGAAGAGGGAAAAGCCAATGGTTATGTGGAAACCCTTCTTCATAGAAGAAGATATGTGCCAGAGTTATCTGCAAAGAATTTTAATGTAAGATCTTTTGGAGAAAGAATTGCCATGAACACACCAATACAAGGAAGTGCAGCAGATATTATAAAAGTTGCCATGGTAAGGGTTTATAATGAGCTTAAAAACAGAAATCTAAAATCTCGACTTATTCTTCAAGTCCATGATGAGTTGTTAATTGAAACTTATATAGAAGAAATTGAAGAGGTAAAAACATTTATGAAAGAAATCATGGAAAATTCTATAAAATTAGATATTCCATTAAAAGTAGACTTAAAATTAGGAGATAATTGGTATGACACACACTAAATGTAAAATTATTGGCCTTACCGGTGGTATTGCTACTGGAAAGTCCACAGTATCTAAGTTTTTACTAGACAATGGATATATAGTAATAGATGCAGACATTATAGCTAGAAAAGTAGTCGAAATTGGTCAACCTGCATATATGGAAATTGTTGATTATTTTGGTAAAGAGGTTTTGAAAGAAGACAATTCTATTAATAGAAAATCCCTAGGAAAACTAATATTTTCTAATGAAGAAATGAAGAATAAATTAAATAGTATTACTCATCCTTTTATTTTCAACGAAATGGTGGGAGAATTAAATAAGAAATGTAGAGATAATAAAATTATCTTTTTAGATATTCCTCTTTTGTTTGAAGAATATGAAAATATTTTAGAGTTAAATATAGATTTTGAAGAAATTTGGCTTGTGTATTCAAATGAAACTAATCAAATTAATAGATTAATGAAAAGAGATAATCTAGACAGGGATGAGAGTATAAAGAGAATAAGAAATCAAATGACAATGGAAGAAAAACTTAAAATGGCAGATGTTGTCATTTATAATGATGATGATAAATTGGGGCTAAAATCTAATGTATTAAGTGCATTAATGGATTTAGAGTAGTTTGGGGGTTAAATATGTTTTCATTTAAGAGGGGTATTAAAAATATATTATCTCTTATTTTTATAGTAGGATTGATTATTATTATTGGAAGTGTAATTGTATCGGGCTTGTATCCTATAGCCTATAAGGATAATATAAATCAATATTCAAAAGAATATAATATTGATCCTTTTTTAGTTGCATCGATCATAAAGGTTGAAAGCAGTTATAATAAATTAGCCATATCTTCTAAGGGGGCTCGAGGGTTAATGCAAATAGGACCAAGTACAGGAGTATGGGCTAGTGAAGTTTTAAAAATAGACCCCTACAATTCTGATATGCTTTTTGACCCAGCCATAAATATAAGAATGGGGACCTGGTACTTAGGTCAACTTAACAAGGAATTTGATAATAATTTAGATTTAGTACTGGCAGCATACAATGCAGGCAGCGGTAATGTAAATAAGTGGTTATTAGATAGTGAGTATTCCATAGAAGGAAAAGAACTTCACACTATACCTTTTAAGGAAACAGAGAATTATCTTAAAAAAGTGAAATGGAATTATGCTGTTTACAGTAGAGCATATAAATACTATATGCCAAAAGGAGATAATAATAATTCTTCCTATGTAGATTTAATAATATGGATAAAAGAATTTTTAAAAACAAATATAAACAAAGCACCAAAGGGGGAAGTGTTTTGAAACACAAAAAAATTATCTCTTCTATAATAATATTATTATTGTTGCTCAGTATAACAGCTTGTAGAACTGATAATATAGATGAAGAGATTACAGTGAACTATGAAGAAGAAAGTATAGTCTACGAACCAATTGAAGGAGGGCAAATAGTTCTGCCCTTAACAAACTTAAGCACCCTTAACCCTCTTATGACGGAAAATATTAGTTATTATCATTTTGGGAAATTAATTTTTGAAGGACTATTTCAGATAGGTAATAATTTAAATGTAATCCCTCAATTGGCTGAGGATTATAGCATAACCAATGAAGGCAAAACAATAGCTATTAAACTAAAAAAGGGTGTTAGCTGGCATGATGGCTCAGAGTTTACTTCTAAGGATGTTGGTTTTACAATAAGTACTTTAAAATATGGAAAGGATACTAGCTCTTATTATAATATGTTTCAGGCCACTGATGATATATTTAGTCTTTCTGGTATGAGCATAATAACTGACTTTAACATTGTTGATGATTATACCATAGATATTCATTTTAAAGATGGAGCCAGCAATAACTTAGAATTATTAACTTTTCCCATAATTCCCCAGCATGTTTTTGCAGAATCGAAAAACACATTTGCTAGTGCCTTAGAACTAGAAAATTATGTACCTATTGGCACTGGTCCATATAAATTTGTAGAATATGAAAAATTTAAAAATGTTTCTTTAATTGCGTTTTCAGGTTATAGAGAGGGAAAGCCATATATTACTAATATTGATGGCAAAGTATTAGAGGATGACAAACTTATAGTTACTGCATTTGAAACAGGACAACTAAGCATGGCTAACTCTTTAGGAGTTGACTGGGATAAGTACAAATCAAATAATAGAATAAAAATTATTGAGTATATTTCAAATAATTATGAATTTATTGGCTTCAATTTCGAAAAAGAAATATTTCAAGAAGAAAGTGGTCTTGCTATTAGAAAGGCAATTAATTATGGTATAGATAGACAGGCCATCATAAGCAAAATTTATTTAGGCCATGCTTCTCAGATAGATGTTCCAATTCACCCGGATTCTTGGCTTTTAACTGATGATGCAAATACTTATGGATACAGTATCGAAAAGGCAAAAGAAGTTTTAAACCAGGCAAAATGGTTAGACAGAGACAATGATGGTATATTGGAAAATGAAAATGGAGAAAAACTGACTATTAAAATCCTTACAAATGGGAGCAATCAATTACGTCTTAACACAACCAATATGTTGGTAGATGACTTAAAAAAGTTGGGATTTGAAGTAATAAAAGATTATGGGGAGACTTATTTTGAAAGCCCAACTGATGATAGTGTTTCTACACAATGGGAAGAAATAGAAAGAAAGATAAGTGAAGGTGAATTTGACTTAGTAGCTTTGGGTTGGGAAATGGCTATAATCCCAAATTATTCATCTATGTTTTATAGTGTAGACACTGAATTAGGAGATAATTTTATAAGATATAGAAATGAAAAAATGGATGAATTACTACTTAATATTCATAGTGCCACAAACAGAGACTATAAAAAAAGAGCATATTCATACTTACAAGAATTTGTGGTAAATGAACTGCCATATATAAGTTTGTTTTACAAAAATAGGGCTCTTCTAGTAGATACTAGAATTCAAGGAGATTTAAATCCCACATTTTTCAATCCTTATAATGGATTGGAAAATTGTTTTATTCCCCAAGAGTTAAGATAAAGGGCTTGAAATATAATCATAAAGTAATATAATAATAAGTGGAGAATGCAGGAGTGGTGGAATTGGTATACACGATAGCTTGAGGGGCTATTGCCTATATAGGTGCGAGGGTTCGAATCCCTTCTCCTGCACCATATGGCAACTTTAATTGTCAAAAACTAGTCGAATTACGTTATATTATATACAATTAGGGAGAAAAGTGCTATAATATTAAGGGTGTGACAAGTAATAATTATTACTATGTCTATTATTTAAGTTTATATACTATAATAAAAAAGAGGTGGATAAGAATGAAACTTGAAAACCTGACTTTCAAGGGCGGGGTACATATACCAGAATATAAGGATTTAACAAAAGATATAACAATTGAAAAAGCTATAGATCCAGAAATAGTTTACATTTCCTTACATCAGCATGTAGGTGCGCCTTGTGAAGCTATTGTCAGCAAAGGAGACACAGTTAAAGTAGGGCAAAAGATTGGTGATTCAAAAGCATTTCTATCGGCACCAGTACATGCAAGTGTATCTGGAGTTGTGAAAAGTATTACAAAGATGTATACCAGTGATGGTTGGAAATCAGACTGTGTAGTTATTGAATCTGATGGACTGGAAGAATTACATGAATCTGTGAAACCATTGGTGAATTTAGATAACTTATCTAAGGAAGAAATTATTAATCTTATTAAAGATGCAGGTATAGTAGGACTAGGTGGAGCAGGATATCCTATGCATGCTAAATTAGTTACTGCTGATGACTCAAACATAGATACTGCAATTTTAAATGGAGCAGAATGCGAGCCATATATAACTGTAGATCATAGAGTTATGCTAGAACAACCAGAATCTATTATAAAGGGTTTAAAAATCATTATGCACTGTTTGGATTTAAAAACAGGATACATAGGTATTGAAGATAATAAAAAAGATGCTATTGAAATGCTAAGATCTTCTTTAAAAGATGAAGAAAATATTAAAATCGTAAGTTTAAAGACAAAATTCCCTCAAGGTGATTCTTATAGAATGGTAGATGCCATACTTGATAGAAAAGTGCCTGAAGGTGGAAGATGCAAAGATGTTGGAGCAATTGTTTCCAATGTATCGACAGCCTTAGCTGTAGCGCAGCTATTTGAATTAGGAAAGCCATTATATGAAAGAACAATTACTGTTACAGGCAGTGGAATAAAAGAACCTAAAAACTTAAAAGTTAAAATAGGAACTACAATAAAAGATATTATAGAACAATGTGGTGGCTTCAATGGAGAACCTGGTAAGATTATAGCAGGGGGTCCTATGACTGGGAAAGCTCAATTTTCTTTAGATACCCCTATAGTTAAAGCAACTTCAGCTATAATAGTAATGACTCCAGAAGAAGCTATTCTTAATGAGCCAGTTCCATGTATAAAATGTGGAGAGTGCTTAAAGGTTTGTCCAATTCACTTGCAACCTGTATTATTAAGTGCTTATGCTCTCAAAGATATGTTTGAGATGACTCAAGAATATTATGTTGAAGAATGTATTCAATGTGGTGCTTGTTCATTTATTTGTCCTTCAAAAAGGCCATTAACTGAATCTATTAAGCATGCTCAAAGAGAAATTAAATTAGCAAGAAAAAAATCTAAGAAGTAAGGAGGAAATTAAATGGAAGACAAGATATTAGATTCTAATAATGAAAAATCTGTAGAACTAAATGATATGCTTTTAGTGTCAGGAGCCCCTCATTTAAGAACTGATAAAACAGTTAATCAAATTATGCTAGATGTTATTATTGCAATGATACCAGCATTAATTGGTAGTGTTTACTTTTATGGAATGAATGCATTAATATTAATATTGGTTACAGTGGCTTCTTGCCTAATCTTTGAAGCTGGAACACAAAAAATATTTAAGAAGCCAGTTCGTATAAAAGACTTAAGTGCAGTTGTTACAGGTATTTTAATAGCTTTTAACTTACCAGCAAATGCACCTTGGTGGATTGCAGTATTTGGTGCTGCTTTTGCTATTATACTAGTTAAAGAGTGTTTTGGTGGCCTTGGTTCTAACTTTATGAATCCAGCATTAGCTGCAAGAGCTGCAATGGTAGCTTCATGGCCAGGCATAATGTCTACATATGTAAATCCAGACGGTATTACAAGCGCTACACCACTTGCTTTACTTAAAAGTGGGAGCAACGCATTACCTTCAATAAATAGAATGTTTATGGGAGATATAGGTGGTTCTTTAGGAGAGACCTCAGCAGTATTATTATTAATAGGAGCTTTATATTTACTAATAAAAGGTATTATTGATTGGAAAACTCCAGTTTTATTTATTGGAAGTACTTGTGCAATGTTATTGATATTTGGTATTGACCCAAGTTTAGTAATTTATCATGTTTTAGGTGGAGGATTAATATTAGGAGCATTCTTTATGGCTACAGACTATGCTACTACTCCAATAACTCCAAAAGGGAAAATTATATTTGCCATTGGAGCAGGAGTTCTTACTGCTATTATTAGAGTAAAAGGTAGTATGCCAGAAGGTGTTTCATATGCAATATTATTAATGAACGTAGCTACTCCAGTAATTGAAAGAATTACAAAACCTAAGGTTTTCGGAGTTGTAAAACAGCCAAAAGGAGGAGAAATTAATGAAAGAAACGCTTAAATTAGGGTTTATTCTTCTTATAATAACAGCTGTTTCAGCAGGTGTTTTAGCTGCTGTACAAAGTGTAACTGGTCCAATAGTTGCTGAAATGGAAAGACAAGCAAGTTTTGGAGCACTAGTTGAAATATTTTCAGAAGCAGATGATTTCTTACCTATTGAAGAATCTAAATTTGAAGAAATTAAAGACTCTAACTCAATGATAAGAGAAATATTTGAAGCTAAAAAATCAGATGAAGTTATAGGTTATGCAATACAAACTGCTGCTGGTGGTTATGGTGGAGATATAGTAGGTATAACGGGTATTAACTCTGATGGAACCCTAGCAGGAATTAAAATAGTAAGTAATAGTGAAACACCTAATATTGGTACCAGAATATTAGAAGAAGACTTTTTAAATTCTTTTAAAGACAAATCTGCAGCAGGAGATTTAAAAGCAGTAGGTGCTCCTTCAGCAGATGATGAGGTCCTATTATTATCCGGAGCTACAGTGTCGGTTTATGCTGTACTTGCTGGAGTTAATCAGGCTAATGTAGTTTATAATAATTATTTTTCTGCCGATGGACCTGTGGAAGTGGTAGTGGAAACTGAAGAAGAAATAAAAGCAAGATTTTTATCAGAAATATTTTCTGATGCAGAGTTTGAAGAAATAGATTCTGCAAAGTTAGATGAAATAAAAGCCGACAATATTTTTATTAGAGAAATATATGAAGCTAAAGTTAATGGAGAATTAGTAGGTTATGGTATTAAGACTAATTCCGGTGGATATGGTGGAGATTTACCAATTATTACAGGAATTAATTTAGATGGTACTATAGCAGGAATTAGAATATTTGACAACGATGAAACTCCTGGTATAGGTACAAAAATTATGGAAGCAGACTTCATGGATTCATTTATAGGAAAAAATACTGTAGATGATGTTGAAATGATTTCTGGATCAACAGTATCAGCTGAAGGTGTAGTTTATGGAGTAGAAGGTGCAATTGAAGCTTTTAATAATTTTCTTGTTGAATAACAGGAGTGGAGGTGTAAGACTTGAAATTAATGAATATATTTAAAAGTGGGTTAGGAAAACAGAATCCAGTACTAGTTCAACTAGTTGGACTATGTTCAGTACTAGCTGTTACTAATACAGTATTAAATAGTATATCAATGGGTATGGCAGTTACAGCCGTTTTATTGGCTTCAAATATTGTTATATCTTTACTTAGAAATATAATACCGCATAAAATACGTATCCCAGCTTTTATAGTCGTTATAGCTACTTTTGTAACTATAGTAGAAATGGTTTTAAAAGCTTATGCACAACCAATTTATCAATCACTGGGAATCTTTATTCCTTTAATAGTTGTAAACTGTATCATTTTAGCCAGAGCAGAAGCTTTTGCTTATAAAAATAATGTAGTTGCATCTATTGTGGATGGTTTATCAAATGGACTAGGTTATACTTGGTCAGTGGTAATTTTAGGAGCAATAAGAGAATTGTTTGGGTCAGGTACATTATTTGACGGTACTAGATTTGCGATAAATGTATTTGGAGATAAGTTTCAACCTGCAGGAATATTTGTAGCTCCGGCTGGAGCATTTATAGTATTAGGTATTATGATAGCAGTATTCAACATAGTACTTAAAGAAAAAGCAACATCATAGAGAAAATAGAGGAGGAGACCAATGAATTTATTCACAATAATAATATCCACAGTATTTGTAAATAACTATGTATTTGCAAGGTTTTTAGGTATTTGTCCTTTTCTAGGAGTATCTAATAAAATGGAAACTGCCTCAGGTATGGGTATTGCTGTAACTTTTGTTATGACAATTGCATCTGCAATTACTTGGGCTATTCAAAAGTACTTATTAGATGAATTTCATCTTGAATATTTACAAACCATTGTGTTTATATTAGTTATAGCATCACTAGTACAATTTGTTGAACTGGCAATAAGAAAAATGAGTCCTACACTATATAGTGCAATGGGAGTATTTTTACCCCTAATTACCACTAACTGTATAGTACTAGGAGTAACAATTTTAAATATTCAATCAGAGTATACTCTAATAGAAGCATTAACAAGTGGTATAGGAGCATCTATAGGTTTCTTTTTAGCCTTAGTTCTTTTAACCGGAATTAGAGAAAAGTTAGCCATTGCTGATATTCCAGAAGCATTAGAGGGAGTTCCTATTGCTTTAATATCAGCTGGATTAATGTCCATAGCCTTTTTAGGCTTTGCTGGACTTGTATAGGAGGGTGTCAATATGGAAAATATTATTCAACCTGTACTTGTATTAGGTGGCTTAGGATTAACATTTGGTGTGTTACTTTCAATAGCATCTAATGCATTTGCAGTTAAAATAGATCCCTTAGTAGGTGCTGTATTAGATGCACTTCCAGGAGTTAACTGTGGTGCTTGTGGTCATCCTGGATGTGAAGGACTTGCTAATGCAATTGTAGAGGGTAAAGCACCAGTAACAGCTTGTCCAGTTGGTGGACAAGAGGTAGCTAATAAAGTAGCAGAAGTTATGGGCTTAAATGCTGAAAACTTTGAGAGAAATGTAGCAGTAGTACTTTGTCAGGGAGATTGTGACAAGGCCAAAGAAAAATATGTTTATTCAGGCATAAATGATTGTAGAATAGAGAACGACTTAGCTGACGGTAGCAAAGCTTGTTCATATGGATGTTTGGGATGTGGTACATGTTATGATGTATGTCCATTTGATGCTATTAGAATGGTCAATGGAGTTGCAGTAGTAGATAGAGAAAAATGTACAGCATGTATGAAGTGTATTGAAGTATGTCCAAAACATATTATAGAATTAGTTCCATACCGTAATGAGGTAGTAGTAAAATGTATTAGTGAGGATCCAGGAAAACAAGTAAGACAAGATTGCTCTATAGGATGTATAGGTTGTAAAATATGTGTTAAAGCATGTCCGGAAGATGCATTTACTTTTGAAAACTATTTAGCAAAAATAGATTACGAAAAGTGTACTAACTGTCAAATTTGTGTTGCTAAATGTCCGACTAAATGTATACATACCATAAGAGAAGATGTTGAAGCAGTAGCAAATTAAAGAAGGAGCCTTGAGCTCCTTCTTTTAATTTTTGTAACTTGTAAATATAATTTATTAATGGTAAACTATAACTTGAAGATTTAGCTTTAATTAAAATAAAAAAGGTGATAAAATGACAAAAGGTGACAAGCTTTTAATTGTCTTTGTTATAATATTAGCATTGCTTTCTACACTTTTTATTAGAAGACAGGCATTCTCTTCTTCAGGAAAATACATTAGTGTACAAGTTAATGGACAGGAAGTAAAACAAATAATTTTCGATCCCAAAATTATTGGGAACAAAATTCCCATAGAAACTGAATTTGGTTATAATCTAATCGAAATTGGAGATGAAAGAGTAAGAGTAATTGAAGCTGATTGTCCAGATAAAATAGATGTTAAGCAAGGTTATATTTCTAGAATAGGTGAAACTATAGTTTGTTTACCAAATAGAATGGTAATTGAAATTAAAGGTTTGGACAAAAATACAGAAATTGATATAATGAATCATTAGAAAGAGGGAATTATGAAAAAGTTAAATAAGATGATCTTCTTATCTATATTGGTTTCAATAGGGCTGGCTTTAAGCGTTCTAGAGTCTGCTATACCATTGCCAATAGCAATGCCTGGAGCAAGACTGGGTCTATCAAATATGGTAGTATTAGTAACCATAATTATTTTTGGATTTAAAGAAGGTATTATAGTATCTATGCTTAAAAGTATTGTATTAGTATTAGTAACTGGAAGTATTTCTAGTTTTATGTACAGTTTTTCAGGTGCTATATTAAGTTGTATTGTTATGTATTTATCCTATAGATTTTTTTCAAATGTATTTTCTTTAATGGGTGTTAGTATTTTAGGTGCGCTTTCACATGTTACTGCACAAATTACTGTAGCCAGTCTAATGATGAATAATTTAAAAATATATACTTACTTACCATTTCTTATGCTTACCAGTATTTTTACAGGTTATTTTGTAGGCTTAGCTTCAACCTATATAGTAAGGAATCTAAGAATAAACTTTAAAATATTATTTGCGGAGAAGGGATAATTATATGGAGAATATTATATTAGCATCTTCTTCACCTAGAAGAAAAGAAATATTAGAAAAATATAACTTACATCCAATTATAATTAATAGCGATATTATTGAAAAATCATATTCAGGAGAAAAACCTTCACAAATTGCTATGAGCCTTTCTTTTCAAAAATCATATAATGTTTCAATGTTACATCAGGAACAAATAGTTATAGGAGCAGACACTATTGTAGTATATGGAAATGAAATATTAGGCAAACCAAAAGATAAGGATGATGCATTTAGAATTTTAAAGTTATTAAATGGTAAATACCATAGTGTTATAACTGGAATTAGTATAGTACAAAATTCAACTAATATTAAAGTTGTAGACTATGAAACCACAAAAGTTAAGTTTAGAGAATTAAGCCATAATAAATTAAAGGATTACATTAACACAAATGAGCCCATGGATAAAGCAGGAGCTTATGGAATCCAAGGTTATGGTGCTCTTTTGGTTGAAAAAATTGATGGATGTTATTTAAATGTAGTTGGACTTCCTTTGGTAAAATTAGACTTCTTATTAAACAAGTTTTTTAAAATTAGTTTATTATAACGAGGTAAAGTTATCTTCCACTTCACAAGTGGTGGGTTCAACTTAAACTTAAATAAGTGGGTGATAATGTGGAGGTAAAATTGGAATTAGATAAGAGATATACAATCAAAGATCTACCATTAAGTGAAAGACCTAGAGAAAAATTAATTAGTTATGGAGTTGAGGCACTATCAAATGCTGAATTATTAGCACTGATAATTAAAAGTGGAAATTTTGAAGAAACTGCAGTTGAAGTAGCACAAAAGATATTAAGCCGAGACAATCGAGGTATTGCTTACCTAGCCGATGTAAGTTTAGAAGAGCTAATGGAAGTAAAAGGAATAGGAGAAGGTAAAGCTTCTCAAATTTTAGCAGCCATAGAAATAGGCAAAAGATTAAATAGAATAGGACCACAAGACAAAATTAAAATAAGTTCACCTATGGTTTTAGTAAATTTACTTATGGATGAAATGAGATATCTTTGTAAGGAATACTTTAAAATAGCCATATTAGATACTAAAAATCAAATATTGGCAATTGAAAATATTTCTATTGGCACTTTAAATGCATCAATAGTTCATCCTAGAGATGTTTTTAAAATAGCTATAAAAAGAAATGCAAACTCTTTAATATTAATACACAATCATCCAAGTGGGGACCCTAATCCCAGTAATGAAGATATAAGCATAACAAATAGATTAGTAGATGCTGGTAATTTAATTGGAATCAAGGTATTAGATCATATAATAATTGGAGATAACAAATATATTAGCTTTAAAGAAAAAAATTTAGTTTAGAATGAGAGGAGATATTAATGGGATTATTTAATGGGTTAATTAAGGATATGGGAATAGATTTAGGTACAGCAAATACATTAGTTTACATCAAAGGAAAAGGTATAGTAGCAAGAGAGCCTTCAGTGGTTGCGATTGAAACTCATACTAGAAAAGTATTAGCAGTAGGTGAGGAAGCTAAAAAAATGATAGGTAGAACTCCAGGCAATATAGTAGCAATTAGGCCACTTAAAGATGGAGTAATAGCAGATTTTGATGTAACACAAAATATGTTAAAATACTTTATTAAATTGGCAAGTCCAAGAAGATCACTATTTCAGCCTAGAGTTGTGGTATGTGTTCCAAGTGGAGTTACTGAGGTAGAAAAAAGAGCTGTAGAAGAAGCCGCTATTCACGCTGGGGCAAGAGATGCTTATCTTATAGAAGAGCCAATGGCAGCTGCAATTGGAGCAGGTCTCCCTGTCCATGAAGCCACTGGAAGTATGATTGTGGATATAGGTGGTGGAACTACAGAAGTTGCAGTTATATCATTAGGAGGTATAGTCACCAGCAAATCAATTAGAGTTGGTGGAGATGAGCTAGATGAATCTATAGTAAGCTATATTAAAAAGGAATATAGTTTGATGATAGGTGAAAGAACAGCGGAAAGTATTAAAATTAATATAGGGTCAGCAGATATTTCAACTGATGAGAAAACTATGGATATTAGAGGTAGAGACTTAATAAGTGGATTACCTAAAACAGTAACAATCACTTCAGTAGAGATTTATGAAGCTATGAAAGAACAAATCTTCAACATACTAGATGCAATTAAATCAACTTTAGAAAAAACTCCTCCAGAGCTTGCCTCTGATATTATTGAACAGGGAATAATGCTAACAGGTGGTGGAGCACTTTTAGATGGTATTGATAGAATTATTATTCGTGAAACAGGAATGCCAGTCCATGTTGCAGAAAATCCACTGGATTGTGTAGCAATTGGTACAGGTAAAGCGTTGGAAAGCATTGATGTTCTTAGGAAGTCCATAAGCAACAACAAAAGATTAGGCTAAGTGGTGATAAAATGTATTTTTTTAGGAAATACAAAGATAGGATGATAGTAATTAGTGTTGCTATCATTCTAATTCTTATAATTGGCTATACAAATAAAGAGAGATTAAAACTAACAAAGTTTGAGAAAACATTTGGTAGTTTGCTGACACCTATTAGCAAAGTCAGTATGAGTATAAAAAATGGAGTTTCGAATTTTTTTATTAATATAAAGGATGTTTCTACTTTAAAAGAAGATAATATAAATTTGGAAATAAGAGTCTTGGAATTAGAAGAAGAGAATTTAGAACTTAAAAATGTAATAGGAATGAGTGATTACTTAAAAAATGAAGCTCGACTTATACAAAGTTCATCTCATAACTTTATTCAGGCCCAAATTACCAGTAAAGAGCCAGGTAATTGGTATAATCGCTTTGTAGTAGATAAGGGCAGTAATCATGGAATAAAAAATGGGGATACAGTAGTAACTGGTTTTGAAATTGAACAAAACTTAGTTCAAGAAGGTATTGTCGGACGAGTAATAGATGTGGGTCCTAACTGGTCTAAGGTAGTTACTATAATAGATGAGCGTAACAAAATTGCATTTAAAAATGTGCGATCCCAAGATGGAGGCATATTAAATGGAAGCATAGATGGTATAATAAGCGGGTATTTGTTTGATAGCAAATCAGATGTGATAGTAGGAGATAAGTTATATACCTCAGGCTTAGGGGACTCTTTTATTAAAGATGTTTATATTGGAGAANNAAGTTACAAAGAGTTATGATTATATCAAATTGATTTGAGGGATTTACATGAATATTTTTATAATAATAATAATGGTAATAGTTAATTTTATCTTACAAAGTACAATTTTACCATCATTTACTATCTTTGGAGTTGTACCTAATACAGCTCTTATTTTTATTATAATGATAAGCTTGAATAAGGGAAGATATTACGGTGGCTTTGTTGGTATGGCTATAGGGTTAATACAAGATATAATTTTTTCTACAACCATAGGTGTTAACGCATTTATATATTTCTTTATTGGTTATTTAATTGGGTCCCTAGAGGATACCTTGGCTCGAGAGAATATTGTTGCTCCTGTAATATTTACGATTCTAGGTACCATATTTTATAATTTTCTATACTTCTTTTTCATGTTTTTTCTAGCAATAGAGGTTCCTTTTTTAATATTTTTGAAAGAAATATTACTTATAGAAATTATATACAATGTGGTAGTAGCTATAATAGTCTATAAACTTGTAGGTAAAATATTTGCTGAACCTACTTTAAGATTTGGGAAAAGATAGAGGTGATCTAAATGAACTTTCTAGATAAAATAAAGAATAGATATAATATTGTAATTTTTATACTAGCTATTTTGATGATAGTTCTATCTTTTAGGCTAGCTATATTAACAATTGCTGAAGGTGATTATTACAGGGATATTTCTGATAATAAAAGGTTAAAAGAAATTCAAATAACACCCCCTAGAGGAGAAATTCGAGATAGATACGGTAGACTACTAGCTGGCAATAAACCTACTTTTACAGTACAGTTACTAAAAGATGAGTTGAATATTAAGGATGTAAAAGTAAAGAATAATGGAATACTTAAGTTAATAAGATTATTAGAAGAAGATGGGACTAATGTTCAAGATGAGTTTCCAATAGAACTTAATGTATATAGTTATAAAAATGAAAGTGACTACATATATGAGAATCTTTATCCCACAGACAAAATAATTGAAACTATTATTGAAAATCAATTGTTAGCAGAAATTTTATCCACCTATTATGTGCATAGTAGTTATGAAGAACATTATCAATTTACAACTATAAATAGAGCTATTAATGCTTTTAAGAGTAAGGGTATAGAAATTCCTATTAATATTAATATAGATAGGAATGAGCTAATTGTTCAATTCAACCAAGATGAGAATATTTCTAATTGGAAAAATGAAAATAACATATCTGAGGATTTGCCACCTATTGAATCAATAGTAAAATTAGTAAATGATGATAAGATAATAATCCGAAAGATTATAGATAATTCAATATCCAGATTATTAACTTATAATTTATTAAATGAAAAAGGTTTAATCCCTAATATTGCTTTAGAAGATTATACTATTAGTTTTCAAGAAGAATATCTTAAACAAAAAAGAAGCCTTATTAAAAGCAATCCAGGAATAACAATGAAATCATCTGCAAAAGAAGATTTTATAAATTTATTTAAGACTACTTCATTAAAAAATTTCTTGGATAAAGCAATTAATACAGATAAGGATGAAAAAGATATAATAATTCCCGGCAATATCTTAATTGATATGGTTAAGGAGAAAAATCATGATATACCTATTACTATTGAATTAGCAGAGGATAAGAATGGTGTTATTTATAAATATACTGGAGATTTAGAGATAGGGGATACAAACCTTATAGATTTAACAATAGATTATGCTGATAAAGCTGGAGTTATAGATGATTTTATAATCTCAGAAAACATAAAAACACATGCCCAAGCACAACTTCTAAATGACGGTATAAATCCTAAAATATCAATAGCTAAAGATTTTGAATATGTAGCTATTAATAATTTAAAAAATTGGTATTCATCAAAGAGAATTGATGAAAACACTTCTATTGAAGATACTTTCTTAAAATTAAAAGAAAATTATGAAATCGAAAATTATTTAAGCAAATATGAAACTAGAGCAATATTTAATATATATGATCAATTAAATAAACAAGGTCATTTGGCATACCAGCCTATAAATATAGCTTATGGAATAAAAGATTCTACTGTTGCCAGAATAGAAGAGGGAATAATGGACTTACCTGGCATAAACATATCTATTGAACCAGTAAGATATTATCCATATGGCAGCTCAGCAGCCCATATAATAGGCTACTTAGGTAATATTGCACAAGCCAGTGAAGTTAAGAAATATGTAGAAGAAAAGGATTATTCCCCTTCTGCCATAATAGGCAAGACTGGAATTGAAGAGAATTTTGAAAATGAATTAAGGGGAGAAGCGGGAGTTAAAAGGGTTCAAGTTGACGTAGTAGGAAATACTACAAAAGTAATAGAAGAAATAAAACCTGTTCCAGGAGATACAGTATATTTGGCAACGGATATAAAGCTACAACAGGTTGCAGAAAAAGCATTGGAACAGACTTTAAAGAAAATCCAACAAGGTGGAGTTTATGAAAGTCCTTGGGGTGACTTTCAATTTGAGACTAGTAAATCTAAAAAGCGACCCTATATAAATGCAACATCTGGAGCTGTAGTAGCTATTGATGTTAAAACAGGACAAGTTGTATCCATGGTTAGTTATCCTTCATATGATTTAAATTTATTCGCAACTGGGATTTCAACCACTGATTGGAATAGTTTGTTTCCAGAAAATGAGAAAGATCCCTTAGCCCCTAGACCCTTATATAATATTGCAACCCAAACCTCTGTACAACCAGGTTCAACTTTTAAAATGGTTACTGCATTGGCAGCTTTAGAAAAAGGATTAGATCCAAATAAAAAAATCAGAGACATGGGTTATGTAGATATTGGAACAAGTACATTCAGGTGTCTATTATGGACTAACTATAAATCCACCCATGGATATGAAAATGTTTACGAAGCCCTTAGAGATTCCTGTAACTATTATTTTTATTCCTTAGCACTAGGAGAAAATCAAAGAACAGGAGAACAATTAGGAATGAAGTTGGAAATTGAAGATATTGTAGATATATCAAAAAAATTAGGCCTAAATGATAAAACTGGTATAGAAATAGGAATTCCTTCTGAAACTTCTGGAGGAGTACCAAATCCCCAGGCAAAAGCAATTGGTACTAAGGCTATGTTGAAAAATTATTTAAATAGAGATTTAGAAAATTATTTAAAAGATGATATAGTATTAGATGATGAAAGCAAAAAAGAAGTAGTAAATGAAATAATAAGCTGGGTTGAACTAGAAGAAGTTCTAACTAGGAATGAAGTAATAAGACGTTTAACTAGTCTAGGAATTGAACCTGAGAAAAAAATAAGAGGTGAAAAAGCTGGTCTAGCAGATAAGATTAAATATACCTATTTAAACTACTCAAGCTGGAATATAAGTGATACTTTGTATGTTACAATTGGTCAAGGATTATCAGCATATACACCTATACAAATGGCTAATTATATCGCTACTATAGCAAATGGTGGATACAATCATGAATTAACTTTAGTAGATAGCATAAAAAATTATAATAATTCTGTAACCTCTTATGTCCATAAAGTTGATACAGAAAGGATAGAATTAAATAATTATGAAAACTTAGAACATATTAAAAAGGGCATGTTAATGGTATCTGATGATGGTACATCAAGAAAGACTTTTGCTGATTTCCCTATTAATGTAGGTAGTAAAACAGGGACAGCTGAAAAAAGTGGTATTAATCCATCAACTGGGGATACTTATGATGACTTTGCCTGGTTTGTAGGTTTTGCTCCATACGAAGATCCTGAAATCGCTGTTGCAGCGGTAATATTTCAGGGAGGCACAGGAGGAGCTGCTGGTCCTATGGTAAGAGATATAATGGCTGAATATCTAGGTCTTAACAAGACTGAGACCAAAGAAAGTTTGCCCTTTAATAATAAATTATCTGAGTAAAGTCTATAAATAGGCTAAAAGAGCAAAAAAAGTAGAATAACTATAGTAGTATTGGGTTAATAATAGTATAATAAGTTGAGAGTTGCTTATTGGAGGTATTTATAGTTGAAAAGTGAACTAGTTAGTTTTAAAGGAGTAAAAGAAGGAGTATATATTAATATTAAAGGCCAGGATTTAAAAAGTGTAGTATCTGAATTAGATATTAAATTAAAAGATTCTATATCTTTTTTTAAAGGGGCAAAATTTTTAGGTATAAAAGCTGAAGAATTATCCCATGATGATGCATTAGAAGTTAAATTAATCCTAAAATATAAATATGGATTTGATATAGATTTGGGACAGTTACCTGATCATATTAGAAGCACTCAAATCATTGAAGATGAACAGATTGTTGAGAAGACTATTCATGAGGAAGGTTTTCAAGGAATTGATGAGGGCATAACAAAATTTGTTTATGGCACCCTAAGATCTGGCCAAGAGGTTGATTATGATGGGAATATTGTTATAATAGGAGATGTGAACCCAGGTGCTATACTAAAAGCCAGTGGAAGTATAATAGTTCTTGGAACCCTTAGGGGAGTAGCACATGCAGGATTGGGAGGACATCCAGGTTCAGTAGTTGCAGCTTATAATTTATTACCTACTCAATTAAGGATTAATGATATAATTGTTAGGCCACCAGATGGTGATATTTCACAATATAGATTACCAGAAATTGCTAAAATCAATAATGGAGAAGTTATTATTGAACCATATTTACCTAATAAATAAAAGGGGGAAATTAGATGAGTACTGAAAAGCTAGGAACAGCATTAGTTATTACTTCGGGAAAAGGTGGGGTTGGAAAAACTACTACCAGTGCAAATATTGGGACAGGGCTTGCTATGCTAGGCCAATCCGTTGTAATAATCGATGCTGATATTGGACTTAGAAATCTCGATGTTGTAATGGGTCTAGAGAACCGAATTGTATATGATATAATAGATGTTGTAGAGAAAAACTGCAGATTAAAACAAGCTTTGATTAAAGATAAAAGATATGAAAAACTATATTTATTGCCAGCGGCTCAAACTAAAGATAAATCAGCAATAAGTCCAGAGCAAATGTTGGAATTAGTAAATGAACTAAAAAAGAGTCATGATTTTGTTATAGTAGATTCTCCTGCAGGTATAGAACAAGGTTTTCAAAACTCAATAGCTGGTGCAGATATGGCAATAATTGTTACAACACCAGAAATATCAGCTGTAAGAGATGCTGATAGAGTTATAGGCATATTGGAAGCTAAAGGTTTACATAACCCAAAGGTAATTATAAATAGAATTAGACCGGATATGGTAAAACGTGGAGATATGATGAGTATAGAGGATATTATAGATATTTTAGCCATAGATTTACTTGGAGTAGTTCCTGATGATGAAGCAATTGTAATATCCACTAATAAAGGTGAACCAGTAGTTATTGACGACAAAGCAAAATCAGGCAAAGCTTATAGAAATATTACAGGTCGATTAGTAGGACAAGAAATAGATTTTTTAGACTTAGAGGTAGATACAGAAGGTAAATTTAGTAAAATTCTAAAATTAATTTTTGGCAAATAAGGAGGGATGGTCTTGGAATTTTTTAAATTTTTCGGTAGAAAAAAGGAAAAAAGTAAGAATGTTGCAAAGGAAAGACTTAAGTTAGTCTTAGTTCACGATAGGTCTGATTTATCACCTAAACTACTAGAAATGATTAAAGGAGATATTATTAGGATCATCTCAGAATATGCAGAAATAGATGAGGAAGGTTTAGATATTAAATTAACCAGAATGAAAAGAGATGGAAGTGATTCACCAGTATCAGCATTAGTCGCAAATATACCTATAAAAAAAATTAAAGATAAAGATAATAATTAACATAAAAACTCTAGCTTAAGGTTAGAGTTTTTATTATATAAACATTTATAGAAATTTATTTAGTTGTATATATCAAAAAAGATGATATTATATAAACTAGTATATAAAGAAAGGTGATAATGAATGATAAATATAGATAAATTAAATAGAGTTTTAAAGAAAGTAGATAAACCTGCTAGATATATTGGTATGGAGCAAAACTCAGTAAAAAAAGACTTGGACAAAATCAAAGTAAAGTTTGCATTTTCATACCCAGATATTTATGAAGTAGGAATGAGTCACTTAGGTATGCATATTTTATATAACTTAATAAATAATGTAGACAACTATGCTTGTGAAAGAGTATTTTCTCCCTGGGTTGATATGGAAAGAGAAATGCGAAAAGAAGAGCTACCACTGTATACACTAGAAAATAAAGAAGAAGTAAAAAACTTCGACTTCTTAGGATTTACACTTCAATATGAAATGAGTTATACAAATATTTTAAACCTTTTAGATTTATCCCATATTCCTTTACTAGCTAAGGATAGAAATGAGGATTATCCTTTTATTGTAGGAGGAGGACCTTGCGCTTATAACCCAGAACCAATAGCAGATTTCTTTGATTTTTT
>LFRM01188527.1_pt1 | contig 22438 bp, 24 predicted proteins | sample 618341 | NCBI WGS metagenome assembly LFRM01 (sample SAMN03654438, study PRJNA283298) | anaerobic digester metagenome | isolation source: pool of bioreactors CSTR01a, CSTR02a, and CSTR03a thermophilic anaerobic... | place: Denmark: Kgs. Lyngby | collected 2014-05-21 | reverse complement strand
TATCACTACCGTCAACGTTTACTCTGTGGAAAGCTATATGCTGATGGAGACAGCTACCCGCCGCAACCTAGAGCTAACCCAGACACTGCGGGATGGTGAATATCGAGGGTCGCTGCTTTGGCTCTTAGATGGGACGGTTACCGCCATGGGAGGCAGGCTGCTCCGCCAGTGGGTGCTGCAGCCAAGGCTAGATCGGCAGGAGATAATCCAGCGGCTTGATGCTGTGGAAGAGTTGGTCAGGGATACTCCCATGCGCACTAGACTGAGGGAGCAGCTAGCAGGAATCCACGACCTGGAGAGGCTGGTGGGAAGGATCACCTATGAAAGTGCCAATCCCCGGGACCTGGCGGCTCTGGGCAAGTCACTGGAGAAGATCCCCGGACTGAATCAAATACTAGCAGACGCCCAAGAAGCGAGACTGCAGGAACTGGCCCGAGGCCTGGAACCCCTGCCGGAGCTGCGGGAACTCCTAAGAAGCAGCCTGATAGATTCGCCGCCTGCCGTTGTGCGGGACGGTGGCCTGATCCGCCCGGGGTATTCCCGGGAACTGGATCAGCTGCGGGCGGCCACCCGAGAGGGAAAGAGCTGGATCGCGGCCCTCGAGGCGGCAGAAAGGGAAAAAACCGGGATTAAGAGTTTAAAAGTGGGGTTCAATAAAGTATTTGGCTACTACATCGAAGTCACCAAGGCTAATTTGGCCAGCGTTCCCGGTCATTATCAGCGCAAGCAAACCTTAGCTAACTCCGAGCGGTACATTACACCAGAGCTTAAAGAGAAGGAGAATCTCATCCTGGGAGCTGAAGAACGGGCCATTCAGTTAGAGTATGAGCTGTTTCAGGAAATCCGTGCACAAGTAAACGCGGCTGCTCCCCGACTCTTAAGGCTGGCAGCGGCCCTCAGCCAGCTGGATGCCTTGGCCGCCCTCGCGGAGGTTGCTGTAAGGCGCCGTTACTGCCGCCCGGCAATCACGGAAGATAAGATTATCGATATCAAGGCAGGGCGGCACCCGGTGGTGGAAGCTATGCTTCCCCAGGGTCAGTTTGTCCCCAATGATGTCTACCTAGATGATGAAACGGCCCAGCTGCTAATCCTAACCGGTCCCAATATGGCGGGAAAGAGTACCTACTTGCGAATGGCCGCCTTAATCACTTTGATGGCCCAGATGGGGTCTTTTGTGCCGGCAGATGAGGCCCGGATCGGCCTGGTGGACAGGATCTTCACTAGGGTAGGAGCAGCCGATGACCTGGGTACGGGACAGAGCACCTTCATGGTAGAAATGAGCGAAGTGAACATCGCCTTAAGTCAAGCCACCTCCAGTTCATTGATTATCATCGATGAGCTGGGCAGGGGTACTTCCACCTATGACGGAATGGCTCTTGCCCAGGCCATTGCAGAATACATCCATGATGTCACCGGAGCCAGGACCATTTTTTCCACCCATTACCATGAGCTGGCAAAGCTAGCTCTCACTAGGCCTAGGATCAAGAACTTGAGAATGGAAGTATGGGAGGACGGCAAGGAGGTTGTCTTCCTCTACAAAGTGGCGGAAGGGGCAGCTGATCGAAGTTACGGCATTCATGTTGCCCGTCTGGCTGGACTTCCCAAGAGCGTCTTGGCCAGAGCCAGATCGGTTCTGCAGGATCTGGAGCCGGAACAGCCATATCAGCAGCTGAAGTTAGACGGGTTTTTCCTGGGTGAAGCAGGCCAGGCAGATGATGATCTGGAGACAGCTGGAGCAAGGGTGCCTGCAGGCAGCTCACCTGACTTGCAGCCGGAGCAAGGCGAGCTGGCCGCTGGCCGGGAGGGCCTGGCGCAGGACGGAGAAGCAGACATCCTGCAGAGGATCAAGACGGCAGACCTAGCCCATATGACGCCCTTTGAAGCCTTGAACCGATTGGTTGAGTGGCAAACTCGACTGCGTAAGGAGACGTAGACCATGACCCCAATCATTGTGTTGGAAGAAAACACTGCCAACAAGATCGCCGCCGGTGAAGTTGTGGAAAGACCAGCCTCGGTTGTCAAGGAGATGGTGGAAAACTCCCTAGATGCCGGGGCTACGAGCATAGATATTGAGATCCGGGAGGGCGGCAAAGAGTATTTGCGGGTAGTAGATAACGGACGGGGGATACCGCCGGAGGAAGTACCCTTGGCCTTCGAACGCCACGCTACCAGCAAGATCCGTTCAGCCGACGACCTGTTTAGGATAATCACCTTGGGCTTTAGGGGGGAGGCGCTGCCCAGCATCGCGGCTGTATCGGATCTGGAGATGGTGACTAGGACCCAAGGGGCTCCTGCGGCGACACTGATTGCCTTCTCCGGCGGCAAGCGGACCCGTCTGGAGAGTGTGGGGTCTCCCTTGGGGACGGCAGTCACCGTGCAGAGGCTCTTTTTCAATACTCCTGCCCGCTACAAGTTCCTCAACCAAGCGGCCAGCGAGCGGCGCCACGTCTATGATATAGTAGGGCGGCTGGCTCTGGCTAATCCCAGAGTGCGCTTCCGATTGGTCTCCGATGGTGAAGAGATAATGGTGACTCCCGGCGACGGCAATATGGAGGCTGTAATGTGGAGCATCTACGGCTCCCGCATTGGCAAACACCTAATTCCTGTTCATAGGGAGAGCAGCTTGGCTGCCGTCAACGGGTATATCTGCAAACCTGAAATCCATCGGGGTAATCGTCAGGCACAGACCTTTATCATCAATGGGCGGATTGTAGAAAGCTCCCTGTTGGCCAATGCCATGGAGAAGGGATACCAAACCATGCTGCCCCGGCGCCGCTATCCCATAGGGGTGCTGGCCCTGACGTTAGATCCCAGCCGCATCGATGTCAATGTGCATCCCACCAAGCGGGAGATCCGCTTCAGTGACAGCAGCGAAGTATACAAACAAGTCTTGGTGGCGGTAAGGCAGGCTCTAGAAGCATCAACGCCATTTGAACCTTGGCATATACCGGCGCAACAAGATGAAAGCCCCGAAAGATCATCCTGGTCACGAGCTTTACGTAGTGCCGGAGGCCCTGGCTTTGTGCAGGAAACCATGGAGGCGGGTGATAGTGGATGGAGAGCGGCCCCGGCGATGCCGCCTATTAGGCCAGATAGGCCAACAAGGAGCGAGCCTGGCCATACATGGGAGCCTGCTGGCACCAGCACACTCAGCCCACCGGAGGGCTCGGCTGCACAAGCCAAAGCGCGGGAATCTGACGAAACTGGCTTCCCTGGCCAACCTGCCATGTTCCGGATATTGGGGCAGTTTAGGGCGACATATATACTGGTCGAAGCGGAAGATGAACTATGGCTCATTGACCAGCATGCAGCCCATGAGCGGATCCTTTATGAACGGTTTCTGACAGGCCTGCAGTCCAGAGCCATCAAGACCCAGGCACTGCTTGTACCCATGAACCTAGAGCTGGGGCCAGCAGCAGCCGCAGCAGTTCTTGAATGGTCTTCTGCCTTTGAGGAACTGGGTTTCGAAGTGGCAGCATTCGGCTCAAAGGATTGCCTAGTCCGTTCGGTGCCTGTTGACCTATCCGGAATAGGAGGCAAGGACCTAGAAGAACTGCTGTTGGGAGTCATCAATCAAGGACAGACTAAGGATTATCGGGAACCGGCATTGATCCTCATGGCCTGTAAAGGAGCCGTCAAGGCCGGTGAAGAGCTTTCCCCCGCACTCATGCAGGAACTTGTCACCAGCCTGCTAAGCACCAGAAATCCCTTTACTTGTCCCCATGGAAGGCCTGTAATAGTGAGGCTGGCGCTAGAGGATCTTCATCGGCGGTTCGGCAGGAGCTAGGCCAAGTTCGACACTGGGAGTGAAGGGTGTGCACCCCATACTGGTAATCGTAGGCCCTACGGCTGTAGGAAAGACAGAACTAGCTGTTCAGGTAGCAAAAGAAGTAGATGGAGAAATCATCTCCGCCGATTCCATGCAGGTTTATCGAGGATTGGATATCGGCACAGCCAAACCCACAGAAAGTGAGCGCCAGGGGGTTCCCCACCACCTGCTGGATATCGTTGACCCTGGGGAGGAGTTCAGTGTGGCGGATTACCAAGCAATGGTGGAGGAAGTCCTTGCCGACCTGGCCAAACGTAACAAGACCCCCATCTTGACTGGAGGTACCGGGCTGTATATTCAGGCTGTTCTGCAGGGGTACGTGTTCAGCCCCGAAGGAAAGGATCCAGTGCTGCGGGCCGAGTTAGAGCAAAAAGCTGAGTCAGAGGGCAATAAAGTCTTGCATCGGCAGCTGTCTGAAGTAGACCCAGAAACAGCCATGCGCCTCCATCCCAATGACCGTCGGCGGATCATTCGAGCCCTGGAAGTATTCTATTCCACAGGCCGGCCGCTTTCAGAACACTTGAAGATGCAGCAAGAACGAGGCCCCCGCCATAGATCGGTGAAGTTTGGACTCATCCGCAGCCGGGCACGTCTCTATGAGAGAATCAATGCCCGGGTCGATCTGATGATGGAGGCCGGGCTTCTAGAAGAGGTAAAGTCTCTGCTGCAGCAAGGCCTAGATGATGATTCCACTGCCATACAGGCCTTGGGCTACAAGGAACTGGCTGGCTTCCTGCGGGGACAATATGATTTAGATGAAGCCATCCGCCTGCTGAAGCGGGATACCCGCCGCTATGCTAAACGCCAGCTCACCTGGTTCCGACGGGATCAGGAGATTGTCTGGCTGGATCTGGACAGATTGAGTACCCGTGATGCAGTGCACAAGATTGCAGCGATTTATTGGAGGAATTTTCACACAGAAAAGGAAATATGAATTCATGGGGGTACACCAGCAGCAATCCGGCAGCATTAGGAGGCACATGTATGGCAAAGACAGCAATTGGATTGCAGGACATCTATCTGAACCAGATCCGCAAGGAACACATACCGGTCATCATCTATTTGATTAACGGAGTACAGCTGCGGGGACTTGTTAGAGCCTTTGACAACTTCACCGTACTCCTAGAATGTGATGGTAGAAATGATCTGATTTACAAGCACGCCATCTCAACAATTACACCTCAAAAGTCATTCACCCTCACCACTGTACAGCAAGGAGAATAAAGCATATATGCCTATTTTAGCTTTGCAGAGAAAGGAGCTGCGGCAAGGAGCTCTTTTCTTTTTTTATCCCATCGGCAACACATTTACAAGCCCATTTACATATATATGATCAAGCAGCAACAACAGCGCATCCGTGGGGTGGGAGGATGCACAACCGCAATCTAGCGCCGATGACAGTAGAAGAAGTGCTTGACTGGCTGGAAGAGGGCAGGGTTTCACCAGCAGAAGCCTTTGCCCTTTTTCGGACCATAGGAGAGCGGGCTGAGATTGTCAGCAGCCAGGCCAAGGAATCCCAGGAGAAGCTGAATGACGTCCTGGCTGAGCTGGATGGCCTCATCGGCCTAAAAGAGGTTAAGCAGCTGGTGAGGGAAATCCAAGCTTTTGTTGAGATCCAGAAACGGCGGACCGAAGAGCGGTTGGTCACCGAACCGCTGGTGCTGCATACCATTTTCCGGGGAAATCCCGGGACAGGAAAAACCACCGTAGCCAGGATCCTCGGCCGGATGTTCCGCCACATGGGTGTGCTCCCCAGGGGACATCTGGTGGAAGTGGAACGGGCAGATCTGGTCGGTGAGTACATCGGGCATACTGCCCAAAAAACCAGGGAGCAGATCAGAAAAGCCCTGGGCGGTATACTGTTCATCGACGAGGCGTACTCCCTTGCCCGGGGCGGTGAGAAAGATTTCGGCAAGGAAGCCATTGACACCTTGGTCAAAGCTATGGAAGACCATAAGCAGGAGTTTATCCTCATCTTGGCAGGATACACCGATGAGATGAACTTCTTCCTTCAGAGCAACCCCGGCTTGCGGTCCCGATTTCCCATCCATATAGACTTTCCCGATTACAATGCCCAGGAACTCCTTGCCATCGCTGAACTGATGCTGGAACAGCGCCAATACCGGCTGAGCGACGGCGCCCGCCGGCGCCTAGCCTTGCTGATTCAAAAGGGCCTGCGCAGCAATTCATATACCTTCGGAAATGCCCGCACTGTCCGCAACTGGATTGAACTGGCTATTCGCCGACAGGCGGTCCGGCTAGTGCAGAAATCCGGCGAAATGACCCGTCAGGATCTGATGTACATTGAGGCCGAGGATTTCGGGGAGGGATTGTGAGCTTGAAAGCTTGCATGATCATCGGCAAAGCTAATGTGGGCAAGACCCTTTTTGCCATCAACTTCGCCGGCTACCTTGGAGTCCCGCGGCTGGAGATAGAGTTTACCACTCCCGGCGGCGAAATCTACCGCCGCACCTTAACCCAGAGGGAGGCTGTTGAGGAGCTCACCAGCCCCGCTCCCCATCATACCCTGGGCCTGCAGGCCTTTGACATCCAGATGCCCGGATTAAAGGGCAGGAAACACTTTGCCGTGCTGGACACCAGCGGATTGACTGACGGGATCCCGGAAGAGCCATTGGTCAGGCGGGCCATGGCCCAGACCCTGGCCCAAGTTCGGCAAGCCGCCGTCATTCTTCACCTAATCGATGCCAGCAGCGTCACCAAACAGGGGGCGGTGGAAGCTGTAGGACAGGTGGACTGGCAGGTAGCCCAGTTTGGCGGCATGCGCACAGGATATGCAATTCTCGCCAACAAGATGGACCTGCCGGAGGCCGCCAGCGGTTTACTTCAGATCCGCCGGGAATTCCCCGGACACGTGATTTTCCCAGTTTCGGCACTGCTCAAAACCGGCTTTGCTGAGGTGAAACAATTTGTCTGGCGCCACCTTTAACCCTTCCCTTGTCTCCCTGGCAGGCTCCGCCCTGTGCTGTTTTTTTACCGGTATTGCAGTGAAACTCATGGATGACTATCTAGATGCTCATTTCGACCAGATGGCGGGCAAGCGTACTTGGGCGGGTGAGCTAGGAGAAGCCGCTCTACCATATGCTCTGGCCGCCTTAAGCCTTGGTGCTGCGTTTAACCCAGCTTGGTCTTTGACTCTCTTTTGGGCAAGCTACGCCATGGGGATGCGGGGAGACATGACCCGGCCCCTAAGCCTAGGCCTTACGGGATGGCAGGAGGCCTTGGTTCTAGGTGTATTTGCCTTACTGGTCTTTGGGTGGAAAGAAGTCTTTACCTCCTGGGGAGCGATCTTTGTGCTGCAGGCCATCGATGACCTGCGGGATGAGCGGGAGGATCGGCTGACCAGTGCCGGCAATTGGGCTGTGCAGTGGGGCGTAGTAGAGACCGGTCTAACCGGTGTGCTGATGGCAATCATTTTAGCCCGTCTTGATCTCTGGAAGCTAGTGCTGGTGCTGTCGGCCGGGCTGGTGGCTGCAGCTGTGCAAGAGTCGAAAGCGGTAGGAGGAGGCCAGGCCAGTGGTTAGGATCGCCTTGATGATACTGGCGAGTATACTGGTGGGTTTTGCTGCAGGCCGCCGGTTGGGGCTCATTCAAGGATTTCAGCAGGGCATGGCCTACAGCTTGCTGGATGCCCGGCGGAGAAGCCTTGAAGATGGCATCTGTCCCATCTGTGCTTCCCAAGGCCTGCTTGCCGGCGGCGGTTTTGGTCAAGATGCCGGCTCCACAGGCTTAGGTGACCCACATGACTTCAGCCAAGAAGCCACCGGCCAGAAGGGCACCGCTACAGGAGAGGCTGGGGAATTTGGCACTATGGCGGCAGGATGTTACCGGCCTGTATTGAATCTGCATAGAGGAGCTTATTCTATATACTGGGAAATATACCACTGAACTTACAAAGGAGGCATGAGGGCGGCTGACCCTGCCTTCCTCCCCAAGGGTGGCGGACGGCCGGCGTTGGCTTCGCCGCGGGTCTGATGCAAACTGCTAGACGAATTCAACAACTGCCACCGTATCTGTTTGCTGAGATAGATAAGAAGATTGCCAAGGCTAAGGCAGCCGGTGTTGATATCATCAGCTTTGGAATGGGAGATCCCGATCGCCCGACTCCCCGGCACATTATTGAGAGGCTGCAGTCAGCGGCAGAAGAAGCGTGGACTCACCGCTACCCTAGCTATGAGGGGATGCTGGCTTTTCGGGAAGCGGTGGCAGATTGGTATCGCCAGAACCGGGGAGTAGAACTGGATCCCGTTTCTGAGATCGTTGCCTTGATCGGTTCCAAGGAAGGGCTAGCCCACATTTCGCTCTGCTACGTAGATCCCGGAGATATTAACTTGGTTCCCGACCCGGGTTATCCTGCTTACAGCACCGGCACCTTGTTTGCTGGAGGCAAGAGCTTCAAGATGCCCCTCTTGGAACAAAATGGGTTTCTGCCGGACTTGGCTGCTATCCCTTCGGACATAGCTAAACAGGCGAAGCTGATGTTTCTCAACTACCCCAATAATCCCACTGGAGCAGTGGCCCCCAAGGAGTTTTACCAGGATGTTGTGGCCTTTGCCCGGGAGTACGACATAATTGTCTGCCATGATGCTGCCTACAGTGAAGTAGCCTTCGATGGCTATCGTCCTTTGAGCTTTCTGGAAATCGATGGCGCCAAGGAAGTTGGCGTCGAGTTCCATTCTCTTTCCAAGACCTACAACATGACCGGCTGGCGCCTCGGCTGGGCCGCCGGAAACGCCCAGGTGATTGAAGCTCTAGCCCGAGTTAAGGGCAACATAGATTCCGGTGTGTTCTCTGCTGTACAACTGGCCGGTATAGAGGCCTTGAGGGGGCCCCAGGATTCCATAGACGCCATGCAGGAGGTCTACAAAGAGCGGCGGGATCTCATGATCGAGGGCCTGCGGGAATTAGGCTGGAGAATCGATAAGCCCAAGGCGACCATATACGTATGGGCTCCTGTGCCCAATGGGTATACTTCCACACAGTTTGCCGCTAAGCTCCTGGACAGAACAGGAGTGGTAGTGACCCCTGGCAACGGATATGGCGAATATGGCGAGGGATATGTCCGCATATCTCTCTGTGTCGAAAAGGAGAGGATTCAAGAAGCCTTGCAGCGGCTGAAAAATGCCGGCATTCGCTACTCCGAATAAGGCCAAGGCCGCCAATTTGGACAGATGGGACCGGCGCCTTGGAGCAGTTGGCCTGCTGCATGACACGGCGCTGACCAGGGGGTAGACGAGGTCACAACCGACACTGCACGAGGAGACAGGACTATGCAATCAGCTAGACAGTTAATTGACCATGCTAAGACAATGATCAGACCTAAATGGGATGAAATTGAAGATATTAAGCTGGCCAATCAAGCCCGGGTATTGGCGGCTTTTCAGGAGCATCATGTGAGTGAGTATCATTTTGCCGGCAGCACCGGCTATGGCTACAACGACAGCGGCCGTGAGGCCATCGAGGCCTTGTATGCGCAGATCTTTGGAGGCGAAGCTGCCCTGGTTAGGCCCCAGCTTGTTTCTGGCACCCACGCCATCGCCACGTGCCTCGCCGCCTTGTTGGAACCGGGGGATGAACTGATATCCCTCACCGGGGCTCCCTATGACACCTTGCAGCAAGTCATCGGCATCAAGGGCGATCTGCCTCAAAGCCTGGTGCGGCAGGGTATCTCGTATAAAGAAGTGCCGCTGGACGAAAGCGGCAGGTGGGACAGGAAGGGAATTCTCTCTACCCTCAGCCCAGCAGCCAAAATGGTGATGATTCAGCGCTCCCGGGGCTACAGCTGGCGGCCGGCTTTGAGTATTGACGACATCGGGGCCATGGTTTCACTTGTTAAGGAGATCAGCCCCGAGATCATCATCTTTGTAGACAACTGCTACGGAGAATTTGTCGAAACCCTCGAACCATGTCATGTAGGAGCAGACTTGATAGCCGGTTCTCTCATCAAGAATCCCGGCGGCGGCCTAGTAGCGGGTGGCGGCTATGCAGTGGGTGCTGCCCATCTCATAGACAGGGTCGCGGATCGTATGACCGCCCCGGGGCTGGGAAGCAAGCTAGGGCCCACATTCGGCCTGAACCGCTGGATCCTGCAGGGACTGTGGATGGCGCCCCACGTGGTGGGAGAGGCACTGGCTGGAGCAGTCCTAGCAGCAAGGGTTATGGAGGATCTCGGATACGCCGTCTCTCCCCGCTGGAACGAAGTCAGGGGCGATATTGTGCAGGCAGTCATGATGTCAACAGAAGAAGAGCTGTTGGCCTTTTGTCAGGGCGTTCAAGCGGCCTCCCCTATAGACAGCTTTGTGCAGCCGGTGCCGGGGGACATGCCTGGATATGAAGATCCTGTCATTATGGCTGGCGGCACCTTCATTCAAGGCTCGTCCATAGAACTAAGTGCCGATGGGCCGCTGCGGGCACCGTACACTGCATATTTGCAGGGCGGGCTGTGCAAAGAGCATGTAGAATTGGCTCTCCGGCAGGTGCTGGAATCCCTTGTGTCAAAAGCCCAAGCACCTGCATAGGGAGGAGTAAGGGCTGTGCCTGCATTGCTTGACATCTGAGGCAGGTCTGCTAAAATGGTCATACTGAAGCGGCCACATGTACAAATTGACAGAAGGGTGGAGAGACTGGAAGGGGGCTGAGAATGGAATGAAAAATGCTTTGGGCCGTCACGTCCTGTGCGAAGCATACGGATGTGATCCTGAGGTATTGGACGACAGAGATCAAGTCGAGAACATTATGGTACAGGCAGCGCTGCAGGCTGGGGCCGAAGTGCGGGAAGTTGCATTTCACAAGTTTGCGCCCCAGGGAGTAAGCGGCGTGGTAGTAATCTCTGAATCCCATCTTGCAGTTCATACCTGGCCTGAATACGAGTATGCAGCCATTGACGTGTTCACCTGTGGAGATACAGTCGACCCATGGGATGCACTGGACTACTTGATCAAGCACTTTGGAGCCAAGGAAACTGACTCCTCTGAAGTAAAGAGAGGAGTGATAAAGCAAAGGATGGTAAAGAGCTTACAGGCCACCTAATGGAGGTGAAGCTGGGGTTTTATGTGTTACGCCCAAGAAAGCAGTTGCGACTAGTATGCCCTTACCGTTGTGAAAGACGGCAAGGGCATATTTTGTTTCCCTGCTGGATTGAAGGATTTGCCGTATTTGTGTTGAATAGTACAATTTGGTAGATATTGATAACACAGGATTGTTTTCTTCAGCCAAAGGAGTGGTCGTGTCCATGGGTAGTGCATTGCCGCTCAATTACCATCTTGATGGGTTTAAGGCCTTCCGGGATCTGCCTGACGAAGACATCGTACTCCAGGCCCAAGCTGGTCGTCAAGATGCCACCGATTACTTGCTGTACAAGTACCAAAAGCTAGTCTACATATGGACCAGACCCTACTTCTTGCAGGGAGCCGAAGATGACGATCTTCTGCAAGAGGGGATGATCGGGCTGTATAAGGCAATCCGTGATTTTACTCCAGGCTCATCCTCTTTTTGGTCCTTCGCCAAGTTGTGTATCACCCGCAACATTATCAGCGCCATTAAAGGCACTACCAGGCAGAAGCATATCCCCTTGAACTCCTACACATCACTACATAAACCTATCTATGATGCCGAGGGAGACCGGACATTGATGGAAGTCCTCTCCAACAACCGGGTGGATGACCCGGAGGCACTGGTTATCGACAGGGAGAGGCTGCAGCATACGCAGCGTTACATCAAAGAAGTACTGAGTGATTTTGAGTACCGGGTCTTCCGGCTGTACATCAATGGATTATCATATAAGGAGATGGCTGAAGAGCTGGGCACCCATACCAAATCTATCGATAATGCCCTTTGCCGGATCAAAACCAAAATTGGCAGGCAGCTGTAGCGACACTGGCAAAAGGCGTAGACCGATCCGGGCAGGGGTTTTGGGCTGTCTGAAGAAATACTGCCTATATGGACTTCCCTTGTCTCTGAAGGGAGCCCAATGTTGATAGAGAAAGGGGAGAAGGCGCTCGCGAAGATTACTTCTACAGAACAGCGCCGCATTCATGGATTGGACAGCTCTGGCCATCAATTTGGTGTTTGCAGGCCCGGTTGCCTACTGGACTTACAGGGATGCTAAAGGACGAGATGCCAACCCGATTCTCTGGGCCGCCACCGCACTTATAGCCGGTCTTTTTTTTCTTGGGCCGCTGGGGCCCGTTGGTGCACTGATCGTCCTCATTATATATCTTCTGGTCCGTCCTAAGGGCGCAATGCGCATCTGTCCCCACTGCAAGAAAAAAGCCCTCGACTGGCTGGCCTTTTGTCCTCACTGCAAAGGTGCTCTCAAACGGGATTGCTACCGCTGTTTTGCCGCGGTAGATGTTGAGCACGAATTTTGTCCCAACTGCCGCACCAAACTAGGTTAAGAGGTGTTATCTCTTTGTTCCGATTTGTTCTGCGTGTCTTTGAGGAGCCAAAGATGGGGGGTACAGTTAGGTGCTGACTCAATGGGAGATCATTCTGCGACTGGTTCTAGCAGTTGCTGCTGGAGGGTTAATCGGACTAGAGCGAGAGATCCACGGTAGAGCTGCTGGATTTCGCACGCAGATTCTCGTTTGCTTAGGTTCAACCCTAATCATGCTGATTTCCATCTACGGCTTCGATATGTCAGGTATGAGCGGGACCACCCGGGACCCTGCCAGACTGGCGGCCCAGGTAGTAAGTGGTATCGGTTTTCTCGGTGCCGGTACCATTATGCGGGAAGGCACCAGCATCAAGGGGCTGACGACGGCGGCCAGCCTTTGGGTTGTAGCTGGGATCGGCCTCGCTATCGGGGCTGGATTTTACCTGGGTGCGGTTGTGGCTACGATTATTGCAGTACTGACTTTGGTCAACAGGCTGGAACAGTACCTGCTGCCCCATGAGGAACGCTCTCTCAGGCTGCATATCGCTGATCGGCCCGGTCAGTTGGCAGCCATAGCTACACTGTTGGGACAAAAGCGGGTCAACATCCGCACTATGAACGTTGATACAACCGATGACGGGGAATGCCATGTTGAGATGAAACTGCAAACTCCCCATACCCTTCGCGTAGAAGCATTGATACAGGAGCTATCCGCTCTACCGGAAGTAAAGGAGATTACTTGGCAATAGCAGGGGGCCGAGACGTGAACATTCTGGTGACCAATGATGATGGGATCAGATCAACAGGCTTGCAGGAATTGGTCAAGGCCTTGAGCGAAGTGGGAAAGGTGAGTGTCGTAGCACCGGACCAGGAACGCAGCGGAATGGGACACGCTGTAACAATGCATCGTCCTTTGCGGGCAGTTGAAATCACCGGCATCCCTGGTGCGGTTCAAGCCTTTCAACTAGACGGTACCCCAGCTGATTGTGTCAAGCTGGCGGTGGAGGTGCTGTTGGACAACCGGCCCCAGCTGGTGGTTTCAGGGGTTAACGCCGGCCCTAACTTGGGCACCGATGTTCTGTATTCCGGCACCGTATCGGCAGCAGTTGAGGGGCTGATCATGGGAGTCCCTGCCATGGCAGTATCAATCGCCGATCACTCAAAAGCATGGCTAGGATTAGATAAGGCAGCTGCACTGGCAGCCCGAACCGCTCGGGTAATCGGAGAGAAGGGCCTGCCGGAGGACACGCTGCTGAATATCAATCTGCCCCGGCTCCCATCGGAGCAGATCAAGGGCATCAAGATCACCCGGGTAGGAATCCGCAGATACAGGGATTTTGTAGAGAAGCGGGAGGATCCGTGGGGCCGGCCCTACTATTGGTTGACAGGGGAAGCTGTGGACCTGGACGAGGGCCCTGATTCAGATACCAGGGCGGTCAAAGACGGCTGGATTTCCATTACACCAGTCCGATTTCACCTTACCCACGACGAGTTTCGCAAGGAGTTGGCCGCCTGGACTTTGCATTAATCCTAGGCTGTAGCCCCCTGTGCGGCATTTGCATATGCTGTCAAGGGGATAATCATGGGTCTTGATGCAGCAGTGCTGCCCGCGGCACTGGTAAGCGGGGTTTTGGCTTTCATTGCAGTTGGGGTGTATGTGTTGACTTGGGAAAGGCTTTCTACAGCGCAGCCGCCCCCGGCGGTCGAGAAAAGCTGCGCCTTAGAACTGCTGGCAGCCTTGGTGCGGTTAACCCTTTGCTTGTTTCAAACCTTAGTTGTTGTTCAGATATCATTATTGGCAGCGAATTTGCTGTTTGGGGCGTAGGGAGAGTGAGGTTATGAAAAACCATAATCTCTGGCAGAAACTTGTTTTGGGAGTGTCATTGAGCATACTCATATGTTGTCTGGGAGCGGCCGGCATCCACATTCCTAGCCTTGTCTATGCCGAGGACAAGCTTGAAAACCGCCAGGCGGTAGACTGGGCCCAGATCATAGAAGATCATAAAGAGAGCAGCACCGTCGAGAGCCGTTTGCTGAGGGGAATCGCCTATGCCAATCTAGGTTCTCTAGCACAGGCGTTTGAAGAACTGTCCATCGCTGGAGAGGCAACATATCATGAGGATGTCGCGAGTTTCGTCTTGGACAAGCTCAGCGAGCTGCGCCATTCTCCAGATGACGTGCTGCTGCTTAACTGCGCCGCCTTCGGCAGCTATGCCTTTGGTGATCTGGAGCAGTCGACCAACTATTTTGAGAAGATCATCCGCCTGGAACCTGATAATGTCTGGACCCGGAACTTCTGTGCCTTCACCTATGGGGAGAGAGGAGACATTGATCGGGCCATCCACCATCTGGAGCATTCCTTGAAACTAGACCGCGGCAACCAATACACCCATCTCCTGCTAAGTGCTGCTTACAAAGAAAAGCAGCAGTATTTGATGGCCATCTATCACTACCTCCAAGCACCTGAGGCAGTAAGAGAACTGAAGCAGCACGGCGCCTTCTAGCCTTCGGGCTTTTCGCCGCCTCCTCAGTCAAATATCAGGTTTTCCCAAGAGGGTTTTTGGGTACATATAACCCATAGATCAGACCTATGCTATGATCAGGTTACTTTTCCCCGCATTCACAGCATACGTTATACTACCTGAGCTGCCGCCAAGGATGCCGCCTAAAGCCCATCAAGGTTTTCATCAAGCTGGGAATTGCCCATGGCTTTGAGAGGATTTGATGCTGCCGGGTAGAAGTAATAAGTAACTGGTGATTAAGGGGGGATGCGTGATGATACAAGTAGCCAAAGATGATGTACTTAGGGGGTTGAAGAAGTTCAAGCGCCTAGCCAAGCAAGACCTTCTGGCCAGCGGCTTGACATCCAACCCCGACTTCTGGAGAGTGCAAGCTGAGAGCCGACGGCAGAAGTACAGTGATTTGATGGAGCTTGTAGAAGCAAAAGGGGTAGATTTGGCGTTTGAGACCGCTGCGGCGGAGTATGCCAAACTACCTCTTTTTGATACACAAGTCAGTGTCGATCCCCAGCTGCGGGGAACGGAACAGGCATTGGAAATGTTCTTTACACTGCTGGGTATGAGTGCCCAGGACATGCAGGAGCTGAGGGCATCGGGCAGTCTGATGGATGGCTCTCAAGATTGGCAGAGAGAAAAGGCAATGGAGGTCTAAGATTGGGCTTACTGGCGAAATTGGTGAACAAATTATCATCTGCTGGGCAGGCCCCTAGGCAGCCGGGAGTGGAGGTTGCCAAGGATGCCGTATGGGTCTACATCAAGTGCGACAAATGCGGGGAAAAGTTGGCTCTGCGCCTGCGGAAGTCATCGGAAATCCAGCGGGAAGAAGCAGGCCGCGGCTATCAGATGTTCATCAACAAGACGGTAATAGGCAATCAGTGTTTCAACAGAATGCACCTGCGCTTGGAGTTCGATGGAGCATACAGGGTGGTGAACAAGCAGCTGCAAGCAGGTACGTTTATCACTAAGGAAGAATACGAGAACTCGGCCTCATAGGTGTCTATTATGGACCGGACAATCAGGAAAGCAGGGGGCCTGTTTCATGCGAAGCCATCCCGTGTGGGCCCCCGCTTCCGTGCCGAGAGCAAGCCTCTAGGCTTTCATTGCAGCCGCCGCAGGACTCCTATAACTTTTCCCAGGATCTGGACATCGGTAGTGAGAATGGGGTCGTAGAGGGGGTTCTCAGGCTGCAGCCGCACATAGTTGGCTTCTCGGTAGAAGCGCTTCACAGTAGCTTCATCCTCCAAGAGTGCCACTACAATATCTCCATTGATGGCGTCGGGCTGCTGCCGCACTACTACATAGTCGCCATCGAGGATTCCTGCATCGATCATGCTGTCTCCCTTGATCCGCAGCATGAAGGTCGCCTCATCTGACGCGAAGTCCCGGGGGAGAGGGACATAATCCTCAATATTCTCCACCGCCAGGATCGGCTGCCCGGCTGTAACACTCCCTACAAGTGGGACAGAGACCAGATCCTTGGTCAACAGGCTCTCCACAGGCTCATCATCCTGGATGACTTCTATAGCCCTCGGTTTTGTCGGATCCCGCCGAATATATCCCTTGCTCTCCAACCGGCGGAGATGCCCATGCACCGTAGAACTGCTCCGCAGCCCCACGGCATCGCCTATCTCCCGAACCGATGGGGGATATCCCTTCTCCCGCACCTGTTCTTTGATGAACTCCAGTACTTCCCTCTGTCGTTCAGTGAGTTCCTGCATCAGCTGGCTCCCTCCCAAGGCTAATACCTAAAGACACCGCTGCAGCATTAATTGTTTCCATTATAACACAGGGGCCAAGGGCTTTGCAAACGCCCGTTCGTCATTTTTGGCATTTTGCCTTGACCAAAACAGCTGTTCGTGATACCCTGTAGATAGCACACATGTTCGGCACGGACATCTGTTCCGCCGCCAGTAATCTCGGAGGTGGCTCACATGACAAAGCGAGGATTAGACGGCACCGCCATTGAGGCAGGCAGAAGGTGCACAGGGACGGCTCCTAGAAGGCGCAGCGGTCAATCCCGGCGCCGGAGGGCTCGCAGCATCTTGTTGGTACTGCTGGCGGCCTTCATAATCGGGCTAAGTGCTGCACCAAGGATAGTATCATACAGCATGTCTGAGCCCAGTTATGAAACGATGGTAGTCCGGCCGGGCGATACGCTCTGGAGCATTGCCCGGAGAATACAGCCCGGTATGGATCCCCGCAAGACAGTCTACGAGATCAAAAAGCTCAATGAGCTCCAGTCGGTGAATCTGCGGCCGGGACAGACACTCATGATACCGTCGCAAGCCGTATGCAGCAGATAGCTGAACACCGCCCGAGGCAAAATCTTACTATGCTTGAGCTCGCGGACTTCCGGCAGCCTGCCAGGCCGCCAAAGTCCCGGAACACATGTGCGCAACGCTGCGTCCATAGAACCAGGCCGGCTCCCTAGGATGCTGCGAGTATGAGTCCGTACCATTCCAAAGCTGTACAGAGAGCAATCTAGATATGGGAACCAGCCTTTAGCGTGAACAGCTAGGCCAGGAGATCAGATGAGTTGAAGAGACAATGGCACCTGGCAAAAAGAGATCAAGACTTCGGATCAGAGGACTGGGACCAGGGCTGCCGCAGAGGCTAGTATACTAACCGCATGATCCCACCCCTCCACTTCGCATAATATATCTTCTGCGAAATGCAGGAGAATCAGTTTCTCTGTCGAAGCAAAAACTAAGATTCTATCTGCCGGAGGTATCCCCTATGCTGGACTTCGACCTACAAGTAGAACGATTTGCCGCCGCTCTGGGTATCAATAAGAGCCTCAACACAGCCATGGCTTACCGATCCGATTTGCGCCTGCTCAAGCTGCACCTCGTCTTGAGCCGCGCTCACTGTGTGACTCCTCCCCAGGATAAGACAGCATTTCACCAGCTGGAAACGTCCCTTACCGCCAATGACAACCGGTTGGGGCCTGAGGCCAGCCGGCTGCTGGATAGTTTTACCGTCGATCTCCAAGCAGTCACTGCCGATGATCTAGTTGGCTACTTCTTGTTCCTTAAGGAAACCTTAGGTTATGCCCAGACCACCCTGAACCGCAAAATAGTGGCCGTCAGGCGGTTTTTCAGCTACCTGTTTGACCATCAGCTCCTGTCAGACCCCTCCTTGATTCGAGATCTGCAGACCAGGACTATTCACCGCAATGAAGCACCCATGCATTTATCTGCCCAAGAGGCCTTTACCTTTCTCAATACTGTACGGCAGCACGGAGGCCCCCGGGATTACGCCATCTTCCTCATCATGCTGAGTATGGGCCTGCGGATTGGTGAAGTCGTGCAGATGAATGTCGACGACATAGGCCTCGACACTGAGTTTTACAGGGTTACAGGCGGCAAGGGCGGCAGGAACCGGCCTGTCCCGGTACCTCCGGCTGTCCGGGAGGCAGTGGTCAAGTATAAGAAAGTGCGGCCGGGCGACAAAGCCAAGGGCCGCCACCGGATGGCGCTTTTTCTAGGCAACAAACACACCAGGATTACACCCAGGGCCATCCAGCAGAAGCTCAAGGACTATGCGGAGCTTACTGATCTGCCGGAAGGCAAGAAAATGATGCTGACACCCCACAAACTGCGCCATACCTTTGCTACTACCCTCTACCTCAACGGCGAGGACTTGCGGACACTGATGCGGCTCTTGGGACATGAGCATATCTCTACAACTACTATCTATACCCATGTAGACAAGGAGAAGCTCTTAGCCTCATTGGACAAGAATCCCTTTGCCGCCGTAGAGTCCAACTGACAGTCGATACTTGACAGTGTCCGGTGCCGCCTTCTATACTGAAGGCATGGGAGATTTTCCCTTCTGCGGATCGCCGCCTTGCCCTGATGGAATGAGGAGGCGATCTTCTTTATGCTCTTACATCGGCTGCGGCCACAGCTAAGGTATCATCAGTTGAACACCATCTCCATAATCCTTGTCCTTGCCGCTGTCAGCACCCTGTTTGCCGGATGCTTCGGAGGGGCTGGACAAAGAATCTCCTCCCCCGCGTCACCGCCCTTTGCCGGACCTACAGGTGGCGTTGCCGTCAAGGCGCTGCTCACTTCAGGTATGACGGGGGACGGCGGCCTCGGCACAGTCAAAGCTGTTCTCACTCGGGGCAGGCATACCTTGGAGCAAGAGCTGACAGTCAATACCAGCAATATGACGGCCGCCGGCGGGTTTCCCAAGGTACTAATCGGCACTTGGGAACTGCAAGTGATGGTATACAGCCGGGAGGGAGACCTGGCCTATCTGGGAGATGCCAGCGTCGTCGTCCAGGAAGGCAAGACTGCCAGTATTGAGCTGCCGCTGCGGGCTGCTCCGGGGGTGCTCATCATGCACCTGGACATCAGCGATTTTGATGACTGCGACCAGCCGGTCAAAGGAAGAATCATCATCGGTACCGGTGTGGAACCGGAGATGGTCAAAGAATTCACCCGGGGGGATTCCCCTGCCGTTACGGTAGAACTCAACGGGCTCACCCCAAAGACCCACGATCTGCGGGTGGAGCTCTACGAGAAGACCTTTCACAGCTACAACCGGGTCTACCAAAGCCACTGGGAGACTGTTACCATCCGGCCTGGCCAGACTATTGAGGTGAACTGGCATCCCTCTACCGGGTGTGTTGAGATTATCGGCTACATTGACGCGCCTCCCCCTCCCCCCACTTCTGTCACCACAGAGGAGCACGGGGATGGAATCCTGATCTTCTGGACTCCTGTCGAGCCGGTGGAGAACGATCTGGCAGGATACAGGGTCTACATTCAAACCGATCCCTTGACCGGTTTCCAGCTGGCTGCCGCTGTGCCCAGCGGACAGACATCGTACTTCTATGTACCGGAGCCCCTCACCCACGGGGACGCTGAGACTGTCTGGGTGCAGATATCGGTATCCAGTGTCGATCAAGGCGGCAATGAGAGCATCCGCAGCCATCCGCTGACCGTAGAATGGCCAATCACAAAGATCTAAAGGCCCTTTCCTTGACTGCAGCGAGATGCTGCCGAGGGGCGCGGCGGGCGGCAGCCGCCGCGGCCAAGCGGTAGCAGCAATGGGGAAAAACACCTTTGCAGGCAGGCTTTTCCTCCCCTATTCTCGAAATAGAGTTGGTGGAGTCTAGGGGAGGTTGAGTGATGGCGATCCGTATCGGTATTCCTAGAGCACTGGCATACTACTCGTTCTTTCCCCAGTGGAAGACATTCTTTGAAGAGCTGGGAGCAGAGGTTGTACTAAGCCCACCTACCAACAAGCATATTGTCAATGAAGGCATCAGAGACACCGTAACCGATGCTTGCATCCCCATCAAAGTCTATCATGGACACGTGGCAAGCTTGGCTGACAAGGCCGACTACCTCTTTGTACCGAGAATAGCTGGTCTTGATGCCGATGCCACCCTGTGCCCTAAGTTTCTTGGTTTACCGGAAATGATCCGAGCGTCTGTTAAAGGGATTCCGCCGCTCTTATCTCCCCGTCTAGATGTCAGAGACGGCCGGTTCGCGCCTGTCAAGGCTTGGATCAAGACAGCCAGTCTCCTGGGAGCAGGATACCGGCAGGCGCTCAGTGCCTACCGGAAGTCGGTAAAAGCCGGACAGTACTACGAAGGACTGCTCGCCAGCAGAATTCTGCCGGAGGAGGCCATGCCGCTCGTCGACAAGTGGACGGCATCCCTAAGAAGTGAAGAGAAAGCCAGGCGGTCTGATGCAAGACGCAGCACCGCCTCGGCAAGGGCATCGTCGGCTCAAACCTTAGAACCACACAACAGCGGTATCCGTCTAGCTGTAGTGGGTTATCCATACATGATCTACGATGATTTTATCAACTGTGGGCTGCTGAATGCCCTGAAGCGCCTGGGTGCTGCTATCGTCACACCTGAGATGATACCGGCCAGAGAGCGCCAGGCCCAGGCTAAGAAGCAGCCCAAGTACTTGTTTTGGTACTACAGCAACCAAGTGATGCGGGCTGTCTACTACTTCTTCCAGGAAAATATGGTTGATGGAGTAATCCATTTGACTGCCTTCGCCTGCGGCCCCGATGCGATGGTAGATAAGCTGTTGGAGCTTGACTGCCACAAGCACGGCCGCATACCATACCTCTCACTCTGCTTAGATGAACACACCGGCAGAGCTGGGATCATCACTAGGCTAGAGGCGTTTACAGATATGCTGGTGCGAAAGCGGGGTGGTAAGCGATGAAGATCACCTTTCCCCATATGGGAACCTCCTGGATAGCCTTCAAGACGTTGGTGGAGGGCATGGGCCATGAGGTGGTGCTTCCCCCTCCCCCTACCAAGCGCACCTTGGATCTCGGGACCAAATACGCACCAGAGTTCGCCTGTCTCCCCTTTAAAGTGCTGTTGGGGACTTACCTAGAGGCACTGGAAATGGGAGCTGATACAATTATCTCCTCGGGAGGCGTTGGGCCGTGCCGAGCCGGATACTATACGCAGCTGCAAGGCAGGATCCTAAAGGAGCAGCTGGGTTATGATGTAAGGGTGATCACCTTCGAGCCCCTGCAGGGCAACTTGTTCAAGACATACCGGATGATCCGCGAGCTTGTCAATGTCAGCTTTCAGAAGTTCGCAGCCTGTGCTTGGCTCGCATGGCAGAAGCTATTGGCCCTTGATGCTCTGGAACGGGAGAGTCACCGGGTGAGGCCGCTGGAGGCAAAAAAAGGAGCAACAAGCCGGATTCTATCTAGAGGGATTGCGGCCATCGATCAAGCTGACTCTGTGAAGGGAGTTAAGAATGCAGCCGCAAGCGGCTTGGAGCAGTTCAGGGAGATGCCCAAGGACCATGACTATGAGCCTCTCAGGGTGGGAGTCATTGGCGAAATCTATGTCGTATTGGAGCCCTTCGTCAATCTCGATGTGGTGGAGACATTGGGCCATATGGGAGTCTATGTAGACCGGTCCATATTTCTCACCGATTGGGCTGTAGATAACACCTTTCTGGATGCCCTCCGCATGGAAGGTGAACGCAGTATCAAGAAGGCTGCTAGGCCGTACCTGCCGGAGCTGGTCGGCGGCCACGGTCAAAACAGTATAGGCGAAACGGTCCTTTACGCCAAGAAGGGCTTTGATGGAGTTGTACAGCTTGCGCCTTTCACCTGCATTCCCGAAATAGTAGCTAAGAGCATTATACCGGAGGTCAGCAAGGGCCTCAACATCCCAGTTTTGACCTTGATGCTGGACGAACAGACGGGAAAGGCAGGCACCGCTACCCGCTTGGAGGCTTTTGTAGACCTTCTCAGAATGCGGCGCAGCAAATTGGCGATGACAAGAGGTGAAACCGCTTGAATGCATTTTTAGGAGTCGATGTCGGTTCAGTCAGCACCAACTTCGTACTGATTGATGAGCAGGACCAGGTGATGGCTGATTTGTATATCCGCACCCAAGGTCAGCCCATCCAAGCGATCCAGACAGGCCTGCGCATGTTAGAGAAGGAGCTCCCTTCTTCCCTCACCATCATGGGGGTCGGCGCCACCGGTTCCGCCCGTCAGCTCACTGGAGTGATTCTAGGAGCAGATGTGGTAAAGAACGAGATCACTGCCCACGCTGTTGCAGCTATGCACTGCATACCCGATGTGCAGACTGTCATAGAGATCGGCGGTCAGGACTCAAAGCTGATCATTATCCGTGATGGTGTAGTGGTGGATTTTGCCATGAATACAGTCTGTTCCGCTGGTACAGGC
>LFRM01140693.1_pt1 | contig 22452 bp, 15 predicted proteins | sample 618341 | NCBI WGS metagenome assembly LFRM01 (sample SAMN03654438, study PRJNA283298) | anaerobic digester metagenome | isolation source: pool of bioreactors CSTR01a, CSTR02a, and CSTR03a thermophilic anaerobic... | place: Denmark: Kgs. Lyngby | collected 2014-05-21 | reverse complement strand
GAAGCTCTGGGAGTTGGCGGTGTTGTCAGCGTAGTTATTTACGAAGACACCATCATCGACGCTGTCGCTGGTGAAGTTGAGAATCCTATTATACTCATACTTGATATCGATACGCTTCTTGAAGTTATCGACGATGAGGGCGAATGCACAGGCTTCCTTTCCGCTGATGCTTACTCCGATGCTTTCGAGGGCAAGAAGACAATCGAGATTAGCGCAATCTCTGGTGATGGCTTCAGCTACGATTATAACAAAGCATATGATCCCAATGCTGATGACGATATAGCTCTCCAGAAAGCAATCCAGAAGGCTATCGTTGCAATTAACAATAGCGGTAAGTACATCTTCACAGGTACGAAGGACCAGTTCGGTAAGTGGACACTTAAGGAAGCTCCGCTCTATTACGGTAAACTCGAGTTCACAGACGAAGTTGGCGGATCTGAGATTATTATTCTTGATGAAGACAAAGAACAGGTAGACGGAAGCCCAGAGAAGTGGACACTTGATCCGAGCAAGACAACTACTTCATCTGTCTTCTACAACTTCGACCCCTCAAAGTTTGATAAAGAGGAAACTCTCACAGGTAAGAAATATAAGCTTCACAAGGATGTAACCTATTACATCATCGAAGATGGCAAGATCAGCACCTTTGTTGGTCAGCCCAGCACTGGTGATGTGCTCGCTGGTGATTTTGTTTATCCGACAATAGTAAGCGATAACGACACTGTTATCGTTGTTGCCGATGCGGCGAAGACAACAGTCGAAGCTCCGAAGCAGTATGTCGTATCTGATGGTGTTTACGGCAGATGGACACGTAAGTTCGAGAACAACAAGTATGTATATTACTACAATCTCTATGGCCTTGTTGATTACAGAACCGACGAGAATATTGTTATCACATGGAGCACTGAAAACCGTAACGACTTAGACGTCCTTGAGGAAATGGTAGGTCTTCTCAACGACAAGATCGTCGAAGGTGCTCTTTATACCATAGTTTATACCATAGATTATGACTATGATACGAAGGGCAACGACGTTACCCGCATTAATCTTGTCGAGATGACATTAGCTGATTACTGGGAAGACTATGATGTTTACCCGTTCTCTTGTGCTAATTTCCCCGGCTATGGAGCAATCAGTATATCCCTGTCTATGGTCGGAGAGGCATTAGACTTTGACCCTGTAAAAGTAAAGAAAATCGTCATAGTTGATGATATGGCAGATGGTTTACTCTATGACGTCGGATTCGAGTTTGATGCCAAGACAGGATATCTCTATGTATATTCAACAGAAGTTGGTGCTAAGGTCTCCTATGATCTGAAGGATAGCGAACCCTACTACAAAATTCACGAAATATCCTATGACGGTTATGATAGCGTACCGGTTTACCTCAATCCTGAAAATGATGAATATGACTTCTACGTCCGCTACGGTCATAAGCTTGTAATAGAAGAGCTTGGGAAGGAAGAGACTATCGATAAGAATGCTGCCGGGGACAAACATACCGGACCCTTCTATACTATCGGCGCTAACCCCGATAAGGTGATCAACGGTAAGTTCTATATCTCCAAGGGCGCTGGCGAGGATGTCGCTATTGAGTTTGCTATGACAGGCGGTAAGGCAACTGTTGCATACAGCCCGAAGGTTGAGGAAGTTCCGGCTGTTCCGAGCACAGCCAATGTACCTGCTTCATCTATTGCTGGAGAGGCAACAGAATGGTTACAAGACGTTTATGAGAACAACACCATTACGAAGAAGGAACTCTACAGATATCTCGTTTGGGATACTTCCAACTACAAGGATGTTTCCGTATCATATCAGCGTATAGTTCCTACTATCATACCCGGAACATATGGAAATGGTTACAAGATCAGCTACAGATTCGAAACCGTCAATGTAGACAGCTGGGATATCATTTCTCCGTATGACTACGTCAGTAGTAGATATACAGCTATTGACAGGGTTGGAGGAACTGTTAAAAAGACAGACCTTGATACGAGCTACATCAACTACATCAAATACAACAAAGAAGAAGAAGATGGCGTTGTTAAAGTTAAAAGTGCTGAAGGTGTAGTTTATGCATACGGAAAGGTTGAAAACGGCACGTTCATTCAGTACTCTAAGGCTGAATATGATGCTCAGTTCGAAGACAACTCGAACGAGCTTAAGGAAGATCTCAAGGATAATATTGACAAGCTCATCAGAGCTTATAGGATTCGCTTCGCCAATGGTCCTGTTACACTTAATGTAACAAACAGCAATGGTAAGGATGTCAATGTTGACTTATTCTTCATCAAGGCTTATGAAAAGGTCGATGATGATAAGTACATCCTCATCGACTACAACAAGACCATTGTTGCTGGCAGCGTTGAATACACAATTAAAGCTAAGCTGAAGGGCGGTACAGAGTACGTTGCACCGAGCGACGGAACTGAATTTGACAAAGGTGAACCTGCAAAATGCACCGTGGTTATCACGAAGTAGCATTAATAGCTCACGCTATTAAGCTTCAGACTGAGGCATAATAAACACCCCCGCGCAAACGCGCGGGGGTTTTTCATATGATTGATATTCTATCCTCGTTATTACATATCAGCCGATGAACATCTGTGTCCAATAGTTGCCGTCTGCGACGTAACCGACGCCGATTTTCGTAAAGTTTTTATTGAGAATATTTGCGCGATGGCCTTCCGAGTTCATCCATCCTTTGACGACGGCAGCCGGGCTTGAGTAGCCCTTTGCTATATTTTCACCGGCATAGCGATACGACAGCCCGAATTTCTTCATCATATCGAAGGGCGAGCCGTATGTCGGGCTCGTATGAGAGAAGCAACCACGATCTCTCATGTCCTGCGATTTGTAGCGTGCTACACGGGACAGCTCCCAATCCATTTTAAGAGCGGGAAGTCCGTATTTTGCGCGCTCAGCGTTTACAAGGCTGACAACCTGCGATTCTAAATCAAGTACTTTTGAATCAATCGAAGGTATGTACACTGTATCGCCGGGATATATAAGATTGGGATTCTTTATCTGAGGATTTGCGCTGATTATTTCAGAAACGCCAATCTCATGCTTAACAGCTATCTTCCAGAGCGAATCACCTGCGACAACCTTATAGGTCGTGTATGAGGAATTTGCTGCAGAAATTGCCGGAACAAGACAAAATGCAGCAAATATTGCGGAAATCGCAATCGCGATCAATCTGTTTCTTCTTTTCATGTTTTCACCTTCCTTTCGCCGGGGGGCACGGATGCCGGCTTTGGCGGTGTGTTAACAGAAGAAAAAAGATTACAGCACCGCGCCAGCTCCGGACGCGTTTCACTTTACGCGCCTGCCGCCGCCTTGCATGTATATGTTAACGTTTTTATACGTCCGCGTCAAATGTAAGTGCCGGCAGCATTGGACATACGCGCCACACAATAAGGCGCAGATTGACAGTCTGCCCATTGTGTTGTAAAATAATGAGTGTAATAATTGCTGCGGAGGTATAATAATGCCGCATCGGTTGAAATTAACGTTTATTTTTACAATAATTTTATTATTTATAATAGCTGCTGTATCATTCGGATGCACAGATAAAGGCTATAATACGGAAACTGATACTGAGGGTAAATCAAATACAGATACAACGGCGGACACAGATGAATCCGTCGTTGAAACAGACCCAATAAACGGTAAGGAGTTAGATAAACCAATGGAGCTTGAAAATGTGAAAACAATAAAGATTGATACAGCGGCTGAACATCAGACGATTGAGAGCTTTGGCGCAAGTGGTGCCTGGTGGGCACAGTATGTAGGTGATTGGACCGATCTTACATCTGACGGGATGGAAGTTCGTGAATATATAGCACAGCTTTTATTTGATAAGGAAAAGGGCATAGGCTTAACGGCATATCGTTATAATATCGGCGGCGGCAGCCGGGGGAGTTCAAAAAGCAACATTTCGGACCCGTGGAGACGTGCTTATTCTTTTGAAGTTGAGCCGGGCGTATATGACTGGAACCGTGATGCGGCAGCCGTATGGTTCATGAGACGTGCTGTCGAGCTTGGTGTTGAAGAAGTAATAATGTTTGTAAATAGCCCGCTTGAGCGGCTTACAGTTAGCGGAATGGCGCACGCAAGCCCGTCCCAAAAGGATTTTTCAAACCTCCCACGTGAAAATTACGAAGCATTTGCAGACTATGTTCTTGATGTAGCCGAGCATTTTAAGGCGGAAGGGTTGCCTATTAAGTTTATTTCGCCAATCAACGAACCTCAGTGGGACTGGACCGGAGGTCAGGAGGGCTGTCACTACGATGCAAACGAAGTTGTCGCACTTCTCAAAGTGTTTATTGAGAAAATAGAGAAGCGGCCGGGGCTTGAAGGTGTTGAAATCAGCGCGCCCGAGGGCGGTGAGTGGCAAAAGGAAACATCGAACATTTGCCGCGTTATGCTGGCTGATGATACACTTCGTTCTTACTTCACAACGCTTGATAACCATTCATACTGGACCGACGCCGCAGCTAAAAAGAGCTTTGCTGAATATTTCAAGAGCCGTTATCCGTACCTGAAATTCAGAATGAGCGAATGGTGCGAGATGGTCAACGGCCGGGATTTGACAATCGATTCCGCGCTCAATCTTGCGCAGCAGATATATGAGGATATGACGATTCTTGACGTCGTATCGTGGCAGTACTGGATAGCTGTAAGCTGCTATGACTACCGTGACGGTTTAATATATGTCGATAATACAACACATAAGGTCAGCATACCTAAACGTCTGTGGGCGATGGGCAATTACAGCAGGTTTATTGATCCGGGATATATCCGTGTCGAGTCAAAGTCTGTCGCCGGTCTTTCCTGCTCCGCTTATAAGGGTGTTAACGAAGATGGAGAGGACGAGCTGGTTATAGTGTTTGTCAATAAACAGACAAAACCGGTAAACGTTGATTTTTCGGGGTTTGATACGTCAGCATATAACCGTATTTCCGTGAATGTTACGGATAAAACGAGAAATCTTGAGGAAATCTTCTACGGAAAGTACTCGGCTGATGTTGCAATTGAGATTCCAAGACAATCAATAACGACTGTTGTTATCAGCTCACACGGCGAGTGATAGTATTAAAATAGAAAAGGCGCCTTTTGTGTAAAAAAGTCATATAACAAATAACAAAAAGCCAAGCTTTTCTTCTGTTAAGCTTGGCTTTCGCTTTTTATATAAGTTTTTTAGTATTTTACTATTTTATTATAATATAATCATAAGCTTCTCGTAGGTATGTGGTATGTGAGAATAAGCTTCTAACAGCTTTATTTCTTACATATTTTTTAATATATCGGCGGTTTCGTATATNNGCCGGCGCCCATTACTATTATTGTATCACCGGCATGCGCGTTTGCTGCGGCAAAGCGGGCGGCCCGGACAAATTCATCCTTTGGCGGATGAGGGAAAAAGTCGTTTGTGGGGGAGTTTTGAGCATGTGATGTGGGATTGAAAGTGTAAACAGCGCTGTCAGGATGATTTTTTTGTATTGCGCCTGTGTATACAGCATTGCCGCCGGCCTCGTTTACGGCATCCGCCAGCCGCTCAGAGCTGATGCCGCTGTCGTTTGTTTCGCGGGCTGCATATATATCGGCAAGAATGACCTCATCAGCGATGGAAAGAGCGCTGGCAAAGCCATCGAAAAGAGCTGCCGTGCGTGAATATGTATGAGGCTGATATATGCAGATGATTTTGCCGCCGGCGGTTTTTGCCGCTTCAAGCGTCACTTTTATTTCAGTCGGGTGATGAGCATAATCGAGGAAAATATCAGCGCCGGAGGACGTTTTCCCGACAAACTCCATACGGCGGGCGGCGCCGCGGAAGGCTTCAAGACCACGCTTTATATCTCGCATACTGATACCGGCGGCGCGACAAGCAGCGGCAGCAGCAACGGCATCGCGGACATTGTGCAACCCGCCCTCAGAAAGCCGTATAGCGGCAGCAAAGGCGCCGTTTTCATAAAGTAAAAACTCGGCGGCGCGTGGAAGAAGCGTAATTTTATCAGCGTAATAATTGTATTCGCTGTGATATACAACATCCGTATCAAGAGATGTGCCGAATTTTATTAGGCGGCATCCGGAACCGCGGCAGGCATCGCGTACGTTTTCGTCGCTCCAGTTGACGATGGCAACACCGTCTGCGGCAGCCGATATTGACATATAGCGACGAAACGATTCTTTGATTTGAGGTATGCTTTTAAAGAAATCAGGGTGATCCATGTCGATATTGAGCACGACAGCGATGTTCGGATAAAATGAAAGAAACGAATCCTTGTACTCACATGCCTCAAAAAGAAAATACTTATTCTCGCCTGCGTGATATGAACGCCCGAGAGCAGGCAAAACGGCACCGGATGAGATTGTAGGATCAACTCCCGCTTCAAGAAGAATGGAAGCTATCATGCTTGTAACTGTGCTTTTGCCATGCATCCCCGATACACCGATTCTATAGACGGCATCCTTCATCAGCCAGCCGAGAAAATCGGCACGTGATATACGCGGTATGCCCATGCGGGCAGCTTCTGTATATTCCGGATTGTCACACGGGATTGAAACTGTGTAAATCAAGGCATCAGCGCCTGCTACGTTTTCTTTTGAGTGAGTATGATAAACCTTTATGCCGTCTTCGGTGAGAGCTTTTGTGACAGGTGACGGGGAACGATCAGAGCCCGAAACAATAAACCCCCGGGAAGCTGCTATGACAGCAAGAGAGCACATATTGATTCCGCCGATACCAACAAAGAATAATTTTTTTGCACCGGCAAGCATACGGTCAATTTTTTCAGCGCCATAGCGTGTATTTTCTGTATTCAAATTCGAAGCCTCCCGCAATAGTAACGTAAGTGTCAGTTTAATTAATTATATACCAACTAATATGTCAGTGCCTTAATTAAGAGTAATTATTCACATATACAAATTATAACAAAAAAATGATAATTCAATTTAACAAAATCATATAAAATTTATAAATTAATCGTTATTTATTTTAAATATATTAATAAACGGAACATATAATAATCACATCAAAAATAAGCCGCAAAACTATACTGAAAAGCGGTATTATCGACTTCATTAGCGCTGAATGCGCAAGGGAATAGGCATATGGTGATTACGGATATTAAAATCAGAAAAATGTTCAACGACAAACCGATGAAAGCAATTGTATCGGTTACTCTTGACGGACAACTCGCTGTACATGATATTAAAGTTATCAGTGCACGCGAGAAATATTTCATTGTGATGCCGTCGCGGAAGAATCCAGATGGCACATATCGTGACATCGTTCACCCGATTAATTCTGCTTTCCGTGCCGAGCTTGAATCTGCCGTGATTAAGGCATATCAGGAAGCACTTGAAGCTCAGGCTCAAGGCGATGATGAGAATGCCGACAGTGAGGGCGAAGCACAAGACGAAGCAAGTGAAAACAGCGGCGAACAGTCCGAATAAAAAATATAAAAGCAGTTTATAAACATATTATATTTAATAAGTAATAAAGCTGCTTTGTATAAAAAATGAACATTTAAATGCCGGGCAATAAAAGCCTGGCATTTTTCATTGCGAGAATTTACTTATCAAATGTTTTTATATAGCATATGGTGAGAGGAAAAGTAAAAAATCACAACAGTCTGATAAAATGTTAAAAGCGACATATGCATCGTCGCTCGACTATTTACTGTGAAAAATCATTCATGAGTCGATGAAACCGACGGGATCGGAAACCTGCCTCTTTATTATATATGAAAAAAAGAGGAAGAAGTGTGAATGAGAACTGTGTCCCCGCATTTTTCAATATAACGAAAAATGCGGGGATCATTTTTTCATTGGTACGTCCGGTATGGACAATGCGTTTACTTAATATTACTTATATTCCGGCATCCAGCCGCCTGCATGGTGTACTTCGTAAAGTTCGTCACACATGGCGACAATATCGTCGATTGAAAGCTCGGCAGCAGTATGCGGATCAAGCATAGCAGCCTGATAAATAGCTTCCTTCTTGCGTGTCACGGCTGCTTCTATCGTCAGAAGTTGCGTGTTTATGTTTGTCATGTTCATCGCGGCAAGAACAGTCGGGAGCGGGCCATTTTTCGTCGGCTGAATGCCAAGCTTATTGCAAAGGCAGGCTACCTCAACGCATGCTTCACGCGGCAGATTGTCAATAAGCCCGTCGTTCAAGACGTTTCCGCCAATTTTATAAGGAACATCCGTCGTCAAAGCTTCCATTATATATGACGCATATTCCATCGTGCGTCTGTGCGAAACATTACCTGACACATACTTCTCGCGGTCAGATTTCCACCACTTAATCTGGTTTATGCAGCGGCGCGGGTACTCATCGAGAGGTATGCGGTAGCGTTCGATAAGTTCCGGGTACTTTGATTTTATAAAGAAGGGATTGTATTCAGCATTATGTTCGCTTGATTCCGTGCAGTAATAACCGAATCTGCGTATGTATTCAAGCCGCACAAGGTCATAGAAATCGGGTTTCCCGTTTTCAAGTATTTCACATGCGCGGCGGCGTATTTCGGGGTATAAGTCGTTGCCATCGGCATCTTCAATCTCAAGAAGCCATGCCATGTGGTTGATACCGGCTATACGTTCCTTGATTGGCTCCTTTGCCTGAATTCCAAGCTCATGTAAAAGTCCACGTGAGCAGACCTGTACGCTGTGGCAAAGGCCGACAGTTTTAACTTTCGTGTAACGAAGCATGTAGCCGGTTAAAATAGCCATCGGGTTTGTATAGTTGAGTAAAAGAGCGCGGGGGCATACATCTTCTATATCGCGCGCAAAATCCTCCATGACGGGGATTGTACGCAGCGCTCTGAAAATACCGCCTATGCCAAGTGTGTCTGCTATCGTTTGACGCAGGCCGTATTTTTTGGGTATTTCAAAATCCGTTATCGTGCAAGGGTCGTATCCGCCAACCTGTATTGCGTTTACAACAAAGTCAGCATCGGCAAGCGCAGCACGGCGCTCATTAACACCGAGGTACTTCGCAACGGTTGCGCGTCCTTCGTTGATGTTTTTGTTGAGGGATGTGACCATGATGTATGATTCTTCAAGACGCTCGGGGTCAATGTCGTAAAGGGCAATTTCAGCGTCACGAAGCGCCGGTGTCAACATAACGTCGCCGAGGACGTTTTTCGCGAATACAGTGCTGCCAGCACCCATAAAAGCAATTTTTACCATAATTCTGCTCCCGTAACCTTTTTCGTGTCTTTTGTCTTTTTTTGCACGTTCAACGCGCAATTTTTTAACTTTTGATATAGCGACTATGGTTTGATTATACCAACGGCAACTACTAAAGTCAATTGTCCGGCTTGCTTCTACATTTTAAGTTATTAAATATAAAAGTATAGAACTCATTTGAATCTTTTAAGCCTTAGTGCGTTTGTAACGACGGATACGGAGCTGAAGCTCATGGCAGCGGCGGCAAACATTGGGTTAAGAAGCGGGCCGCCGAAGGCATAAAGAAGACCTGCGGCGATTGGGATACCGATGACGTTGTATCCGAACGCCCAGAAAAGGTTTTCCTTAATGTTTCGTATTGTTTTACGGCTAAGGCGAATGGCAGTCGGCACATCGCGGAGGTCGGAGTGCATGAGAACTATGTCGGCTGACTCCATGGCAACGTCGGTTCCGGAGCCGATTGCTATGCCGATGTTTGCTGTGGCAAGAGCGGGTGCGTCGTTTATGCCGTCACCCACCATAGCTGTGATTTTACCGAGGGAGCGGAGTTTTTCGACCTCCCGTGCCTTGTCTTCCGGTAAAACTTCGGAGAGGACGTGCTCAATCCCGGCCGCTTTTGCAATTGCGGCAGCTGTTTTGGCGTTGTCGCCCGTCATCATAATGACATCTATCCCCATATCGCGTATAGCGGCGATAGCTTCACGGCTGCCGGGTTTTATTGTGTCCGCAACGGCGACAATTCCGAGTAAAGTGCCGCCAAAAGCAACAAACATCGGCGTTTTCCCTTCATCAGCGAGCCGTTCGGCGTCCAAGTCAAGTTCGTTTGTTGCAATACCGCTTTCATCCATGAGACGTTTGTTTCCCACAAGCACTGTTTTACCGTCAAGTGTAACGCGGATTCCGCGGCCGGTGAGCGATTCAAATCCTTCAGTATTAAATAAAGGGAGCGATTTTTCAGCGGCAGCCTGTACGATGGCTCGTCCGAGCGGATGTTCGGATGACGCTTCGGCGGATGCAGCAATGCGGAGCACATAATTAGCGCCGGAGAAGCCATCAGGGGCGGTGTCTGCTGATTCTTTTGCTAAAATAATGTCGGTGACAGACGGTTTACCTTCTGTGACAGTACCTGTTTTATCAAGAACTATGGTATTTACCTTGTGTGCAATCTCAAGTGCCTCGCCGCTCTTGATTAAAATGCCTTTTTCGGCGCCTTTGCCGGTCGCAACCATGATAGCTGTAGGTGTTGCAAGCCCGAGAGCGCATGGACATGCAATAACGAGCACGGAGATGAATATTGTCAGCGCAAATTGAAGGTCATAGCCCGACACAAAGTACCAAATGACACCGGCAACAACGGCTATTATGCACACGACCGGGATAAAATATCCGGAAACGACATCGGCAAGGCGGGCAATCGGCGCTTTTTTACCCTGTGCATCCTCGACAAATTTTATTATCTGGGACAGTGCCGTGTCAGCGCCGACTTTTTCCGCGCGTATGTGAATAGCGCCTGTTGTGTTGACGGTTGCGGCGTAAACGGCATCCCCCGGCATCTTGTCGGTGGGAACGCTCTCGCCCGTAAGCATTGATTCATCAACGGCTGTTGAGCCGTCTATGACTGTACCGTCAACGGGTATTTTTTCACCGGGGCGTACGGCAATTATATCGCCGACCTCGACATCATCAATTGATATATCCCGCTCGACCCCTCCTACAACAACATGCGCAATCTTCGGCGCAAGCCCCATCAGCTTTTTTATTGCGTCGCCGGTGCGACCTTTTGATAATGCTTCAAGCGATTTGCCGAGCATAATGAGCGTGATGATAACGCCTGCCGATTCAAAGTAAAGGGCGTCGACGGCCATGTGATCGCCATTTATAATGAGAATTGTGCTGTAAATGCTATACACAATCGCCGCTGTCGTGCCGAGCGCGACGAGTGAGTCCATGTTTGGTGAGCCGCGCAGGAGCGATTTAAATCCGACAACATAGAATTTATATCCGGCGGCGACAATGGGCGTCACAAGCAAAAGCTCTGTTAGGGCATACCTGAGCGGATGCTCCATCGGCATAAGGGATGCGGGGAATGGCAAATGAATAAAAGATATCATCGGTGCCATTGCGATATATAAAAGCGGGACTGCAAAAACTGCGGCTACTGTGAACTTTGTCCACATAATGCGCAACTCTCGCTTTTTTCTGCGCTCGCGCTCCTCAGCTTCGTGCCCTGCGTCCGTTGACGGATCACCAAGCTCATACCCTGCAGCGGACACAGCACGACGCATATCTGATATGCGAACGGATGCGGGATTATATGAAACAGTTGCCTTTTCTGTCGCAAGGTTTACTGATGCTGTGATAACGCCGGGCAAGCCTTTAAGAGTCTTTTCAACGCGGGCGGAGCAGGCGGCGCAAGTCATACCGCGTACGGGAAGCGTGACGGTTTTAACTCCGTTTTCGCTTGATTGACCATTAGGAGAATCGGGTGTTTTATCACTGGAACCACTGCTGCGTACAACAGCGGAATAACCGGCACGGCTGACAGCCGCTTCTATGTCGGATGTTGTAACTACATCAGCGTCGAAATCTACGGTGAGAGTTTCTGCGGCTAAATTGACAGCCGCATCATCGACACCATGAAGCGAACGAACAGCTTTTTCAATTCGTGCGGCACACGCGGCGCACGACATTCCGTTTATGTCAAATGTTCTTTTTTCTTTCATTTTTAATATAATACCAATCCTATAAAAGCGGCTCTGTTTTTTACGCAGAGTGTTTATTTATGGTTACAGTTTACATTGAATGAATTGATATGTCAATATCCTATCAAAAAGATAGTAATTGCAGCATAAAAAATGCTCATGATTAGTATGAATGAAATTCTTGATAATACCCGCCGGCCGTGGTAAAATAAGCTATTAAGTATGAATAAAAGACGAATATATTATATGTTCTAAAATGAAAAACAAAACATATACAGAATCGGCACACGAAGGTAAGAAAACTATCGTTGTAAAAATCGGAACAAGCTCGCTGACGGAGCCCGACGGACGCCTTTCATCAACGAAGGTGCGCTCGCTTTCGCGGCAGCTTGCGGGTCTTTATAAAAAAGGGCATCATGTGATACTTGTAACGTCCGGCGCAATAGCAGCAGGGTATCCGCTGCTTGGATACCACGAGCGGCCGACATCCGTTCCGGCAAAACAGGCTTCGGCGGCAGTCGGTCAGGGGCTTTTGATGGAGGAGTATTCGCGTTATTTGTCCGAAGAGGGGATTGTCGCAGCGCAGCTTCTTTTGACGCGCGACGATTTTTCCGACAAACGCCGCTATAAAAACGCGTTCAACGCGCTTGAAGTGCTTCTTGCGCGCGGAGCGCTGCCGATTATAAATGAAAACGACACGGTATCAATTGAGGAGCTCCGGTTTGGCGACAATGATAAGCTTTCGGCACAGCTTGCCGCTATGGTGCATGCAGACCTCTTAATACTTGTTACAGACACGGACGGGCTTTATACGGCCAACCCGCGGGAAGATGAGAACGCAAGGCACATTCCCGTAATTGAGTGTATAACACCTAAGATTGAAGCTATGGCAAGCGGTGCCGGCACGCGCAACGGCACGGGTGGTATGGCGACAAAAATAGCTGCGGCAAAATTAGCGACACAGGCGGGTGTCGCCGTTGCGATATGCAACGGGAGCGATGACGATGTTATCGCTCGCGTTATAGAGGGCAGTGTAAAGCATACGCTTATAAAACCGCACGGCAGCATGAAGACGCGGCTTCAGTGGATGGCTTTTTACGCGCCGACGCGCGGCTCGGTTATTATTGACGCGGGCGCGCGAACAGCACTCTGCTGTCAAAAACGCAGTCTTTTGCCCGCGGGTATACGAAGAATTGAAGGCGATTTTGCCGCCAGCGATATAGTAAAGGTATATGATGAGGACGGCGTATGCCTTGGTCGCGGGCGCGTGAACTTTTCTGCAGAAGAAGTTGCAAAAATCGCCGGTATGGCAACGGGTGAGGTTGAAAAAATCTTTCCGGGTCGCAAGCCTGAGGTTATACATCGTGACGACTGGGTGTGCGAGCTTGAGCCGGATGATGAATATGAAAACAATATGACAACAACAGCAAGCGTGACGTAAGTATTATGCAGGAGGGGAAAAGACAGCGATGAAAACGATTAAGGAAAGTGCAAGTGCGGCAAAAGCGGCATCTGCTGAAGTTGCGCATTTAAGTACCGATACAAAAAATGCAGCACTTCTGACTATGGCGGAAGCTCTTGTGGAGGATAAGGAAAAAATAATCGCCGCAAACGCTCGTGATATGAAAGCGGCAAAAGAGCGTGGCACCTCTGATGCGCTCCTTGACAGACTTGCGCTGAACGAAAAAAGAATCGCCGATATGGCGGAAGGAATTCGTCAAATAGCTGCGCTGCCGGATCCTGTGGGCGAGATAATTGATAGCTGGGTGACAGCTGACGGGTTGCGCATCAAAAAAGTCCGCGTACCGATGGGTGTCATCGGAATCATATATGAAGCGCGCCCGAACGTGACAGCGGACGCTGCAGCCCTTGCCTTCAAAGCGGGAAGCTCAATACTTTTACGCGGCAGCGCATCGGCATATGAATCAAACGCTGCTATTGTCAGCTCTTTGCGCCGCGCGCTTACATCACACGGCATATGCCCCGACGCTGTGTGCCTTGTTGAAGACAACAACCGCGAAGCAGTTTCCGAGATGTTGCGGATGCGCGAGTACATCGACGTTATAATTCCGCGCGGCGGCGCGTCGCTAATTAAAAATGCTGTCGAAAACTCAACCGTTCCCGTTATTGAAACGGGAGTCGGCAACTGCCACGTTTATGTTGACGAATCAGCGGACTATGATATGGCAGAAAATATTGTTGTAAACGCAAAAACGCAGCGCCCCGGCGTATGTAACGCGGCGGAAACGCTGCTTGTTCATAAAAAATGGGCGGAGAAGTATCTCGGCCGGTTGCTTTCAAAGCTTGTGTCGCTTGGCGTTGAGCTTCACGGCGATGAAATATCAAGGTCCTTTTGTGACGCTGTCATCCCAGCGACGGATGACGACTGGGCGGAGGAGTATCTTTCGCTTAAAATGGCTGTGCGCGTCGTTGATGATGTCAGGGAAGCTGTCGCTCATATAAACAAATACGGAACAAAGCATACGGAGTGCATTGTCACATCATCACCGGGAAGTGAGGTTGCAAAATACTTTAAAGAGACGGTAGACGCTGCAGCCGTCAATGTCAACGCATCGACCCGGTTTACAGACGGGTTTATGTACGGCTTTGGCGCGGAGATTGGCATAAGTACGCAAAAGCTACATGCCCGCGGTCCGATGGGACTTCGCGAAATTACAAGCTACAAGTATATAGTCGAGGGCGACGGTCAGATAAGAAAGTAAAAAAATAAGCGGTGTTTATATTAGTCGGGTGGTGAGTAATACTTTAACTATAAAAAGAACCTGTCAGGAAGCATTTTAGCTTTTGGCAGGTTTTTATGTTAAAGACAAGCTGAAGCGGGAATGTAATAGCAGAACAACATAAAACGAATAATATTTTCGTATGGCGCTATGCGAAACTCATTTATCATATGATTGGGTAAACTTTTAATATTGCGTTTTAAATATGATAGCATATTTATGTGATACTGTTGTCATATGAAAGTTGTTTTCATCAATTGCAAATGAAAAAGTGTATTACCACGCGGGTAATACACCTTTTTTGGCGGAGGGAAAGGGATTCGAACCCTTGTGTGGTTGCCCACAAACGGTTTTCAAGACCGCCTCGTTATGACCGCTTCGATATCCCTCCGTATATGAGTGCTACAGAACCGGCTTGCGGTGCGAGCAGTATAATAATAGCACGAGAGGGGCATGTTTGTCAACAGAAAATGAATGGGAGTGTGTGATATCTATAATCAACTTTTCTCATCTTAAACAAACAATATATGAAAAAATATATTATAAAACGACTTCCCTTATTGCGAAGCACCATATCATATGATATACTGATAATGTCAAACGGCTCCCGTTAAGGAGATATTAAAAATATGAATAGCGAATCCCGCGTCAAAAAAATAGTCGCGGAATATTTGATTTTGACGATATCGACCGCTGTGATGGTGGTGGGGATTTATATTTTCCGGTTTCCCAATCACTTCACGTTTGGAGGTCTCACCGGTCTTTCGATTGTTCTTTCCGCCGTTACAAGCTTTCACGCATCGACTATCATCTTGGGTATCAATATTATCCTTATGATAATCGGATTTTTAGTGCTTGGACGTGCGTTTACGATAAAAAGCGTTTATGTTACGCTTCTTTACTCAGTTTTAATTTCTGTTTTAGAGCGTGTATGGCCGCTTAATGCACCACTAACCGATGAGCCGATATTAGAGCTTGTATTTGCTGTGCTGATACCGGCGGCTGCATCGGCCGTAATATTCAACTTTGGCGCGTCAAGCGGTGGCACCGATATAGTTGCTATGATACTCCGTAAGTATACAAGCTTAAATATCGGTGTCAGCCTGCTCATTGTCGATTTTATTATTGTAACAAGCGCATGCTTTGTGTTTGATATAAAAACGGGCCTTTTCTCGTTCTGTGGAATGCTTGCGAAGTCACTTGCAATTGACAATATAATTGAAAGTGTTAATCAGTGTAAATGTTTTAACGTTATTTGCACGCAGCCGGAGCCGATATGCCGTTACATCTGCGACACTTTACACCGTGACGCAACAGTTTATGAGGCAAAAGGCGCTTTCACCGGTCAGAAGAAAATGGTCGTGATGACAGCAATGAAGCGCTGGCAAGCAATGCAGCTCCGAAATTTCATCAAAAAAACCGATCCCGGTGCGTTTATACTGATATCAAACACAAGCGAGATTATAGGCAAGGGTTTCCACGGCGCAATTTAAAGAGGAAACACTCAGTTTTAACGGATAACAAAAAATTAGCATAAATACAGAGGGGGGCGAGGTTATATGGAAATGTTCCGGCTGCCGGAATATGTCCGCCGCGCCCTTTTTTTGCTTGAAGAAGCAGGGTACGAAGCGTATGTTGTCGGCGGTTGCGTGCGCGATTTGTATATGGGTGTCGAGCCGCATGATTATGATATAACAACGTCAGCGATGCCGGAGGAAGTAAAAGATGTTTTCAGCGGTGAGCGGATAGTCGAAACGGGAATTCGCCACGGCACCGTCACGCTTGTCGTGGATGACGGCACAATTGAGATAACGACATACAGAGTGGACGGAGAGTATTCAGACAAGCGGCGGCCGGACAATGTTACGTTCACACGGAAACTTGCCGACGACCTTTGCCGGCGCGATTTTACGATGAATGCTATGGCATACAGCCCGCAGCGCGGCCTTGTCGATATATTCGGCGGGCGTGAGCATATCGATAAAGGGCTTATTGTTTGCGTCGGTAACGCACGAGAACGCTTTCGCGAGGATGCTTTGCGTATACTGCGCGCACTACGTTTCGCCTCTCGCCTTAATTTTAAGATTGAAAAGTCGGCTACAAAAGCAATAAACGAGGAAAAGTCGCTTCTCAGGTTCGTTTCGGCGGAGAGGATTTACGCGGAGCTTACAAGAATTATCATGGGTAGCTCCGCCGCGCAGATATTGCTTGATTATAAAGACGTAATTTTAACCGTCCTGCCGGAGATGTTGGCACTTGCGCCAAATGATTATATCCGTGCGGCGCGCGCTGCCGGCTTGGCTGATGGTGACCTTTATGTCCGTCTTGCTCTTTTCATGCGTGACATAGGAGCTGACGTTGCAGCGGCCGCACTGCGCCGCCTGAAAGCAGATGGTGCGGCAATAACAAAGACATCGCTTCTTATAAAGCATTATAATAAGGGACTTTTTGATAATAAGCAAAAGATAAAGCTGCTTTTACGGCAGATATCGAACGATGATGCGCGCCGTCTTGCCAGTATGCTTGCATCAGACACTGCTGTTGGCGACGAATCGCGCGGGACAAAAGAGGTGTCCGAGTATGCCCTTCGCACAATCGATGAGATTGAAACGTCGGGTGAATGTGTCCGTATAAGCGACCTTGCCATCAGCGGCAGCGATATTATCGCAGCAGGTGTACCGGAGGGTAAACGGGTTGGTGAGATATTGACGCGTTTACTCGACCTTGTGTCAAGTGGGGCTATCAACAATGAACGTAGCGCACTTATAAGCGCTGTTCAGGAGTTAATTTCAAGCGATATATCAGTGTAGTCAGTATGCGGGTGAGCGCTGGGATTGTCCTGATAAAGAAGAGAGCGACGGGGCACCGCTCCGGACCTCGCGCAAAGAACAAAATAAAGCCAAGCTTTTCTTTGAGCTTGGCTTTTACAGTTTGCCGGGATTCCAAAGGGGCATGGCCCCTTTGGTAGGGGTGTGGGGGTGAAACCCCCACGTCCGTTTGTAGCAATCTAAAGACAGCACATTACATAAATTCCACATGAATTATTATTCAATACCACCAAAAACACCCGCAAAATGTCGAATTATCTTGTTGCTTTGTGTGATGTTTGTTATAATTTATTTACGGCATGTTCAATTTATGATGGTGCAAAGGACAAAATCTATGAAATCAAAGCTGAAAAAGCCCATTTTTTTCATCGCCGTGCTATTTTTTGCAACTGTTATTCTTGGTTGCGCGGCCGGTGGTGATACTTCAGAATATACCGTTAAAGTTATACTCACCGAAACTGAAAATTTAACGGTCAAAAGTGAAAATCCTGTTTATGTAAAAGCGGGTGAAGACGCTGTTTTTGAGGTTGATATCCCCGAGGATATGAAAATTGACGCAATCACTGAGGGGGCAAGCTACGAAGACGGTAAAATCATCATCCGGGGTGTTATTTTTCCTGAGACAGTAAATGTAAAGGTTAGAAAAAAGCTAAAATGCACATATAGTTTTATGTCGACAGAGGGAGGAACTGTCGAATCAAGTCTAAAAAAGGGAAGTTATGAGGAGGATACGCCGGTCACAGTTAAGGCAAAGCCCCGCAAAGGTATTGTGTTCATAGGGTGGTCATTTGGTAAACCGATTTCTGCCGGTGGAAATTTGGTAAGCATTGATAGTGAGTACACATTCATGCTTGAAAAAAACACGACTGTCTACGCTAATTATCTTAGCAAAAACGAGTCGCTTATCATATACCATGCAAATGGTGGCGTGACGTCCGACGGCGGCGATGTATTCTACGATGTAATATCGGATGATTATCATTTTTACCCGAATACTCTCTCCGAAGAGGATGTGTTTGAACGGGATGGCTACATCCTCTATGGATATAACACGAAGGCGGACGGCACGGGAAAGTATTACGGCTGCGGCTGGAACGTCGTGCCGGAGAACAACGGAAACCTTGAGGAGCTCTGGTGCATGTGGGCGGAGGTTTCGCCTGAATCTGATTTTGAGTATGAAAACTCCGGCAAGGGCGTAAAAATCACAAAGTATAAGGGCAACGCATCAGTGATTGTCGTGCCGGAGAAGCTCGGCGGCAAAAAAGTTACGTCAATCGGCTCAAAAGCTTTCGATGGCTGCACGGCAGAGAAGATAATACTGTCAAAATATATAACAGACGTCAGCAATTCTGCATTCAATAACTGCAAATTCAAAACGCTTTATATGTTTGATGGCATTGTAAAAATAAGGGACGAGTCCTTCCGGGATTGCGATGAGTTCAGTACGCTCATTGTAAACGCATGCCAGTCACCGAAATACCAAAAATCAAATCATGGCACGTACTGCATCAAGTTTGAACGCCTTGTATATGCCCATCAAAACGGACTAAAAAAGCTTGTTTTCTTCGGCGGCTCAAATGCGACATACGGCATATTGTCGGAGCAGCTTGAGAAGGGCCTTAACGGTGAGTACTACATCATCGACTATGGCCAGCATTATGAAACATGCGGCATGTTCTTCCTTGACCTTGCGTCAAACTTCGTTTCAGAGGGCGATATAGTTATTCTTTGTCCTGAGCCGAACGAATGGCAGATGGGGACAAACAAGTGGTCAAGCATTATGTGGCAGTTCTTCGAGGGGGCGTATGAACAGCTTCAGTATATAGATATAAGGGACTATAAACAGGTGTTTAATTCATTTTCGGAGTTCAACAATACCCGCCAGTTCATGCAGGAAACGACCTACCTCGACTACTGGAACGGAATAAATCGCTACGGTGATAACGATTGGTTTAAACCCGGGCAGTATGACGGATTTATGGGCTCTCAGGGTACATATGGGCTTGATACGAAAGTGATAAACGCAGACAATTTGAACTATGCACTTGATAAAATCCTTGAGCGCGGTGCAAAGACATACATGTCGTTCTCAAGCATAAATGTCAAGGGCCTGACGGAGCGCGGGCAGACTGAGAAACAGCAAGCAACATATGTATCATATATAGATAAAAACCTCCATGTAACGAGGATATCAGAGATAGCCGACTATATCTTCCCCGGCAGATATATGTATGACACGAACTTCCACTTGTCGACGGAAGGTACAAAATTAAGAACCGAACGGCTGATTAACGATATTAAAGCACAGCTTGCAAAAGAAGCGTCGCGGTGACGCAGAAGGGGTGATAGATAAGATATGGAGGTTGTTTTTGAAAATATAATACCGATTGCAGCATTTCTGCTTTGCTCTGTTATCCTTTTCATCCTTGAGCGGCTGTTATCTGCGAAGGCTGTTTTTGCGGCTGTAAATGTAGTGCTGAATATCGGACTTATCGTATTTTTAATGTTTTGTGGTGCGAGCGGCAGGGAGCTTCTCTTCATGCTGCTCCTGATTGGGTCGGCAAGTATAGCCGTATCACGGCTTAGAGGAAGGAGAAGCGGAAAATGACGTTTACATCAGTTGGATTTCTGGCGTTTTTCGCTGCTGTTCTCATCATATATTATTTTGTTCCGAAAAAATACGCGTGGATTCCGCTTTTTGTATCGAGCCTTCTTTTCTACATAAGCTGGGGTGCGACATTTTTACCGCTTTTGCTTGGCACAATAGTGCTGTCGTATTTTGCGGCACTGAAAATAGGTGCTGAGACAAACGCAAAGCGCAAAAAACTTTATCTGACCCTTTCAATTATTATAATTGCCGGCTGCCTTGTCTTCTTTAAATATTATAATTTCCTTGCCTTATCCGTCGGAGGGGTACTTTCGAAGATTGGTCTGCCGGCAGATGACATCACGCTGCGCCTTTTGATGCCCGCAGGTATATCATTTTACACGTTTACAACGCTGTCGTACTTAATTGATGTCTATCGTGGCACCATAGAGCCTGAGGTGCACTTCGGGTATTATGCACTTTATGTATCATACTTCCCGCACATTATGTCAGGCCCGATAGCACGCGCCGGCAAGCTGATACCGCAGTTTAAAACCGAGCGCCGCTTTGATCGTGATGGCTTCCTTGACGGGTTGGGAATAGCGCTTGTCGGATTTTTCAAGAAGATGGTCGTCGCTGATGTCATTGCCGTTTATGTTAACGCTGTTTATGGTGACGCAGAAGCATCAAACGGACTGAGCGCCATTCTTGCAACAATTCTTTATGCTGTGCAGATATATTGCGACTTCTCAGGTTATACGGACATAGCAATCGGCTGTGCGCGCATGATGGGCATTGAGCTCTTGCAGAACTTCAATTTACCGTATTCAGCTGTAAGCATTAAGGATTTCTGGGCGCGCTGGCATATCAGTCTTTCAACATGGTTCCGTGATTATATCTATATCCCGCTTGGCGGCAATCGCCGCGGAAAGCTGCGCAAGCATATTAATGTTATGATTGTTTTCCTTGTCTCAGGGCTCTGGCACGGAGCTGATTGGACGTTTGTCATCTGGGGCGCTCTTCACGGGGTATATCAGATAATAGGCGATATAACGAAGGGGGCGCGCGATGCTCTTTATGCAAAGCTTGGCGCCGATGTAAACGGCAAGCCTGTTCGCGCTATACGCCGTACGGTAACATCTTTGCTTGTTTCNNAGTTGGAGCCGATTATTTAAAGCAGACGTTTACATTGATGGATCTTGACCTGACAGGTGCGCTGACAATAGCGCTTGCGATATTCATTCTTTATTTCCTCGATCACACACCTGCCCGCGAGCTGTTTATACCGGTACGTAATGATAAGCGCAGCGAAAAAATATCCGGACGAGCAAAAGAGCCTCTCAATGTTCCGGCACCTGCTCTTGCTGTCGCCGGCAGCGGGAAAGCTGATTTTAGCGGAAAAGCAGAAGCTAATAGGCAAGCAGATGATGTGGCCTTACCGCAGGACGAACAGCTGTCGCAAGCGGACGTAGCATTTGACAGGTACACGGTTGGCGCGATGTTTACAGCAGCTTGTCGTTATGCCCGTATAATCTGGATTATCATTGCTGCTGCAATGGTGATGTCGGCGGGCGGCACGGAAAGCTCCTTCATATACGTGCAGTTCTGACGGGGAGGCGATAAAAAATATGAAAAAAAGAACATACAGAGTATTCTTTATAGTGCTTGCCGCCGTCATCGTTTTACCGCTCATAGCAGCAATTAGTATTTGCTTTGCTATCCCGCCGCAGTACAGCGAAACATATCTCGGTGAGCTTGCGGCAAAGTATGAACGATTAAAAGATACTGATGGAGCGAAGATTATACTCATCGGGGGCAGCAACCTTGCCTTCGGTGTTGACAGCGCGACGATTGAGGAGTATATGGACATGCCGGTTGTCAACTTCGGCCTTTATGCAACGCTTGGCACGAAGTTGATGCTCGACCTATCAAAAGCTAACATTAATAAGGGAGACATTATAGTTGTTTGCCCGGAGATGGACCCGCAGACACTGTCGCTTTATTTTAATGCAGAGGCTGCATGGCAGGCAGCAGACAGCGATTATTCGATGCTGCTGCATGTGGGAAAAGACAATGCGGGGGAAATGTTCGGCGGCTTTTGGGATTATGCCACAGCTAAAATCGGTTATTTTACGGGGGAGGGGCTTTCACCGACGGGTGTATATACAAAAGCTGCCTTCAACGAATATGGAGATATTTCATACGAGCGCCCGTACAACACAATGGCGCTTGGCTATGACCCGAATACACCGATTTCGCTCAAACCCGATATTGTCGACGACGAGTTTATCGAATACCTGAACAAATATACAGAGTATGCGAAAAGGCGCGGTGCAACTGTGTACTTTAGTTTCCCGCCGATGAATGAGGCGGCAGTCGAGGGGACGGATGAT
>LFRM01049881.1_pt1 | contig 22492 bp, 16 predicted proteins | sample 618341 | NCBI WGS metagenome assembly LFRM01 (sample SAMN03654438, study PRJNA283298) | anaerobic digester metagenome | isolation source: pool of bioreactors CSTR01a, CSTR02a, and CSTR03a thermophilic anaerobic... | place: Denmark: Kgs. Lyngby | collected 2014-05-21 | reverse complement strand
CCGGATAAGTTGCAAGCCACTTCACGTCTCTCCCCCCTTAGTGTCTTGATTTTTTTCTCCTTTCCCCCAAAATGACTTTAAGCGAATAGGTGCTTTAAAAATTATATCATAATATAATTATGATATAATTCAGCGTTTAATCATAGGTACTAGTGGAATTTGCAGGAAACTCGGATTATTTATTGATTACTATGGATAATTAAAGAGGGAGGTAGTGCCAGCAAGGCATGAGAGTAGTTGATATCATAAAAAAGAAAAGAGATGGTATCGCTTTAACGGACGATGAAATAAACTTTTTCATGAAGGGTTGTTCATCCGGGGATATTCCTGATTATCAAATAGCAGCCCTTTTAATGGCTATATATTTCAGGGGCATGAATGACAGGGAGGTTGATTCCTTTACAGCTTCCATGGTGCATTCCGGCAGGGTCGTGGACCTTTCGGGCATTAAAGGTGTTAAGGTTGACAAGCACAGCACGGGCGGAGTAGCCGATACGACGACTTTAATCGTTTGTCCCCTAGTTGCCTCTTGCGGCGTTCGCGTGGCCAAGATGTCGGGCAGGGGACTTGGCCATACTGGAGGAACGTTGGATAAATTAGAGGCAATTCCCGGCATGAGGGTCCATTTGTCCCTTGCGGAGTTTGTCGACATTGTAAATGCGATTGGCATCTCTATAATAGGCCAAACGGAAGATCTCGTTCCTGCGGACAAGAAGCTTTACGCCCTTCGAGATGTAACCGCTACGGTTGATTCCATTCCGCTCATAGCCAGTTCCGTCATGAGCAAAAAGATAGCTGGTGGTTCCGATGCCATAGTCTTAGACGTAAAAGTTGGAGAAGGTGCCTTTATGAAAGATCTTGATGATGCTCTGGCCCTGGCAAAGGTGATGGTAGGAATAGGCGAAAGCTTTGGCAAAAGGACGATAGCAGTCATAACAGATATGAACCAACCTTTGGGACGAGCCATAGGCAACTCTCTTGAGGTGATAGAGGCATGCGAGGCTTTAAAAGGGCATGGCTCGAGGGAGTTAATGGAGGTGTGTTTAACACTTGGAAGTTATATGTTGATCTTATCCGGCATCGCGCGAAGCAGCGGCGAAGCCCGGGAGATGCTTCAGGATGCGCTTGTCACTGGTAGAGGAATGGATAAACTTAAAGAAATGATCAAGGCGCAAGGCGGAAACGTCAATGCCTTAGAAGATTACTCCCTTTTACCATGTGCCAGAATTAAATATGAACTCAAAGCGCAGGAAGATTGTTACGTTTCGAAACTGGAGGCAGAAAAAATTGGAATGTGCGCCATGATGCTCGGAGCGGGTCGATCGAAGAAAGATGATAAAATTGATCATTCTGTTGGCATAGTGTTAAATAAAAAGGTAGGAGATCACGTAGGTAAAGGGGAAACAATCGCCACGGTCTACGGAAACGACGAGGGGCTTGTTGAGGATGTATTGCCGGAGGTTAAGGATGCCATTAAAACGTCTAAGCAAAAGGTACCAGCGAACAAGCTGATATATGCTGTGGTGAAAGATGAAGGCATAGAATTATTATGATCCGACATATTTCATGCTTAAAGTGGAGAAAAATGCTATAAACATTTGGTGGCAAATTCATTGTGGGGTTTGTGCAAAAGTTTGCTAGTGATTTTTTAAAAATCTGGTTGAAAATAAAGCTCCTTTGATGATAATATGATTAAGCTCGGGGCGTAGCGCAGTTTGGTCAGCGCGCCTGGTTCGGGACCAGGAGGTCGGAGGTTCAAATCCTCTCGCCCCGACCATTTTTTTGATCAATATTGACTATTTCGGTACATTTCGGTATACTTTAACCTGGAGGAGGGATTATGGGTAAAAAGATAATCGCTCAAAACAGAAGAGCGCGACATGATTATTTCATATTAGAAACCTATGAAGCTGGACTCGTCCTAACGGGGACCGAGATAAAGTCAGTTCGGGAGGGACGGGTCAATTTAAAGGATGGATACGCCAAAATAGAAAATGGCGAATGTTGGTTGTATAACGTCCATATATCGCCCTATGAAAAAAGTGCTTACTACAATCACGATCCTCTGAGACCAAGAAAGTTGTTGCTTCGAAAAGACGAGATTCGTAGGCTAATTGGCAAAACTCAGCAAAAAGGCTTAACGCTTATACCGCTTTCCATATACCTGAAAGATGGTAAATGGGCTAAAGTTGAGTTGGCGTTAGCGCAAGGCAAAAAAGTCTACGATAAACGTCGTGCGATTGCCGAAAGGGATGCACGACTTGAGATGGAAAGAGCACGAAAGGTAACTAAACGTTAAGGGGGCGAAAGGTTTCGACGGCATGTGGAGGGTCGTGAGGAGCGGGTCGAGGTCTCCGCAAACCTCGTTAAACAGGCGGAAAAACAATAAGTGCCAAAGAAAACTACGCACTGGCTGCTTAAGTAGCGGTCACGCTTGCGATATCGTCGCCACTGCGATATCGACAGGCGTCACAATAGGTGGCAAGCCCTCGGACAGCTCCTCCCTGTCTGAAGGGACATTCTAGGAGGATAGGCAAGCGAGATCCTGTCCCTGNNGTCGGACGGGGGTTCGATTCCCCCCGCCTCCACCAGAAAATATTAAGCAGTCCTTGCAAACACAGTCAGGGACTGCTTTTCTTGTCCCTTCAGTTTACTAAACTTTCCTTGGATTTGCAGCTTGGTACAAAAAGGTGGTACAAAAATGCCTAAAAGTCCAGGGAAGTCAGCAAGTCATCTAATATTACGTGGTACAAAATTTTATTACAGGAGGGTATTACCAGGAGATATAAGTGGTAAAATAGGAATAAAAGAAATTAAAATCAGTTTAGGCACATCAAATGTTAGAGAGGCTCGTTCTCTAGCAGTTTTTTGGGATGTTAGGGTTAACCAAATTTTGCTGTATTGGAGGAGAATTGAATTTATGAAAGAGGACCAACTGGATCAAATACGACAAATTGTTGTTCGCTGGATTCAGGACAAGAAAGATGAGCTTGAAGATCTGCGTGCCATGGGCATGAGTGACTTCATGGTGCAAATTGATGGAGAAACTGGTGAAAGAATACAGACAACCTCAGAAGACAGGATCAAGGCCCTTCAAGAAGCAGTAGAAGTGGAACAAGAAAAACTTAAAGGAAATGTCCTTTCAGAGACATGGATTGAGATTATAGCATTACAGTTGGCCAAGGAAAATGGCATACCTATTCCAGAAAATGAGAAACAAAATGATAAAGATGCCCTGCCTTATAGGAGGCTCTGCTTAGAGTTAAGGAAGGCGTTTATTGCCCTTGGTAAAGAAGAAATTAACATGATGTATGGAACCTATGACGATTATACTGAAATTGCCAAGCAGAAGGGTCTCGTTTCCATGGTGTCCCCTTCATCCGCCTCCTTAACCAAGCAAGAGTCACAGAATAATAGAACGCAAAGATTATCTGATTTGCTGAAAAGTTATGTTGAATTTAAAAAGAACAAAGAGCTTGCTGGGAAAAGCGTTTCTGAGATAGAGTCCAAATGTGGGTTGTTTATTGAAATAACAGGAGACCCATATATTGAGGATTTGAACGATGAGTTAATTTATCAATATTTGGAAGACATCAAGAAATTACCCTCTCGTCACACAATAAGCAAAAAATATAGGGGCAAGAGTATTGAGTCTTTACTGAAAATGAAAATTCCACAAAAAGACCTTTTAGATGATGAAACTATAAGAAATCATATTAATAAAGTAAAATCTTTTTTCCTTTGGCTTGAAAAACGTCACTACCTCCCCAGTGGAAAATATTCTTGCCTTTTTGAACAAAATAAAAGATCAAAACTACCCCATGAAGCTAGAGATGTCTTTTCTACAGATGACCTAAATAAGGTATTTAATCATGAAGACTACCTTAATTTTAAAAAGCCTTGGGAGTTTTGGTTGCCTATAATAGCACTTTATACAGGAATGAGGATAAATGAGATTTGCCAATTGCTCCTGGATGATATTGTCAACGAAGGAGATATTTGGTATTTCAAGATTTGCGAAGGAGAAGGAAAGACCCTTAAAACGAAGACTTCCCAAAGAAATATACCGATACATCTAGAACTGATAGACTTAGGTTTTATTGATTATGTAAAGATGCTAAAAAGGGATAGACGCAAGTATCTTTTTCCTGATCTAAATGGAAATAAAACAAGACCAAGTCATACTCCTATCAAAAAGATAAATCAATGGATCAAAGCCATTGGGATCAGAGATGACGAGAAAACTGGAAAGAAGACCTTTCACAGTTTCAGGCACACTTTTGCAAACAGGTGCAAGGAGCTTGGATTGGATCAAGAGATGACAGCTGAGATTTTAGGACACAGTGAAGGGCGTGGAGATATGAGGCTAATTTATACTAAACCAGCTGGAATCAAAAAATTGTATGGTGAACTCATATCAAAAATTTACTATGATGTAGATTTGACTAAACTGAAGAATTACATGAAGGAGAAGGGGCCTAATCCATGGGAGAAATAAAGGACCAGAGGGAGCAGGGATTGCAATTGCAGCAAGTTGCCAAGCATTTAACATTTGAATTGTTAAGACGTATTGAAGATAGGCTTAGGTTTAAGCCAGAAGATATAAGTGAGGATAGTTTTATCTTTGCTTATGAAATACCTTGTCCTTGTACAGGATATTTTACTCCTATTGTGAGCAGTTGGTTGCTTTTAGAAAATGAAGAAAATAAAAAGTACTGGTTTGCAGTCCCCAGTATCGATAAAGATGCTGGAAAATGGGATGCCAAGATCATTCAATCATCAAGTAAACAGAATATTCCAGCACCAACATTTTTTGATGACAAATTTCGTTCTATTTTTACTGAAGAAATTTATGGTCAAGAATGGATTGAGTCACAGATTCTAAGAGGGGATATTAGTGACAAGCTCATTGCAGTTGCCTATCATGATCAAAATGCCCTTCTGGCCTTTAGGGAACCAACAAAAGAAGATATTGATGATTTTCATCTTTTTGAAAATGCCCTTGTTAAGGAAATTTACCTTAATGATAACCAGGTATTTTTGAATAGCGTTCAACCATTGCTGGATAACAAACTACTGACACCTAAGCAGAAATTGATATTTTTTGTTACCCTTGATGAGGTGACCAAACTTTTTAAAGAAATAAAAGAAAATGGGGGGATAAATGCCCCTAGTACCCTTTTTGACATAATTATTGATGGTGTTAGAGAGTTTCTTGTTGACAATGTAGGACTATTTGAATGGGATCCAATTTGTGGGGTTGCTGTTAGGCAACAAAAAAATATTCCATTCATAAAAAATTTTCCCTTGCTGGCTGAATTGTCTATTGAAAAAAATTACCAATGCCTTAAAAATTCTATTGCACTGAAACTTCAGTATTATCAAGATCTTTTTGATGTTATTGGCCTTCAAAGTCTGGAGTCAACTATTGTCTTAAACTATGAAAAAAATTTAGAACTTGAAGTAGAAGAAAAATCTGCTTCAGCAGTAATTGTTGATATAGAAGATATCTTACAATGGGAACAGCTTGATGAAAGAGCAAATCGACAGGCAAAAAATCTGAGTAATTTTTTGGAAGATCATGTCATTGAAGGCAATAGACAGGATTCTGAGGTATTAAGGTGCATAACCAAGGATATGTTTGTAAAAGTTATTGCACCAGGACAGAATGGTACTATAGAAAAATTAGATCGTGAAACAAGAAAGAAGAAAATGGCCAAGACTTTCATGGAAATTGGGAAATATCTCAAGGATGAAGGATTTTTATTCGTTATCTGTGATGACAGATCTGGAGATCTTGTAGATGATGTTCAAGATGGCCTGGAAAAAGTTGGATTAAAGGTAGTGGATACAAAGCCTATAGTGGGCACAAGTTTTTATCAAGCAGTGGATTCAGTAAGTAAAGAAAATGATAGAAAAATTATTTTAGTGGCCACAAAGTAGGATGCAAGAAGAAATTAAGATCTAGCGCTAGAGAATTTTGAAGGAGTGAACGTCAAGTTTTAGGGATAAAATATTACAATGTAACCATGAGCAAAAGTGGATTTAATGTTTATACAGGATTACATGTTTTTATTTTTTTGAACTCCCTTTTGAGGTTATCACAAAATAAACCACAGTTTATAATCAACTCATAGAAGTTTATTTTTCTATATACTATGCGTTGTTTACATTCTAAATCCCACTTTGTTTTGAGTGCTTCCTCAATTTTATCTTTCTCATTATTACTTTTTTCAATGTATCTTCCATTGTTGTGTTTGAAGCAGTTCGATATTATACGAACAGCATTAACGAAGTCATAACACTGCAAGGACTGTAGGTTTACATTGATATTGCTATTAAGATACTTGTCACATTTCACGATATTCATACGTCGTATTTCATCAAGATTAGTACTTTTTTGCTTCAGAATTGTTTCACACATGGATATAGTCTCTTTTATAAAGCTTTCAATGTTAGACCATATTGCAACGGTCAATGCAGCATACATGATTTCAGAAACTTCTTCTGCTATTAAAAAATCTTCAACAAAGCATTCAACATCACCACATTGATCAACCCATTCTTGAATCCTTTCTTGTTCATGTCTTTGTCCTTCTTGAATTCTTTCTATCCATTGACACCATGTGGAGTCATAATATTCCTCATCGTTTAAAGGAAATGGCTTTTGTGCAGAGTAAATATTGAATAGTATTTTATGGCCCAATTTGCCCATGTCTGAATATTTACCTGAACATTCTTGTCCCATAACGTATTCTCCTTTGTTTTCAGATGAGATTATTCTAAAAAGTATTTAGTAATTCTTGCATACTCTTAAACTTGTATCTCTCGAAATCTATTTGGTTTACTCTAGTAAAAGCCCATATATTATCTGTTAATCGTGTAGCATCCTTACACCACTGCTTAATCCTTTTATCCTTATGCTCAACGTCTATGTCAACTCTTCCCTTTGTCTCAATTATGTAGTACTTATCGTCTTCTGTAAGTGCTATAAAATCTGGATAATACAGCCTCAAATTGCTGCTAGAATCTCTATACTCCACAAAGAATCCCATCTTTGGAGTAATTTTGGAAAAGACAGTTACATCCTCAGTCCTATCTAGAAATTTTGCAAAATCGACCTCAAAATTGTTATCACATGGAACGTAATTAAAGATACATTTATTGGCAGGATACACTAATTTTGACCATGGGAAAGGCCTCACATGAGAAAGCTTTATGAAATCCAGTTTTTTAGGTTCTTCCTCTATAAAAGTCATATCCTTAAAAGATTCCACAAACAACCTGATTAGCTTATTCTGAACATCAGGGGAGCTTAATTGATATAGCACTCTAGGGTCTTCAAGGTTAACCTTTTCACTGAATAATTTTTCAATGACATATTTTTTCACTAAAGGATAAAAAGTTGCAAAAGATCTTGTGACTTTCAACTGCTTGATGATCTGATCAGTATAATATGCAATCACGCTTTTGGAGTCCTGAGGAACTGGTAAATCCCACTTTCTCTTAATTACCTCATTGCCATCCAACATATCAATAGCTATATATTCTGTTTCTAAAACCTTGTTTTCCAATTTGAGACCAAGAGGTGGAAGTTTATCAATCTCAGTGTCGATCAAAAGAACTTCTTTTACGAAAATTCTTGGGGAAAGGATAGGTATCTCAATATCCATGTCCAGTTTACTCTCATCCACAAATACCGTAGTGAAATTGAGTGTTCTGTCAGTATCGAACTCAGCGAAATTTATCCCTTCATCTGATTCTAACTCTTTTAATAATTCAGTTAGGCCTTGTGGCCCAATAACTTCAAGGATATTTATGGATTTCTCAACATTGGCTTCCTCTTCAGGGAACATCTTCCTTAAACCTCTCCCTATTACTTGCTCTGGCAGCACTTTCCGTTTAGATGTATAAGATCTTAGTCCTACAATAACATTGACATTCCTAACGTCCCAGCCTTCGTTCAACATCATTGTGCTAACAATTGCTTCATAAGGATTCTTTTTGGGGTCTGGATCATCAATTGTCTTGGCAAACTCCCTTGCTTTTGGCAGATCGGTCTTTGTTATCTCTCCAGTGCTATCAGTATGAATTAATAATATTTTATTCTTCATATCTGGAATAGAGTTTAAATAAGAAAAAACATTATCTCCATCTTCATTTTTGGGGCATTGTATGAACAATATAGGTTTTTTGGACAATGGTTGCAGTGCTTCCTTATATTCACGCCATCTCTTTATGCCAGCATCGATCCAGGCCTTATATCTTTCAGCTGCCTTATCCGATGAAATCTCATTGGCGTTCCTCACAATTCCTTTTAAGGGCAGCTTGACTATGTTCATCTCAATAGCTTCTTTCAGAGGAAAATCTACGATGATCCAGGGAAATAAAGCTCCTGTTTCTGTCTTTGGGGTGGCCGTAAAATCAAGCTCCATGTTTATGCCCATTGCATAATTTGATTTTAGATCATTATGAAGTTTCAAAAGAATTCGCTTCCATGCTCTTTCAAAATTATAAATATGATGAGCCTCATCTTTTAATATCACGATGTTGGGGCAAGAAATCAGGATCTCCTTAATCCTGTTTTTCTGATTAATATTATCCCTTTTTACTTCTTGAAGTGCCAAAACCCCATCTATGTATTCCTCAACTTCTTCCTTCTTGTTTTCCCTTTCTTCCAGCTGCTGAATGTTGGTTAAAAACAAAACATCTTCAGGGATTACATGAATTGGATCATCTTTAAGGATGATTTCCAAGTTAAACTCCTCTTGCCATTCTGGAGGAATGAGCGGCAACTCTCTGAATATCTTATTGTCTCTGAAATCCCTTGCAAGCCTGTCATAGATGACATTTTTTTCCCCAGCAATAAGGAGGTATTTTGAGGTGTAATTTTCCTTGTCCTCTTTTTTGTAATTGAAATACTGCCACACTATGCTTAAGGCCATTACGTATGTCTTGCCAGAACCAGTAGCCATCTTGAAGGCATATAAGGGATATTGGTCGTAGGATGGATCGTAACCCTGGATAGGTCCTGTGCCAAAATCTCGTGCCATATCTATGAAGTTGCGTTTTTTCATAACTTCATAGATATAGATTAGGGTCTCTATCCCTTCCCTCTGACAAAACCAGAAATGAAATGGTTCATTATTTACTAGATTGTCTTCAAAAAACCAAAACTGCAATAACCTTTTAGTTGTAGGTGTTGTTCCAGGATAACCTTCTTCTCTCCATGCACATACAGCTTTACGTAGTTTGTTTACTAAATATGCCTTGCTCAGGCGCCTTTGCTCAGGATGCAGAATGTCGGTGGGTTTCATTTTATCGCCGCCTTCAAAATCTTATTTGTATCATTTCCAAATACATCCACAACTTTTATCATTATTTGATGTTCACCAGGCTCGTCATATGTGTGACTTGCCTCATAGTCAACCTTTTTGCTTTTCTTGGTCCTAAAGCTTTGCCATTGATTGTGAAAGGTATCGCCCTTATAGTCCCAATCGATTGCCCAGTAATCTATAAGTTCCCTTGAATCTTTAACCTTGTTTGCAATCTCTGCTAGTTCAGCTGTTGGGGGAAGCTGAAAGTCTGTGATCTTTAGAGCTACATGTAACCTTTGAATATTTGTTTCAATTTCAAGGTAAGCAAGTTCTGGGAATTTTACGTAATTTACTAGCTCTTTTTCTACAACCTGATCTGGTATTTTTAAAAGTTGTAAGTCAAAACCAACAAGAGATGATTTTATTTCATTCACAGATGGTATCTGAACTAGCCTCAAATCGACACCTTTATTTCTTCCTATCTCTTTTGCCAGCTCGTTCACCTGGTAGCTCCATTCCCAACCTAGGATATCTGATTTATTGAATTCATTACTTATGCACTCAGCCACCACTTTCTCGACTTCTTCCATTGTAACTGGAGCATTTAAAGGGCCAATGTGGACAGCTCTATTACCTTTTCTTCCATGAATATAACTGAAGCCTGTTAATGGTTGTGCCTGATATAGCTTGAGCATGAAAGCAAGGTATTCGTCCTCTTTCTCTTCCCAATAGATTGTCTCGTAATTTCCTATGTTCCAAAGCTCAAATGGCCTTGCAGGTTTTTCATAAAGCCTTTTATCACTTTGCAAATCCTTGGAATTGTGAATGTCCAGCAGCCTTTTTCTTGTAACTTGAATGGCAAACTTAGAAAGGTCACAGCCTATCCATCTTCTGCCAAGTTTCTCTGCAACTGCTAATGTTGTGCCTGAACCACAGAAAAAATCAGCAACAATGTCTCCAGGGTTAGAGGAAGCAAGAATAATGCGTTTTATGAGGGCTTCAGGTTTTTGGGTGTCAAAGGCTAATCTTTCTGTGGAGGCTTGATTTATTATATCAATCAGCCAATAATCTACTGGCAGCTTCCCTGGTGGCAAATAATGTCTATAAACAAGTTCTGGATGAGTTTTTTCCCATTCTATAGAGACATCTCTTTGTGAGGTAATTGGACTATCTTTTAATCCACGCCCCATTAATCTATATCTCCTGCCATGTTCGTCAAGATGTCTATATTTTTTAATTGTCTCCTCTGAATGCGGATCTAGTACTTGACTATAATTAAAAGTAAAATTATCAGTTTTCGAATAAAACAAAATAACATCATGTTTTCGATTCCATCTTTTCTTTGAATTAATAGCTTCTCTATAACACCAAACAATTTCATTTTGATAATTCTCATACCCAAAGATCTCATCCATCATCACTTTAACATAGTGCCCTACATGCCAATCAAGATGAACGTAAATAGATCCATTTTCAGCCAGCAGATCCCTCATCAAAACTAGTCTTTCATACATGTATTTTAGATATGAAGCTATACCACCATTCCAGGTGTCTCTGTAGGCTCGTTCCTCTATGATAGAAGGTTCTTTTTCTATCTCCTCATCTCCAACCTTTGTCTTTACTGCAAAGTCTGCACCTGTAAAAAATGGAGGGTCGATATATATCAAATTTATTTTTCCTGCCCAGCCTTGTTTTATCAATGATGACATTACCAGTTTGTTATCACCCCAGATGAGTGAATTCTTCCAATCTTTAGGATAATCATTTGTCCATTCATCTTCAGGAAGCAGTGAAGCAGTAAATCCAGGTTTAATCCTTGGTTTATTAATAGTTTCTACGACCTGAAATGGAAGGTTTGGCCTATCAACAGGCGTTTTCTTGCCCAAATTTATTTTGTCGTATTTTTGATACCATAGTAATTCCACATATCTTTTATTTTCCTCCATGCTGTAGCCTCCTAATATATTACTGATGAGCTGATCTTTTATTATTAACGTCGTTATAAATTTTTTGTTGTAGCTATTCATTTGTAGGTGTTCAATTGTAATTAACACTTTTGTTAACTATATCTCATTTTTCTGAATCACAGTGTTGCTACAAGAATAATCACAAATCCAAATTACCACATAGACCCAAGTGCATCTAAGTAATTTTTATAAGTATACCATATAAGACCTAAGTACCAATTCTAAACATAATGTCATAACCTGAGCGTCAGGCTGTGGCAATTTTAATGTAAAAAGAGGTGATATTAGCTATGCATTTATTAACAGAGGAGATTCAAAAAATGTTGCCAGAGTTGTATGCTACAGAAAATGAGGATGACCCAATTGTATGGGTCAAGTTTTTTACACCTGATTCCTGTTGGACATGGTATGTCTTGGAAGGGTCAGAGCAAGAGAATGGGGATTGGCTTTTGTTTGCCTATGTTGAAGGCATGTTCAATGAGTCTGGATATGTAAGTTTAAGGGAATTGGAAAATGTGATAGGGCCATTGGGCCTTGGGGTGGAAAGAGATATTACCTTTACCCCAATACCACTGAGTAAAGTGCTTACGCAGAAATGTGATTAGTTAATTTTCATATATATTATTATAGTGAAAGAACATACTGTGTATATTCATTCACTTAACTAATAAATATGCTGGAGGTATTTCACCTCCAGCATATTTATTTTGCTTTTGCTATGTTTGTAATTTGGATATATTAAGTTGATGTATTATCTAGCACATGTTACTCATTCTATTATTGTCTTTCCCTATCATAGACTTCCTCAACTATTTTATATACTGCCTTTTTAGGTAGAGGATTCATGCAACACAGTATGTTGATATTCCACAGATCATCCATGAGAGAGTTCTTAGTCTTGCCAATATGAAGCCTGCAAACCACTGTTGCTACCTCAGCAAGAGCTTCCTTTCTACAATGATCACTTATTTGGTAAGATTCAGGTGGATCACAATATTTTGGTAGAACATAGTAAGCAACTTCTAAACAACTTGGAATCATTTCTTTTTGTCTAATTAGTTCTTCTATGTTCATTTTATCATATGTATACATGACTAATTCCCCCTTAATATTATTAGCTGATTCAAACTATGCCATTTAGTTTCATCATATTCGTATACAATAATCACCTCTTTTTGAAATTTTTAACACAATTCTTTTGGTTTATGATCTTCTATATAACCTCCTTTCATGCTCCTTTCATGGTGCTTGAGGTTAATGACCAAGGATTGGGCAATAACTGAATACAATGAAAATAGTAAATTTGGATATCTAATAGCAGCTGAAGGCTAACTTGATTTGAACATTCCCCTCCCCCCCTTATGCCAGTGTAGGGTGTAGGGTGGTGTAGGGTTGTCATATTAGTTAAAAATAAAAATATGAGAAAGAAGGTTATATAACCCCCTGTCACATCTGTCATATATGTCATTTTGATCTTGAAGGTAATAATGAGTTCACTATAATGTTTATCATGGGTTATACTGGGCATGATAAAATTGAATCATAATAAATTACTGATAGGTAAAAATAGTAGATGCTGCTACTTCTTGAACCATCTTAAATCTTGCCTTTGCTAGGAGAAAGACCAATTATCAATCAAAAAAGTCAAAGTTGGTTTCACCATCTTCAAAATTAAAATCTTCTGTTGAGGAGTCTTCTTTTAATACAATGTTTTTCCAATAGGTCCCCATGCTATCTCGTTTCTTTCTGTATCCTCTTTCCTCAAGTTCCTTGCTGAATGCCTTTTGTGTGAGCTGATCTTTGATATCATTTTTATAACACCATCTGATGTAAGCATCGAAAAGTTCAGAAGAACGAGTTTTGCTGTTGTCTGCAGTTTCACAGCAGGCATCCAAAAAGTCAGCCAAGTCATCCATTTCCATTCTGTAATCAGATGTTGCTTCCTCAACTGCTGCAGGTTTTTTGAGCTTATCGCTCTGCCATTTTAAACATCCTTCAATGGCCCAATTTAGGATCCCACTCAATTCCTCCAGAAGCTCCTGTGCATAATTTTCCTTACGATTCTCCTCAGTGATTCTAACTGTAAAGGGAATGAGATGTATCCTTCTCCAGATTCCCTCATCTGTTCCCTTGACGCGTGGCTTATAGTTTGTAGCCATCATGATCTTGAATGTAGGGGTATAGTCAAAATACTCTCCATACAAAAACCTGCAGGTGATCTTTTCTCCACCAGTGACCTTTTTGATCAGAGCTTCAGAAATGTTCTGATTATGTTCAAATTCTGTGGTGAGGACTAACCTGGATCCCTTCATCCTGGCAAGATCATTCCTCGTAGAGCTGTTTTGGGAGGCAACGAAACTAGAGATGTCTGAGTATATACAGTATTCCCCAAGCAGACCTTCTAACACTTTCATGAAGGTGGTTTTGCCATTGCTTCCAGTTCCATAGAGAATTGGGAGGATCTGTTGATCAATGGATCCTGTAAGGCAATATCCCACCAGCTTTTGTATATATTCTATAAGCTCATCATTGCCAGCAAGGATATAATCTAGGAATGCCATAAATTTGGGGCACCTTGCAGTCTCGTCGTATTTTACGTTGCTGATCTTGGTGATGAGGTCACTGGGGTCATGAGGGAGGAGCAATCCAGTTTTTAAGTCCAATGTCCCATTTGCTACATTGAAAAGCCAGTTATTGCTGTCCAAGTCTTCCCCAGTCACATTGATAGAGCGATCAGATTCAGAGAGGTTGATGATATTTTTGATCGATGCATTGCTTTGACTTTTTTTGGCATGTTGTAGAAGTGCGTTTCGTATTTCTGGATCTGACAATTTATATGCTTCTGTTTTCATTTCCATTGCCATGTCTTTAGCTAACTCTTGGATCTCATTTTTCTTGTCTATATTCCATTTGCTGCCATTCCATATATACCATGCTTTTTGTTCTTTGCAGAAACGAACGATGTTTTGATACCTATCTATAAAGCGTTCGCTGTTACCAAGATCTGTTAAAGGGTATTCGTTGTGTCTTGGATATTTGCTGATACTCTTTACAACGGCTTTAACTTCATTGTCAGTAAGGGAAGGCAAGCATAAATCATAGTTTGTTAAAAGGAGCCTATTTTCAATATCATCTGTCGAAAGGCCCTTGTTCCATAGATGCCCAGCCAAACTTGTTAAAGTTTCATTTCGTTTTCCTTCAGGGATGTATTCTCTGTCAAGCTTGTCACAGAATGGTAAAACTCCAGTATCCATCTCCTCATTCATCTCCTCAGTTACCCTATCGGCTATATGACAGAGGAGCCAGTCAGGGGCCTCAGCTATATTGAATTGTTCATTAGATGGACAATTTTGTCCAAATTGATAGATCTTCCCACTTTTATGCATGGATCCTGCACCTATGACGTAACACCCATCTCCTCTGACATCTATGCCATTGAAATGTTCCATTTTTCCTGGAACCTTGTAAATTTTGCTATTGTATCTGTAATACAAATGCATCCCATCACCAGTATTGACAGTCAGGGTTTCAGGGAGTGCCCCATATTGGGACTGCAAATTTTCCAAGCTTTCAAATCCATTGTTCCTGTTATCTATATCTAGGACAAATATTCCATTACCAGTTATGACGCCAAAGTTCATGTCTGGCCATTTCTTAAACCAAGAAAGTATCTTTTCTTGATCATTACTGGCTTGTTGTTGCCAGTTAGTTATTCTTGGGTGTTTGCCTTGTTTGGTACATTCTGGACCCTTACAGGTGCACCGTGCTTTATGATCAGCATCATCAAAGATTACTCCATGTAAGGGTATCAGCTTCATGTTGTTTTGGGCATAAAGCAAGGCATTTCTCTTTTTTGTTTCAAAATTATCTATACTCTGTTTCATTTATATTCCTCCTAAATTTGATGTCTTTGAAGATAGAAAAAGGGAACCATCATAAATTTCCATGGTTCCCTTTGCCTTGTGCCTTATAAATGATGTTGGATGATAAAAGCTGCTATTCTTCTAAATCTGGCTGTTTTCCTATACTGACCCTCCATTGTCGATAACATTCTGCTAAATCATCAGGTGCTCCAACGCTGGAAAGTCTTTTTTGTACGCTTTTGCTCATGCCAACTACATACCCATTCTCAAGATTAGAGAGCGTTACATAGCAGATACCAGAACGTCTTGCCAATTCAGCCCTAGTTAGTCCCAGATTTTTTCGAAAAGATGTAACTGGAGATTCAATATTGCTTCCCATGAATCTCCCTCCTTTCTTATTTTGATCATATGGCCCTCAGGATTTTCCTGATAGAATTCCTATCTCCCACTTGTTTGTTAAGGATACTTTTTGAGCATATACAGATGCATATACATTACCTCCCTTAATTTGTTAGGGATGCTTTTTGAATACATACAGCTACATATAAATCCTTCACATATTTGTTAGGGATACTTTTTGAACATATAGAGATGCATATAGAGATGCATATAGAGATGCATATAAAGCATCATTTTGTATCTCAATATGCCATTAAAGATAAAGGTGGATTCAGCCCTTATACAGGTAGCATAAACTTCCACAGGAAGATCTCTTTCTTGTGGAAGTTTTGCAATGGAGATGAACAGAAATTATTTGATTGGGGGTGGTAAAGATGATTTGAATATGTTAATACATTAATCCCTTTGCAGGTACAGGTAGAAGATGTGTAAGAAAATGGTATGTCCTAAAAGAAGGGCACATTTAATAGGGAGGTGAATCAAGTGCCTGTTCGCATGAAAACTGGTCATATTGGTAGTGAGGAATGGATTCAATTAAGAAAAACAGGTATTGGAGGCAGTGATGTTGCAGCTGTGGCAGGTGTATCTAGGTGGAAGTGCCCCTTTCAGGTTTATCTGGAAAAGACTGGAGAATTTGATTTTGACCCAGAAACTGAGCCAATTTACTGGGGAAAGAAGCTTGAAGACATTGTGGCAAAGGAATTCACGTTAAGGTCAGGAAAGAAAGTGAGGAGAAATCTGGCTATTTTAAGGAGTGAGAAGCATCCCTTCATGATTGCAGATATAGATAGGGAGGTGGTTGGTGAAAATGCAGGTTTGGAGTGTAAAACTACATCTGTTTGGAACAGAAATGACTGGCAAGAGGAAAAGGTCCCTGATGAATATATGCTCCAATGCCAGCACTATATGGAAGTCATGGGTTGGGATTATATGTATCTGGCTGTCTTAATAGGAGGTCAGGAGTTTAAATGGATGAGGGTAGATAGGAATAAGGATCTCATTGGGCTTCTTGTTTCCATTGAACGTGATTTCTGGGATAGGGTGCTTAGGAAGGATCCTCCTCCTGTTGATGGTAGCAGGTCTGCCGTAGAGATCATTAATTACCTTTATCCAGATGCCAAGGATGATGGGCCAGTCATGTTGGAAATAAATGCCTTGGAGTGGATTGAGAAGTACATGAATGCATCAGAAGCAGAAAAGGCAGCAAAAGCACAGAAAGATGAAGCTGCAAATCAGCTTAAGCTGATGCTTAAGGAAAGCCAGGAAGGAAGGGTTTCTAATTACAGTGTCTTTTGGAAATCAGTAGCCTCTAAACGACTAGACACAGATAGCCTTAAAGAGAAGTACTCTGATATCTATAAAGAGCTTATTAGGGAAACACAATACAGAAAATTTTATATCAAGGAGGTCGTATAAATGATGGAGGTTAGACGTGCCACAGAGCTAAAGGAGAAATTGGCAAACACCCAGTTACGTGAGGAAAATGGGATTAAAAAAGACGAGGTGAAAGTGGACAAGTCTGGTGAAAATACCCTTTGGAAGTACATCAATGCAAGAAAAGATGCCATAGGCAAAGCTCTTCCAAGGCACATGACTCCAGAGAGGATGGGAATGATAGCATTTAATGAGATTAGGAAAAACCCAATGCTTTTAAAGTGTTCCCCTCAATCTCTTTTTGGTGCAATATTGTCAGCCTCTCAGTTAGGGCTAGAACCTGGACCTCTTGGATTGTGTTATCTTGTTCCTTTCTACAACAATAAGACACAAAGCTATGATGTCCAGTTTATCCTGGGTTATAAGGGAATGCTGGAGCTTACAAGAAGGAGTGGTGCCGTAACGAACATTTATGCACACGAGGTAAGGGAAAACGATGAATTTAGCTATAGTTATGGCCTTAACCCTGAACTGCATCACGTTCCAGCTCTTAAGGATAGAGGAAAAATCATTGGTTTCTACGCTGTTGCTCATTTGAAAGATGGAGGACATTGCTTTGAGTACATGCCTGTCGAAGAGGTGGAAAAGAGAAAGGAGAGATCCAAGTCAAAAGAATATGGGCCTTGGGTAACTGATTATGAGGAGATGGGCAAGAAAACAGTATTGAAGCATATGTGGAAGTTTCTACCCATAAGTGTTGAGATCATGAAACAAGCCATCCTGGATGAAACAGTGATGGACATAGAAAAGCCAGGAGAAGCTAAATCTGTCTATGAATTGGAAGCTGATAACATGGAAGATAAGAACGAACCTGAAGGAATGCCCAGTGGACAGTAGAGATTTCAGCCGATGGCCACAAAAGTTGGAAGTTATTAGGAGATGTGCCGTTACTCTTATATGGATTATCGTAATTACCTCAATCTTTGCATTCTGTGTAAAACATCTTATTGCAACTTCGTCAATAAGTAATGATAATGATAAGGTTAAAATTCAAACTCCTGAGCAAAGATCTCCTGCCGTTGAGTCTATGATCTCTTATGAGAAGCTTGATGAAGAGATGTCTGCTGCCCTGATGAAAGCAAGGAATGTTGCTCTTAATGCAGCATCAGAGGGACTTGATAAATGGGTAGAAGAAATGATGGGAAGGGTCGACCCAGATTTTCTAGATTGGTACTTTGGGTATTGGACACAGCAGAAGATGCAAATTGCCAGTATCTACCATGATGCCTTCCACCTAATCTATAAAAAACATCCATCAGCTGAAGAGAAAATCCATGAGGAGATTGCAAGGGAGTTCCAAAAACGTGTGCTTCAACAGAACATCTCACAATTAGAATTGGAGACAATTGCCCAACAGGCCATGAACCAATATGTAGAAGCATTGAGACAGGAGCTTAGCCTTATAGCCATACGATACAGAATACCTAAAGCAGAGTGGGATAGATACTTAGATGACATTACAATCCTCTCAAAAACTTTTGAGGGTAGAAGGACAGTTCCATTGACATTAAAGGCTGTAATATCCTATGGCAGTACAATTTTGGTTTCAAGGCAAATGAGCTTAATGGCAGAAAGCATTGGAGGAAAAGTTGGAACACAGGCTGCTTCAATAGAAACAGTTAGCCCATATGCTTGGGTATTTGGAGGGGCAACAGCAAAGTTTATGGACAAGTTCTTCGCGCCAGTTGTAATTCTTGCTGTCCTTGCTTGGGATGTTTTGGATCATCACAGAATGGAGGTAGAATATAGGCCAATTATGAAGGAGAACATCAGAAAATACTTTTACAATGTTAAGGAGACTATCTTAAATGATGAGGAAAATGGAATAATGGCAACAATACTGGATGTGGAGGATAATGTTTTAAAAGCCATGCAGTTAAACATAGAGCAATAATAAAAAATGATGGTATGAGTAGGAGTAAAAAGTCCCTACTCATACCATCAAGAATTCAAATTTTTCCTAATTATGTTGCTCATCTTATTAGAGCTAAAGAAGTTCTTAGGCCATAAATTGATCTTTAATTAGTTAGAAGCTTATCATTTTTGCAGAGATATATTTAGTTAACGTCAAAATCTTAACCCTTCTTAAAACCATCCATCCCTCCCTCCAACATAAAAGATAGCTACCTTCTCTAGTTGCATATTGGCTCCTTGAGTATTATGATAATTCGTGACAATATTATAGAGGGTTTTAATAAGCTTGATTTTATAAGATCACTGGAAAGGGGGTATTTTATATGTTTTTTAGGAAAACCTCTCGACTTATATTTTTATTTCCAGCCATACTAATTTATGTTTTTTCTTTAGTACATCCTGCTGAAGCAATCTGTAAAGTTATTTCCCGCATGCCAGTTTTATATAAATACCAGGAATCCACTAGCATCGATGACAGTAGGAACATAGTTCTGAATATGCTAACAGGTGGGACAGGATTGTGGTTTGCAGAATGTGTTATACAAGTATGCAAGAATTCACCAAATAACTTTTACTCAGTAGTAACTTTTACAACTCCCGATGGATCGAATGAACTTAGTGCTTTTATTCCCTCTGAAAGTTACGTATCTGGTTTTCGTGCCGTCTTAGATGGAAAGAAAGAAACCTTATCCCAACAGGAAGAACTTGCTCCTGATCTTTATCTTTATTTCAAAATCGCCAAAGATGCTGAGGCAGTATGGTCTTATGTGGTTTTTGAAAACAAATATACTGGCTATTCAAGCATAACAGAATTTGGCTGTGCAATACCTAGTGGGACCGACGCTTTCTTAAAGGCTTTGGACCATGAAATGCTTACAGCGATAGCTACTACATTGTGATAAGAATTAGGTTCAAACCCTGTTGTATGGAGATTGTATAACTTGTCACGCGCTTCGTAGTATTTATCAGTCTTTACTTTTGTGTATAATCTGTTTTGATAGATATAGTTAATTTCTTTTGATGGAGGTATACAATAATGAGTCGCTTAGTTGGCAAGATGTATCATCCTACTACTAAGCAACCTGTTAAGATTTATGAAGGCTTTTCTTGGTCCTGTTTCTTTCTAGGTGCAATATGGTATATTGTAAAAAGGATGTGGAAATGGGCGATCATCTCTATAATAATATGCTTTTTTACTGGATGTATTGCATGGTTTTTCTTTGCATTCTTTAACAATAAGCAATATATCAAATATCTCATTGAGAAAGGTTATTTGCCAGACAAGAACACGAAAGATTATCTTCTGCTGCATGGTCTTATTAATGAACAATATCCCTGTATTGATGAAACTCCCACAAAGGAAAGACAATCATCTGAAATAGTGGTTCAGTATGAAAGCGACAAACAAGTGTCTTCCACACCTAAAGGAGTTCCCAATTCCAAAAGTCGCTTTTGTCCATACTGTGGAAGTGAGATTAGGTCTGGATTTCAATTTTGTCCTTCATGTGGGCAAAAGTTAGATTTACTGTTTCAAACAGAAGTGTTACCAGAAGAAACGCTTTCCATAGAAAAACAGGAATTTCACCAAGAGGTGACTGCAAAAGAAAAACACGAGGAGGATCAATTGCAAGAATTACAACGAAAAAGTGAATGCAGTAAAGACAACAGGAATTTCCCTTTTTCTTTGAAGGTGCTAATAATATCAGTAATGTTAGCTTTGACATTGACTCCTGTAATTTTCTTCATACTGGGGGAAAGAAAAACATCTTATGATGAGACTGCTAATGTTACTGATCCACTGCTTAGTTACCCCATATCGCATATTTTTGATTATTTTGGGTCAACGCCTACAGATGCAGAGAATATAATTGGATCACCTGAGAGAATAATTGAAGGAGAATGGGAGAAAAGTGAATATGGTAATTATGTGAAGTATATTAGATATGTATATCCAGACGTTACGCTATATTATGTTGCTGTAAATGACAGCTATCAAAAACCAGAAGCAAATTACTTTGATAAAATTTTCCTTTCAGATATAGAATTTAAGAGTCCAACATATTCAGTTTTAGGTATAAGAGTAGGTGATAGAGGGAAAAAGTATGTTATTAAAAAACTAAAACACTACGATGTTATTCTTGATGATAGTGGAACAACAGAACAAGATACACTCATATTCTCTGAAGGATCACTTCAATATGTAATATTTAAATTTAACGACCAAGAAGTGGTTACCAAAATATGGGCATGTAGTGATGAGTAGAAAGATGGTTCAAAGATGATTGAGCAAGAATAAATAAAATGTTTTGTTGGGAAATAAAAGTGAAGATTGTAACTTGGTACAAATTATTGGTACAAATCTCAAGTTGTGGCCAAGGTAAAATTTAGTATTTGCAAGGGTTTTTGATATTTTTGGGTAGAGGCTTTCGATTCCCCCCGCCTCCACCAGAAAAACTCAGGCAGTCAATGGGATAACTTCCAGTGATTGCCTTTTTTTGTGTCTTTTTAGACTGTAATCTTGTTAATTCTTCTCAAGCATTTTGCCGTAGTCTTATCCAGGAGATAAAACAAGGGCAAGCATCCTGGGTGAGCAATCTGCTCCTTTGTTATGCGTGGTTAAAAATCAGGGCATCCACTGACTTTGTGTATCCTTTCTGATTTATATCATCAGTTGGAGTTAAAGATGCTCGATGATTTAGCCCATGAAAAGAATTTAGAAGCAGCAGCTTCGAGTCACTGCTAAGGATGTAAGGAAAGATCTGGATCCAGACTTTATAATTACCCATCGAACAGATTTGTGAAGAAGCTAGCATGGATGGAGTGTTGAAACGTCCTTGAACTTTCGAGAATAGTAGGGTATTCTTTCTTTTGGCATGAAACAAAAATTAGCTGGGAGGGTGAGGGGCTCGATGCACACAACAATGAATGTGCACAAAAAATACTTTATATTAATTCTAATAATTGGAGTATTGTTTACTTTCTTGGCCAGTGAGGCAACTGCGCAGCAAAGAAGTTTTGCAGTTCATATCCCCTTTACCGGGATTGAAATGGGCACGGAAGACGAAGTTCACGTAGACGTTAATTTGAGAAACACGGCGAATGACGACGTTGATGTCAAACTTGAAGTAGAACGCGATCCTAAAGCCGACAACTGGGATGTAAGGTTCGTGAGCTCCCAATGGGGTGGCTTTGGAGTCAGCAGGGTACGATTGGGGACGGGAGATGAAAATAAAGAAGTTAATATTAAGTTACGTATTAAGCCGGGTGAGAACGCGGAGCCTGGAAACTACAAGTTTATCGTGAAGGCATCTGCAAATGGGGTAGCACGTGAGTACCCGGTTTTTGTGCATCTTAAAGGCGGCAAAGTGGCTGTTGATGCTGGTGCTAGCAGGATTGAGCTTGAAACGAAATATCCTGTATTAGAAGGAGCGGCTGGCAAATCATTGAGCTTTGAAATTAAGGTGAAAAACAATTCCGATAAAGAAGTAGTCGTTGATTTTGTCACTGTTACGCCATCTGGCTGGAATGCTTATGTTACCCCCAGATGGGAAACGGATAAACGAATTAATTCGATAAAAATTACTGCAAACTCGAGCGA
>LFRM01135508.1_pt1 | contig 22518 bp, 19 predicted proteins | sample 618341 | NCBI WGS metagenome assembly LFRM01 (sample SAMN03654438, study PRJNA283298) | anaerobic digester metagenome | isolation source: pool of bioreactors CSTR01a, CSTR02a, and CSTR03a thermophilic anaerobic... | place: Denmark: Kgs. Lyngby | collected 2014-05-21 | reverse complement strand
ATAACGTCCGATAATTTATATTATGTAAACTTAATACCTTTTGCCTATATATTTTGCTGGAAATAAGCAAGGATTCCCTTCCAACGGAATGTATAATCTTATGTATTTTTAAAGCAACAAATCCAGTTTATTCTGGTGGACAGAAACTTTTGGCAAATAATTCATCATTTGCAGCGTAATACTTGTTTTTAAGTCTTATCCGTTACCTCCTTAATCTTTTACATATATCAATCTCCTGACTGAATGTTTATAGCTGTCTCCTGCCCTTCCCTTGAACCAAAATATTATGTTAACCCGCAAAAAGGATTATTTTCTGCAAAAGTACCACTTCCTCTAATAAGCCCCGTCTTTTACTCCACTCCATTTGAATCTCAGCCACTATGCCGCGCGGTATAATGCCGACATTTTAATTTTGCCGAACAGTCTTTTTTCATCTCAAGAATATTTTCAGCCAGACACCTGGCGACGCCGTCGTTGTCGTTTGTATCGCAAACATAATCTACCGCCTTTTTAATCTCAGCAATGGAATTGCCCATGGCCACGCCAAATCCCAGGCTTAAAAGCAGTTCTTTGTCATTAGCATCATCGCCGAAAGCTATGATCTCGCTTTTATCTATGTGTAACTCTTGCGCTATTTTCTTGACACCCTTATATTTCGTTGCCTCTTTATGCATAATCATGGCTAAATTGTCCCTGCTCAAGTAGCAATACAGCTCGCCCGGCAGAATCGATGTTATCATGTCAAATTGATTTGGATCTTCTATGACGACATATAATTTATCAGCGCTGCCAGGGACATTTTGATAATCAGTAACAACGAAATTTTCAATCCAATTCCTTTTTTCTTGAACATTAAAGTTGGCATAATGCACGTCTTCAATTTCCGCCGCAATTTTGAAGTTTTTCTCGGACAATTCCCGTAAAAAAGGCATAAAAATATCCGGCGATATTGTTTTATCGTAAACTAAACTGTTATCTATATAAGCCTTGGCACCGTTCAGTAAAACATAGCCGTCAAATATTTCAAAGGGTACTACCAATTTTGGCTGGATTCTCCTCTTGCGGTAGCAAAGATAACTTTAATCCCAAGTTCACGTACCCGGTTTATAATGTCAATGGTGTAGCGGGTAATTGATTTATCTTTTCTGAGAAGAGTGCCGTCTAAATCGGTTACAACCATTTTAATCATGGAATCACCTCTATCCTTTTCAAGATCTTTCTGTACTCTTTAATAATACAGAATGGCCTTATAGGCCGTCTATATACAGTTATGCACTGCATACTAATGCACAAGACACCAATTACAGATCGTATTTGGCGCCTGGCTTTGGAGATATTTTCCCTTAACAACTTTAAAGGTTGTTAGCGAATTTCCTTTATATTTCTTGCAAACAGGCGGTTAGCAGCGTGTTTATGCGGTATTCCTGAAGAATTGTTTTTTTCGAGGGCTGCCTCCGAGAGGTCAAATGCGCTGACCATGTAACCGCACCGGGCAAAAAATACCGCATCCTTGCCTTCGCCGCAACCGATATCGAATTGTACACCTCCGGCTGACTTAATTGCATCCAAAACAATAGTAACACAAAATATATGGTTTTTAATGGAACAGCACGCCATTCGGACTTAACCGGAGGTTAAGTTAATTAGTATATCCTTCTATCCTCTTCATATTCCTGCCGGTCACGTTGCATCAGATAATTGCAATTATAAACGGCAAACTGTTTAGTTTTGCCGATTTAATTTAGCATAAAACTGAACGCTTTATCCCTGCCTTCTGTGCGGCAATTTCCAGTTATAGCGGATGGCAAGAATCCTCAAAAATAATATAAAAGCAGTAACAGTAGCCATAATAATTTGTTGCGGTATTAGAAAGCCGGCCAATACAAGATAAAGAATACCTCCTAAAATACAGGTGGCGGCATAGAAATCACGTGTTAAAACGTAAGGTATTTCCCTGGCTAAAACATCACGAATCACCCCGCCGGCAACGGCTGTAATCACGCCTAAAATGACGGCGCTTACCGGAGTGATATTGGCNNCTATGGACCGGACACGCTTATAGTGCTCTATGAAAATATACGTTAAAAACGAGCCGGCTGCGGCAACGTAAATATAGGTATCATTGCGAAAAACAAAGGGTGGAAACTGCCCGAGCAGTACTTCTCTTAAAGTACCGCCGCCAATGGCAGTAACACACCCTAAAACAACAACGCCAAAGATGTCCATTTTTTTCTTCAACGCTACCAGGGCTCCGGATACTGCGAAGAAAAAGGTGCCGGTTAAATCAAGTAACAGCAGCAGGTTCATGCTACCCCTCGCCTCACGGCTGGTTGCCGCGGATTTTGCAGCGGTCCGGCAAATTTTTTTGCTTTAACTGTCACAGCCTTTGTTTTTCTTTATATTATTTAAAGTATTTCAAAATGTCAAATCCGGCCAAAGGCCGGGCATAGGCACCCATTTCATGCAAATGCACGTTTGGTTCTTCCTGCTCGTCGCCTATGCCAAAGAAGAAGCCTGCATCATGCATTATCCGCGGGTTTAAAACAAATATTCCCTGGTTGCCGTTGCAGTCGTCTTCAGTCCAGCTCATCAAGTACGCATCGTCGCGCAGTTTTACATACAGGCAGGGTGAACTCCACATCCAGCCGCCTGTGTTCTCGGGCAGCATGATGGTCCAGGAATAGGATTCCGGCGTGCTGTAAACGTGGATGGACTGCATAAAATCGCTGTATGTCCAAGCTATTGCTTTGCCCACCAGGTCGGTTGTAAATCCATGGCGCTCCACCGCCGGCGGTGTGGGGCCGCCTTCCATTTCCAGAACGCCGAAAATGGCCTTTTGCCCCACCTGCCAGGGCTTGCGTCCGTTGCCAAGCCGGGCATCTACGCAGGTAACTAGAGCTTTGGAAAAATCAACGGCATGGGTCAGGCAGCGCAGCGGCCTGCTTCCGGTGCAAATGTGGGCAAACATTATAATATTGGGAGCCGGTTCAAAAGCCCGGTATTGCTCTTCCTGCCATTTTTCTTCGTCTTTTATCCGCCACTTGAGCCTGTAAGAGTCAATGATTTCATACTCAAAAACCGGTCCGTCGTCAAAGTTAAGAGTAAACCGCTTGCCAACCATGTAGTCGGAATGCTCCATGGTGTTGAAACTGGACATGATGCTCTGTCCCTCGAAAACCAGGCAGTTGTTTTTTACAATTTCATCCACTTCTTCCCGGGTGAAGTCTTGATGCAGAAACCTGGGCCGGTAGTGGGGGCGCGACCCCTTAACAGCCGGGTTGATTTGCAGCCGCAATGTTTCGCTGTCCGGCAGTTTGGTTCCGTAGTTCGTCAAAGGCTCAAGGTTGGTGGACCTTCCCGTAACTTCCCCGCAGCCTTCATATAGCCGGTAATCAAGCTCATCCTGCAGGTCAAAGCCCAGGCGTACCCCAATGTGCCTGACATTGAAAAGGTCTATAACTTCCAGGGTAAAAGTGCCGGAATATTCCTGCTCTGCCCGGGAGTAAATATAATATTTATCGTTTATTTTCAGATAGTCGGAAGGAGCGGTTATTGTGATACCGCCGCGCGGGTGGTTCAGCTCAACAAAGGAAGACCAGATGACGGAAGGGAAAAAGTAAAGCATTTCCGTACCGTTGTCATCTTTCCAGTAAGTCCCGAGACCCTCAATGCGGTTGGTCAGGCTATGGCGTTCTTCCGGGGCGGGGCCGCCTGTGTCTGCATAGCCGAACATGTAATGCCGCCATACTTCCCTCTTGTCCGGTTCAAAGCCGCAGAACCAAACTTCAAAAACAGTGACAAGATTTGTTTTCCTGTCATAAACAACATTATAACCGCGGACGGTTTCAGGTATCAGATGGGTAAATAAAATGACATCGCCCAGTTCCTTGGCCGCATAGGGAGCACTGACCGGACTTTTGCTCCCCTCTCTCAAGGTAAGCGTGTCTTCTGCAAGGGAATACTCAAGAGCCGGTCCTTCATCAAGAATGATTTTCAATTCTTTTCCTGCTAAAGCTTTTGCTACCGGTGAAGCGCTTTTAGGCTTCGGCGCAGGTGTCAGACTTGCTCTTATGTACTCTTCCGTCAGCGGTGTATACTTTTCATAAAAGGTTGCCCGGAAATAATTCATCATAATTACCCCTTTCTTTTTTATTTCACACATATGGAAGCAATAATTGCTGCAAGCTGTGAGAGGATTTCGCCGGCTTTGCCCAGGATCACCAGATCAAAGCGGTAGCCGGCACCTATGTTTTCATTGTTTAGCAGTACTTTCTTCCCCTTAGCCAGGTAAGGCAGTTGATTAACCGGCGATACCTCCAGGCTTGTGCCGATAACCAGCAGCAGGTCACACTTTTTTATTTCATTGACTGCCGTCTTCCAGGTCTCCTCCGGCAAAACTTCGCCAAATAAAACAACATCGGGCCTGACGGCATATTCGCCGCAGTGGCGGCAGGGCTTCATTTCCGTCATATCCTCTTCTGGCGCTTCTCTGCCGCAGTTGTTGCAGAAAAATTCATTGGTGTTGCCGTGCAGCTCATAAATATTTTTGCTGCCGGCCCTTTTGTGCAGTCCGGAAATGTTTTGCGTGGCAATACCCTTTATCAGCCCTCTTCTTTCAAACTCCGCAAGCGCATAGTGGCCGGGATGCGGTTTAACGCCCTTCATTTTGCCGAATTGATCCATAAAAAACCGGTGGAATAATTTATAGTTCTGCTGAAATGTACTGATATCGGCCACAACCCGCGGGTCATAATTTTTCCACAGTCCGTTTTTGCCGCGGAAATCCGGAATATTGCTTTCCGTATCCATTCCGGCGCCTGTCAAAACCATGGCATAATTGGCTTGTAAAAGCAGCACCGCCAGTTCTCTTGTCCCTTCTACTATGCCGCTTCCCTCAAATACTTTCGGCATTTTTCCACCTCACTTTGGATAAAAAGCGCGGTTGTTTGCCATAACCTCCTTTGTGCCGGTGAAAATCGAAATTTATGTAAATGTTGCCATGCTCTAGTTTTGCATGGCAACATTTTTCATGATCGGGTTCTTTTAGTTTTCTGTTATTCTTCAGCCTCGGGAATAATGGAGGTTATCATCATCATTACACCTGCGGCGCACCAGGTTGACCAGCTCCAGCCGTCGGAAGCCACAGGACCGTAAGTAATATCGGCCTTTTCTCCGGTCAAAGGATAATATTCATAGGGCGCAAATCCCAGAATTACACCGTTTTCCTTCACATGGTCGCAGAAACGGCGGGCGATAAGTGCCGCTTCTTTATTTTTGCCGGCCATGTTCAACCCCGCGGTTATGATCTGGATAATCGGAGCAACTACCCTGCCGCTGATAAAAGTTCTGGCGCTGTAATCACAGAGCGGGCTTTTCAGGCTCTCGGTCACAAGCCCGATTTCACAGAGGAAGTCTCCTTCTTCCGTCAGCCTTTCCGCTACTTTGTCAATTATATGCTGCGGCAAGCGGTCGCCAAGCAGTATGGGCTGGTAGCAGATGAGACTCATGCTGTCCACAGGCTTGCCGTTGACAAAGGTAACAAACTTTTCTCCGTCCCAGAATTCATTAACCAGGATATCGAGCAGTTTTTTGCTGCGCACCAGCCAGTGCTTGGCTTCTTCTTTTTTACCGCAGCCTTCGGCCAGGCGGGCGGTCATTTCCATCTGAACAATCAGGAAGGCAATAAGGTCCGGGTTCTGGGCAGGGAAGCCGTCCTCAAAGATGGTGGCATCATCCCAACCGGAATCATGGGGGCTGTGAATGGCTGTTACATCGTCGCCGCGTCCGGCATTTCTGTAGGTGGTCCAGAATTCTGTCCACTTGGCAAACTTGGGATACATTCTTGCACATTCCTCGGGAGTCAGAAAATCATCGCCGGCCTTGCGGATAAGGTAGTCAAGGGCAAAGCCCTGAAAAGGAGGCTGCAAAGTCGTATTGGCTCCCCCGATATAGGTAAGATGCCCCGGAATCCGGCCAGTCTTCTCGTCCTGATACTGGAATAGCAGGCAGATCTGCCGCCAGGCTTCCTTGGGGTTGGCAAGCATGGCCATGGCATGGTAGCTTTGCTGCCAGGAGAATACTCCGGCTACCCAGGTATATTGAAACAAAATCCCGGGTTCCTTGAAGCCGCCCGAGGCCTTGGTGCGGTGGCTCCAGATTTGGTAGATCGCATAATCCCAAAGCTTTTCATAACCCCTGGCCGCCGGCAGGTAGTTCTTCTTAAATTCATCATAATCTGCAAGGCTTGCTTTTACCAGTTCGTCAAAGGGGAGATAGTCGGCGGATCTTTCAACCTCCACCATGCTTTCATGAACGGCGGCTTCAAATTCTCCGTTTTCAGCAGGCACACAATCAAAAATTACTTCATCATAGCGGCTCAGTTTTTCATTCCAGGGGCTGGTAACTTCTATTTCACCTTGCAAAGGTACAAACAAAAGCTTCCCGTAAGTGCCAAACACCGCTTCCCAGGCACCGTCCTGCAGAGGGCGGATGCCGCGGCAGGCACTTGTGCCCATCTCTTTTATGGCAGGGCAAAGTTCTATACGCAGTGTTACACCGCCCTTGCCGCGGACGCGCAACTGCTCCTGATCGGTAAAAACAAACTCAACGGTACCTTCTTTGCTTTCCATGCGCAAGGTACCGGCATCGGAAAAATAAGTATAGGGAAGTTCGGAATCGCCGGCAAACAGCCTGAGGTTGAATATAAAAGGAGTGGAATCAACCATGGCACCAGGCTTGTAGCTGGAAAGGCGCAGCAGATGTGTATAGTAATCCTCGAAAATATAAAAGGCGCTGGCGTTGCGTGCAAAAACAGCCCTCTGCAGAGCAAATTTTTCCTTAGTTCCAAACATTTATCTTATTGCACCTCTTTTCTTCTCTTATTGTAATGTTCTGCCTACGGCAAATAATGCGGCACAAGCAGAAGGTGAATAAAAAGCACCCGCGTTGACGCCTTTGCCGCGCCGGTCATTTGCACCGCCGGCCAGGCAGGATTCGATCAGTTTTCTCGCCGCGTCTCTTGCGGCAGCGTCCAGACCCGAGTCCTTCAGACCCATTATTATTAGGGCCCCGGGGATTATGGCAACCTTGTCCCAGTCCAAAGCCTTGGCTTTTTCCGCCAGGACAGCGGTTATTTCTTCGGGCAGGCGTTTGCCTAGAATAAGCGGTATCAGTGTTAACAGGCCGTCACAGGAACCCGCCTCTCCGGTCAGGATGTTTATGCACTTGAAACGCTCTCCGTCCCATAGAACCCGCGTCAGCTTGTCAAGCTGCTCCCGGCAGAGCTTATCCCAGGATTCAGATTCGCCGGACTTTCCTAAAAAGTCAGCTATTTTTGCCAGGGATTCCGCTGCCAGGGCTAGATATGCAGCCAGGTCACAGCTGGCGGAAGGCAGACCGCTGCCGAGTGAAAGCTCATTTTGCCAGCCGCACTCATAACGGTAGGCATAGTAAGCAAGCCCTTCCTTGTTTGTGCGTTTTTGCAGCCACCAGTTTACAGCCTTTGACATCAGCTCATAAAAGCGGGAAAGCTGTTCTTTGGCAACTTTATACATGAGACCTCCTGCAAGCAGCCGGTTAACAGTACAGGCATAAACAGGAGGTACGGCTTCATACAGGTTCTGGCGATCCGCCAGCCAGACAGGTACAAGACCCTGCGGAGAAGCTTCGGCAAGTGCGGCGCTCAGAAGCTCCAAAGCCCGCGAAGGGTCGCTTTCTGTCAGGGCAATTATCGCCTGCTCAAGGCTGTATATCTTCTGGTCTTCCATTTTGTTGGCCGGGTAAAGTTCCAGCCCTTTGAAGGGCACAAGCCCCGTCCAAAGAGCATAGGCGGCATAATCGTTGAAATCCTTGTATTCAGCGCCCAGTGACGGCAGCCCGGCAACAAAGCTGTTAAGATCCTTTTCAGCTTCAGCTATACACTGCTCCAGGCTTTCCGCAAGTGCAGGCAATTCGTAGGCAAAGTCCGTATCATAAGCCGCAACGGAAAACTCCCCGTTTTCGTCAGGTTCTATGTAGACGATAGGATCCGTAGGCTTCAGGCCTTTCCGGTCCCAGCGGCAGTCAAGGGTGACCCTGCCCCGCAGCGCTTTGAACAGGTAAACTGTGCCGCCCAGGATAAATTCGGCGCCGCGTTCGGTGGTATAAGCGTTATCCCCAAAGCCAAGTTTGCCATCAAGGCGCAGCCCTATGCCGCCTTTTCCGGCTATGCGGAGCACTTTTTCACCGTCCAACACAAAAAGTACACTGCCCTGATCCGTTTTCAGCTCTACGGAAAAGGGTGAAGCTTGGTAGCTGTAGTCCTGAGGTTTCCCGTCAAAAGTGGGAATAATGCGGATAAAACCTTTGGGCCCCATTGCCGGCCCGCCGTAAATAAAACCTCCGCTCTCCGCGGCAAGGGCAAGATAAAGCCCCTTGTCCCAACCGGAGTTATTGTTGTCGGTTTCTTCGTAAACCATGTGCCTGGACAGGCGTCTGCTAAATGGAATTTTCTTCAGGTCAAGCTGCATTTAATTACTCCTTTCTTTTATTGTTTTGTTTATAAATAGTTTAGCATTAATGTAGCTCTTTGCATAGTGTAAAGACAAAAAACCCCCGCATTTTCTCAGTAATTGCGGAGGTTGCAATACAGTATGCATCAATTTTAAACAACTGCATCAGCCGGGAAACGGGTTAAATCCGTATGCGGGATAAATGAGGCCGATACAAACTCATCCATATAACCCGGATAAACGCTTAATTCGAGGTAAGTCATCTGCTGCGCCGTTTCATCAATATAGCTGCTGGCATTTTTATTAATTAAGCTTAAATAGCTTCCCGTAAGCGAGCTGTTGCCGATAAAATCAACCCTGTCCGGGCTGATATCCGGGAAAAGTCCGATTTTAACAGCATTCTTTATGTTGATATGATTTCCTATCCCGCCGGCAACCTTTATCTCGTCAATATCACTAATATCCAGCCCCAGACTTGAAAGCAGTACATAAATTGCCGAGTATACTGCGGCTTTAGCCCTTATAAAGTTGTCTATGTCAATTTCGGTGATGTAAATATCTTCAGGAATGCTGTACCTTTCCTTGGCCGCCACAATATAACGCCCACCGTAAGAATCGAAAAAAATGTTTTTATCGCCGGAGTTTTTTCTTGTGAACTTCCCTCTGGCATCAATCAGGCCCGTTCTTTTAAGCTCCGCTATGAGGTCAATAATTCCGGAACCGCAGATGCCGTAAGGTTTGCCGCCGCCGATAATATCCAATTGGGCCACATAATCACTGCCAATTGTCACTCCTTCAATGGCTCCGTCGGCAGCACGCATTCCACAGGAAATTTCCCCTCCTTCGAAGGCGGGACCGGCTGAACACGCGCATGTTATGAGATAGTCCTTGTTTCCCAGAACAATTTCCCCGTTTGTTCCCAGGTCAATCAGTAAACTGTGCTTTTCCTTTTCACGGATAAAGGAAGGCAATACTCCTGCAGTAATGTCTCCCCCCACATAACTGGCAACGGACGGGGAGAGCAATACCTGCGCATTTTTATTGACGCAGAGCCCGATATCATCTACTGTTACAGCCAAATTCCCGGTCTCCGTCAGGGCGGGAATATAGGGCTCCCTCCTTAAATAGTCAGGGTAAATTCCGAGCAGCAGGTGTGTCATGGTTGTGTTGGCAGCAATGGAAACTATCACAATGTCATCTCTGCTGATTTTACTCCTTTTGCACAAGTGCCTGATGAGCGGGTTTATACTTTCCCTGACCACTGCATCCTTTAACACTTGCAGCCCGTCGTCTTTTGTGGCGTAAATAATACGGTTGATTACATCTGCGCCGTATTTTGACTGCGCATTGGCACAGGCCGCCTCGCCTAAGACCTTGTCACTCTGCAAATCAACCAGACAGGCTGCAACGGATGTTGTGCCCACATCAACGGCAATTCCGTAGCCTATATGTTCTCCGTAGGGTTTGATGTCAATTAGTTTTATCCTGTCCTTAGCCGGCTGCGTGTAAATAACCGCCACTTTAAAATCGTTTTCCCTTAAGACAAGAGGTATTTTTTTCAGTAATGGCACATTTATCTCTGCCTCTGAGCAAGCAAGCTGCCAGAGAAGATTTTTTCTCAGCCGGGCAGCGTCGGAAATATTGTTGTCCAGGGACGGTTCAGCAAGCTCTAAATCGATTTTTTTAATATGGCTTTCTTTTGCATAAAGAGCTTCAAATTTTTCCTTAATACGGTAGTAGTATTCATTTTGCCGGACGGCGTCATCGGTAAAATCAATATTAGCAACCCGTAAAAGGGATTCCCTGGGAACGACAACGGTAACGGGAGCGGTTATGGTGCAGGAGCAGGCCAAAACGGTATTATTATTCTCAGAAGAATTTCCGCCTTTCCTGTTGTCTTGTTTAATTACACCTTCGACTATTTTTACCCTGCATTTGCCGCACGTGCCGCTGCCGTTGCATGGTGAATCAATAGGCACTCCGGCACTGCGGATAACATCAAGCAGATTGTCACCTTGATTTGCCTTGGTTTTTATTTCGTCACCGGAAAGAACAATTGTTACATCGATCATCGGAAAATCCTCCAAACCGGACCTGGTTAACCTTTGCCGGGCGGGTTTTTTCATTCCCGCCGGCTTGCATGCTGACTACATGATAGGATCCAATTCCAAAGCAGGGTGTCCTTTAGCGGTAATGTAATTTACAACGCCTTCGACATCAGTGGCAATGGTTTCATCACAGATCATGTCAACAAAGTTTTCAATGCCGTATAGTTCCTTTGCTGTTTTGTTGAGCTGCTCTGCGACGTCATCCTTTAGTTCCTTGGGCATCCAGATAATTCGCTGCACCCCGCCTTCTGCAGCAATGAATTTCCTGGAGGAAATATAGTGCCTTCCATGGCCCATAAATCCAGGGGTCTGCACTCCCCCGCCAGTCATGGAAGCCAGTTCGCCAAATGTCATCCCCACCGGTGTTTCTCCGGCATATTCCCGTTGACAATCAAAACACCGTTTCCTTCAGGAATAATGCCGCAGATGCATTCAAAACAGCCGCAGGAAGTCATGGGATCCTCCAGGATGCTGTAGATGGCAACCTTTGACACCGCCCCCTGTGAACGTTCTTCAACAGCTTTGCTGACTTCCGTCCAGATACCTTTAACTTCATCTTCCAGGCCCTCTTTGGGAATGGGCTGGCAGGCGCCTGTCGGATCCAGTTCCTTGGTCGCCTTGGCGTCCAACCAGCTTACTGCACCGCATAAACCCAATCGTTCAGGCGTAACAACGCATACATGAGCAGGCGCAAAGGACTGGCAAAGTGTGCAGGAATAAAAAGTATCCACATTTTCATCTGTCAGGGAAGCCAACCTGTCATCCCTTGACTTGTAGCTTGGCAGCGCCAGTTCCTTCTCCAGCGCTTCAACCTTTTCTTTGTCGGTAATAATCTTTACCTGACACTTGTCAACCACTGAGCCGAACTCATCATGCATCATAGCATACAGGACTTCCCCGAAGTGCTTCAGTCGCAGTCCTTTGGCATAGGCGTCTTTTCCAATGCGTATCCAGGCAATATTCCGCTGCCCTATATGCATAACTCCTTCAATATAGTTGAGGAAATAGTGAATCCGCCTTTCCAGGACAGGTTCAAAATCCTCCTCCATATTTTTGCCCGCCACTTCCACAATTATTGCCAGCGGCAAGTATACGGGAGGTTCCAGTGCATCTATGTCCGGCCCTATTAATTCGATTTTGTGGTCCTCTATTTCTTCCGGCGGCCTCATTTTGACAATTTCCCAGGCTTTGCTTCTTTTGCTTCCGAACTCGGCATAGACATCATTTTTTCTAATTCTCTCGCCTTCAAAAGCGGCGGCAAAACTAACCGGGATAGGGATTTCCTTTATTTTGATCTTAATTTCCCGGGCTTCCAGGGAAGTTTTCACTGTTTCCCGGTAATCCTTTTGCGTCATAAGCGCGCCCGGCACTTCCGGCACGTCCACATCGGCAATAACGGGAAAACCAAGGGCGATTGCGCCCGCGCCGGCGGAAACGGTAACTTCATCCAAGGGACCGAAAGTATTTACAAATGCCGGTACCCTCTCCTTTGTATAGGCCAAAAGCCCCTCCAGGTCCCCGGGAGACAAGGCTCCAAATATCAAGGCAGCCCTTACTGCTACGGACACCACATGGATCACTGAAGTCACATCGTGCCCAACCGGAATCACTCTGAAATCCAGGTCTGTTTTTACGCCCGCATCCATAGCTTGCTCTATGACATTGCCAATTAAGAATGTCAAAAGGCCTTTCTGCTGGTAATCCCTGACAATGTCTGCCAGGCTGTCCCGGTCTTCCGCTTCTCCCAAAATAACGGCAATACCCGGTATATCTCCGGTAACCAAGGGCACACCAAGCGACCGGATAACCGGGTCGGGGACAAATCCGATTCCGTTTTCATTTTCATAAGGGTTTTCTTCAACTGCATATTTGACCGCTTCGATTATTTCCGCAGAAACCGCTGTTGCCAGTCCCGCGTTCAAAGCCTTTGCCAAATCTTCTTCTTCGACTATCAGGCTTTTTGCCACATCCAAAGCGGCTTTTAACTCTCCCAGGGTTGTTATTTTGGTGCCTGTAGCCGCATAAATTACCGGCAATGCATATGCCGTGTCAGGAAAGGCGACTTTCTGCTCGCTGCCTTTTGCTCCGATTGCATCGTTGACGGTTTTTTCAGCCAATCCTAGCGCGGCTTTTGAACCTGCAAAAATAATGTCACAAAGACTCATATATTTTCCCTTCTTTCCTCTAGACTCCGCCTATCAGCGTACAACCGCCATATCTTTACAATTCCAGGAAGGAATCGGCATAAAGCGTTTTCCCCAGAATCATATCGCAGGTTTTAATAGCTTCCATGACTTTTTTGTCACAAGGGTTGGCTATAGCCGAAGTCAGGCCGCACATCATTGCCATGGCTACCGTATAGGCATCAAGAACCGGCCTTAATTCCTTTGGGGCACCGTTTGAGACGTTGCTTAGCCCGCCTGTTGTTTTCAACCCCATCTCGCTCATCATTCTCACAGCTTCCAGGACCTCAACCTGTTTTTCCTGCATCCCTTTGATTACCAGAAACAGCGGGTCAAACAATAAATCTTCCGGCTCCATTCCTGCCTCCATTGCCCTCTCGAGCATCTGCTGGCAGTACATCATTCTCTCATCATTATCGGCAGGGATGCCCTCACTGGCACACAGGGCAATGACCATGGCGTCATTCGCCGCAGCCAGATTAATATTATCAATTCTCTCTCCGGCATCAGCCGAGTTTACAATGGGCTTCCCCTTGGACCGGTTGTAAACTTTTATTCCGGCTTCAATTGCCTTTTTGTTTGCCGTGTCCAAAGCAAGGGGAACATTGTCGCACTCTGACTGAATTAGTTCTACAACCCACTGCATTAATTCTTCGCCGTCTTTCTCGGCAGGTCCAATGTTCACATCAAGGTAGGCTGCTCCTGCCTCGATTTGTTCTTTCGCCCGCTTCAAAATCGGTTCCGGGTCTCTTGCATCAAGAGCCTTTCTAATGGTTGGTGAAATGCAGTGAATTCTTTCTCCTATTACCATAAACTTTTCCATCACTAAATCTTCCTTCCTGTTTTATTATCTTCCCGGGAGCTGCTAAAATATTCTTTGTTGCCGGAAGTTAATTGAGTTCATTTAAAAACTTGGGAATCTGCATTGCTTCACTGGGGCCAACAATGATTTCCCAACCCGGCAGTTCCTCTTCAATGTCGCCCTTTAACACTGCTACTTTACCGGGCAGTATTAGTCTTTTCCGGTTCAGCTTCTCTTCCAGGCCGCTGCTCTTTATGGCGTTTGCAATTACACCGGCGCTTAACTTGCCTGCTGCCCATGAAGTCAAAACCGAGAGCCCTCCGGCGTCCGGCACAAGAAGGTAAACCGGAACTTTGGCTCTTTCAATTTCTCCCGAGACTACGAAGTAGGTCAAAGCAAAGTCAACGGTCACAAGCACAGGAGAATCTTCTTTGGGATTTGCAAATTCATATACTTTCGGTTCAACACGCATTGGTTTCTGCGGGTCGGTAAAGATATTTTGCCTTAGAGCAAAGAGCGGCAGTGCATTGGCGTATGTGATGTCATCAAGAACAACGATTGAACCGTATTTCATGATAAAGGTTGCTGCAAGGGCAGTTTGCAGATAGCTGTCACCCTTGGCCAGTTCATTGACAAAAACTATGGACGGATAGCCAAAGGTCCTGTCCTGCCCGACCAATGCCGTTCTTCTGAATTCAACGGCATTCTCGAATGTTTTTGCCATGTTTTCGCTGCCGGCATTTAAAATCAATTCTTTATAGCCCAATTGATGTGTTTTTTCCACCAAGGCATACATTTCTTCCACGCCGGGAGCGTTTAGGCCGAGGACAATGCCGCTTTCCTTTGCCAGCTTTACCATCTCTTCAAGATTGTCATTGTTTGCCCCGACAAGAACAGGCTTCGTTTCTTTGACTAGAGCTGCCGCTTCAGTTGCCGCGTCCACATCATCGCAAACCAGAACAAATATTTTTTGCAGCTCTTTCAACCGCTTTATGATATCCAAATAACGGGACCTGTTGCCTGTGTATTTTACTGCAACAATTTCAACATGCATTTGTTCACCAATGCGTTCATAGTCAACTTTTTTGATATTTTCCATTCTCCGAGCCAACTCGTCATCGTCCATGGCATCACTGAATTGTACGGCAAACAATGTTTTGTTTACAAAAGTCTTTTCATGCCTGAACAATACCGTTTCTCCGCCCAGTGCATGTTCATAATCGCCTGTGCCAATCTTAACGGTTTTCATCAGCGGTGCGGTTGCCTCGGCTAATTTTTCCTTTGCTTCGGCGGAAATATGAGGACACTTTTCTATTTCAACTGCACCGGAGGCAACTTTCATTGCAAAGGCCATACAGGTCGGGAATCCACATTCTTTACAGTTCTTCCTTGGGGTTAATTTGAAAATCTCAATACCGCTTAAAGCCATTGTTTGCAGCCTCCTTTATCTAGTTTAATCCGCTTCCCAGCATATTGCTGATAAATGTTTTCATAGTTGCAAGCGATTTAGGATGCCTGACAATAATAGCATCTGCCCCTGAAACAAGCACTGCCGCAGCAGTGGCAACTTCCATCTGGATAGCCCTTTCTATACTGCTGCCCCATGCCGGTTCATCGTCTTCCGAGGCCGCAGACTCTTTGACGGTCCATGTCTCCGTAGAAACAGGAGTAATTATGGGCATTTGCAGTGTTGAATCATTTTGTCCCAGCGCCGCCAATATTATCCTGTCCATTGTGGAAGATAAGTACTCGAACCCGTAACCTACAGCCGCACTGCCCACATTCATAACCAAATCCTCATTCTGAACACCCAGCTGGTTCATTAGAATATTGAGCTGCTTGGCCAAATTTATATCCACAGAAGTTTCTGCGGCAATCTTATGCTTGTAAGCCAGGGCTCCCGCCGCTCCGACCGTTTTATAATTTTCTTCTCTTGCAGACAGTATTAAGACATTTTCTCCGGCCAAAGCTTCGGCTACTGCGCTGAACAATTTCTCATCCTTTTCAACATTTTTAGTTCCGGCTATAACAAGGGGAAGATCAACGGCAGCCGCCACTTTTTTCGCCGTTTCAACGCATTCCTCCACGCTTTTATTCTTGCCGTCCGGGTCTGCCCCGGCAAACCTTAAGCAGATGAAATCCGGTGCAAAGTTGTCAACGGCAAATTTTGCCCACTCAGCAGTATCTTCCAGTACACCGTCATATATCTTCTTCAGGTCGTCATGCCAATCTTCAGGTACTATATCAACAATTTCCAGGCCAATTTTGGGAGGGTTGCCCACGTTCCCGTCAAAACTATGAATTGGCAGTACGTTTTTACCGCCGATAGCCACAGCCTTATCACCGCTGCCCAGCGTAACTTCTCTGATCTCGCCGCTGTATTTTTTTGCCGCTTTTTTATAAGCCACTGTCAAGACCTCCCTTAGATAAGTTGTAATTTAACAAGAATATCTTTTACAGCCTCTTTGGCCGGACTGTCCTCAGGCATATTTATCAGAGGTTCACCGCTCGCGTCATATTCAACAATATTCTCATCCAGGGGCACAACCCCCAGCAGTTCCAACCCCTGCTTTTTTATTTCTTCCATAATCGCTTTTGCGATTTTACCGCCCGGCGCTTTGTTTACAATGAGGCCTGTACTTTTGACATCCACTTCCAGTTCCTTGGCAAGCTCTTTTATCCTGCCTACTGACTGGATGCTTCTTCTGGAATAATCGCTTATCAGAAGCAGGAGGTCGATTTTACCGACCGTACCCCTGCTGATGTGTTCCATCCCGGCTTCATTGTCAATAATAATGTGGTTGTAATTATTTGACAGTTTCTCAATTTGGTTTTTAAGGATGCCATTGACATAGCAATAGCATCCTTCACCCTGAGTCCTGCCCATTACCAGCATGTCGAAGCCGTTGCCTTCACTGACAGCCTGGTTGAGGCGATAATTGAGATATTCTGTCTTGGTCATTCCACCGGGTATAGGGGTACCCGTCCTCTCCGACCAGTTGACTTCTTCCCTGATATTTCCGATTGTTTCCTCTATTTCCATCCCCAGCACTTCATTGAGATTGGAGTTGGCATCGGCATCAACTGCAAGGATAGGTCCCTTGCCTGCTTTTACCAGATACATGATTATCAATCCGGCAATACTTGTTTTACCGGTTCCACCCTTCCCGGCAACTGCAATTCTCTTAGACATGGTTTTGCCTCCTTTGCGCAAAATCTTCTCTACAACAAGTACTTTTTATCCTGCAGAGGGAGTGCATTCCCGTTATTCTGTGCGCGGTACAGATGGAACCGCAAGCTGTCTTACATCAGTGGATCCAGCTGCAGGGCCGGATGTCCTTTTGCTTCCAGGAATTCCAGTAAGCCTTCCGAATCCGTTGCAATGGTTTCATCGCAAATCATATCGGTGAAATTTTCTATTCCGTAAAGTTCCTTGGCTGTTTTGTCAAGTCTTTCCCTGACATCTTCTTTTAGCTCTTTTGGCATCCAGACTATCCTGGCGATGCCGCCTTCGGCGCTCATGAACTTCTTGGAGCCGATAAAATGCCTGCCGTGCCCCATAAATCCGGGAGTTTGCACGCCACCGCCTGTCATTGACGCCAGTTCGCCAAATGTCATTCCAACCGGTGTCATGTCGCCATATTCCCTGTTGACAATAATCACACCGTTGGCTTCCGGAACTATGCCGCAGATGCACTCAAAACAGCCGCAGGAAGTCATGGGATCCACCAGGATGCTGTAGAGAGAAACCCTTGATACCGCGCCTTGGGATGCCTTTTCCACAGCTTTGTTAACTTCTGCCCAAATCCCGTTTTGCTCGTCTTCCAGTCCTTCTTTAGGCACAGGCTGGCAGGCACCGGTAGGATCCAGCTCCTTTGTCGCCTTGGCATCCAGCCAGCTTACCGCGCCGCATAACCCCAGTCTTTCCGGTGTGACAATGCAGACATGGGCGGGGGCGAAAGACTGGCAAAGTGTGCAGGAATAGAAAGTATCAACATTTTCATCTACGAGCGAAGACAACCTTTCGTCGCGGGCAGCATATTTGGGCAGCGCCAGCTCTTTTTCCAATTGCTCAACTTTGTCCTTATCCGTATAGATGGTGACCTGGCATTTATCCACTACCTTATCAAATTCATCCTTCATCTTTGCATAGATGACTTCGCCCAGGTGCTTTAGTCTTAAGCCTTTTTCATATGATTCTTTTCCTATTCTTACCCAGGCAATGTTTCTTTGCCCGATATGCATAACGCCTTCGGTGTAATTCATGAAGTAATGCAGTCTTCTCTCCAGCACAGGCTCAAAATCTTCCTGCATATTTTTACCGGCAACATCGACAACAATAGCCAGAGGGAGCCTGTAGGGAACTGTATCGGCTGAATCGATATCCGGGCCGATTAGTTCAATTTTATGGTCCTCTACTTCGGCCATATCCTTCATTTGCACCAGTTCCCAGGCCTTGGTTTTTGTACCGCCGAATTCGGCATGCATATCACCTTTCCGGACCCTCTCCCCTTCAAAAGCGGAAGCTACACCGACCGGGATATCAATCTTGGTAACTTTTATTTTTATACCTCTGGCTTCTAAGGATGTCTTAATAACTTTTTCATTATTCGGCTGATGCAAAAGCAGTGTGGGAACTTCGTTAATGTAAGTTTCCGTTATTGCCGGGAATCCAAGTTCTATGGCGGCCGCTCCGGCGGCAATGATTTTGTCGTCCCAGTCATCAAATACATTGACAAACGCCTTTATTCTGTCCTTTGTATACTGTTTGTGGGCTTGGAAGTCGCCGGGTGCAACGGCGCCGAAAATCAGGCTGGCCCTGATGGCTACGGAAACAACATGGATAACCGATTCAATTTCGTAGCCCAGGGGAATCACCCTGAGGTCAATGCCCATCTTTACCCCCTGTTCGATTGCCTGGTCAATAATTTTGCCCACCATAAAGGTTAAAATGCCCTTTTCCTGGTATTCCTTGATTATCCTGCCGGCAGTCTCGCTGTCTTGACACTTGCCGATAAGCACCGCCACCCCCGGGATATCCTGTGTTACCAGAGGCACGCCAAATGCCCTGATCTGCGCATCGGTCAAATGCCCCTGCAAAGGAGGCCGGTAAGGATCATCTACCAGTGTATACTTAACGGCTTCAATGATTTCTGCAAGCATCGCCGATGCCGTTCCGGCATCTAGGGCGTCCTGAAGCAGCCTTCCCTCGTGGGCAAAACCCCGGGCCAAATCCAAAGCTTTTTCCAACTCACCGACTGTAGTTATTTTTTCTCCTGTTATCGCATAAATTACCGGTAAGGCATAGGCAGTGCCGGGGAATTTGACAGCGGCTTCCCTGCCTTTCTCTGCAACTGCTTTTTCTACCATTTTTTCAGCCAATTCAAGGTATTTGTCTTTTCCTGAATATATAATTTTAAACAGGTTCATTCTGCCGGTCCTCCCTTGTTAATTCAGTTCTTAACCATTGAAATTATTTTGTCCGCAATAATGTCAATGCTGTTTTTCAATGTTCTGCTGGCTTCATAGGAAGAAGTGTTTTCCCTGTCGGAAAGGCTGATCGCCTTGTCGTAGTAAATAAAACCGAGACAGTTTTCTTCTCCCACATGTTTCAAAATGAAAGCTTCATCATCACTGTCGTTAATCTTGTTGCCGATAACATAAACCCGTTCGACACCAAGGTCGGAAGCCAGTTTTTTTACCCTGGCAAAGGTCTGAATACTTCTTTCTCCCGGTTCCACCACAGTGATAAAGGCATTCACGGAACCGGCAGTCCCCCTGCCCAGGTGCTCAATTCCCGCTTCCATATCCATAACAACAATATCGTCTTCCTTTAAAACCAGGTGGGAGGTAAGTCTTTTCAGAAGCACATGCTCCGGACAAACACACCCGCTGCCTCCCGCATCAACACTTCCCATGACCAGTACTCTGATACCGTTGAAATCTACGGCATACTTCTCGGGGATATCGTCCACCCTGGGATTCATTTTAAATACACCGCCGTACACCCCAGGCTGTGAACCTGTCCTTTCCTGCACCAAGGACTTGAGTTTGGAGATCGGTGTAAGCCTTGAGGCAGCGTCGGCATCCATGCCCAGGGCCAAGGCCAGATTGGCATCAGGATCTGCATCTACGGCCAGAACCCGGTAGCCTTTGGCGAAAAAGTTTTTGCAAAGGGCAGCTGCAATGGTGGATTTGCCAACGCCGCCTTTTCCCGTAACAGCAATTTTCATTTGCCTATCACCTAGATTCCTAGTTTTTCCCTTTTTTCTTCAATACGGTCAATGATCTTCTGTGCGCAGGCCTGAGGGTATTCTTCAAAGAAGAATTTTGCTCCCACTTTGTTTTCTATGGTGTTGGTTAAAATATCGGTAAACCTGGCTGATCCGGTGACATGAGGAGTAACACCCAGAAATGTGTCTATGCCGGAAGCGACAACGTAAGTTCCGATGGAAACCGCCTTCTCACTCATCCACTCCGGAGCAACTCCAACCACCGGCAAGTCGGAGATATCAATGCCTCTTTCTTTTGCCACCCTGCTTACCAAATCAAGGATCCGGCTGATATCGACACAGGAACCCATATGCAGTACGGGCGGGATGCCGACTCTTTCACATACTTCTTTCAATCCCCGGCCGCACAGTTCTTTGGCCTCCATTGTCAAAAGGCCGGCCTTTGCCGCTGCCTGAGCCGCACAACCCGTTGCCACAACGATAATGTCATTCTTAATTAATTCCTTAATAACGGTAACGTGGCTTTTATCATGCTTTACCCGCGGGTTATTGCAGCCTACAACGCCGGCAGCGCCCCGCAGCACCCCGGCCCAGATAACGTCGGATAACGGTTTTACAGTGTTAAAGACATCGGTATGACTGTTTACCACTTTGTCAAGATGGCCGATTATGGTTTCGACACTGTAGCCGACTATAGCCTTGCTCTTGTTTTCCGGTATCAGAACTTTGGAGCGGTCCCTGTTTTTATAATTAACTACCGCTTCCCTGACAATTTTCTTTGCCGTTTCCAGGGCATGCTCTTCAGCAAACTCGATATATATGCTGCCCTCGATCTTTGCCTTTGGAGAAGTACTGATAAATTTGGTATGATAGCAGTCGGATAATCTCGCCAGCGCCGGGAAAATACACTGCACATCTACAATGACGGCTTCCATGGCTCCCGTTAATACGGCAAGCTCCTGCTGGTAGAAGTTGCCGGCAATTTTAACTCCATGTCTCATGGTTACTTCATTTCCTGTGCAGCACATGCCGACAAGGTTGATTCCTTCGGCTCCGACGTCTCTGGCAAGCTGAACCAGCTCAGGATCTTCAGCGGCCAACACTATCATTTCCGAAAGGCTCGGGTCATGGCCATGCAAAAGTATGTTAACCATATTTTCTTCAATAACTCCCAAATTAGCCTCAGTTCCTCTTGCCGTCGGCACACCGTACAAAATATCACTGAATTCGGTACCGATCATGGAGCCGCCCCAGCCGTCCGCCAGCGCTGCTCTCATGGCAATTTCGAGGATGCTTTCCGGGTCGCTTGCACAGCCGATATGGGTTGAATGCATGATGGTTGTAATTTCTCTGTCAATTGCCCGCGGTTCAATATTCAGCTCTTTCCAGATTTTTTGTCTTTGCTTTGGTGCCCTGGAAAGAAAATTCTGTGTGCCAAAGGGTTTTCCAAACTCCTGCAAAGCCTTTTCCGCCAGTTCACGGGTAATTTCATAAGTGTCTTTTCCTGCCGTCTCAATGCCCCATTCCCCGGCGATCTTCATCAGCTTATTAACATCTCTCACCTTATAGTTACCATTTTCACAAGCCATGTACAAAACATGCGATATATCCCTGGCGTGATCAGAATGGGCAGCGGCTCCGCCTGCTACTGAGCGGGCAAAATTTCTTGCAACAATGGTATCGGCCGTTGCCCCGCACAATCCTCTTTGCGCCCCTTTACCTGCAACAGGACTAATTCTGCAGGGGCCCATCGAACAATTCTTGCAGCAGATTCCTTTTTCACCGAATCCGCAGGGTGCTTTCATAGCAGCCTTTCTGTCCCAGATTGTTTCGACGCCATCTCTTTCCGCTTTTTCAAGTAAACCTTGACTGACTTGATCAAACTCTAAGACTTCATGACTCATCTGTTTTCCTCCTTTTAAGATGGCTATGACATACATGTATATACATATATGTACCTATGTTTAGTTTAATTTACTTCAACACCGACTGTCAATGACAAAAAAATTCCACAATAATAAGCCATGCGGCAGATTTATCGTGGATTATTATAAATTAAGTATAGTGAATTCTCAGACAAATGGCACTTATAAGAAATTTTTGTATTGATGTTCGACAAAGTACGACATATACTTATAGTGTAGGGCAGTTTACTGATTGGAAAGGAGGCTTGGTTTATGAAAAGCATTGCTTTTCAGTACCCGTTTATGATTTTCGACAAATGTCGCTGCACTCAGCAGGTCCCTCTGAAAAAGATAAATATTGCCTCTGCTGCTGAAGCAACAACTTTAACCTGGAAAGCCGTATGCACCTGCTGCGGAGAAAAAATTCACCGGTCATTCAAGCTTAAAGAAGGCGACATTATCGACATGTCACATGTTTTAAATGCTTACAAGGTTATTCCCTCAATCAAAAACGATCTTGTCATCATCAGGCTTGATTCATTTAAAGTAAAGCTGAAAAACAACAATACTTATTTCTACGGGGATTACAGCCAATTGCGATTATTTGATAATGTTATTGAACACGGCGTCATGCCTGTAGATTTTATCGATCTTACCCGTCCTTACGCTTTGCTTTTGGAACAATAACATCTTGGGAAAATAACAAAAAAAGGTTCTTAGCCCGGCGGGCTAAGAACCTTTCAGACTGTAGACAAAAATGGCCTTTAGGCAACCAAACCTAGAGGCCATTTTCTTTTCA
>LFRM01086995.1_pt1 | contig 22536 bp, 19 predicted proteins | sample 618341 | NCBI WGS metagenome assembly LFRM01 (sample SAMN03654438, study PRJNA283298) | anaerobic digester metagenome | isolation source: pool of bioreactors CSTR01a, CSTR02a, and CSTR03a thermophilic anaerobic... | place: Denmark: Kgs. Lyngby | collected 2014-05-21 | reverse complement strand
GCTTTTATCTTCGTTGCGGCAGTACCTGATGAGGCCGATACTATGGCACCGGCATGCCCCATCCTCTTTCCCGGAGGGGCGGTCTGACCTGCAATATACGCCACAACAGGCTTTGAAATATTATCTTTAATATAAGCAGCAGCCTCTTCCTCATCTGACCCGCCAATCTCACCAATGATGCAGATTCCTTCCGTTTCCGGGTCCTCGTCAAAGAGCTTGATAATATCTATAAAATTTGAACCGATAAAAGGGTCCCCACCAATACCGATAACCGTGCTTTGTCCCAGGTTTTCCTCTCCCATATTGAAGGCAATCTGGTAGGTAAGAGTACCGCTCCTGCTGACGACACCAACATTTCCCGGGTTAAACACATGGCCGGGCATAATACCTAAGCTGCTTTTCCCGGGACTGATGATTCCGGGACAGTTGGGCCCGATAATTCTTGTGTGGGGGTATAACTCCCTAATCCTGCGCAGGGCCATCATTACATCATTCACGGGAATTCCCTCGGTAATACAAACAATCAGCTCTATTCCCGCCTCGGCAGCTTCATAAACAGCATCCAAGGCGTACTTTGCCGGGACAAACACAACGCTGGCATCTACACCTTCTTTGGCTGCCGCCTCAACTGTATTGAATACAGGAACACCGTTATACATTTGGCCGCCCTTTCCAGGGGCGGTTCCCGCAACGATATTTGTACCGTACTCCTGCATAATGGCGGTATGATAGCTCCCCTCGCGCCCGGTTATTCCCTGTACCAGGACACGTGTCTTCTTGGATATCAAAATGCTCATACTATGCCCCTCCCAGTGAAAAACTTACCGCTTGACGAGTAGCGTCACGCATCGTCTCATATATGTGGATATTCAAACCGCTTTCTTCAAGAATTCTCCGGCCTTTTTCCTCATTATGGCCAATCAAACGAACCACAACAGGTTTGTCCAGTTTGACTTCCTCCATCACTGCCACAATACCCCTGGCAACCTCGTCACACCTGGTAATGCCCCCGAAAATATTGATGAATACCACATCGATTCCTGAAAGCCCAAAAGCCAGCTTTAGTGCCTTTTCCGTCCTTTCCGCCAGCGCTCCGCCCCCGATATCAAGAAAGTTGGCAGCACTGCCCCCTTCCAGGGCTAAACTGTCAAGGGTACTCATTACCAGACCTGCCCCGTTTCCTATAACAGCAATATTGCCCTCAAGGCGGACAAAACTGATACCGTTTTCCCTGGCCTCTATTTCAACGGGGTCATAGACATCAGGAATAATTTCAGATTCCCATTCAGGGTGCCTGAAACCGGCATTATCATCAAGGACAAGCTTACTGTCACCGCAAATCACTTCCCCGTCGGGAAGGACAATAGCCGGGTTGATTTCTACCAGGGTTGCATCTTCCTTTAGATACAGCTCATAAAGTTTCATGGCAAGACCGGCTACCGCACGAGCCTTATCGGCATCAATACCGGTCCGCAGAGCTTCTTTCCTCACCTGGTAAGGGTGAAGGCCCCAAAGGGGGTCGATATTAAATTTTGTAATCCTGTCCGGTTTCTCCCTGGCTACGGTTTCAATATCCATTCCGCCCTCGCTGCTGATTATCATCACAGGAAGCCGTGCAGAACGGTCCGTTGTAATACCGATATAATACTCTCCCCGGATATCCACTTTTTCTTCTATATAAATTCTTTCAACTGTATAGCCCCTTATATCCATGCCCAAAATTTCTGCAGCCTTCTTTTCGGCTTCCTCAGGGTCAGCAGCAAACTTAATCCCCCCTGCCTTTCCCCGGCCGCCAATATGCACCTGCGCCTTAACTACCACTTCCCCGCCTAGTTCCCTGGCCGCTGTCCTGGCTTCCTCCGGCGAAACTGCTGGGATTCCCCGGGGAACAGGAAGACTGTATTTTCTGAAAACTTTCTTGCCCTCATATTCTAAAGTCTTCAAATCTCTTGTCCTCCTTTTCCTTTACAGTTGTTGCTACTAATAGTTTCCTGTCAAAAATTGCATAATCCTGCTTAATTGGAAAATATGCTTTATAGATTATTTTGGCCTGAGGCAAACAAGGCCAAAATAGTAAAAGGATTAAGGTACAAACTATAGAACAAGAAGTATTCAACAGCACCAAGTAAAGCATATAAGGAGTTGACACAGAAGAGTGGAATTAATAGCCACAGCAACCTTTGGACTGGAATCAATAGTCGCCGACGAACTCAAAAGACTTGGTTATGAAGACCTAATGGTAGAAAACGGTAGGGTAACCTTCAAGGCAGACCTGGAAGCTCTTTGCCGCACAAATCTCTGGCTTCGTACTTCGGACAGGATAAGGCTTAAAATGGGAGAGTTTACAGCCGTCACTTTCGAAGAACTTTTTGAACAAACAAAAGCCCTCCCCTGGGCAGACTGGCTGCCCAAAAACGCAGAATTCCCGGTGGAAGGTAAGTCAATAAAGTCTACCCTCTTCAGCGTTCCCGACTGCCAGGCAATTGTTAAGAAGGCAGTAGTGGAGAGCATGAAAAACAAATACCGGGTTGATTGGTTTGAAGAAACCGGACCTATGTACAAAATTGAAGTGGCCCTATTAAAGGATACGGCGACACTGACTATTGATACCAGCGGGGCCGGACTGCACAAACGGGGATACAGGGAAATAAACTCACCGGCACCGTTAAAGGAAACACTGGCTGCGGCAATGGTGCTTTTATCAAGGTGGCATCCTGACACCACACTTGTTGACCCCTTCTGCGGCTCAGGTACAATTCCTATCGAAGCAGCTATGATTGGATATAACATGGCCCCTGGAAGCAACAGGAGTTTTGTCAGCGAGAAATGGCCGGTTATTCCCAAAAAGCTGTGGCAGAAAGCACGTGAGGAAGCCCTGGACGCCCTCAATAAAGACTGCCCACTTGACATTATGGGCTACGATATTGACAACAGGGCAATCCGCCTGGCTCGGGACAACGCTGCCAAAGCCAAGGTGGACAACGCAATTCATTTCCAGCAACAGCCCCTGTCGGCTCTCAGTTCGAAGAAAAAGTACGGAAAGACTATCAGCAACCCTCCATATGGGGAAAGGTTGAGCGAAAAAAAGGAAGTAGAAGAGCTGTACAGAAAAATGGGCAAAATTTTTGCCAAACTGGATACTTGGTCCCATTATATACTGACCTCCCACCCCCACTTTGAACAGCTGTTTGGGAAAAAAGCCAGCAAAAAACGCAAGCTATACAACGGCAATATAAAGGTGGACTATTACCAGTATTACGGCCCCAGGCCGCCCAAGCCGAAGAAAAAAAAGACGCAACCTAATGCAGCATACGGGGCGATTCATCCACGCCCTCTTTATTAGGTTCCTCGAGGAATTTCAGGGCAGCTTGTTTTGCCCCTTCGTACTTGTCCCTGAGCCGGATGGAGGGCTCCTCTGTGCCAAAGACCTTCCACCCGTAATTGCCAATGTACGGCAAAGGAGCGAGCCCTAAAAAACCTACAACGTCTTTCAACGGATACCCTAGAGCAACACCTATTTCATGGGGTATCTCTCCTGTTTCTTCCCACCGCCGGCCTATCTCAGCAAAAAACTCTTCAGCGGAAGAAAAATCTGAATAACCTGCCTTTATAAACAAAGGCGTATTTCTTGCCGTTTTGAGCGCCCGATTGACTCTTCCCCGGTCATAGATAACAATCCTGGCACCCAAGGAAACGATACCCAATACAAAAAGCCAGGCTCCCCAGATGCACGTTAACCTTTTGGCTCTTTCCAGAAGATTGTTCAAACTATCCCCAAAGGATGGGTCTTCCCGGAGCAGAAGAAGTTCACCGGGTTTACCTCCAAACAGCACCTTTGATGCTGCTGTAAAAAGGTACTTTTCGAAACAAACTTTTTCTGCAGGAAGAGAGTCAAGTGACTTTTTCCAGGAAACAATTTGGGGTAAAGAGCTTATTTTTTGGCATAAAATTTGATCCTGCCCGAAAAATTCCATAACTATCACCGCTTGTCTTTTTGTAATATGCTATTTCCTAACCTAAGATCCTTCGCTGCGCTCAGGAGGACATTGTGTGAATCGCTGGGCTCAGGGTGACATTGCTGTGACTCGCTGCCGTTAGGATGACATGCCGGCACTTAATTTTTAGCTACGCTTGGGATAGCGGGCACTTAATTTTTATCGCTCGGGATAATAGTAAGGGCATCCATTTCCTCCAAACACAGTGCTGCGGTAGTCTTTACCCTTGGGGATGACGGAAGCCACCGGAAATAAAAGGGGAGCAGCATGGGTAAATCCCCAAAACTGCCCCTAAATCTGGTTGTCTTGCTGCAACCCGCAATACGAGTTGAGCACTACATTAATATTCATTTCCTCTTATTTAATAAATATTCCAGAAAAGGCAAACTTATTTGAAAATTTGCCTCGTTTTTGGCATTCTTTTGGCGTTTGGTACCCCGTACACCTAATAGCTGCTTCTTAGTGCTTCTTGTGGGTTTTTTTGGAATTCATTTTTCAAATGTCTCTTCCTGTAATTTCTTGCCGATTACCTTCCCTGTAGGTGTGGCAGCCAGCCCCCCTTGTGCCGTCTCTTTTAATGCTAGGGGCATCAACTCCCCTGTTTCCTTCATGGCACCAATAACCTCATCAACGGGAATTACACTGCGTATACCTGCAAGAGCTAAATCGGAAGCAACAATAGCATTTACTGCAAGAAAGGAGTTCCTTTTAATACAGGGCACTTCCACTAACCCCCCGACTGGATCACAGGTAAGACCTAAAACATTTTTCAAGGACAGTGCCACAGCCTCTGCAACCTGGTTTACCGTGCCTCCTGCCAGTTCCGTCAATGCGCCTGCAGCCATAGAGGCAGCAGAACCACACTCAGCTTGACAGCCCCCCTCAGCCCCAGCAATACTGGCGTTTTTGGCCAGAACCAAACCGATGCCTGCAGCAGTAAAAAGGGACATCACTATCTTGTCGTCAGGGTAATTCTTTTCTTCCTGAGCGGTAACCAGTACTGCAGGTAAAATCCCGCAAGAGCCGGCTGTTGGAGCAGCCACAATCAACCCCATAGAGGCATTCAATTCAGCCACAGCCAAAGCCCGGAGTACTGTTTTGGATAACCGGTCCTCGGAAATCCTCTTAGCGGCAATGGCTGCTTCCACTATAGAAGCAGAACCTTTTACCAGCCCTCCCATGGTTGCTTCCTGTTTGGCCATTCCTTCCAGGACCGAATTTTTCATTACACGCCAGTTGCCCAGCATTTGTTCCAACAGTTCAACACGGGACTTTTCAGTGCTTTCCATTTCATATTCCAATACCACTTCAGAGATAGTACAGTGGTTTTCTAACGCTGTTTCAACCAACTGTTGAAAGTTCTGTATAGCATCTAAGGCCAAAAAAGAAAACCCCTTTCAGCTTAATTTTCTAATATATCTCACACCTAGCATACCTGAAACTTCAGAAACTTTATTCAATACATCCTCAGGGATTTCATCATCCACTTCAACAACCATGAGAGCATTTGACTTCCTGCCACTCCGGGAAACCTCCATAAAGGCAATGTTTATTCCTTCTGCCGCTAGGATTTGCGTCACCCTGGCAACCATTCCTACCTGCTCAGGATAAGAGCAGAGGATAGTGTTGTATTTCCCGGAAATATCAATGGAAAAACCAAACACCTCTTTGATAGACACCGCGCCCCCACCGAGGGACACGCCAACTATTTCCGTGGACATCCCACCGCTGCTAAGCTCTATCCGTGCCGTATTGGGGTGGTAAAGATTATCCTTTTCAACCGCAATAGTCACAACAATACCCAATTCCCTCGCTATCTCTAAAGCCTGTTTTACCTCCGGACTATGCGGGTAATATCCAAGAACGCCCGCGACAATTGCCCTATCTGTTCCGTGGCCCTTATAAGTTGCGCCAAAGGACCCGTACAAGACAATCCTTATCTTTTCCGGAACCCGGCCAAAAGCCTGACGGGCAATTCTTCCCAGATTGACTGCACCTGCTGTATGCGAACTGGAAGGTCCAATCATGACCGGACCGATTATATCAAAAACACTGCCCATTTACCTGTTCCTCCAAATATCAACAAGATTCAAAAGATAAAATTATCGTACGTTTCAAATATATTCTATCATACTCCTTCTTTTGCACCCAAAAAAAGGGTTGATAGGGTTAAAAGACGAAATTGTAAGAATATACAAAAAATTTAGGGGTGATAGTCAATGAGTTCCGCACAAAAGCCTTGCTCTATTGAGATTGATCGAAAACTGTGCAAGAAGTGCGGTTTATGTGTTGAATTCTGCCCAAAGCAAGTTTTGACTTCAGAAAAAGACGGCAGCCCTGTAATCTCCCATCCGGAGAAATGCGTTAACTGTAAGTTGTGCTCCCTCAGGTGTCCAGACTTTGCAATTTCAAGGAGGCAGGAAAATGAGACAGATATTTGTGCAGGGTAATGAAGCATGCGGATTAGGCGCTATTGCTGCAGGGGCAAAATTTTTTGCCGGATATCCAATTACACCTGCATCAGAACTAGCCGAATTTTGCTCAAAAGAGATGCCAAAAGTCGGTGGATACTATTTTCAAATGGAGGATGAGCTGGCCAGTATTGCAGCAGTAATAGGGGCCAGCCTGGGAGGGCTGAGATCTTTTACGGCAACCAGCGGTCCTGGAATGTCCTTGATGCAGGAAAACCTGGGCTTCGCAATCCTTGCAGAAGTTCCTTGTGTAATAATTAATGTCCAGCGTTTTGGCCCCAGTACCGGGGTGGCTACCCGCCCAGGCCAGGCGGATATCATGCAGGCACGTTGGGGCACCCACGGAGACCATACAATAATTGCTCTGGCTCCCGCATCAGTGCAGGAATGCTACGATCTAACAATTGAGGCCTTTAATCTTGCGGAGCGATTTTCTACTCCCGTTATTCTCCTGAGCGATGGTGCTCTTGCACACCTTAGGGAAAAAATTTCTGTATATGATGATGGAGAATTAGAAATTACCCCTCGTTCTGCACCGGAAATTGAACCAGAAAAGTATCTCCCATACCGCCCTAATGAAAAAGGCGTTCCCCACCTGTCTCCATATGGAAACAGGCACATCCTCAGGGTAACCAGTCTGATACACGATGAAAAAGGCTATTCTACAGCGAACCCGACAACTGCCAGGTGTCAACTGGAAAGATTGGAAACAAAAATAACTGGGTACCAAGAAGAACTGCCCCAGGCTAAATGCTATGGGTCCAAAAACCCGGATGCGGTTGTTATTTCCTTTGGGATTTCTGCCCGGGCAGCTCGTCAAGCCGTCCATTTCCTAAATAATGATAACTTTGAAATAGGTATGATGGACCTGAAAACCATCTGGCCTTTCCCAGAAAAAAATATCCAAGAATACTGCTCCCAAGCAGAAAAGGTTTTTGTGGTAGAAATGAACAGGGGACAGCTCACAGGTGAGGTAGAAAGAATACTCCCGGGACTTGAGGTTATTCCCGTACTCCGTGCAGATACACAGGTGATATCGCCTCAAGAGATTATAGAAAAGATTAAGGAGGTTCTAAGATAATGTCTGAATCCTATTCATTCGAAGACTATATTGCCTGGGATCGCCTTCCGCACATGTGGTGCGCCGGGTGCGGTCACGGAATAACTCTTAAAGGTATTGCTATGGCTCTAGCCGATTTGCAGATACCCCCACATAAAGCCCTTATTGCCAGTGGTATAGGGTGTTCGGGGCGGGCAGGAGATTACGTTACCTTTAACCGTTTTCAGGGAACCCATGGAAGAACTCTTGCTTTTGCTACAGGAATTAACGCTGCCTGTCCGGACCTGAAAATTATTGCTTTTCTGGGGGACGGCGACTGCTATGCTATCGGGATAAACCACCTCATCCATGCTGCCCGGAGAAACTTAAACGTTGCTGTCATCATCGGAAACAACCGTAATTATGGAATGACAGGAGGACAGTTTTCGCCGACCACTCCTCAGAACACCATCACCAGCACATCCAGGTATGGAAAACCGGAACCGGAAATTGATATGTGCTCGGTGGTTGCCGAAGCCGGAGCAAGTTTTGTAGCCAGAACGACAGTCTATCATACCGTAGAACTCTTTTCCTTTATAAAAAAGGCAATCAACACCCAGGGGTTATCTTTCGTGGAGGTATTGTCCCCCTGCCCCACTTATTTTGGTAGATATAATAATTTGGGAAATGCCGTTGATATGTTCAGAACACTTAAAGAAAAAACCCTGCCTTTGAAAGATTATGAAAAACTCCCCCATGAAGAAAAAGAAAAATTCTTCTGGCATGGAATTAAGGTTCAGCGCGAACGGGTTGATTTTATCACCGAGTATAATAATTATGCAAAAAGGCTACAGGCAAACAAAGGGGGCGAAATGTCATGAAAAAAAGGTGGGATATAATTCTAGCAGGATCCGGCGGGCAGGGATTAGGTGTTGGAGCTGAACTGCTGGCCAGAGCAGTCATGCTGGGAGGAGAATATTTCATTGCCCAAAACCAGAGTTACGGTGCCCGTGCCCGGGGTGGTTCCAGCCAGTCAAGCCTGATTATCAGCACCGAGGAAATTATGTTCCCCATTGTGGTTACTGCTAATTTTCTCTTAGCTCTGACACAGGGGGCATATGAACAGTACGAACCCCTGGTATCAGAGTCCGGCACAATCGTTTATGACTCCTCGGCTGTAATTACCCCCAAAAACCGCGTCAAAGAATATGGCTTCCCCTTTCATAGCGAGGCTCTCGCCCTCGGGCACAGCAAAGGCATAACAGTCATGGCCCTAGGTACATCAAATGAGATACTGCAGATAGTACCACCTGAAGATTTCATAAAAGCCTTGGAAAGCCAATTCAAGGGTGAAGTTTTGGAAGCCAATATCAAGGCCTTTAACCATGGACGAAGTTTACAAGACAGATAGCTAAAAAACCTAGAAAGACTAAAAAGGGTATTTCACAGGGCGGTTGAGTTTAGCAATCCCTGGGAAAAACCCTTCTTTGTGTGAGAAAATTTTTTACGGCCTTTTTAAGCTGTCGCAGCCTTACAAAGACCTTGAGCCAGGAAAGAAATTATTTTGGGCCTATGATTGGGGAAATATCAACTGCATTAAACAGACATCCAGGAGCATGCCAAACTTCCGGCCAACTTCCCTCATGACACCAATATGTTGAAAACCAAATGCCTCATGAAGGTAAATGCTCTGCTCATTACTTGCAGTAATGCGGGCTAGAATCGTATGCAAACCGGCGGCCCTGCCGCGGGCAATGATTTCTTCCATCAGTTTCCTGCCGATACCGCGCCCCCGGAAACCGTCCTTCACATAGACGGATATCTCTGCCGTCTTTTCGTAAGGCAAGCGGTCCGAATACCTGCTTAAGGAAGCCCAGCCCACCACTTCCCCCTGAACCTCCGCAACAATCAAAGGGTACCTGGGACCATGGGCATAAAACCATGCCTCCTGCGTTTCCAGAGATTTTGGTTCAATGTCAAAGGTTGCAGTAGTTGTTAATATTGCATCGTTGTATATTTCCGTAATAGCAGCCAAATCAGTTATTTCTGCCTTCCTGATACAGCACATTATTGTCCCTCCCCCGGGGAAACCCGCCCGTTATATGGTCCGGAAGCAGTCTCTGCTGAATAATAATTTACTTCATCAGAGGAAACAAATTCAACCCCTCACCCATTCGAACTTTTCCTTGACCGCAAAAAGGCCGAATCCCTCTTAAAGCCACTGGCTGAAGAAATAAACATTTAAAGACTTCCATCTCCCTTCTTAAAACAAAAAATCCCCGCCAGCAGCAGGGACTAGGTTAATTTTCAAAAAAATAACTAGCCCTTATTGTCCTTGGCCAGGAAGACCCGTTTGATTACAACGCCCCGGTTGCCCAAGACTCCTAAATCTTTACCGTTACATTTAATCATTGCGGCAGCGGCATCTCCAATGAGAACACTCATCTCCTCATAAGCAGTAAACGTTAAAGGTTTGGTATTCTGCGGAACCAGGAGATAGCATACCTGTTCACCATCCGCCACTACTTCCAGCCAGCATTCCCCTCCCGGTGTCGTTATTTCCAGAAAAATAGCCTCTCCTTCAACAATATCCGTTTTAACATCGGTCGGATCTAGTTCCAGTTCAGAAGCCTCATCTGGCACCTGCTCACTCCTTGAAACAGTCCCAGTAGTTTTCGGCTGGATTTTTTTATCCCCCTGACCACCAAAAAAACCTTCTGAATAGGATGAATACAAAAATATACCCCCGCATAACACCAGCGCCAAAGCAAACAGAGGAGCTTTCTTTCTGAACGGGTATTGCCTTTGGGGAACCCCCGTTTTTCTGTTTTGTTTCGGTTTTTGGAACAGCTTTTTGCCAAAGGTCCTTAAGGGCCCAAACTCTGGCCAAATCCGACTGAATTCCTGGTTTGCCTGTTCCTTATCCAAACCGAGAAAATCAGCATAAATATTGAGCACTGTTACAGCAAACTGCCTGTCAGGAAAAGAAAAAAAGTCCTCTTCTTCAAGAGCTTTCAAATCTTCACTCTTGATATTTAGTTCTTCCCCTGCCTCCTCCAGTGAAAGCCCTTTTTCTTCCCGGAGAGATTTCAGGCGTTTTCCCAATTCAGGCAATGTTTAATCACGTCCTCATCTTAAGAATACAGTCGCGAATAGTTTTCTCCAAACCTCCACGTTTCCCCTGCTATTACATGTTTTTTCAAGGAGCGTAAAGTCCTACTTAAAAAACTTAACAAAAAACGTTGTCCCCGAAAACCCCTTCTCTACCTCAATGATTGCATTGTTGCGCTGGGCAATGCTGTAGCCAACCCCAAACCCGGTACCAGTATCTTTAGTGGTAATAAAGAGAGTACCAAGCTTTTCAAGAAATTTTGCTCCATTTTACAAGGCATCCCCCAATCTCCTCAAAACGATTACTTATGAGGAAATAATTTCATTACTACAATATTTTTACCTGCAATATCAGCAGAGACATTTATTCATACGTAAATAATTTCCGCAAACCCCTCATCTTCAGTAACCGGTTCGAATTGTTTCGCAAATTCCTCAATTACTGGTACTAAATCCTCCTGATCGGTCTCAACGGCACGGGCTTTACATATCTCAATGTCCGTTTTTAATACAACAGCTACAGCTTTAAAACCATACTCTTCCGCCAACTTTACCAGCGGTTCCCGCCTTTTACGGGTAATGTTTGTCTGGTCAACAGCCACATCCAACCCCTGTTCCATCAAAGCCTTAAGCATAATATTTCGGACCCACCATACTTTTGGTTCCTGCTCCGCTGCATACCGTTTTCCATGTATTAAAAGACGCAATTGATCAGCGGAAACAACAGGAATATCCTTAAAGTGTTCACTAACGTAAGTGGTTTTTCCTGAACGGGGAAGTGCAACCATAACATACAGGGTTGGCATTAATGTTATCTCCCATTCTGTCTGTTTGGACTTATTCTGACCAACCGGGACCGGGCTGATACCGAACCTAAATCCAAACATCTATATCACCCAGATATTCGTTGGCAGAAAAAAAAAAGAGCAGGGAAGTGGGAAAGGTTCACTGGGAATCCCAATTGCACGCTTCTTCAATAATCCGGGCAATTCTCTCCAGCCACAGGGCATCAACTGCATCAAACCGCGCAAAAGATGGGCTGTCAATATCTAAAACTCCAACAACTCTGCCTTTATCCCTTAGAGGTATTACAATTTCCGAATTGGAAGCGCTGTCGCAGGCAATATGTCCCGGGAATTTATGTACATCTGCCACTACCTGGATCTCATTTCGGGATACTGCTGTTCCGCAAACACCTTGTCCCACAGCAATATGCATGCAGGCTGGCTTTCCCTGAAAAGGTCCCAGTATTAGTCCACCATCATTCATCAGGTAAAACCCCACCCAATTAATGTCACCCAGTTCGCTCATCAATAAAGCTGAGGCATTGGAAAGGATCGAAACCGTATGGTGTTCGCCTTCGAGAAGAGCCCGCATTTGAGTAAGCAAAATGTCGTATTTCTTCTCTTTGTAGACGGAAGACTCTAGGTTACCTATGCCATTTTGAGCCATTTGGAAACCTCCCTTATAATTTGAAATTTTGTTCATTGTAACATCTTGTATTTAAATAATTGTAACATCTTGTATTTAAATAAAGGTACATCGTTAATTTATCAAGCCCAAGGTTAATGATAACTCTCCGATGTTAATCCTTTAGGCAAGGCTCACACAACTTTGGCAGACAGTTTTTTTTGTTTTGGAACTCAGTCATATACTTCCAATAGCGCTTGGGCATGTGGCTGATCCGACATTTTGGGTTGTGTCGCCCCTCAACTTCAATTGAATTGTAAAAAAGCTGCCACATTTCACGATAAGCCTGCTCCTCTGGATCCGGTTCAGACAGCAGAAAGTCCTCAATCGGTATAATTTTCGATTGGTAGGGACGGTAAACCAGAGCCATACCGTGGGTCCTGTCATAAATTAAAAAGTGTTCCTCCGGGTAGCGTCCGCAAAAATGGCGCGACAGCAATGGAAGTACATAATTTTTGGGTTCAATTTCGGCAGTTAGCACGTTGCTATTGACAGAAAAACGTATGAAACCCTTTAAAAGATGGCTTTCCCTTTTCAAATGTTTTACAGCTTTGAAAAGGGTATTCACCACTTCATCGGTGAGCATGTCCATCACGGAGGCCCCATACTGGAAGCCTAGGCGTAAGAACAAAAGTATATACCGCTCCTTTTGGGGCAGACAAGTTAAGAAGGCGTGACGCGCAAAATCCAGGGCGGAAAAACTTATTTTATCCGTTACAGCAGAAAGAACCCTGTCATACTTGTGGATATCCGTAATGATATTTTTTACGGGAAAGAGCACCCCCTGGGGAGCATCCTTAAGCAATATTTCCGCAGGAACTTCCCTTTTTTCAAGACTCTCGAAGACACAGCATAAGAGCCCTTCAAAACTCCCATCATAAGAATAAACTATATCTGACCCGTCAGGCATTTCCTATTATCCCCCTCCGATAATAGCGGTTCATCAAAAAAAGACAGCTGCTCCGGCTGCGGCTGCAGGGGCAGTCCCTGATTGTACATGCTTAAGGCCCTCTTTGATAACAGAGATTTGAGAATCTCATCCTGGTTGCATTTTAGCCCCTCAACAGTCCTTCCACCACAGGTAATGAAATACCGGGCACGTTTTAAGACAATACCCAACTTTTTTAGACCATCAAAGTTTAGTACACCTGTTCGCCGGGTAGAGATTATCCGTTTGGCGCCGGTAACGCCAATCCCCGGCACTCTAAGCAGTTCCTGGTAGGAGGCACGGTTAACTTCTACGGGGAAAAATTCCATATGGTTGAGAGCCCAGTTGCACTTGGGGTCAATGAAGGGATTAAAGTTCGGGTTCTCTTTATCTAGAAGCTCACCGGGTGAAAAGCCATAAAACCTGAGCAGCCAGTCAGCCTGGTAAAGACGATGTTCCCGCAAAAGAGGGGGCTTCGAACCTACAGGGGGCAGCAGGGTATTTGAAGAAACTGGAATATACGCTGAATAGAAGACCCTCTTCAGCCTATACTTACTGTAAAGGGCGTGTGACAGTCTTAGAATCTGGTAATCGGTGTCCGGCGTTGCGCCTATGATCATTTGTGTACTCTGGCCTGCAGGAGCAAATTTGGGTGTATGTCTAAAAGTTTTTCGATCCGAAATATTTTCCTGAATCCTGTGACAAATAAACTCCATGGGAGTCAAAATAGACTCTGCTGGTTTGTCCGGTGCCAGCAGCTGCAGACTGCGCTGGGAGGGAAGTTCAATGTTTACGCTTATTCGGTCCGCCAGCATACCCAATTTGGCAACCAGAGCAGTATCAGCCCCAGGCACAGCCTTCGCATGAATATATCCTGAGAAGCGGTACTCTTCACGCAGGATGCGCAGGGTTTCAATCATTTGTTCACAGGTGTAATCTGCATTATTAATTACTCCCGAACTCAGGAACAACCCTTCAATATAGTTGCGGCGGTAAAAATTGATAGTTAAATCAGCCAGCTCTCGTGGCGTGAAAAAAGTCCGCTGTACGTCATTAGAACATCGGTTGACACAGTACTTGCAGTCGTTAATGCAGACGTTGGTCATCAACAACTTTAACAGGGAAATGCACCGCCCGTCCCCTGCAAAACTGTGGCATATTCCCCAGGGAGATGCACTTCCTATGCCCCCGGGAACAGCCTTTTTATTGGCACCACTGGATGTACAGGCTACATCATATTTCGCTGCACTAGTCAGGATTTTCAGCTTTTCGAAAACGTCCACGAAAACCAGCTCCTTACCTAAATAATACAATAGAACGTTTGTTCCTGTAAAGGAGCCTGTATAAAAATGTTTCCTTGACTTTAATCCCATTCGAACCGTGAATTCCTTTGATTTAAGTCCCCTATTTTGATAAATACAAAAAGCATTGAGGTAGAGCCAATTATAATAATTCCAATGGCGACTATTACCACCTGGAAACAATCCTCAATGCCATTACAATTTTGTATATTAACTTAACGAGGCATTATTTAAGGTCATCAATACTTGATCCAAATCCTATAGCTCTATCTACTGGTAAAGAAAAACAAATACCCATACCGGCCGTGTTTAGCCCGACCTCATTCTTAATACTCTCCATAATTGCATGTTTCTTCTCCTTCGGTGCGAGAATTAAGACAAGATCCTTTTCAGGCTGTATCGTTATGCCAAGGTATTTCATAGCTTCCTTTGATCCTAAGCCCCGCGCATGGACTAAGGTTCCTCCGGTTGCCCCCGCATTATTTGCAGCCTCCATAACCTGTTCAAAATAGCCACTATTTACAACTGTAATGATTAGATGAAAGGGATCCTTTGAAATTGCAGCCATATCCTCACTTCCTATCCTTAAATTCTCACCCGCATGTAGACAAATTGTAGACAGAACCCTGCCAATACTACTTACCCTTATAGTAAAAGCTATCCCCGTTCCCGGCTTGTGGAGATCAATTTTATTGTGAAGATAATTCATAATATAATTAGACATGTTTTTTGTTTGAATGCTTACAGAAACAATTTTTTTAGGGCCACCATAACCGAGAATATCATAGACTGCAGATTTGGCAGAACCATATCCATAAGTCAGTAAGGAAATTGGCATATTTGTTTTCTTAAATACATTACTCAAAACATTACCTAAACCATAATCCACTATTGTAATAAGGGCTTCTAGCCGGGCCTCTGAACTATCAACCATTAGTATCCCCCACTTCATTGTCAATGGATAGCTTTTGTTGGATATTGTAACCCATTGGATTTTCAGGAATCTGTAATCCTTTATACTACCACTCTAGTTTTCGCCAGAGCTGTCATCTAAGTCTCCGTCAACTTCATCAGAAGAAGTATAATCCAAATCAATAATCGTATCTTCTACAACCGGCATAACAACTTCTCTTTCTGCAATTTGAGATTTAATAGCATAAACCAAACCAAACAGCTGAAGAGTGATAACCGGAGTCATGGCAACCAAAGCAACAATACCGAATGCATCGGTATAGATATTTCCGCCGGCAGTTTCACAGGCTCCAATAGCAAAGGGAAGCATAAATGTTGCAGCCAGAGGGCCTGAAGCGACTGCGCCTGAATCGAATGCTATCGAGGTAAAAAGATGGGGAACCACAAATGTAAGACCAAGAGCAATCACATATCCCGGGATAACAAAATAAAGAATAGACAAACCTGTAACAACACGAAGCATAGCTAAACCAACTGATATGGCTACACCAATCGATAGTCCCACCCCCATCGCTTTAGCTGAAATTGCTCCTACTGTAATCTCTTCAACCTGCCTCTTCAGTACGAAAACCGCCGGTTCCGCAGCCACTACAAAATATCCGATAAGCATTCCAACGAGAATCAACACCCAGGAACTGTTATTCCCAATCAAGATGCTGCCCAATTGATACCCAGCAGGCATAAAACCAACATTTACACTGGTTAAAAACAAAACAAGACCAAAAAAAGTGTAAGTGGTTCCAGCTGTAATTTTCAATATGGCTTTTGTTCTTAAGTGCAGCTTAAGGACTTGAAATATGGCAAAAAGAAAGATTATAGGAAAGAGGGCTACAGCTATTTGCTTAAAGTATTCGGGAAAACTGGAACCATAAAGTGAGACAATGTCAGACATTGACTGAATCTCAGGAACAACTAAAGCACTACCACCAGAAGGAGTAAAAAACATTCCTAAAATTAAAACTGTCAGAATAGGGCCGATAAGACAAAGAGAAATTAGACCAAAGCTGTCCTCTTCTGTCGTTTTATCACCACGGACCGATGCCAAACCAAGTCCGAGAGCCATTACAAAAGGCACCATAATTGGACCAGTTGTTACTGCACCAGACTCCCAAGCGATAGAAACAAAATCCTTGCTGGTGAACCCTGAAAGTATAGCAGCTAGCAGATAACAGCCAATTAGAATATATGAGAGGGGAAACTGAAACAAGATTCGCAAAAAAGCCCCTACCAGTGCCACACCTACGCCAACAGAAACAAAAAAGATAATAGTAGAATCGGGTACACCATTTATTTGTCCGGCCAAGACAATTAGATCCGGTTCCGCTACAGAAATAAATACACCTATAACAAAAGTCAATATTACGATAAAGAGCAGATTCCTGCTTTTTACTAACTCGGAACCGATTCGTTCCCCTATGGGAATTAAAGACACATCCACCCCCAGATTAAACAGGGTTATTCCTAAAATCATTAAAAAGGCACTGACCAAAAACAATACCATACTCCATAATGGCATAGGTGCAACGGTATAATTTAAGAAAAATACCAGAATTATAATGGGAATTACTGATAAAGAGGACTCCTTCAGTTTTGATAATAGCAATTCTAACATTAAGCTACCTCGACCTTCAATATAATTACTAGATATTTAAATGCATCATTAATAATATCACGGCAAGATGTTATTATGTCAAATAAGAGCAGAAACAATCTTTAATACTTGTCATCTACTTTCTTCAGTGTACCCGCAATTACTCATAAATAGAGACATATTTATTTGATAAGTTATTCAGAATACCCCTACCGATAAACCTAAATGAATAATCTCCTAATTATTGAAAAAAATAATATTGTTGTAAAGAATCATAAGGAGGTTTTTTGATGGAGAACATGCAACCGATTACACAGACTCCGCAGGAAATCACAGGTGTAATGACAGATTTGACCAATTTCAAAGGGGAATTCCAGTTGAACAGGTCAGGATTTGACCCCAAGATGCCTGGGCATTCTACCGATCATCGGATGATACTCAGACAGCAGCCTAGGACCGCTAAAGAGGTTGGAGCGGGGATCGGTTTACCTAAAGAAGTACGCCAAGAAATGGCCTTAATGCTGGATGACCACCAGTGCGCCTTAAACGTCGCCCTCCATCAATACAACAAGCACCATTGGTTGTCCGAAGGTGCGGAAGGCTTCATTAGTATACACGAGCTTTTGGAAGAACACATAGACCAAACCCAGAAACATATTGATATGATTGGTGAAAGAGTAGCCCGTTTGGGAATGGTACCTACAGCACATCCTGTTACTCAACATGAAATTTCATACATTAAGTGTGAAGTGGAAGGCCGCTACTCAATACGTGACTTTTTACGCAATGACCTGGAGCATGAGCTAAAGATACAGGAGATGCTGCGCAAAACCATCACCCGTGCCCATGAACTGAAGGATTGGGGTACTGTTCAAGTTCTGGAAGAGGTTCTGGTAGACCGTGAGGACCTGGGTTACCATCTCTACAGCGTACTGGAAGACGATACCCTGGTACGCGGGATGAATCACCTGATTGATCAAAGATATGATAGATCCGGTGACCGGCCAATGCCTCCGGGATCCCATCTACAATAAAAGCAACCCAAAAATACAATTTTCCAAACGATATTTCTCAAAAAAATCGAGTAGGAGGGGGCGCCAAGCCCCCGACCTCTCACCCTGTATATAAGCCCATGCTGGGCGAAAAAAACAACCGTTTTCATGGTTTAAGCCTGAAAACGGTTTTTTGTTTCAAAAATGGCTCTCATAAACTGTCTACTTTCATTGCTGGGGAAATACTCTCCTTTCCTACGGGGATTCTGTTTCTGTTCGACCGTTAGTTTCTGCCAGCCCCAAAGTAGCCTCATTGTTGCTGGAAAAACCAATTACATCGTTACCCGCAATGCAAAAGACTTCAAAAATTCTCCTGTACAGGCAATCGACCCTGTGGATTTTCTTAAAAGTAACTGAGGAGACATGCCGTTGAACTTCAAGAATACTATGCGTTTACATTGAGAGCTTATTCTTTCCATTAACAATATAAGAATATCATCCTGTTGAAAGGGGAACTCCTTTTATTGAAAGAACAATTATTTGCCTTCAGGAGGTAACCCTTATGCAGCATATCGACATAGAACACAACAGGCAGATCCTACTCCAAAGAAAAGACGAACTGCAGCACCTCATTGACGAAATGGAAAGGGACAGCCTCAACGTCTCGCTCCAGGACAGTATCAGCGAATTGTCAACCTATGATAACCACCCTGCAGATATCGGAAACGAAACCTTTGAACGTTCCAAGGATTTTGCCTTGAGAGAAAATGCTAACATTGAAGCTGCAAGGATTGATGAAGCACTTAAAGCCATTGAGGAAGGGACCTACGGCACATGTTCCATATGCGGCCGGACCATTGACGGGGAAAGGCTGAAAGCAATGCCTGAAGCCACAACATGCGTAGACTGCAGTCTTAAATCCCAGGGGGGAGACAGGTCTCTCAGACCGGTAGAAGAAGATGTCCTTAATCCCCCGTTTAATATCCAGTCCCTCCAGGACTTTCAAGATCCCGCCCAAAATCAGGTCATTTATGACGGTGAAGACACCTGGCAGGAAGTTGCCCGTTTTGGTACCTCCGATGGTCCCCAAGATGAACCACCCCAGGACCAGCCTGACCCACAGCAGTATCCCAATGTTTATACTGATGAAGACGAAGACCGTGGGTCCGTGGACTACGTGGATTCAATTCCTTACCATCGTGATAAAGACGGAATGATTTATTCCGATGATTCCTAAGAAAGATACAGTTTCTCATCCATTGGCCGGCCTAAGATCCTTCGTTTACTCTCAGATGACATGCCAGTTTAAGTTACTTTGAGGACATTAGGACCTTACTGCGCTTACGGATGACACGCCGAACCCTGGTTAAATACCGTTCACCCTAATCGGAACCCAAAAATTAAACCACTAGAGGCAGACGGCGTAAGATCCTCGCTGGAATAAAATCCTTGGCTTCCCTAAGGGATGACGCAGCTAAGGATTAATCTGCTGCTTTAACCTGATTTGTTTAAAAAGGCGTGATACCCATAATAAGGTGTCACGCCTCAGTTAATTTCCTCCTCCGGAAGTTAGTGCAAACACCTATTCGCATTCTTCCCCTACTTATAAAAGATGGGGGACTCCTGCGAACTAAGGTTGAACTGCTTTTTCCAGAATGCTGTAAACCCGATTAACCATGCTTTGAGTATCAATATTAAGATTCGCAGAAAGCAGTGCATTGTCAAGAATTTGATGGGCCACCAGCTTAGCCATGTCTTCATCCTTCTCCTTCAAACCGCAGAGACCTGCAATTACAGGGTGTCCTGGATTAAGCTCCAATACTTTCGCTCCGGTAAAGGCCTTTCTTTCCTGGTCCATCATCTGGATTATCCTCTGCATTCCACTGCTCATTCCAGAAGAATCAATTACCAGGGCAGGGCTGTCCACTAAACGTTTGGAAACTTTAACATCAACAACCCGGTCACCCAGCACCTCTTTCATCCATTCCGCCAAAGAAGCGGTACTTTTCTTATCTTCCTTACCAGAATCTTCTTCCTCTTCTTCCGCAGTCAAATCCACTGCACCCGTATCTGCAGCTACCAGATCTTTCTCCTTGTACTGTCCGATACTTCCCAACACGTAGTCATCAACGGTATCATAGGTATACAGGACCTCCATGTCCTTTTCCTTAAAGATTTCCATATAAGGGCTGGCTGAAGTCATCTCCCTGTCTCTACCGTTAAGGTAATAAATTGCTTTTTGATCATCCTTCATACGTTCCACATAGTCCTTAAGGGAGGAAAGCTCACCCTTATCCAGTTTGGAGGACTCAAAACGCAGAAGTTCAACCAGATCATTCTTGAAGTCAAAATCTGTTGCCACCCCTTCTTTTATAAACAAGCCAAAAGCTTTCCAAAATTCAGTGTAAGTTTCTTTGTTCTTTTCCGCTTCATCTTTAAGAAAACGCAGGAATCTCCTGGTAATAACCTTGCGCAGCCTGGCAACAAGGGCACTGTCTTGAACGGTTTCCCGGGAAATATTCAAGGGGAGTTCTTCGCTTTCCACAACACCTTTTACAAAGCGCATCCATTCAGGGAGAATTCCTTCCGACTCTTGCTGTATCAGCACATTCCTGCTGTATATATTAACCCCGGGCTTTAGGCGCCCAAAGCCAAACCTTTCAAGATTCTCTTTAGGGACAAAGAGTACCGCGTTAATGGCCAGGGGAGCATCAGAGGAAAAGTGAAGACGGTACAAAGGCCCTTCCGACGAGTTAGAAATATACTTAAAAAACTCAATATATTCGGCATCTGATACTTCATTTCTGTTTTTTGTCCAAATAGCCTTGATTGTGTTAATCCGCTCACCGTTCACCAGTATGGGAAAAGGTACAAAACTGGAATACTCCTTGATAATTCTTTTCAAATTTTCAGTCTTGGCAAATTCTCTGGCGTCTTCTTTTAAATAAAGGACAATTTTTGTCCCTCTCGGAATGCTCTGTGCTTCACCAATAGAAAATTCGCTGCCCCCGGAAGATGTCCACAGGCATGGGGCTGCCGACCGCTGGTATGAGCGGGTATACAGCTCCACTTTTTCAGCTACCATAAAAACAGAATAGAAACCTACCCCAAACTGTCCTATTAGATTGACATCCTGCTGGTTTCCCTCAGAAAGATGTCTAAGAAAAGCCTTCGACCCAGAATGAGCAATAGTACCCAGGTTTTCCACCAGTTCCTGTCGCGTCATTCCTATACCCGTATCGGTAATGGTCAGGGTTTTTGCGTCCTCATCCCCTTGGACTTTTATTTCCAAGGGAATATCAGGGTCAGCAATTTCCTTTTCGGTAATCTGTATATAGCGAAGTTTCTCAAGTGCGTCCGAGGCATTGGAAATCACCTCCCGCAGAAAAATTTCCCTGTCCGTGTACAAGGAGTTAACGATAATGTCCATCAACTGCTTAAGTTCTGTCTGAAATTCCATGGTCTCCTGTTTTGCGTCAGCCACATCGTATTCCCCCTTTGTAAATGCTATATAATTAGTGCCGGAAAGAGGCTTTCTCCTGCTGGAAGGAGTTGAATTCGGCACCCGAAATCTATTGATTGGGAAGTGCAAAAGCCCCCCACTAAAATTATGGAGGGTTCCAATTCAGGCTGCCGTTACTCAAAAATCCTTTGGTCTGGGACTTCAAAGTTTCTTTTTAGAATTTTAAGTGGTGCATTTATTAATCCCGGGGACTTCTTTAAGCCTGAAAACCCTTAACCCGGTCAAGTACTTTTTTGCACATCCTGCAAGCCTTGTGCAACAAATGTCCGCAATAGTCTCCGCCCCCTGGGGATTACCCTCCTGACCGGGAACAGGCATTACCGGTTCAGCAACCTGGACACAGATAGAATTCCTTGTTCCCCCGTCCTCTGCGTTTAAAGCCATCACAGCTTCTCCCGTTGTACCCGAGCCCGCGAAAAAGTCCAGGACAATATCCCCCCTGCCCTTTGTCGCGGCTCCAATAAACGCCTTTAGGGCCTTGACACTTTTGGCTGTATCAAAACCGAATTTGCTTTTTCCGCTGTTGTCGTTTATATATAAATCCGTCCAGTCAGTAGTGCGCAGCTGCTTTCCGGAAGGTTTTACCCAATAGTGAGGCCGCCCGTTCTTCAATTTAATAAACTCCTTCTTTTTACCTGTATCCAACCAGTACTCCTTAAGGAGAGCCAGTTCCTCCTTTTCAGTCTTGTATGAAAACAGCTCCTGGAAACGTTTGAAATTTTCAACGGCTCTCAAAGCCCTCTCTTTTCTCCACTTCCACTGCCCCTGGGATATGTTCACCCCCAGAAGCTCATACCTCATGGTGGGCCTGTCAGCATTATTATAAAAAGAAGTCCAGTAGCCCTCTTTTCTCTGCTCAGACGCTTCCTTATATGGGTTAATCCAGGAAAAAGCATGGCTTTTCCTATATACAAGGACATACTCAATCCCGAGGTTAAGCCGTTTCAAATCTCTAAATTGCTGGTTTACATTTTTAGCAGCCCTCTTTACATGAAGCATGTTTACAAAATTATCCTCTCCAAAAACCTCGTTCATTAAAAGCCGCAAATTGTGCACTTCATTGTCATCTATAGACACAAATATTGCCCCGTCCTCACGCAGGAGACGGCGGGCCAAGACCAAGCGGGGATACATCATGTTCAG
>LFRM01022294.1_pt1 | contig 22547 bp, 17 predicted proteins | sample 618341 | NCBI WGS metagenome assembly LFRM01 (sample SAMN03654438, study PRJNA283298) | anaerobic digester metagenome | isolation source: pool of bioreactors CSTR01a, CSTR02a, and CSTR03a thermophilic anaerobic... | place: Denmark: Kgs. Lyngby | collected 2014-05-21 | reverse complement strand
CCCTTTTACAGTTTCTGATGGGGATTGCCGGTGTGCCGTTCGTGGCGTTTCCCTTCTCTATTGCCATGGCGCTGCTATCCATTTTCATTCAGATTGGCGTGATGATCATCTATCTTAAAGTAGCCGATGGTCAAGAAGCCAAGGTCAACGATCTGTTCTCTGGAGGGAAATACCTGCTGCCCTTTATCGGCGCGAACTTGCTGGTGGGCTTGGGTGTCTTTGTGGGCATGATCTTGCTGATCATCCCCGGATTGATCTTCGCTTTGCTTGCCGTCTTCACTCCCCTCGCTGTGGTTGACCGGGGCTGCGGCGTTGTGGATTCGATATCGTTAAGCATACGCCTGGCCGGGGACAATTTTCTGCTCACTCTCACGCTGGTGATCGTCATGGCGATCTTGAACATAATGGGAGCATTGTTCTTCGGCATCGGCATGCTGTTGACAGTACCCTTCAGCGCTCTGCTGGAAATCTACTGCTACCGGAAAATGCTTCACAGGAGCCGCTAAAGAGATTTTGGCTTGCGGTGTTTGCGGGCTGGGGCGGCAATTTGCATGCCCCAGTTTATTTATGTGCGCTTTTAAGAAGGAATTCAGTAGGTAAAATGGAAATACTATGAGGGCAATTTTGGCCAATTTCACAGAATGGAGCGTGTGTCCATGAACAGCCTGGTTCCCAGCGCCGCTGTCAGCCCGGAAATGCCGCCATAATTTGACACAAGATTTCTATTATGTCATGATTGTTTTTGGAATGCCGGATGCTGTTGTGAAGTTATAGTATAGGATTGGAGGCTAAGTTATGACCTGGTCGATTGTATCAATCATTGTTTCCTTTTTGGCGTTCGCGGTGGCCTTTTGGATGTATCAGTGGGTGAGCAAGCTGCCCACAACCAACAAGGAAATCGCCCGCGTCGGCGCCTTAATCCGCAATGGTGCCAAGACATTCTTGGTACGGGAATACAAGCTGCTGGCAATCTTTGTTGCTGTGGTCGCGGTATTGATATTCATTNNTCCCGTAACTTGTTCACAGCCCTGGCATATGTAGCCGGTTCCATTTTTTCGGGCTTGGCTGGGTTGACTGGCATGTTTGTGGCCACTATCGCCAACATGAAGAGTGCCGAGGCGGCCACCAAGGGCATCAGGCCTTCATTCATGGCCGGTTTCCGCGGCGGCGCGGTCATGGGCATGGCTGTGGTAGGATCCAGCTTGCTCGGCACTACGCTCGTGCTCATGCTTACCAAAGACGCATCCATGACCTTGGGTTTCAGCTTTGGCGCATCTTCGCTGGCTCTGTTCGCAAAGGCCGGCGGCGGTATTTTCACAAAAACCGCGGACATCAGTGCCGACCTTGTCGGCAAGGTTGAATTGGGTATTCCGGAAGACGACCCCCGCAACCCGGCTGTTATCGCCGACAACGTTGGCGACAATGTCGGTGACGTTGCCGGTATGGGCGCCGACTTGTTCGACTCCCATGTGGCGAGCTTGTCGGCGGCCTTGGTGCTGGGCATGGCGATGGATGGCGGCGCCATCGGCATCAACACCAACATGGTGCTGTGCTACGCGGCGATTGGTTTGTTTGCTTCCACAATCGGAGTTTTGCTGGCCCGGATTAACGAAGGCGGCGATCCTACCGGCGCTCTCAATACATCAACATATGTGACGACCGGTATCTTTGTGGTGCTGACCGGACTGGCGACCTGGCTCTTTGGCTTCAACACGCTTTATTGGGTTGCGACGATCATCGGCCTGATTGTCGGTGTTGTGATTGGTATCGTTTCCGATTACTTCACAAACGACCTGCGCCCACCGGTGCAGCGTGTTGCGAATGCGTCCAAATCAGGGCCGGCGTTCACTATCATTTCCGGTACCAGCTATGGTTTCTTAAGCGTCTTCCCAGCCTTGTTCGGGATTGCTCTGTCGGCGCTGTTGGCGTTCACTATCACTCAGAATATCGTTCCTGACAGCAATGTCGACTCACTCTTCGGAATCGCCATGGCGGCTGTGGGCATGCTCTCGATTGTGGCCATGATCATTTCCAACGACGCTTACGGCCCGATTGTCGACAACGCCCGCGGTTTGGTGGAGATGGGCAGCCTTGGCGAAGAAGCCCTCAAGATCACTGATGAACTGGATAGTGCCGGAAACACAGTCAAAGCTGTGACCAAAGGCTTTGCCATCAGTGCCGCTGGTTTGACGGTAATCGCTCTGTTGGGCGCCTTCCTGTCTGAGGCCAACGATATCCTGGCCAGCAGAGGCATGGAGCTGCTCGCAGGCTTTGATATCATGAGCCCGACCGTATTCTTCGGCCTGATTGTCGGCGCAGCCATCCCGGCGGTGTTCTCCGCGATGCTGATGCTGGGTGTCGACCGCAACGCCGAGCGAATGGTGGCGGAAATCCACCGTCAGTTCGATACGATCCCAGGTTTGAAAGAAGGCAAGCCTGGTGTCACGCCGGAGTATGACCGCTGCATCGATATTGCCACCGTGGGTGCGCTTAGGGAACTGATTCCCGCCGGTGTGATGGCTATCGCAGCCACTTTGGTGGTAGGGTTTATCGGCGGTATCGAGGCGATCGGCGGGTTCTTGGCGGGCAACATTGTCAGCGGCCTGCTCCTGGCCCTGTACATGAGCAACGCCGGCGGCTTGTGGGATAATGCCAAGAAGTATGTGGAGGCAGGCCACTTCGGCGGCAAGGGTTCCGATACCCATAAGGCGGCAGTGGTCGGCGACACAGTGGGCGATCCTTACAAAGACACAGCCGGGCCTTCGATCAATACCCAGATCACCGTCTGTTCGCTGGTGGCGTCCATATGTGCTGGTTTGTTCATAGCCTTCTCACTGTTCTAGGCAATAGTCAAATCTGAGTTGAAAAAACCTCCCGCTGTCAAACAGAGGGAGGTTTTTTTCATTACTCTGGTGAAACTGGAGAAAAGGCAGTGGGGAAAGGAGGCGCTTTAGATGCCTAACCTCTACATACATTTCGAGTCAATTGAAGATCGGCGGGCATTTCTCCTGGAGATTCTGGAAATACCGGAGATCCTGCCTCGGAACAACTCTCCGAAAGCCCGCCAGGAAGCGGCTCGGCGCCAAAAGCAGCTTGACGCGTACATCGCCAGGCTGGAAGCGGGAAAAACAAGCAGTCCTTATTATAATCTGCACAAGCGCATCCACGGTGCCCGGATTCCCAGGAATATGGATACAGACGGATTGGAGCCTTGGAATGAGCTGGCGGTCTATGCCAAAGGATTCCGCCAAATCTATGCCCAAAACAGCTACCGGAAACGCCCCGGCAAGTGGCTCGTGGTCCAGTTTAGGGACAACTACACCGGCTGGCGGCGGTATGAATGGCTGCTGCGCCGGGTCCCCGATGACAAGCTTGGTGCCAGTACCCCAGCTCCGCTGTTGGTGTCGCTCCGCCGCAAGCTGGAGCAGGCAAGGCATATTCTTGGCACTGCCGGCGGGGGCAGGCTGAAGGCCGCGGAGCTGAACTTGGCTCTGGGGCTGCTCCAGAGTGTCAAAACGAGAAACCCCCGGTTGTTCAGGGGGGACAATTTGTACCTCTGGGAAGAATTGGCTTTTGCCTATCTTGAACACAACAATCTGCAGAAAGCGGAGCACTGCCTGAGGGAAATGGCCGGTTTGATGCCCGGTTCCAGCGAGCCTTACATCAACTTGGGGGCTTTTTTTATCAGCGCAGGGATGATCAACCGGGCAATCAAGGCATATAAGGAAGGTTTGGCGGTCAATCCCAAGGACGAGCGCCTGTACTTTAACCTGGCAAGCCTGTATGCGGGCATCGGCGCGTACAGCAAGGCCGACGCTATGATGAACAAAGCCATTTTAAGCAACCCTGACCGGGGCATCAATTATATGTTCCGGGCTGATCTGGCCATGGAACGGGGCCACTACGAAGCGGCAGTCCAAAACTACCGTCATGCGCTCGGCCTGCTGACAGGCGAGCCTTGGCAGGAGATCCGGAAAAGTTGTTATATGCAGATGGCCGTGGCGCTGATGCGTCTTGAGCGGTACGAGGAATGCGCCGAGGCTGCGTCTGAACTCCTCGCCATCAACCCTGATTTCCGAGACGCATATGTGCTGTTGGCCCGCTGCTGCCGGGAACTGGGGAACCACGATTTGGCCAAATGGTATGCCAAAAAAGCTGAGCAGCTTTACCGCCGCCTGCGCGACCACGTGAACAGCTGAGTTTTTTCAACCATAGGTTTAGTCAACTGTTGGTTGAGCCAACCGCCGTTTTCCAGCGGAATGGTAAACCAACAGTCGCTTGTGATCGGTGGAACAGCTGCGGGGCAAGATCAGCGGCAACGTGAAGGCCAAAAAGGCCGGCAAGGCGGAAATACAGATCAGCGGCGCCGGCGATATCAATGCGGAGGGTGTGACCGCCCGGACTGCGGACATCAACTGCCGCGGCGCCTGCGACATTGTGCTGGGCAGAGTCATAGAGGTATCGATTGAGAAGCACAGCAGGCATTCGTCGATCCGAATCCTCGAGCGAGGATAAGCTGTCAGCATACATATCTCAAGCCGCGGCCCAATATAAATAAAAAAGGGTATTGCCCGAAAACATTGAAATATGTAGATACAAGAACCCAAGGGAGGTTAAGGCCATGGCTTGGTACTGGTGGGTTGTGATTGTTGTGGTGGTGGCGATTATCGCTTACAGCTTGTTCAAGAACAAATAGTGTACTGGTTCAGGCAATGTGCTGTTTAAGAAACAGCCTGTGTGACGCAGGCTGTTTCTTTGTCCGGCGTTAGCTGGCGAAGTACTCCGACAGTGTGTAAATGCCAAAAACCACGCCGAAAATGATCGGCTGATGGATCAGATAGATCAACAGAGAATGGCGGCCGAGAAGCCTGATGATGCCTGTCCCGGGAAGATCGTTGATGCTCTTCAGCTCAGTGATCCTAAACCGCCGTGTGCCGCCGGGATATAAGGCCGATCCCAGCCAGATGCCGATCAGAATCACACCGAACCAAGGAAAAAGCGGGTAATAGTCGGCCATCGCGATATGCTTTTCCCCGATCCCAAGCGGCAGCAGCCACCAGCTGTGGATGGAAAGATTTGCCAGCCACTTTGTCGCGGCTATGATCACTATGCCTAAGATGCCAGCCAAGCGCGGCCGCGGCAGAAACAGGGGCGCCAATATGACCGCAGTGCCGATCAAGTGCAGGATACCGAAAATGATCGGCGCGTCCAAGACAAAATAGACCACGGCCGAGACTGCTGCGGCGCAGGCCAATAGCTTCAACCCTCTTGCCGTAAACTTCTTCCAGATCCCGTCAGTGCCGTGCTGTCCCGCTGCCCGGGCGTAGCTAATGGAAAGGCAGACGCCGACGATCAGCTGGAATGATGAACCGATGGCCTGAGCGATGATTTGGGGGTTTTCGCCCAGGAGATCCCAGGGGACAAAATCAAAGTAGACCAAATCCCAGAACAGATGGTAAAGTACCATGGCGATGATGCTCAACCCCCTGAACAAATCAATCTCCGGAAACCGCTGTCGGCTGATAGTCAACATCTTCTCCTCCAATCGCTAAAACTAAGCCGCAGCCTTATTATATCAGGTTATTACCATTATGGAAATAACCAATCCAGCGGCAGGATTTGCTGTTGGAAAGTGGAAGTGAGACAGTAACACAGTCTGGCTTCAGACAGATGCGAGGGGAGAGATATGATTAAAAAAAACACAGCGCAGACAGGGATTGCCTTGGCGCTGCTGGTGGTGCTTTTGATCGGTTTTACTGTCTGGTCGTCGAATCACCGGGCAAATAAACCACTTCCTGCCGCAGAAGCCGGAGCAGAAATCACTCACGTCACTTCAGGTTTTATCGCCGCGGATCAGGCGGTGGCAGTCCGCTTCGCCAATCCGCAAGTAAGCCCCAACGCGGTGGAAAAACCTTTAAGCCCAAATCCGTTCACCTTCACGCCGCATATCGATGGAAAAGCTTTCTGGCAAGATCCCCAGACCCTGGTTTTTCAACCTTCGGCGCCCCTGTATGAGAAACAGTATTACCACGCCCGCCTGGATTTGAAGGAGACGCAGCTGGAGTTCCATTTTGCGACCACAGGCCAAAATGTCCTTGCGGTAGGTGGGCTATTCGAGCTTGTCAGCGCCGGATCATCCCAAGAGGTGTATTTCTCCGGCACGGTGCAGCTTGCGGAAAAAGTCAGCGCGGAACTGTTGAAACAAGGGCTGAAGCTTGAGCTTGACGGAAAGTTCCTTAACTATGAACTGACTTCTGAAGACAATTACAGCTTCACTATCAAATCTCAGCCAATCGCCAGAAACCAATCGGATGACCGGAAATTGACCGTACTGATCGCCGCATCCCCTCTCAAGCTCGCTTCCGATATTAGGGAAACGTTTTACCTCACCGGTGTGGAATCGTCTTTTCGAGCTTTGCGGATTGAGGAAGAGAAGCTTGACCAGTTCTCCCAACTGCGGGTGATCTTCTCGGAGCCTCTCAACCCTAGGTTGGATTACCGGGGGTATGTGCACCTTACACCGAGTATTGACTGTCAAGTGGCCGTTGACGGAAACAGCTTGGTGATCAGCGGGCCTTTCCGCCCGCGGGAAATGTACCAGGTGCGGCTGTTTCCCGGCATCGAGAGCACATATGGGCAGAAACTGGCGGACACTGCCGATTTTGTCTGGGATGTATCGATCTCCGACCGGAACCCGGTTGTGGAATTTGTGGATTCAGGGATGATTCTGCCCAGCACCAACGAAAAGAAGCTGGTGTTTAGGACCATCAACGTGGCAAGGCTGCGGCTGCAGGTCAAGAAGGTGAAAGAGGACAACCTAATCGCCTTTTTCGAGGAAAACTCCTACCGTCCCCACAGCTACTCCTATGATGATTACAACCACTATGCGTTTCAGCGCCATGGGGAGATCATCGCCGATCAGATCGTGGAGATCGGCGATGAAGCCAACAAATGGATCCAGACCGAGCTGGACTTGAGCCGAATCATCAAAGACAATGATCCTGCTTTGTATGTGGTGCAGCTCGGTTTTGACGCGAACCAAGTGTTGTACCTGTCAGAGGAGTATCACGACTGGTACGGCGCAAGCTACCTCAACCAATACGGCAGGGCGGTCAAACATCTCCTGGTGAGCGACATCGGCATCACCGCCAGGCAGCTTGAGGATGAGCTTCATGTCTTCCTGACTGACATTGTGACAACCGAGCCGATCGCCGATGCAGTTGTGATGCTGAAAGACGCCGGCGGCAAGGTGATTCGCACCGCCTATTCCAACACATCGGGATGGGCTGTGCTGAACACGGACAGCACCGCCCGCTATGTGGAAGTGAGGACAGGTAATGACTTTGCCGTCATGAGTCTCGGCGCTTCCCTGGTCAACCAGTCGATTTTTGATATCGGCGGCGTTCAAAAGCAGGACGGAATCAACGCCTTTATTTACACAGAACGGGGTGTCTACCGCCCCGGCGAGGCAGTCCATCTCGCCGCCATAGTCCGCAACGACCAGGATACATTCCCGGATCGGCACCCGGTGACGCTAAGAGTGTACAACCCCTTGGAGCGCCTAGTGTATGAGGCGGTGGACAACAGTGGTTCTGACGGCTTCTACGCCTTCGAGTTCCAAACAGACACCGATGCCCCTACGGGCATCTGGACAGCGGTCCTGGATGTGGGCGGCAGGTTGTTCACCCACGAAATCCGGGTCGAGACAATCGTCCCCTACCGGATAGAGGTGGCGGTCGAACCGGAAAAAGAGCGGCTTTCAGCCGACGATCAGCTTCTGCCGTTCGCTATCAGCTCCCAGTACTTGTTTGGAGCGCCGGGGAGCGGGCTGGAAAGCGAAACCACTGTGACACTGGAGCCGTATCCGATGACTTTCGCCGGATACTCCGGCTTCACCTTTGACAACCCGGCACTGGATTTCAAGCCTTTGATCAGCAATGTCCACACTACAGTCCTTGATGAAAACGGCAGGGCGAAACTTGTGTGGCACAAGCCCGAATTCGGGCCGGTGCCCTCGGCTTTGCGCCTGCGCATAGACACAAAAGTGCTGGAGGCAGGCGGAAGAGCGGTTCCGGCTGTGAGGCTGATTCCTGTTGAGCATTATCCCAGCTACGTTGGAATTATGGAACTGGAAGAGGCCGAGGTGGCCATGGGGCAGAAAACAAAATTCGTCATCGCTCATGTCAGCGCCACCGGCGATCCGATCCCCGATTCCCAGCTTGAGTACAAGTTCTACCACTCACGCCAGTACTGGTGGTGGGAATACGGCAGCTTCGACAGTTTCCGCCGCTACTACAAAACCAGCGAACACACGGAAGTGCTGGAACAAGGTACTGTCGTCACCAACCAGGCAGGCCTGGCTGAGCTGGAGATTGCTGTGCGGGATTATGGCGAAGTGCTGCTGGAGGTCACAGACCCCAAAGGCGGGCACAGCGCAGGATACTTCTTCCGTTCATATTGGTGGGCGAGCGGCGATCAGAAACAGAGCGCCGATATCGTGCTGCTGAAACTGGACAAGGCCCAGTACCTGCCCGGCGAAACAGCCAAGGTTTCCCTCAGTACACCAGCCCGGGGCCGGATGCTGGTGACTGTGGAGAAAGAGGGCCGGATTCTCCATCAAAGCTGGTTGGAACTGACATCCAACGAGACATCTTTCGAGATTGATGTGAAGCAGGAATATATACCCAATGCTTATTTGTCCGTAGTGATCTACCAGCCCTACGGCGGCATGGACAATGATCTGCCTTTGCGGATGTACGGTGTCGTCCCTCTTTATGTGACCAGCGAAGGCGCCCAGATCGAGCTGAACCTCGCCGTCCCGGAGACGGTGAGGCCGGAAGAAGAGTTCATACTCAAAGTGCAAACCGCCGACGGCGAGCCCTGCCAGTTCACTGTGGCAGTTGTGGACGAGGGTTTGCTGAACATCACCGGCTATGCTACGCCGGACCCCTTAGGGTTCTTCTTTGCCAAACAGAGGCTGCTTTCCAAAGCCTATGACAACTTCGCCGACATCATTAATCTGACATACGGATACATCCACAATCACTTAAGCATCGGCGGCGACGGCGCTCCCGACTACCGGCAGCTGCAGGTTCCCAAGGAGGATCCCGGCCAGTTTGAAACTGTAAGCCTGTTCTACGGCCCGTTCTCCACCGATGCCGGCGGTTATGCGGAAGTGCCGATCAAGCTGCCCAACTACATCGGCAGTGTGCGGATCATGGTTGTGGCCGCCAGCAAGGGACGCTACGGCAGTGCTGAAAAGCAGGCTGCCGTCAAGGCGCCGGTGATGGTGATGCCGACTCTGCCGCGGGTTTTGGGCCCCGAGGACCGGATTCGGGTTCCCGTCACAGTATTCACCATGGAGGAAGGCTTGGGAGAGATTGATGTCCACCTCGATGTTTCCGGCCCGGCGGAGATCATCGGCCCGGATACACTCGTTGTCGATCCGGGGAGCCGGGATCGGACAGATGTTTTCTTTGAACTGGCGGCAGCCGGTACGGTGGGCACGGTGGAGATCACTGTCTCTGCCTCTTCCAGGCTGCAGGGTTATACCAACCGGTCGACGGCACTGATTCCGGTTCGGCCGGACAACCCTTATATATATCTAGTGGATGAACAGATGGTGGATCCAGGCGAAACAGTCGTCTTCGCCATCCCCGAGCGGGGCGTGCCCGGAACCGACGCAACCCGCCTGGTGGTGTCAAGTGTGCGTGGGCTGAACCTGAACCACCGCCTGCAGTGGCTGATTCGATATCCATATGGGTGCATCGAGCAGATTACCTCCGGAGTGTTCCCCCAGCTGTACCTGGCGGATCTCTATCCGGTGAGCAAGGAAGAGCTTATGGAGATCGACGGCAATATCAACGGGGTGATTGCGGCCTATTCCCGTTATCAGCTGGTGAACGGCGCTTTTGCCTATTGGCCTGACTCAAGCGCCGCCGACCACTGGGCCACCAACTATGCCGGCCACTTCCTGCTGGAAGCCAAGGCCAAAGGGTACCATGTACCGGCGCAGATGTTGGAGCGCTGGATCAGGTATCAGGCCGAGGCGGCCAAAGCCAATGCCGGAACGCAGCTTACTAGGGCATACCGCCTCTATCTTTTGGCTCTGGCGGATGCACCTGTGCTGAGCGCCATGAACTATATGCGCGAGAGTGAACTGGACAAACTGGACAATACTGCCAGGTTCTACCTGGGCGGCGCTTACTACCTGATGGGTTATAAGCAGATTGGAGAATCCATCCTGGCTGGCGCCGACATATCTGCGCCTGAATATGTGGAATTCGGCGGCACTTATGGATCCACGCTGCGGGATCAGGCGATCATGCTGGATATCCTCACCTTGGTCAGGGACTTCGAGCGGGGCAGTGCGCTGTACAACCAGATCGCCGAAGCAGTTTCATCGCCAAGGTGGTATTCAACTCAGACCACCGGTTACGCACTCTTGGCTCTGGCCAAATATGTGGCAGCCGTCAAGACTGTGGAAACTGAGCTGACCGGCATTGTCACCTTTGCGGATCAAAGCCGGTTGGAACTTGTGGTTTCGGATCTGGTTGGATTGGTAGGTCTTGACCCTCAAGACGGAGGTGGGCGGATCAGCTTCACCAACACCGCTTCGGTACCGGTGTTCGCAGCTTTGGAGTGGGAAGGGATTCCCAAGCGGGGCGAACTTGAGCCTGAAGCGAAGAATCTGATTCTGAAAACAGATTATTATGATCAATGGGGCAACCCCGTTGATATTTCCAGACTCACCCAAGGCGACACCTTCTATGCTGTCTTCCATGTCGACCATGAAGCTGACATGGACATTTACGAACTGGCGTTGGTGCAGGTGCTGCCGGCGGGATGGGAAATCGAGAACCTGCGAGTGACCCAGGGCACTCTGCCCCTGTGGACTGAGAGGTTCAACCTTGGGCATGAAGAGTATGTGGACATCCGCGACGACCGGATCATGTGGTTCTTCGACCGGATGCAGTGGGATCCGGGCTACGACTTCATTGTCAAGATCAATGCCGTCACCGTCGGCCAGTTTTACCTCCCGCCGACGTTGTTGGAGGCTATGTACAACAACGATTACAAAGTCACCACCTCGGGCCAGGCAGTTGAGGTCGTGCCCAGATGAGGCGGAAATGGCTTTGGTTTGGATTGGGGCTGCTGGCAGTTTTCGCCGCGGGGCTGGCGGCGGCGCTGCTGGCGGTGCCGCTGCCGGAACCTTTGTTTGCCCAGGATTACAGTACGATCGTCCTGGATGAGCAGGGACGGATCTTGAGGGTGTTCCTCAACCAGAACCAGCAGTGGGCTTTGCCTGACGACGGAAGTGAAATCCCGTACAAACTGAAGACAGCTGTGGTCCACTATGAGGACAAGCGGTTCTATCAGCATTTCGGCGTCGATCTGCTGGCTTTGGCGCGTGCTCTGTACCAGAATGCCGTGCACCGCCAGCGGGTGAGCGGCGCCAGCACCATCACCATGCAGGTCGCCCGGCTGATGCAGCCCAAGCCCCGCACGGTGAAGAGCAAACTGATCGAAATGGCCCAGGCAGTGAAGATAGAATGGAAATACAGCAAGGATGAGATCCTCAAACTGTATTTGCTCCACGCTCCCTACGGGAGCAACATCATCGGGTACCGGACGGCGTCGCTGCGCTATTTCGGCAAGGAACCTGAGAATTTGAGCTGGGCCGAAGCGGCCACCCTGGCGGTGCTGCCGAATAATCCGGCCAATGTCAACCCGATGCAGAACGCGGATCAGCTGAAGATCAAGCGGGATCAGCTGCTGCTGCGCCTGCGCCGTGCGGAAATCATCGATCAGGAGACATACGAACTGGCGGCGGCCGAACCTCTGCCTGAAAGCCAAATGCCCTTTCCACTTTCCGCGCCGCACCTGGCGGAGAGCCTTAAGCGGAGTGAGGATCAAGATATTATTACAACCACCATCGACAAGGACCTGCAGGATTGGGCCACGAAAGTGCTGCAGCGATATATTGCCGAATTGAGCAGGCACGGGATCAAAAACGGGGCGCTCTTGATCGCGGACACCGCCACCGGCGCGGTCAAGGCATATGTTGCCAGTCAGGACTACTTCGACAACGACAACTTCGGCAAAATTGACGGCGTGCAGATGCGCCGCTCAGGGGGCTCAACCCTGAAACCATTCTTGTACGCATTGGCCATGGATGAGGGGCTGATCGGCCCCACGAGCGTCCTGCCGGATGCTCCGATAAGCTACGGCGGATACACACCTTACAATTCCGACCGCAGCTTCAACGGCATTGTCCGGGCAGGCACCGCCCTGATCCGGTCGTTGAACGCGCCGGCTGTGTATCTGTTGAACCAGTATGGTGTAAAAAACTTCTACGATTTCCTCAAAGCGGCAGGGCTCAAAGGTTTGACCAAAACCCACCAGGACTATGGCCTTTCTCTGGTGCTGGGCGGCTGTGAGGTGAGCCTTTGGGAACTGTGCGCGCTTTACCGCGGCCTGGGGACTCTTGGCCGTTTTACCGATCTGCATGTGCTTAAACTCCCCGAAGGGCAAGGACCTTCCGGGGATGCACAGCTGATCACACCGGGCAGTGCCTATTTGGTGCTGGAAATTCTGGCGGAAGTGGCCCGGCCCGGCCTGGAACACCACTGGCAGAATTATGCCTCAGGAGTACCGCTGGCGTGGAAAACGGGGACGAGTTACGGCAGCCGGGACGCCTGGGCGGCCGGGGTTTCGCCGCAGTGGACGGTTGCCGTCTGGGTGGGCAATTTCGACGGCAGCGAAGCGAAAGGTCTGACCGGAATCGATGCCGCGGCGCCGCTTTTGTTCCAAGTCTTCAACGGCTTGGACAAGAACCCGTACCAGCCCTGGTTTGCATGTCCGGAAGACGCTTTGGTTGAAATCGAAGTGTCGGCGGCCACGGGCTACCGTTTGAAAACCGAAGAGGGACAGCATACCGCCAAGACAGAAACGATCATGGTGCCGCAGGCTGCCAAGCCGCTGCGGTATTCGCCGTATGAACGGACAGTCTACCTGAACCTTGCGGAAACGATGCAAGTATGCTCCTTGTGCTGGGATCGGGATGACCTCAAGGCTGTTTTGCGGCTGGATTTCCCGCCGGAGATCAGAGCCTTGCTGAATACGGTTTCTCAAGGGCCGGCCCTGCCTCCCCACAACCCGGAGTGCCCCGCATCCAAACAGCATAATCCTGTGAGCATCGCATATCCGCAGCCCAACAGCTATATATTCATACCCCGGGATGCTTCCGGGCAGTATCAGAGAATCAGCATGGAGGTACTCCACGCCGACCCCGGGGCCACCATTTTCTGGTATCTAGACGAGCAGTACCTTGGCGAAACCACCGGAGGCCACACCATCAATTTGGCCCCGGACACAGGCTGGCACCGCCTGTATGTGATCGACACCGCCGGTAACAGCCAAGCGGTGATCTTCTATGCCGAGCGAAGATAAGCGGCGAATGGCAAACAGGGATGGATGGAGTGATTGACTGTGTCCAAATTCTTGATGGGCATCGATATCGGCACTTCCGCCTGCAAAGTGGCTGCCTTTGACCTTGAGGGCAGGGTGGTGGCCCAAGCCAGCGAACCCTACCATGTCCACCACTTGGGGCAAGGCTGGGTGGAGCAGGATCCGTTGGAGTGGTGGGAGAAAGTCTGCAGGGCAGTCCAGTCTGTCTTGGCCGCGCTCAAGTCTCAAGGGGCGGGTGCCGCCCAGATCAGCGCCATAGGCGTCGACGGCCAGAGTTGGTCCGCCATCCCCGTCGACGTTGAGGGGAACGTGCTGCACAACACTCCGAACTGGATGGACAGCAGGGCCAGTTCCATAGCCGAGCGGGTCAAAAGTGAAATCGGCAATGACCGGATTGCGGCTGTAAGCGGCAACAGCTTCGAGCCCACCTATTCCACCCCGAAGATCTTGTGGTTCAAGGAATACAGGCCTGAAATCTTCCGCCGGACAGACAAGTTCTTGCAGAGCAACAGCTATGCCGTCTACCGGCTGACCGGCGAAATAACACAGGATTTGTCGCAGGGTTATGGGCTGCATGTGTTTAATATAAACACCGGCGCTTATGATTACCAGCTTTGCGACGAGCTGGGCATCCCCCCCGAGAAACTGCCGCCTGTCTATCCCTGCCATCAGGTTGTGGGCACGGTAACCTCCCAGGCTGCGGCCGAGACCGGGTTAAGCCCCGGGACACCTGTTGTGGCCGGGGGCTTGGATGCAGCCTGCGGCACTTTGGGCGCCGGCGTCATCGCTCCAGGTGAAACCCAAGAGCAAGGAGGGCAGGCCGGGGGGATGAGCATCTGCATTGACCGCGCTTTAGCCCATCCCAAACTGATTTTAGGTTTTCATGTCGTTCCCGGGCTGTGGCTTTTGCAGGGGGGCACCGTCGGCGGTGGTGGCACCCTGAAATGGTTCAAAGAACAGCTGGGTGAGTACGAGACAGAGATGGAGAAACAGGGCGGCAGAACCGCCTTTGAGGTATTCAGCGAGCTGGCGGGGGCAGTCAAACCCGGCGCCGACGGGTTGGTGTTTCTGCCGTACATGGCCGGCGAGCGGTCCCCGCTTTGGGACGTTCACGCCAAGGGTGTTTTCTTCGGTTTAAGCTACGACAAGACCAAGGCGCATCTAATTCGGGCGATTATGGAAGGCTGCGCTTATGCGCTGCTCCACAATCTGGAAACTGCCGAGGAGGCAGGAGCCGCCGCCCAAGTCTTGAACGCCGTGGGCGGATCCGCCAACAGCGAGGTATGGACCCAGATCAAAGCCGATGTCACCGGCAAAGTGTTTCAGGTGCCTTCCTCGGATACAGCCACTACCCTCGGGGCGGCAATCCTCGCCGGAGTGGGCGTGGGGGTATACCGGAGCTTCCAAGAGGCGGTGGCCAGGACAATCAGGATCAAGCGGACCCATCAGCCTGACGCGGCTAATCATCAGATTTACCGGCGGTATTATCAGCTTTATCGAGAACTCTACCAACAGCTGAAAGAGCTGATGCGGAAATATTAGTGTAAATATTAATATAATATATGCAAGGAGAAGAGTTATGAAAGCAGCAGTACTGCACGGCAGAGAGGATCTGCGTTATGAAGACTGGCCGACACCGGAACCAAAGGATGACGAGGTTCTGGTGAAGGTGAGAGCGGTAGGCATCTGCGGTTCGGACATCCCCCGGGTCTTGGGTGACGGGGCTCACTATTACCCCATCGTCTTGGGGCACGAGTTTTCGGGAGAGGTTGTGGCTGTAGGAAACGCTGTCCAGAGGACAGCTGTGGGCGCACGGGTGGCCGGCGTTCCTCTGATTCCCTGCCATAGGTGCGTCGACTGCCTTTTGGGCAACTACTCCCAGTGCCGGCATTACACATTTATCGGATCCCGCGTCCAGGGAGCCTTTGCCGAGTATGTGGCCCTGCCGGAGCGTAATGTGGTGCCGTTTGACGAGAGTGTGTCCTTCGAGCAGGGGGCTCTGTTTGAACCGGCGACCATTGGCCTGCACGGGCTGGAATGTGTCCAATTCCGCGGCGCGGCCGATGTGGCAATCCTCGGGGGAGGGACAATCGGGCTGTTCACGGCTGAGTGGGCGAAAATCTACGGCGCCAGGAGAGTCTTCGTCTTTGATATCGATGATGACCGCCTGGCTTTGGCCAAAAGGCTCGGAGTCGATCAAACCTTCAACACTCTATCCCCTGATTTCAAGGAAGAGGCAATGGCGGCCACATCCGGGCGGGGGTTCGGTTATGTCTTCGAAACGGCAGGTGTGGACATTACCATGAAGCTCGCCTTTGAGCTGGCGGGAAACAAAGCCCAAATCTGCTTTATCGGCACTCCCACCAAGGAGTTGGTTTTCGATCCCAAGCTGTTCGAACAGATGAACCGCAAAGAGTTTGTCCTCACCGGTTCCTGGATGTCTTACAGCGCGCCGTTCCCCGGCAAGGAGTGGGAACTGACCGCTCACTTTTTCAGGACCGGCCAGCTTAAATACGACGAGGCCATGATATTTAAGAAATTCCCTTTGAGCCAGGCGGCGGAGGCTTTCGCTATGTATAAGACACCGGGAGCCGTCAAGGGGAAGATTCTCTTGGTCAATGACTAAGCCAGCAAAAATGGGGGTGTGAATCGTGAATCCGCTGCAGCAGTTGGCTGCCAAATATAAAGAGGGTAAGAAAGTCGGGATGTATTCAGCGTGTACCGCCAACGAACTGGTGATCGAGGCCTGCCTGGAACGGGCCAAGAAAGATCAGGCCTACGTATTGATCGAAGCCACAGCCAACCAGGTGAACCAGTACGGCGGCTACAGCGGCATGACTCCCAAGGATTTCCGGGACTATGTTTACAGAATAGCCGCCCGAGTAGGCTTTCCTGAGCGATATGTCATTCTCGGCGGGGATCACCTGGGCCCGCTGACCTTCAGCCATCTCCCGGCCGAACAGGCGATGGAGGAAGCAAAAGAGCTCATCAGGCAGTTCGCGGCCGCTGGGTTTGCCAAGATCCACATCGACACCAGCATGCGCCTGGGCGGTGATGATCCAAACCAGAAGCTGGCTACCGGCCTGATTGCCCAAAGAGGAGCTGCTCTGGCTCAGGCGGCGGAAGCGGCGTTTGCCGAGTTTAAAGCTTCAAACCCCGGCGCTGTCGCTCCAGTGTATGTGATCGGCAGCGAAGTCCCCATCCCCGGCGGCAGCCAGGAGCACGAAGACCAAGTGCAGGTCACCAAAGCCTCAGATTTTCAAGAAACAGTCGCCGCCTATCAGGACGCATTCGCAGCCGCAGGCCTGGACAGCGCCTGGGAGCGTGTGATCGCCGTGGTAGTCCAGCCGGGCGTGGAATTCGGCGACGAAACGGTCCATCCATACGACAGGGCAGCCGCCGCTGAGCTCAGCAAGGCGCTGGCGGCATATCCCAACCTGGTCTTCGAAGGCCATTCGACGGATTACCAGACGCCGCTGCATCTGCGGCAGATGGTGGAAGATGGAGTCGTTTTCCTCAAGGTGGGCCCGGCGCTCACTTTTGCCCTGCGGGAAGGGCTGTTTGCCTTGAGCATGATTGAATCGGAACTTTTGGGGCACTCAGGCCGGCCGCTGGCAAAGTTTCCCGAAGTCTTGGAGGCGGCGATGCTTGCCAACCCCAAAGACTGGCAGAAACACTATCACGGTGATGAGCACAGGCTCCGTCTGGCGCGGAAATACAGCTTTTCTGACCGCTGCCGCTACTATCTGCCTCAGAAACAGGTCAAAGCAGCCGTTGACCTGTTGTTCGCCAACCTGGCGGAAGTGGAGATTCCCCTGGGCTTGTTGAGCCAATTCATGCCCATGCAGTACACCAAGGTCCGCAGCGGCGAATTGGCCAATCATCCTCGGGAACTGGCGAAAGACCGGGTTGTCAACTGCGTTGAAGAGTACTTGTGGGCTGCTGGAATCTTACCATGGGTGAAGGAGGAATAACATGGAGCGAGTCAATCCTGAGCTTGTACCGCAAAAGACTTTGTACACCGGCGCCAGAATGCCGGGGATTGGTTTGGGCACCTTTGGTTCCGACCGCTATCCCGGTGAGGAGATCGCCGAAGCAGTGGTGGGAGCTGTCGCAGCCGGCTATCGGTTGATCGACTGTGCCGCCGTCTACGGCAACGAGCATTTGATCGGGCCGAAGATTGCCGAAGCCATGGACAAGTACAATGTCAAGCGGGAAGAACTGTTCATCATTTCCAAACTCTGGAACGACATGCACGGCGACGGGGATGTCTTGATTTCCGTGGCCAAGACTTTGAAAGATCTGCGGTTGGAATACCTCGATCTGTACCTGATCCATTGGCCGTTCCCCAACTACCATCCGCCGGGGGCTCCGCCCGATTACCGCGATCCCCGGTCAAAGCCCTACATCCATGAAAATTACATGCGTACCTGGCGCCAGATGGAACGGCTGGTGGACATGGGCCTGGTCAGGCACATCGGCACTTCGAACATGACGGTGTCAAAACTGAAACTGCTGCTGCGGGACGCCCGCATCAAACCGGCGGCCAATGAGATGGAGCTGCATCCCCATTTCCAACAGCCGGAACTGTTCCAGTTCTGCCTGGACAACAACATCGTACCCATCGGCTACTGCCCGCTGGGATCACCCAACCGCCCGGAGCGGGACCGGACACCGCAGGACACAGTAGTGCTCGAGGATCCGGTGATCGTGGAGATTGCCGAGCGGCATAACATCCATCCAGCCCATGTCTGCCTCAAGTGGGCGGTGCAAAGAGGGCAGGTGCCTATTCCTTTCTCCACCAACCCGAAGAATTACATCAGCAACCTTAAGACAGTGACCGAGGATCCGTTGACAGACGAAGAGATGGAAGCGATCAAGGGAATCGACAAGAACTGCCGCTTGATCAAAGGCCAGGTCTTTCTGTGGGAAGGAGCGGACAGCTGGGAGGATCTTTGGGAATAAAAATGACGGTGATGTCCTATCGCCAATCTCCGGGAGGCGCGTATGCTGTAGTAACAAGCAGGAAAGGAGCTGGACATGATCGTGCGACAGACAGTTCAGCAAATACCTCCGCCGCCTCCACCATTTTGCACTGGGTTTTATTATACAGTCGTGCCCGGAGATTCCATGTTTGTGATCGCCAATCGTTTCGGGGTCCCTCTTTCGGCCCTGATCGCGGCCAACCCGCAGATTACCAATCCCAACCTGATTTTCCCAGGACAGGTGATCTGTATCCCCGGCGCCCAGATTCCGACGATAGAGTGCTGCATGCTGTTGTTTAGGACGGCCAATGTTCCGGTGCTGCCAGAGGCGGAAGCCGCCGGTGTGGTCAGGGTGTTTCAAGCGCCGAACCGGAACGGGAATGTGCTGGCGGCCACTATCGGCCTGCCGCCGCCGTCGGTCTTGGGTGGAAACATCTACGTGGCGTGGATCAGGCGCCAAGGTGCCCAGCCGATTCCGTTTCAGCTGCTCCAGACTGGCCCGGTGGCGATTGAGCCTGGTGTATGGGTAGGCGCCATCACGTTTGGCCCTGGAGAACAGTTCGCACCATTTCAGGACATCGTTGTCACGGCGGAATTGGGATTCCCGGTCACCAACCCGAACCTGAACCGGATCGCGTTGATCGGCACATTCACCCAGTGCCGGCCCCAGTAATGCAGGAATATTGTCGAGAAAAGGGGGCGGAGGCAGTGAAAGATGTCACTGCCCCCGTTCCCTTGTCTTTTTCTTGTATTTGTTGGGCGAGACGCCCACAATATTTTTGAACGCTCGGAAGAAGGTGGAATAGTCGCTGTAGCCGACCTGAGCCGCCACTTCGGTGGCGGACTGCCCTTCGGCGAGCATCTCTTTGGCCTTCATGATTCTTTTGTAGGATATATACTCCAGGATTGAGAATCCAGTATTCTGCCTGAAAATATGGCAGAGATGGTATTTGTTGATGAAAAACGCCATCTCCAGTTCGTCCAGGGTTATTTTTTGATTGAGGTTTTCGTTGATGTAGGCGAGAATGGCATTGATCTTCGCGTTGGGCACACCCAGCGTCTCATCGCCCCGGTACTTGTCATGAAAGACCTGGTTGACAGCGGCCAACATCTGAATCAGTGTGGCCTTGATCATGGCGTTGTCTATTGGGGTGCCGCCTTTGGCGTAGCGGTGCATTGCCTCGATATAGCTGTCGATCTTGTAGGCGCGGACATCCTCCGCGTTTATTTTATTGTTGTGCCCTGGTTTGCGGTTTTCAAAAACGGCAAGAGGGTTGAAACCGTCGATTTGCAGCCCGAGGATGAATTCGGGCTTGAATTGGATGAATTTGCGTTCATAAGGTTCGTCGGAGTAAAAGATGATCTTGTGCAGCTCTCGAGTGTTGGTGAAAACAAGATCCCCCGGCTCCATCCTGTAGGTTTGTCCCTCGATGTGGTAAGTGGCGTCGCCGGAGACGAAGTAGAGCATTTCATAGGATCTGTGCATGTGAATGTCAAAGCCCTCTGGATTCGCCGTGACGGAATGATAGAACGAGAAGGCAGGCCCAATTTCATAATAAAAGCGATCAGGATTCATAAAAATCCCCCTCATACTCTTAGGTACACCATAGCACAAGAAACGCAATGTTTCAAGGGAGGGTAGGTTGAAGGGTCTAGGCAGCTGGAGCGCCTGCAGGAAGGGAATTAATGTCTTTATGATGAAGAATGGATATACCCCGGCGGGGGTGTGCTATGGACATGTGCTTGAATAATATGATACAATGAAGTCACTTTACAGCACGGTTCCATTAAATCTGACAAGGAAAGGCAGGGATTGGTATTGACAAAGAAGCTGACCTTGTACGGGTTTAATAACCTGACAAAATCTCTCAGTTTCAATATCTACGACATCTGCTACGCAGAAACTGACCAGGATCAAAGGGAATACATCGAGTACATCGATGAGCAGTACAACTCCGAGCGGTTGACCGAGATTTTGTGCAGGGTTACGGATATCATTGGGGCACACGTGCTGAATATCTCCAAACAGGACTATGAGCCGCAAGGCGCGTCGGTCAATCTCTTGGTCGCGGAAGAGCCCCTGTCTCCAGGACAAGTGGATAAAAGCTGCAATCAAGGCATCTTGGACCCATGCTTGCTGAAGCGGGACACGATCCATGCCCATCTTGACAAAAGCCACATTACTGTCCACACTTATCCCGAATACCATCCCGAGCACCTGATTTCCACCTTCCGGGTGGACATCGATGTCGCGACCTGTGGGAGAATCTCGCCGCTGAATGCTTTGAACTTCCTGATCAACAGCTTCGACTCGGATATTATCACCATAGACTACAAAGTGCGCGGCTTCACCCGCAACATTGAAGGCGGGAAATGCTTCATCGATCACCAGATCCAGTCGATTCAGAGCTTCATCGATCCCGAGATCCTGAAAGAATACGTGGCGGTTGACCTCAATCTTTATCAAAGCAACACTTTCCACACCAAAATGATGGTGAAAGAGATAGTGCTGGAGGAATACCTGTTCAACCAAGATGTGAGCGAGATCCCTGCCGAGAAGCAGCAGCAGATTGTGGAGATGCTGGAAAAAGAGATGGTCGAGATTTTCCACGGCATGAATATTTACTGAGGTGCGGCAGATGTGGTTCACTGAGCATTTTACGCCCAATGTCAAATTCTCCATAAAGATAAAAGAGGAACTCGTCAATCTCAAGAGCGAGTATCAAACGATCGCAGTCTATGAATCGGAAGATTTCGGCAGAATCCTGGTCATAGACGGCTTTTTGATGCTGACTGAGAAGGATGAGTTCATTTATCATGAGATGATCACCCATGTGCCGATGGCGGTGAATCCAAGGATAAAGGATGTGCTGGTGATCGGCGCCGGGGACGGGGGCACGGTGCGGGAGCTAATCCGCTATCCATCGATAGAGCGGATCGACATGGTTGAAATCGATGAAAAAGTGGTGGAGGTATGCCGCCGGTATATTCCCCAGACCGCAGGGAAGCTGGATGATCCCAGGGTGAGGTTGTTGTTTATGGACGGCGTAAAGTTTGTGGCAGATAAAGAAAGTGAATACGACCTGATCATAGTCGATTCGACGGATCCGTTCGGACCCGGTGAAGGGTTGTTCAGCAGCGCTTTTTACGCTGACTGTCACAGGGCGTTGAAGGGACAGGGCATTCTAGTCAATCAAATCGGGGGACCGTATTATGCGTCGGACATTCAGGCGGCGCAGAGTGCCTACCGCAAGATCAAGCGCATCTTTCCAGTGGCCCGTGTCTATCAGGCTCACATCCCAACCTATGCTTCAGGCCACTGGTTGTTTGGATTTGCTTCGAAAGGCTTGGATCCGGTTAGAGACTTGAGGGCGGATGAATGGAACAGGCTTGGACTGCAAACGCAGTACTACAACACCAGTCTGCACCTCGGCAGTTTTGCTTTGCCAAACTATGTGGAACAGCTCTTGAAAGAGGGAGAGTAGGACAGTGAACAGGTTCCTGTTGCAATAACCGTATTGGTGTCAGTGCTTGCTTTGCAGCTGCCGGCGATGGGACAAGCAAGCACAGAGTTTTTGGATACAGTGTACATCCGCGAGCAAATCAGCAAGTATGAATCAGCCGGGAGATCGCGGCGCCAGCCCCAGCTTTCTGATCAGGAATTTGCTGAATTGGAAAGAGAGATTCCCTACACAGGTTTCACTCCCCTTACAGAAATGGGGCCGGGCCAGACATACAAAGGCCAGGACGGGGGGCTTTATGGCTCTGGGAGCAACAATCCTCCTCCAGCTCATCAAAAGGCGGCGTTGGAAGCAGTTGCGAAGATTACTCCCCGCGATGAGGACGGCAATCCCTCCGCAGACGGAAAGATTGTCCTGATGGGAATCGGGATGTCCAATACACGCATCATCTTCGATATGTTCAAACAGATGGCAGAAGCCGACCCTGGCAAAGCCGATCGGGTCATTCTGGTGAACGCGGCGGCCGGCGGCCAAGACGCCCGGGCGTGGGCCGACCCCACCGCTGACTACGGCCGCCAACTTAACATTCCCGGAAAGGGAGAAAAGGGGTCAGCTTGGGATTACGCCGACG
>LFRM01089871.1_pt1 | contig 22551 bp, 24 predicted proteins | sample 618341 | NCBI WGS metagenome assembly LFRM01 (sample SAMN03654438, study PRJNA283298) | anaerobic digester metagenome | isolation source: pool of bioreactors CSTR01a, CSTR02a, and CSTR03a thermophilic anaerobic... | place: Denmark: Kgs. Lyngby | collected 2014-05-21 | reverse complement strand
CCAAAGCCATATGTAAGAAATGCGACCGTGCTTATAAGTCCTGCCTGGCCGCGCGATATGCTCTCGACACGGATAATTTCGGTTATCACCGCACCATAATTTACACGCGTGACATAGCTGGTAAAATACACAGCCGTGCAAAGCACAATAAATCTAACAGCCGATTGCCCCTCAAGTTTCCTGTCCGATGCGGCATCTATCATATTATTAGATTTATTCCCTTCTCCTTATATTGTCTGTATATCTGCTCGTCAAGTCCGCTGTCTGTGACAATTCCGTTGGGTTCGTCCAGCTCGCACAGTCTGATTGGGGAGGCATTCTCGAACTTTGTACTGTCGGCAAGCACATAACACCGGTCACTTATCCGCATAAGTCCACGTTGGAGATTGTAAAACTCTCCTATATTTATAGTGATGCCGTATTTGAGCGAAAGCGCCGACGGGAAAATAAATGCTTTTGAAACATGAACATGTTTTAAGCATTCATCGGTTAAAAAGCCATAAAACACCCGTTCCGAAGGCATATAGTATCCGCCAAGCATTATAATCGAAAAGCCAGATTTGTCGGATGCAGCCTCTATAATGTCCTGCGAGTACGTCACAATGGTCAGTTTTTCAAACTTTTCGCACAGCACGCGGATAAAAATATTAGCCGTACTACCGGAATCTATCGCGATAACGTCATTTTCGGAAACAAGCGTGGCGGCCGTTTCCGAAAGCTTTCGTTTTTTCTCAGCATTTTCGCTCATACGTTCGGAGAGAGCCGAGAAGTGTCGCATTTTATCGCTTACTGCAATAGCTCCGCCATGGACGCGTGTGAGCTGACGTCGCTTTTCAAGATAGGCAAGGTCGCGCCTGACGGTTTCAACCGAAACGCCGAATTTTTCAACAAGCTCGGCGACCGTGACCGAGCGCTGTTGCTTTAGCATTTCGCATATTGCTTCATGTCTTTCCCTGGCAAACAAACAGTAACACCTCCACACAATGCAACACAATAATAACACAAAAATGCACATTCGTCAATAGCTATTGGTAAACCTGCAACCTGCAAACTACTGGATTTATTATAGGCGCGATGCTTGGAAAATTAAATAAAATAAAAAATATGCGAGTTTTTACTACTCGCATATTTTTTAGAAATGCTTACCATGGCTTATCATGGGTAAGAGGTGGTAAAGTCAAAATGAAAAAAATCATTGTGGCTGCCATAATTTTATGTGCAGCTTTGCTGTTTTCATGTAACACCGATAAAACGGATTTGGAGGTAGGTGACAGTATGGCGTCCGACACACCCGCTACTACGGAATATATCATTCTTGCAAAGATGTTTCCGCCGCTACGATTATCCGACCTGATTTGGCATCAGATTTAGTTGTGGATGCCGCAATCTATTTGAGACGGTCGCTCGAGTCAAAAGTCGGCATTGATTTCACATTGAAAACCGATTGGCTGCCGCCGGGCGAGGATGTTACCGAAGATACGGTTGAGATTGTTTTGGGGGCTACCAACAGGAGCGATGACCCGAAAACCTCAGCGTGCCGTCGGGCATCTGATGCGCCTCGCGAAAAGTCATGGTGCCGGCATACTTGCCATTGCCGGAAAAGCCGGTGAATATTATTCTCCCGTTCCAAACGGCGGCTTTCGGCACGCTGCTGCACGGGATAATCGGGTCGTCCGGGACTATCCAGCCCGAAAATGGGCTGTCCGAAAACTGATAATGCCCCCTCCCACCGAGGCTGTAAATCAAATAGTACTTTCCGCCAAACTCAAAATAGTCGGAGCACTCGGGCTCGCGCTCGTCGGGCGACTCGTAGATGTTGCCAACCTCGCGCCAGTCGTCGCCGTCGCTTGAGACCAGATGCGCAAGGCAGCCCCGGCCCGCTTTAAGGTCGGTAGTCGTCACGAACATGTGGAGCAGCCCCTCGGCGTCGCGCACCACTTTCGGGTCGCGTGCCGAGGCTTTGTTGTAGCGGTCGCTGAGCGTAAAGCCGAATGACTTGTCTTTGCGATAGCGGTAGCCGTCGCTTGAGACCGAGCGCATAACCGGCGCCGGCGAGCCGTCTACCATGCGGACTGTGTAGTAAAGCTGATGTTCTTTACCCGTGTAAATCCAGGAGCCGGTGCAAATCGAGCCTTCTTTCGGGTCGTCAATCTCGACCGCCATGGGATGGATGTCCCAGTGTACCATGTCGGCGGAGGATATATGCGCCCACTGGTGCGCGCCCCTGTGCCATTTGCTGGCATGGTGGTGCCTGTCGTAAAGGTACAGCACATGGTATCTGCCCTCGTGGCTGTATGGCATGCAGTCGCCGACAAAGACGCCGCCGCCCGGATTCCAGCCCTCGGCTCCCACGAAGCTGCCCAGCACGGCGGGAGGCTCCGGCCGCTCGGGCGCGACAAAGTCGGCGATATTCGGTGCGCTGCCATCCGCAAGCACCGAGCCGGACAGCGTCTCCTCGCCGTATGGCCACTCCTCGTCGCAGAGCTTGCCCCCAACGTAAAGCTCGAGCCGATAGGGATAGCAGCGCAGCAGCACCGGGTCGCCCTGCCCGGCCTCCGCGGTCAGCACCAGCGGCTCGTCTGTCCAGTCGTAGCGGCACTCGAGCCGAAGGATGCCGTCACGCAGCTCGGCAGACCAGGTGGTTTTACCGTGCTTTTCATACCGGTACACGACGCCCTCGCCGACAGCCGCAAACGTAATTTCAAACTGCCTGCTCATATTAACCCTTCCCGTCCGTTTCGTATTTGACGCAGCGTGCGGCAATGTCTCCCGCCGGCTCGCCGTACCTCGCCGCCGCCGCAAATATCGCCGCGCCCCGCGCCGCTTCTTCGCCGTAACGAGATGTGAAAACCGGCATATCGAACATCTCCGACAGCACGCGGCGCAGCGTGCGGTTTTTCCTTATGGCATTGCCGGAGGCCACGAGCTTGCCGATATGCGGGCCTCCGATTTTGCGGTAAATGTCGTAAAGCTCGCCCCCCGCAGAGCGCCGAGCCGCAGAGCAGATACCTGCCGTCGACATACGGCCTTACCTCTATCTCGCCGCCGATCGCCTTGCCTTCGATTTCATCTGTGACAAGCGAAATCTGGCTGCCGGTGCCGAAATTGGCGAGCGCCGAGCATTTCTGCTCCCTTATTGCGCCGAGAAAGCTCGCCTGATTGTCCCCTATCGCCACCGCGACCGGAATCCCGCGGTACTCGCCGATTATCTCGGTTTTCGCGGTCACGGCCGGTAAAACATCGGCGGCGGCGCCGCATTTTTCCAGCGCGGCGGCGTCAAAGCTGCCCTTTTTCAAATCGAAAAACCCGAGGCTCGCCGCGTTTGTCGCATGAGAGACCGGCCGGCTTAGCCCGCAGATCTTTGCGGTGAAAAGGTCCATTATGGTCGATATGTACCTGGCGCTTTCGGGCAGCCCGCCGGCCCGCTGCAGGTAGATCTGCGTCGCAAGCCCATAACCGGGCGCCACGCCGCAGCCTGTCAGCCGACGCAGCTCATCGCAAAATTCGGCGGATACGCGCCCGTCCTGCCATGTATAAAGCGGCGAGAGTACCTCCGCGTCGCTTGAGTAAACGATGCCGTGCATCTGACCGGTGAGCCCGATGGCCGCGTCCGGCGAGAATTTGTCAACAAGAAAGTCGAGCAGCCTGGTCGCACGTTCTATCAGCCGCTTCGCGTCCTGCATTTTCTCCTCCGGCCGCTTTGAGGGGATATCCGAGCCGTTTCGCATCGTGTAAACGCCGTATGTGGCGCCGGTTTTGGGGCAAATCACCACAGAGCTGATTGTCGTGGTTCCAATGTCGACGCCGACGCACACCGGCTCGCCGGTTTTTTGGGCAAGCGGCTCCTCCGCTTCCTCGTCAAGCGGCTTAGCCGTGCTGTTTTTGGCGTTGCCGGTGATTTCCCACCACAGACCGGCGTCGGGAATTTCCATCAGCTTATGGCAAAGGTTGATTTGGTCGGCCATCGCACAGGATTCGCTTTTAAGCTGGCTAATTCGCTTTTGGAGCATCTCCTCGGTACCAATGACTTTACTTTGCCAAAGCTGAATGTCCGAGATTGAGATACCGACCCGACGCAAAACAGGGATGCATTTCAGCTTCTCAACAGTCTCATCGTCAAAATAGCGGTACGAGTTGTCGCTGCGCTTGGTCGAAATAAGACCTTTGGCCTCGTACAACCTTATGCTTTTACCGCTTAGACCGGTTATGGCTTCAACATCGCTGATACGCATTGCAACTCCTGGCAAAAAATATTCCGGTTCCTGTATTTTATAATATAAAGTATGCCCCAGGGGCAAGGTCAATAGGCAAATGCCGCTATTGTTGTTGAATTATTGTTAATATATTTATAATTTGCCGTTAATACAAGCGGCCGGCAGTCTATATTCTGTCCTGCAGAGCCTCGTCCTTGCGCGCAGTTTCCTCGGCGAGCCTTTTTTTGTACTCGTCCAGCTTTTCGGCAAGCGCGCTATCCGAAAGCGCGAGAATCTGCACCGCGAGCAGAGCCGCGTTTGCCGCGCCGTCTATCGCCACCGTCGCAACCGGCACGCCGGAAGGCATCTGCACGGTCGAAAGCAGCGCGTCCAGCCCGTCCAGCGTGCTCGACTTTATCGGCACGCCAATCACCGGCAGCGTGGTATGCGCCGCCAGCACGCCCGCAAGATGCGCAGCCTTGCCCGCCGCCGCGATTATAGCGCCGAAACCGCTCGCCTTTGCCTCGCTTGCAAAGCGGGCGGCGCGCTCCGGCGTGCGGTGAGCCGAGATAACGCGCGCCTCAAACCGGACGCCGAACTCGCGCAGCGTCGAAAAGGCAGGGCGCATTGTTTCAAAATCGCTGTCGCTGCCCATTACAACGGCAACTTTAAGGGTCATGGTCTATTTTTCCTCCAACTGTTTCTCTCTTATCTTTTTAAATACGTTAAACGACCTGCGCGCGCACTCGGAAATTTTAATCGGGTGGAAATCCACGACCTCCGAGTAAAGCGTGTCGCGCAGCGGGACCGTCCACTTTTTCGGAAGGCTTTTCGCGCCGCAGAGCGCGCCGGCGATAGAGCCGACCGTCGCGCCGTTGCAGTCGGTGTCCCAGCCACAAAGCACCGACGTGGCTATGGATTTTTCAAAGTCGCCGTCCCCCCAAATCACCGATGCGGCGACCGCCGCGACATTGTTGTTGGTATGTACCCAGTTGTAGTGACTAAATTCCTTCCACAGCCGGTCGCACAGCTCCTCGACCGTCGCCGATGTTTCGGCAAACTCGACCGCTTTTGTAATATCCTCATACAGCCGCGAGGTTTTGGGTACAACCGCCAGCCNNGCGCCAGCCCCGCGTCCACGCAGGCGCGCGGCGAGGCGCCGACCAGCGCCGCCGATATTGCCGCCGCGGTGAACATCGCGCCGTAGATACCGTTTTTCACATGCGAAAAAGACGCGTCCGCATGCGCCATCTTCGCCGCGAGCATCGGATTGCCCGCCGCCGCATAGCCGTAGCCGTCGATGCGGATTTCGGCGCCTATCCACTCGCGATAGGGGTTGTGGTGCGTGCGTGTGTACTCGAGCACATAGGCTTTGTCGTCGCAGCCCTTGACGTTGGCGTAGTTTTTGTATGCCACATACTCGGCTGTGCAGACCTGGTGGAGCGAAAGTTTGCTGTGCCACATTTCACCCACGTCCAGCGGCCCGAAGTCGGCGCCATAGCGCTCGGTCATCAGCAGCGCGATGACCATATAACGGATGTCGTCGTCCGAGCACATGGTGCTGATGTTTTCGGCAAGGCAGTTGTGACATCCGACCTCGATGCCGTACTTTTCGCGCGCGCCGGTGTTTTTGGGCGCGTAAAAGCTGATTGGCCATTTGCCGGCTTCCTCGAACCAGCGCTTTACAAACAGCCAGCCCGGCTCGCCGTCCTTGCCGCAGACATACGGGAATGCCTCAAACGGCTTGCCGAGTGCGCAGCCGCAGCAGCGGCCGAGCCACGCACCATAAATGCGGTCAAAAATCTCCTCGTCGCCCGGCGCAGGCAGCTCGGGCAGCTCCCTCGTCGCCAGCTCCATTATTTTGTCATATTCGTTTGGCTCGTTATAGGGGAAATCGGCACGGGGCTGCAGTGCGGCAAGCTCCTGCAGCAGATTTATGTAGTCCTCGTATGTTTTGCAGGCGTCGAATTTTTCACGAAAACCGGTGGTATCGCAGCCTTCTTCTCTCCGCTGGACAATCTCGTCGGCGGCGATGTTTTTGATTTCAGCCCAAAATGCCATAACAGTGCCCTCTCCTTATCTATTTTGCTTTCGCGACTGCCGCTCCCAGAACAGCCGGGCCGACTCGAACCTCTGCTCGTCATAGATTCCATGGAGCATCATGTCGCCGGTAAATCCGTATTCATACAGCAGCTCGGCAAGATATGCAAAGTCGACTATCCCATCGCCTGTGCCGCAGAAGTCTATGCCGTCCGATTCGCGGATGTCCTTGCCGTGCGCCAGCACTATGTCCCGCCCAAACAGCCGGAACGCGTGCTCCAGTATCCGGCGCACGTTTTCGGGGCGCGCGCTGCCCGGGGGAAACAGGTTCGCGGGGTCAACTATCATCTTCAGGCGGTCGGATGCCACCTCGTCCATCATCCGGCGCGCCGCCTCGGGCGAGCTGACAACGTTTGAGACCTCGGTTTCAATCGCGAGCGTGATGCCCTCTCGCTCGGCAATCTCGCACAGCCGCAGCATCGTGTCCTTTGCATCATGCCACGCCTCCGGCGTGCCGTTGTCGGGATGGTTTGCCCAAAGGTCATCTTCACATCGTGTGCCGCTGCACAGCGTGATGATTTTACAGCCCAGCAAACCGGACGCCTTTGCCAGCCCGGCAAAGCGGCGGACGGCCTCGGCGCGCACTTCGGGGTCGGGATGCGCGGCGTTGAAAGTGCCGTTGATTGCCGTCACCGCCACGCCCGAGCGCTCGGACGCGCGCAAAATTGCATCCATCGCGCCTGCGGGCAGGGTGTCAAAGTCGGGGAACTCGATTTTGCCGTCTGCCTCGAATTGTGTCTCCAGCACGGTCTGAAAACCGAACTGAACGACGTCAAAACCATAGCTTTTGGCGCGGGAGAAAAGCTCCTCCGCCTTATACATCGGAAAGTCGGTGGTGCAAATACCCGTTCGGGTAGCAAACAGCGGGGTCTGTGTTGTCATTTTGTCACCGCCTCTATACTTTTGCCGTCGGTACGAATCACAATCGTGCCCAAATCGGCTGTAGTGTATATTTTTGCACCCGCGCGGGCCAGCTTTTCGAGCGTTTCCCGGTGCGGGTGGCCATAGTCGTTGATTTTCGCGCAGGAAATGACGGCTATCTGCGGGGCAGCCGCCGAAAGAAACTCATCTGTGGTCGAGGTTACCGAGCCGTGGTGCCCGACTTTCAGCACGTCACAGCGCAAAGCAGACTGCCCGAACCGCTCAAGCAGGTCACGCTCTGCCTCCGCTTCGGCGTCGCCGGTAAAAAGATATGCCGCGCCGCCATATTCAAGCCGCAGCAGGACGCTCGCATTGTTTAGCTCGCTGTAGCCGGTTTTGCAGGGGCCGAGAACGGTAAACACCGCGCCTGCCTCGCTTTGGCTAGCGCCCCCGTCATCGGAATCAGCGCCGCCTGCGCCCCCGACACCTGAGCCTGCGCCTGCGCCGCTCGCGTCCGCGCCGCTTTTGCCGCCGCCGAGCGCGAACGTCTCGCCGAGCACATCGTCTGCGCATATAACCTCGGCTCCGCTCGCCTCGATGGCGTCCAGCAGCCGCTCAAACGTGGCGGTGGTGGACACCGCCGCGGGCATTATAACGCATTCTACCTCATACTCCCGCATTATCATGTCGCCGCCGCCGATGTGGTCCTCGTGCGGGTGGGTGAACACCACATAGGCAAACTCTGTAATGCCGAGCGCGTCGAGATAGGCGCCAAGCCGGTCTTCGGCGCTGTTCGGCCCGGCGTCGACCAGCATTGCCGTGCTGTCCGGCGCGACTATGAGCGCCGCGTCCCCCTGCCCCACGTCGATGAAATGCACCGACAGCCCGCCGTCCGCAACCGCCGCTTGTACGGCTGCCGACCCGGCAGTGTGCGCCGGACCGGCGGTTATATCCGGCAGACTCGCCTCGTATTGCCACCGCGCGACAAAATACAGCAGCAGAAAAACGACGGCGGCGACCGCCAGCCGGGTAAACTTAACGGTCGCCCTCTCTGCCGCTTTGCGAATTTTGCGTTTCATTTGCCCCGTTTGCTTTTATGCCTCGAGCATGTCGGCGAGGTCTTTGACATACTCGGCGTCGGTGGTCTCAAGCTGTCCCTTGTCGCAGAGCGCCGCAAGCTGCGGGTCAAGCGGGATACGCGCAAGCAGGGGCAGGTCGCCGAGCGTGCTTTGCAGCGCCTCGTCCGATACATATTCGCCGAAAACAGCTATTTTTTTGCCGCAGTCGGGGCAGGCAAGCCAGCTGTAGTTTTCGACGACGCCGAGTACCGGCACGCCCATCATCTGCGCCATGTTTTTAGCCTTGGCGACTATCATGCCCACCAGCTCCTGCGGCGACGTGACGATTATTGCGCCGTCTACCGGCAGCGACTGGAACACCGTCAGCGGCACGTCGCCGGTTGCCGGCGGCATGTCGACGAACATATAGTCCACCTCGCCCCAGACAACGTCGGACCAAAACTGGCGGACGGTGTTTGCGATGATAGGGCCGCGCCACGCGACCGGCGTGGTTTCCTTGTCAAGCAGCAGGTTGACGCTCATCACAAGCACCCCGCCGCCGCTTTTCAGCGGGAAGATACCGTCGTCGCAGCCGGTCACATCGCCCTTTACCCCAAAAATGCGGGGAATGGAGGGGCCGGTGATGTCGGCGTCCAGCACCGCGACCTTGTGGCCGCGCCGGCTCATCTCAACGGCAAGCAGCGAGGTGACCAGCGACTTGCCGACGCCTCCCTTGCCGGACGCGACGGCGATTACCTTTTTGACATTGCTCGCCCTGTTCATCGGCGCGGCAAGGTTTTGTTTTGTACGCGAAGCACACGACGCCGAGCAGCTCGAGCAGTCGTGTGTGCATCTCTGTTCTGTGTTTTCGGTGGTTTTGCCTTCTCTATTTTCTTTATCGGTCATTTTCCTGGTGTCTGTACCTTGTCCTTTCCCGCCGGCTTGCGCCGGCTTATTTTGCGGCTTTGCAGTTTTATGCCGCCCGCTTTTATTATATCTCAATCGGGTCAAATATCAAGGCAAATTGAAAAATGTCAGAAAAATTTTACTTTATCCGCACAAGCTGCCGGCAGCGCGCACAATCTCTACCGCCCGACTCTCTTAAACAGATGGGAGCCGCGCCCGACCAGAGTGTCCGAGCCGTCGTCCGGCAGCGAATAGTAGACAAGCCTGATGTTTTTCTCGTCAAATGTCACAAGCCCGCCGGTACCGTACAGCATCGCGCCCGCATTGGCATAGATAAACTTAATTTTGCGGCTTATTGTGCCTTCCTTGTCGCAAACAATCGTGTCGCCCGGGCCGCGCACGGTCAGCATCGCCGGGTCGTCGTAGTGGTTGTGCCCCCAGACGAAGATTATGTCGTTTTTGTCCGCAAACTCGTTTAAAAGGTCGATGGCTTTCTCGGCATACAGCACGGTGCGCTCGCCGGCATTGTAGGCAAAATGCAGCGGCCAGTGCGAGTTTACCACTATCAGCTTGCCGGAGCCGTCCGTCCGCTCCAGGAAGGAGCGCAGCAGCTGCAGGTCTGTGTCGCGGAACATGCTGTAATACTCCCCATGCGTGACGTCGGTCGCGCCGATGTTGAATATCACATAGGGGGAGGCGGTGTCGCCGCCGGGATAAACGGCGCCCACGCGCGCATAGCCGTATAATGTGGCAAAGCAGTCGCTTCCCGCACCGTCATAGTAGCTTTCGTCATAAAGCGACTCCCAGTCGTGGTTGCCCATGGTATAAACCGGCTGGCTTGCCGGGAAAACCGAGGCAATCACCGCTCGGACGCTCTCGGTATACCCGCGCCAATTCCGCTTGAAAAACCCGCCGCCCGCCGTATACATGTCGCCTGCAAAACTGACGGTGCGCGGATATGCGCCTGTCGCGCGCAGCCTTTTAAGAAAGCTATACAGCTTGTCGGTGTATTTGTGCATGTCGGAGGTGACAAGCAGTGTCCGCGGGTCCGCAGTTTCATCTGTTTCAGGCTGTGGCGCCCTGCCCGTCTTGGGGAATGCGACGGTGACGGTGAGCCGATAGTCGTCGCCGGTCGCGGTGACCGGCGTGCCGTTGACCGTAACCTCGGCGCCCTCCGCGAACTTATACCCGCCGCAGGCCTTGACTGTGACGGTCGCGGCATACTCGGTCTCGGAGGCAAACACGGACGGCTCGTCCGACCAGCGGGTCGCCTGGACGCGGTATCCGGTGACCTCCTTTGGCGCATAGGCGCCGAGCGCAGGCCGCCCGGCGGCCGGCTCCTCCAGCATGAGGCCGACCGCCTCGATTTCCTTTTGCTGGTCGCCGCTGTCCACATAGCGAAACAGCTTTATCGCAAACAGCGGCTGGGTCATGTCGGGATAACTGCCGGTGTAAAGGAACGCGCCGTAATATTTAGAATAGTAGAAAAGGTTGTTTGTGTCCTCCGAGCCGCTGACCGCCGAAAGATAGAATACATCGCCGCGCCGCAAAATTTGCCACGAGCTTTGCTCGGGCAAGTATTCTTCGTCGCCGTCTTGCCACACGCAAAAGCGCATGTAAGTGTCCCCGCGCCAGAAGTCGCGGACAATCGGGCGCCCGTTTTGCGTTATCAGCATGTCGTCTGCGGCATAATACGCGTCGCCCGGCCGGGTGTCCTCGCGAATCTCAAATCGCCAAAGCATCTCGGGCGTGACCTCGCCGCGCAGCACGCCGCCCTCCGTGGAAACGGGCACGCCGACAAAGCTGTGCCCGCCCCCGTCGCCGTATGCGACTATGTTCGAGGTCAGCGCATGTCCGCAGCTTACTATAACATAGTCGACGCCCGGCTCGATTTTGGCCGTCTGCACCCAGGCGTCGACGGGCGCAGGCTCCGCCTCCGTCGATTGCGTCGCAAGCGGCAGGTCGCCAAGCTCCGGCAGCAAAATCTTTTTAGCTATAAATATCGTCGTCACCGCGGCAAAAATGAAAAAAGCCGCTATGAGCATGGCACGAACTTTGTTTCTCACTTTCCAGCCTCCTGCACCCGTCCCTTTTGCCCTCCGGCACGCGGCAGACCGTACAGCGCGCGTGTCGGGCAGACCGCGACGCAGTCGCCGCAGCGTATACATTCTGTCGAGCCGGGCGTCAAATGCGGCGATATATTGAGCTTGCAGACGCGCTCACAGGCACCGCAGGAAATACATTTGCCGCGGTCAAACTTCAGGCGCACCAGCGAGATGGGGTTAAACAGCCCGTAAATTGCGCCGAGCGGGCAAAGGTAACGGCAAAACGGGCGGTATGTAAGAGCCGCCAGCACCAAAATCACGACAAGCGTCGAGACTTTGATGGCAAACCAAATCCCCGCCGCGTCGGCATAACCCTCCCCAAACAACACAAGCGGCAGCCCCGCCCCGAGCGTGCCTGCCGGGCAAACCACCTTGCAAAACCACGGACTTCCCTGCCCCACGATGTTTACCACCGTCAGCGGCAGCAGTATGCAAAGCAAGGCGAGCAGCAGGTATCGCAGCATGACCAGCCCGCGGTCGCCGGGCAGCCGCCGCAGTTTTTTCGGCGCCGGGATTTTGTATATCAAATCCTGCACCAGTCCGAACGGGCACAGCCATCCGCAGACAAACCGCCCCAGCACAGCGCCAAACGCAAACAGAAATCCCAGCGTATAAAGCGGCAGCCGCACCTCGCCGCTCGCAAGCTCCGCCTGCAGCGAGCCGAGCGGGCATGCAAACAGCGCACCCGGGCAGCTGTAGCAGTTCAGCCCGGGTACGCAAAAGCGCTTGGTCGCGCCCGAATATATCTTCATTCTGGCAAATCCGGCAAGATAGCCGTTTGAAACGGCGGCAGACGCCGCCTGTGCAAGCCACCGCAGCCGCCGTATGGCATACAGCGCGCGCCGCGGCCCTTTGGTAGCCGCATTCAGGCGCGCCGCCGCGTCTTTCAGATGCGAAAAAAGCTTGCTGCGGCGCACTTTGCCGGTAGTTTTCTTTGACATGTGAGCCTGTTTAGTATTTTTACTTGACATGTTGGCAGATTCGCATTTGCTTTCGGTAATTTTTTGCCTGTCCATTGATGACATGCATGAGTTATGCAAAGCGTCTTGGCTTGCCGGCGGGGCAACCCTGCTTTTTGTGCGCAAAAGCGGTGTTATCCGCGCCGCGGCAATTGCGCCCGCCATATTTTGCGCGGCATCCTCTGCCGCCCATGCCCGGCATGCCCGCGGCATAAGCCGGGGTTTTTGCGCTTAGCCTATGCCGATGCACTCAAGGCAAACCGTCGCCGCTTTTTCAAATACTATCTGCATTTCGCCCCGCAGCGTGCCGACCGCGAGCATTATAAATCCCACAGCCAGCACTGCGAGTGCAATTGCCGTGCGTTTCATCCCAATTCCTCAAGCAGAGCCTCTATTATTTTTGCCCACTCGTCGTATGAGCGGGCGCCGAGATAGGTTTTGCCCACGCGGTTGCCGTCGCCGTCGATGAAAAAGGTGGTCGGCAGCGCGCCGACGTCCGCGACAAACAGGCGAAAGACGCTTTCGGTCAGCACTATGTTGGGGTAAATCGCCCCTGTCGCCTCTACGATCTCGCGCGCGGCGTCCAAATTGTCCGGCTCGATGCTCTCGCCGTCCAGCGAGACCACATTGGATACTATCCCCAGCACGCCGAAACCCTGCTCGGCATAGTCGCTGTGCAGCTTTGCAAGGTCGGGCATCTCCATTATACAATACGGGCAGCGCGTGCCCCAAACATTGACCATCGTCAGCTTGCGACCGGCAAAAATATCGCCGGAAGCAGGCTCTCCGTCAAGGTCAAGCGATTCAAATGCGGCATAGGGGCCAGTTGCCTCGTCCGAGCCGCCCGAGCCGGCGCCATTGCTTTGGGCAAGCGTTTCGGTTTTCGCGTCGGGGCCGCCGGCTGCGTGATTTTCGCCGGTCAGCTCAGAGGTTTCAGTCCCGCCGGAGCCGCCCTCCGCCGCGCCTTCGCCATTGCCGCAGGACAAGGTAAAAATCATAGCAAGCGCAAAGATCGCCGCCAAAACTGCTTTTTTCATGCAATATGTCTCTCCCGTTATGTATACTCAAACTGTATTTTAGCAAAATCCTGCGGCATAAAACGGTGACTTGGTTACATTGCGCCCGACTTGGCGGCCTTTGTCTGAGCGCTGTCGCCGCCCGTCTCGGCAAACGTGCCGAAATACCGGCCCACAACGCCATCCTTTTTGACGATGCAGCCGGCGGGCGTCACAGCGGCAGCGCGAGCGCGTCGCCGGGGCCGACCGGCAGCACATAGTCGGTGTAGTCGTCACAGCGGCAGCCGTCGTAGATATAGTGCGACGGCACCCAGGTCTTTTTGCCGGACGCGACGTGGCGGATATATGTAAAGCTACCCTCGGTGTGCAGCACTTCGACATCGCAGCTTGCCCAGTTTATGTTAATCGAGTCGGCGGACCCGGCCTGCTCGGTCTCCATGAACCGGTCGTATTTGGTCAGCTCCATAACCGACCTTTTGCGGTTGTCCGCGATGCACCGGTCGCGCAGCCCGCCGTACATAAAGACGAAACTCGGCGTTTCCAGCACGGTCGGCAGCGATGCGAGAAAGCTCAGCTCCTCGTCAAAATGCACGATGACGTCGCGCTTGATTTTCACGACCTCTTCGGGCGAGCCGCAGAGGTGCCCAAGCTCGAGCGTCATCTCGTCAAAAAAGCTGGTGCCCTTCCAGTCGCGCTACAACGACAAGTATATCGTCCGCCGAAAAGCTTGCCAGATGCAGCACCGCTTTCAGGTGGTCGAGGTTGCCGTGTATGTCGCTTGTGACAAGCACGCGCCTGCCCGGCTGGATATCGGCCTCTATAAATTTAAGTTCCGGTAATTTCATTTGCCGTTTTTTTAATATGTAAATTATTTGACTTTCGTGCAGCTCATCCGTTCGGATAGCGCGCAAGCAGCGCCTCGGCGTCGGCGTGGCGTCCGGCGTCGCGCAGCCGCTTTATATAGCCGGGCAGCGCGCCTCGGCAGTGAAGCGGCCCGCCCTCGTGCAGCACCGTCTGCAGCGGGTCGACCGGATATGGCGACTTTGCAAGGTTATCGTCCACCCAGTCCAGTATATACCGCGCGCCGACGGCGCAAAGCTCCGGCCGCTCGGATGCAAGGTTGCGGAGCTGGTGCGGGTCTTCGGATATATTGTAAAGCTGCTCGCGGTCCAGCAGGTGATAGCCGCCGTGCAGCGTGCGTATGTAAAGATAGTCGCCAAACCGCGCGGCGCGCTGGCAGACATGCGCGCACTGGGTCAATATGACATGGTCGCGGCTGTGCCGGAAAAGGTCGCCGCGCAGCGCGGGCAGCAGGCTTATCCCGTCGTACCAGCCGCGCGGGACGGGGTTTTTCAGCCCCAGCAACTCGCGCACCGTCGGGATGAAGTCGGTGTTGTCGCAGAAATCGTCGACCTCTGCGTTTTCGCGGCAGCCCGGATAGCTGACGATAAGCGGTATGCGGCAGGTCGCCTCGTCGGTTGTGGCGTGCTCGGCATATATCCCGCCCTCGCCAAGGTTTTCGCCGTGGTCGGAGGTGACGACCATCGCGGTGTCGTAGTATATGCCCAGCTCGCGCAGCTTATCTAATATAAGACCCACGTTATAGTCGGCATACCTTACGCCGCAGTCGTATTGGTCGATGAAGTCTTTGACCTGCTCGAGGTTTTCGAGCTTGCCGGGGTGGCGCGGGTAGCGGGGGTCGGTCCTGTCGTCCCACATGTTTATCTCGCGCGCGCCGTGCGGGCCGACATGGCAGAGGTGCCGCTCGAATATCTCCTCGGTTATCCACGGGTCGGGCAGCGGCTCGCCGGCAAACGGGTTGCCAAACCACTCGGGCGCGCGATACGGCGTGTGCGGGTCCCAAAAGTGGACGTGCAGCATCCAGTTTTCGCGGCTGCCGTTTCGGTCCAGCCAGTCGAGCACCAGCGGGGTTATCTCCTCGGCCGACTCCATGCCTCCGCCGCCGACATTGTACCATTCGTTGAGCCCCGCGGCAAACCACCCTGCCGAGTGGCGCTCGGCAAACGTGGAAAACGACACGGTGTGCATGCCGGCGCGCCTGAACTGCATGAACAGGCTGTGCTCGGAGACAAGGTCGCGGAACCCGCGCGAGGCGCCCTGCAGGCGCATATCGGCGGCGGTGCCGCCATGACCGACGATACCGGTGCGGATGCCGTACTGGCCGGTGATAAGCGAGGCGCGGGAGGGCAGGCAGGGCGCGTTCGGGCAATAGCAGCGGCTGAACCGCACGCCGCGCCGCGCAATCTCGTCAATGTTGGGCGAGGTGTCGCGCATGTAGCCGTAGCAGCCCAGGTGGTCGGGCCGCAACGTGTCGATGTCGAATATTATAACGCGCATGATAAAAACCCTCTCAAGCTATATTTTTACCTTTGCTGGCCAAACGTTTCGTTACACCGACAAGCAAAAACAGGCAGGCCGGCCGAAGCCCCCGCTCGGTTATCCGATGCTGACCGGCACGACAACCGTTTTGCGGTTGTAAAATTCCATAAGTTTAAGCGCCTTGTTTATTGGGTCGAAGAATATGGTGACTTTTCGGCCGTCTTCGTCCTCGAACAAAATATAGTAAAGGTCGGGATTGGACATGGTGGAGCAGGCGACGTATTTGACGTCCGCCTCGTCCGCGGCGGCGCGATATTCGTCGCGATAGGGCGCGATGGCGATGGCGTCGCTGATTTTCACCTCGTACTTCTGTTTGCGTGAGCGCCGGCCGTAGATTTCCGAAAAGGTGATTATGCCCGAATCGATGGAATACTCATACTCGATTTGGACATAGCGGTAAGTAAGCGGGACAATAATGGATAGCATCAGCGGGAACAGCGCAATAAACCATATAACAAACGCCGAAAGCGGGCTTGCGGCAATGGCGACAATCCCGACTATCGGGAACAATACATACCCCAAAATCATAAGTACGCGCGCGAGGGCATATTTGCCTTCATACTTTTTTATCGTCGTGTATTCGGCGTGGTTTGCGTCGTCAAACATTGTCATCTGACCTCCAAACTATATTATTAAAAACTATAATACTATATTAGTAAACAATACTTTTTCGGTCATTATATCATATATTAAACGTGCTTTCAACAATATTTAAAATTTTTTGTGTTGAATATGTACAATTGATATTATATAATGGTACGCGGCGTAATTTGTTTCAATTACTATAGTTTACGGAGTTAGGAAATGAAAGCAGTTATTACCGTTACCGGGCGGGACAGCCTGGGAATTATTGCGAAAGTCAGCACTGCCTGCGCAAATTACGGTGCGAATATCATCGATATTTCGCAGAGCGTGCTTAAAGAATATTTCGCGATGATTATGCTGGTCGATATTGACCGGCTGACCATCCCCTTCACCGAGTTTGTCGACCGCATGACCGAGCTCGGACGAGAGTCGGGACTTGAAATCCACACGATGCACGAGGACATCTTCAACTCGATGCACAGAATTTGAGGGAGCAGCAACACAGATGATAAACAAAAGCGACATCCTCGAGACAATCAACATGATTCGCGAGGAGAATCTTGATATACGTACGGTTACGATGGGTATTTCGCTTTTCGATTGCGTCTCGGACGACTTGGAGCGGCTGTGTGCCAAGATTTACGACAAAATTACGCGCTGCGCAGAGCGGCTCGTGCCTGTGGCGTGCGAAATCGAAAAGCAGTATGGGATACCTATCATCAACAAGCGCATCGCGGTGACCCCGATATCCATGATTGGCGGGGGCTGCGACGCGGACGGTTACATCAAAATCGCAAAGACGCTTGACCGCGCGGCAGAGACGCTGGGAATCAACTTCATCGGAGGATTCGGCGCGCTGGTGCAGAAGGGGACGGGCAGCTCGGCGGCGCATCTTATCGAGGCGATACCGGAGGCGCTGGCAGAGACCGAGCGGGTCTGCTCGTCGGTGAACGTGGCAACCACCAAGGCGGGCATCAACATGGACGCGATAGCGAAAATGGGCAGCCAAATCAAGCGGCTTGCGGAGCTGACCGCCGACCGCGACTCGATTGGCTGCGCGAAGCTGGTGGTGTTCGCCAACGTGCCGGAGGACAACCCCTTCATGGCGGGCGCATTCCACGGTATGGGCGAGCCGGAGACGGTGATAAACGTGGGCGTGTCCGGCCCGGGCGTGGTGGCAAGCGCTATCAAGCGCGCGGGCGACTGCGACCTTATGACGCTGGCCGATATAATCAAAAAGACGGCGTTTAAGGTGACCCGTATGGGACAGCTTGTGGCTGTGGAGGCGTCGCGGCGGCTGGGCGTGACGCGGGGCATCGTCGACCTGTCGCTTGCGCCGACGCCGGCGATTGGCGACTCGGTAGCGCGGATACTTGAGGAGATGGGCGTGGACGTTTGCGGCGCGCCGGGCACGACGGCGGCGCTTGCCATGCTCAACGACGCGGTGAAAAAGGGCGGCGTGATGGCCTCGTCGTCGGTCGGCGGGCTGTCGGGCGCTTTTATCCCGGTGTCGGAGGACGAGGGCATGATAGCGGCGGCGGCGTGCGGCGCTCTGTCGCTGGAAAAGCTGGAGGCGATGACGGCGGTGTGCTCGGTCGGGCTTGATATGATAGCCATACCCGGCGACACGCCGGAACCGGTTATCTGCGGTATAATAGCCGACGAAATTGCCATCGGCGTGGCAAACAACAAGACGACAGCGGTGCGGATTATCCCCGCTGTGGGCAAAAAAACCGGCGACACGGTGGAGTTTGGCGGTCTTTTGGGCTATGCACCGGTGATGAAGGTAAGCGAGTACGGCTGCGAGCGCTTTATCCGCCGCGGAGGCACAATCCCCGCGCCTATCCACAGCCTCAAAAATTGAGTTTATGATATTTTGGGGGAACTTTTTGAAATAAGATCCCCCCTCAAAAACTTTTTGGCGTGGGCGGCTTGGGTTGTGCAAAGCGTTTTTGCTCGCCGGCACACCAGTCGCCACATCTTTGGCGCTGTGCCCTGCTCCGCAAATCGCCTGTGCCGCGACAGCAGCCGGCATTGCGAGGTGCATAGGGCTCGCCACGAGCGGCATGGAGCGAAAGGAGGCGCGGGGGACGCATCCCCTGCCAACGTAGTCCAGCGGCGGGGCAGCCACAGGCACAGCCGTGACCTTTTGCCACAATACTAAATCCATCGAAAGAGCAGGCATAACCATGAAAAACATCGGCATACTCGTGTCGGGCGGCGGCACAAATCTGCAGGCAATCTTCGACGCGCTCGATGCGGGAAAAATCACCGGAGGGCGCATTGCGCTCGTCTTGTCCAGCAGTCCCCAGGCTTTTGCGCTGACCCGCGCGAAAAATCGCGGCGTGCCTGTTGCGGTGGTCGACAGCGCGCTCTACAAGCGCGAGGGCGGCGACTTTGACCGCGAGGCATTTTCCGCCGAAATCGCACGGCATTTCGAGCAGGCGCAAATTGGCATCGTGGTGCTCGCCGGATTCAACTTTGTTTTGGCGGCGGACTTTGTGCGCCGCTATGAAAACCGCATCATCAACGTGCATCCGTCGCTGATACCCAGCTTCTGCGGCAAGGGGTTTTACGGGCTGAACACCCACCGCGCAGTCTTGGCGTCAGGCGTGAAGCTGACCGGCGCGACCGTGCATTTTGTAACCGCCGAGCCGGACGCCGGCCCGATCATCGCGCAAAAGGCAGTGCCGGTGCGATACGGCGACACGCCGGAGACTCTCCAGCGGCGCGTGATGGAGGAGGCCGAGTGGGTGATTTTGCCCGAGGTGATAGACCATCTCTGCAACGACCGGATATTTTTTGACGGCGGCATCGCCTATGTGCGGGAAAAATAGATTTTTGTGGGGGAGCTTTCTTTCCGAAAGCTCCCCCCGCGCGCCCCTAAAACGTTTCAAACCGGCTCCTGTCCGGCATAGGACGCACCGGCGCGCCGCCCATGGAAATGCTATCCAGCCAAACATATTTATATCTTTTGGCACAGTTTTTGTGCAAACCGCAACAAAAATAACAGTTCGTTAATGTTTACAAAACACATATTGACAAATAATATAAGTTAAGGTATGATATAATGAGTACGCTCGGAAGACCGCACGACCCTGCGGCCACCCGGCCACATATTATTTTTAGGAGCAAAGGAGTGTGAACGCAGTGGCGGGACCCGGATATGCGGATGTGGTATTGTCCGACCCTTCGCTTAAAAATAAATTCACGCTTTACCGCGGCAAGCCGCTGGTCAGAGCCAACAATGTGCTGTGTTACGGCGATATGCGCGACAAGTATATCGTCTTTATAATGATACTTACCACCAAAAAAATCGAGCACGCGGACCCCCAATACTCGCAGGAGCTGCCCGATATGGTGCTGGTGCAGATTTGGGACACCGACGCAAGCAAACCCGCGCATGAACGCGTCGTAAAACAGTTTGAGAAAAACGGCCTTTTCGAGGCACTTGATATAGGCATAATCTGGATGGACAAACTCAACGCCGAATAAACCGCGAGGCAAATTATGAAACCACCGATTCGCGCTGCCGCCGTCGTGCTGGCAGCCATGATTGCGCTATTTGCCGCCGGCTGCACAGGCAAAGCGGAGGCGGCATCATCAAGCGGCACGGAGACAGCCGAAACCACCGCAGTGACCGAAACGGCGGAAACCGAACAGGAAACCGAGCCGGCCGCCGACGACGAGGCGGCATCCGAGCCGGCGACCGAGCTTGTCACGTCGGCACCCCCTGCCGGGGAGACGACGTCCGGCGAGCCGCCTGAGCTTGACCCGTCGAAAATTGTCGGCGGAAAGCCTATCAACCCGCTCACAGGGCTGGCGGCGACCGAGGAGACCATGGTCAGACGGCCGGTCGCCATCATGATAAACAACATCAAGCAGGCCTGCCCGCAGGTCGGCATATCGCGCGCCGACGTCATATACGAGATGATGGCCGAGGGCGGCATCACCCGCCTGATGATGCTGGTGACCGAATACGAAAATCTGGACGTCGTCGGCTCGGTGCGTTCGTCGCGCGAGTATTACGTGGATATGGCGCAAAACCACGACGCTATCTATATCCATGCGGGCGGGGCGACCTCCGCCTACGCGGCTATACAGTCGCGCGGCATAAACAACATCGACGGCGTCAACATGTATACGCCCGACACCTTTTATCGCGACCCTGCACGCGCTTCGCAGATGGGGCTGGAGCACAGCCTGATGACTTCCGGCAAGGGCATAGTGTCCGGGATAAACTACAAAAAGTACCGCACGACGCTGAAAGACGGTTTCCGTTCGCCGCTTTACTTCATCGACTATGACGCCGAGCCTATCACGCTGGCCGATGGCGCGGCAAGGCACGTTATAATCCCCTATAACAACTACACTTTCCCGCAGTATATTTACAGGCCGTCGGAGGGCGTGTATGCGCGCTATCAGTTCAACGGCAAAGAGCACATCGACAGCGAAACCGGTGAAATCCTCACGTTTACGAACGTAATCGTTATAGCCTGCATACACAGCTATACCGGCGACTCGTTCGGGCATATCAACATCGAGACGGCGGGCGAAGGTGACGGCTACTATTTCACGCGCGGCACCTACGCCAAAATACGGTGGTCGAAAAAGTCTGCCGACAGCCCAATCGAGTTTACCTACAATGACGGCAGCCCGGTATATCTCAACTGCGGCAAGACATTTATCAACGTCGTCGACCGCGGCGTGTTTGACAGCATAACCTTAAACTACAGGAAAACTAAATAAAAACACCGCCGAAACAGGGCTTTTCCCCTGCTCCGGCGGCTTTTTTATTTTTGGACAGGCTGTCATACCGTCAAACGCGGCGGTTTTGTTTTGCGGGAGCATACCAGCCGCGGCGGCTGCACAAGCAGTGCCGGCGCGATTATTTTATTTCCCCCATAAACACCTTTTTCAGATAATCGCAATTTATAATCTTTTCAAGCAAGTTGCCCATGGTATAAAAATAGTGGTTGGACGATTCATAGCCTATAGTGGCGTTTCGCGCGACCACAGCCGCCGCACGCTCCGCCAGCGCCGCCTCGTCGTCAAGCAGCGGCAAAATATCCTTGCCCGACCTTCGGCATGTGACATACATCGCCTGATTGTACATTGACTTGAAGTGGATATGGCACACCTCGGCAGCGTCATAGACCTCGGACAGCGATTTGCTTGCCTTGACGTCCGCTTTTTTGAGCAGCTCGAGCCCCTCGCCCCATTTACGGTACATCTTCTCAAGCTGCGCGATAAAGACATCTTCGGGGAAGATATGACGCCAACCCGCAAGGTCGTCATACGGATAGCCCACCATCGTCGCGCGCCAACCGGTCTCCTTTTCATACAGCAGATTTGCCGGCGCGTAATGCTGCGGCGCACTGTAGGCGACGCCTATCGAGAACGGATACTCGTCAAACGCCTCCGAAAATTTCGTAAACGCCGCGGACAAAATACCCGTGTCCGCGCCCGGGAACACCTTTTCATATATCTCGTCCAGACTTGGGATGTCGGGCAACTTTGCATAAAACTCCTTGACCATATCCAGCGGCGGCGACGGGTAGCCGCCCAGCGTCCAGCCCAGCATCAGCCCGCTGACATTGCCCGTTTCGGTTATCCCTCTGATATGCCTGTATATCTTGTCGAACACCGGTATAAACGGCACCGCGGCTATCTCCCATGTATTGTTAAACTGCACCTTTGCAAATGCCCTGCGCCCGCTTTCCGCCGCCTCTTTCCAAAGCGTTTTTGAATATTCCCCCGGCCCCTCAATCGAAATTGAATAGTCGACTACATGGGTATCCACCCCGCCGACGTTTTTCCGGACATGGTGTTCGCTGACGCTCATGACCGCGACCTCTTTCGGCATCAGCTCCATGACCCGCCGCGACTCGTCTATGCCGTCCCATGCCCAAGTGTAGGCGGCAACCTGAATATCCGGGTTTTCGGACACAAATCCCTCGTAAAGCAGGCGGTTGACCAGCGCGTAGATTTCCGCCCGGCTCTTTTCCTTGCAGCGGGGGCAGGTAATGCTGCTCTCGTTTCTGTGGCTGTAGCAGTTTGTGGCGTTTTCCGACGCCGTTATGGTAAAAACGCCGCCCAGCCCGGGCACCGATTTGGCGACAAAAGCCGCGCTGTCGTATAAATACTTTTGGACAGCCGGCGCGCCGACACAAAGACAGCTGTTGAACTTGCCGTCCGGCTCGCCTTTGATGTCCGGTTTGTCTGCGAAAAACTCGTTTGGCATGGAGCGCGGCTCGTTGAGGTACAAAAACAGCTTGATTCCGTAGCGACCGAGCTTTTCGGTCAGATAGCGCATCCCCTCAATCCGCCTCTCATAACCTTCACTGACGCTGCCGTCAAACGGGAAC
>LFRM01239224.1_pt1 | contig 22554 bp, 19 predicted proteins | sample 618341 | NCBI WGS metagenome assembly LFRM01 (sample SAMN03654438, study PRJNA283298) | anaerobic digester metagenome | isolation source: pool of bioreactors CSTR01a, CSTR02a, and CSTR03a thermophilic anaerobic... | place: Denmark: Kgs. Lyngby | collected 2014-05-21 | reverse complement strand
CGCTCTGTGCCATAGGTATCCAGTAATGAATCTGCGGCGGTACCTTTAATCACCATCGCCAGTTTCCAGCCCAAATTGCTGGCATCACGAATACCGCTGTTATACCCCTGTCCCTGCCAGACAGGCATAATATGGGCGGCATCACCCGCCAGTAAAATACGGTTCACCCTGAAATGGGCGGCAAGACGCGCATTGTGCGTATAAACACGTTTACGGATGTAATCCACGCCAGCCGGATCAGTAACCACTTTGCCAACCAGCTCGGCCAGTTTTACCGGGTCATTAAAGGACTCTTCGGTTTCACCCGGCATCACCATGAACTCGAAACGGCGCACACCATGCGGCAATGCGGCAGATACATAAGGCCGCTCGGGATCACAATACAGATAAATATTTGGCGTACCTACCGGATCATGACGAACATCAAGAACAATCCATTGATTGGCCTTTGTTCTGCCTTCGAAAGGCAGGTTCAGGGTACGGCGAACGAAACTGTTGCCGCCATCGGCGCCCACCATATAAAAAGCCCTGACCGTACTTTTTACGCCTTCATTACTTTCCAGATTAAGCGTAACGCCTTGTTCATCCTGGGTAAAACTGCCAACCGTTTGTCCAAACATGACCTTGACAGCAGGAAAACGGCTTAATCCCTGGTATAAAATGCGATCTGCCAAAGGCTGGTGAAAAGCATTTCGACGTGACCAACCAAACTCTTCGGTACGAGGCTCAATAGAGGCAAAACAGCGCCCACGCGGTGTTATAAAACGCATCCAGTGAAAAGGGGTAATATGTGGCATTAGTTCATCTGCCAGCCCCACCGACTGGAACACACGCAAGGCCTCATCATCCAGACCGATAGCGCGTGGATAATCAATAATCGTATCGAGCTTTTCGATAAGGATGACGCTTACGCCCTGAGTGCCTAAAATATTGGCAATCATCAATCCTACAGGGCCTGCACCAATAATAGCAACGTCAGCCGATAATTGTTCAGGGCACACGGATCCCCCTGCCACGTCCATGACATTATTCATATCTCCTCCAGACTTTTTTGTATTTGGTTTTTTTGTTTAAATCAGACGGTAGATGCCTCGGGAACTTCTTTACCTAAAAGAAAATCCACATGAATACGGTTAAAGGTTTGCGCATCTTCAAACTGGGGCCAATGTCCACACCCATCCATCACGGTAAACAAAGCCCCTGGAATCATGGAGGCCATGCGACGACCTTCCGTCACGTCCGCGGTCGGGTCGTCTGATGTCCACAGCACCAATGTGGGTGCTTTGATACGGCCATAATCTTCGGCCCGTAAAATATTGCGCTGGCGGATCTCCATTTCCTGAAGCGCCATATTGCCACGCTGGGCCTCAATCATGCCGGGCTGTGCGTAAATGGCCTGACGGGTGGCCACAAGATCATCGTTCACTTTGCTTTTATCGGCCATTAACCATTCAAGCCTGGCCTTAATAAATTCCCATGACGGGTCTTCAACCGCACGCATCGATAAAGACTTCAGGCGTTCCATCACCACCGGATCAGCCTGCGAACCACCGGCTGTATTTAACACCAGGCGCTCCACACGTTCAGGATAATCAATTGCTAAACGCGCAGCAACCCAACCGCCCAGCGATTCACCCGTAAAAGACGCTTTTTCAATACACAGCTTATCCATGACTTTCAGGACATGATCCACATAATGTGAAATCTCACGGGCACCCTCCGGTTTATCGGTCCAGCCATGGCCAATCATATCGATGGCCCATACATTAAAATGCTCAGCATGCGCCTTCAGGTTGCGCACATAGGCTTCGGCATGCCCACCCACACCATGCAACATGATGAGAGCGGGTTTATCCTCTTGTCCCGCATGCAAAAAACGGGTAGAAATACCGTTTGCATCCAACCAGCCCTGCGTAAATGAAACACCACACAAATCAGCCCAAACACTTTGATATCCAGCGGGTGATACATGCTTGACCATTGTCATGACTTGCTCCTTATTTGTTTTAAGTTTGATATGGATCAAGTCTAAGGGAATTGCCACTTTACAGAAAAAAAATATCCAATATGTGCAAGGAGTGCACACACGTATTTAAAAGAAGATTTAACAATGACTGACAAAACAACAAATTATGCCCATGTACGTGGACTTTCGCGCGGACTTGCCATCCTGAAGGCATTGAACCAGATGCAAAGTGGCCACGCCTCATCGCAACAGCTTAGCCAGATGGTCGGGCTGCATCGCACAACGGTAAGGCGTTTACTGGAAACCCTGATAACCGAGGGACTGGTCAGGCGCAGCGATTCGGATGACACTTACCGCTTAACGATAAAAGTACGTGAATTAAGTGAAGGTTTTACTGATGATGAATGGATTTCCTCTATGGCCGCACCGCTGATGGGCGAGCTGATGCAGCGCATCGTGTGGCCGTCAGACTTGACCACTTCGGACGGCAGTGAAATGATTATTCGCGAAACCACGCACCGCTACAGCCCTTTATCGTTTCATCGGGCCATGGTGGGCCGACGCCTTCCCATGCTGCTGACTTCTGCCGGGCGGGCGTATTTTGCCAATATTAATGATTCAGAACAAGAAAATATTTTAAGCCTATTACGTTCGGGAAGTGCCGGAAAAGAACAGGCCGCACTTGCCAATGACAGCGCTTATATAAAAAATTTAATAAGAAGCGTAAGAAATGCCGGTTTTGCGTGGAATCGGGGAGACTGGTCCGATCAGCAAAAAATCAGTGCCATTGCGGTCCCCATTATTCACAGAACGCGCGTGTTGGGTTGTTTGAATGTGGTCTATCTGACCAAAGCCATGAGTCAAAAAGAAGCGGAAGTAAAGTTTATCCAACCGCTTCAGGATATTTCCTCAAAAATTGAATCAATGATGGAAAAGCAGCAATTATTGATTGAATCTAAAAACAGTCGTGACGCATGCGAAAAGTGATTGAATCAATACATGTGACCAATGACTTACCACCTCACTCGCCCTCAGTGAATTCCTCGGCCCGTTTAACGAGCTTGTCAACCATCACCGCCAGTTGTTGCAATTCTTCTTCGGTAAAGGGTTCAAGCAAAAAGGCCGCCTGTTGCTCGGAATGAGGGGCGATCTCACGAAAAGTCTGTTGCCCTGCCTCAGTCAGCCAAAGCAGCGATCGCCGATGATTGTCAGGATCACGTTCGTCACGGACACGGCCCGCATTGCGAAGCCCCGTCACGGCACGGCTGATATTCATGGGATGCAAACCAGTTAGCGCCGCGATATCTTGCGATGCAATACCTGGACGGTTGGCCAGCACAACAATGGTTCGCCACTCGGTCAGCGTCAGGGCATGCTGCTTGGCAAACTTGCCGAAAAACGGCCGTGTGAGCAGGTTGGTTAGTTTAAGCAAACGAAAACCCACCATTTCGGGTGTTAATGAAGGACGCCAGACAGTGGTGGTAGGTGCCTTGGAAACAGCCTTATCTTCGTCTCGTGGCCGGATTTGTGACGAAGCGTGCGACAGTTTAGTGGTTTGGTCCATAATATTTTTATAAAGATTGGGTGATGATTGTTTGTAATCTGAACATGGTAATCTCCCCAATCAAACTCCGTAATATGCATATATTTTATATAGTACATGATCACGATGAGAAAGCTAATGCCAGTAACTGAAAAAATAGGCTTTTCTCACATCTAGGGATTTTACTTATATCAATAACAAAAGATATCAATAATAATTGTTATTGAGAATAATTTAAATGATATATATCAAACAATTCGTTGTTTACTAGGAGACAAACCATGCTTCATTCATTCTTGAAAAAGCGCCTGCTTGGGCAAGTGGTACTGGCTGCATCCAGCCTGCTAACCGCAGGGTACACACTGACTGCCCATGCCAATCCATCAGCCCCTTTGTATAACAAACTGCCTGATGCCGTCAAAAAAGCAGGCAAAATACACGTCGCTGGCGACCAGTTAGCCCCCTACCGCATTACCGCTGAAGACGGTCGCACGCTCAAAGGCCTGGAGGTGGAACTGATGCAGGCACTGCAAAAACAGCTGGGCGTACCCTTTGAAACCACCGTTGTTGCCAATGGACCCGCTATTTTCACCGGTGTTGATACCGGCCGCTACGATATTTCTTTTGGTCCTGCACTGGCGACTGCAGAACGTGAAAAACGCTATGACGTTATCCCCTGGCTCCTGAGCAAGCCTGCGTTCATTTTACCCGCTCAAAACGGTATAAAAACAGAGAAAATCCTGGATCTTTGTGGTCGTCGCATTTCTGTCATGTCCGGGTCTGCCGCCATTCGTGAAGTAGAAATTATGGATGGTATGTGCGAAAAAGCTGGTCTTAAAAAAACGCAACAAATCGTCATGCCAGACCAGAACTCCACCCTGCTTGCCGCCCAGTCCGGCCGTGCCGACGCCTTTTCCATGCAGTATGCAGCAGCACTCCACCTGCTCAAAACCCGTCCAGGCGAATATACGGCACAAACAGATGAAACCAATACGCTGACCATGCTGCGGCTGGGTATGATACTTAAAAACAACTCCCCACTATCACCCGTAATGGTCACTGCCATGCAAAATCTGGTCGATAACGGTGAATACCAAAAAATTCTTGATAACTGGGGTCTGGCGCCGGCCAGTATTGACGTGATCCAGTTGAATCCGAACTCAAATAAACGATGAGCCAGGCATAATCATGACTAACCTATCCATGACCTCTGGCGCAGTATCCACTGTGCCTCCTGCATCCTCCACACCACAAAATTGCGTGGATGATGTTTCCAAAGCCATTTACCCTGTCAGTCTGTCACGGCGGCTGGGCACAATCGCCTTAGTCCTCATTGCAGTCTGGTTAATCTGGTTTTTAATCAGTAACCCGCGCTTCGAATGGCCCGTCGTTTTGAACTACCTGTTTGCACCCGCCATTCTGGAAGGGCTGGGTGTTACGCTGGCATTAACGGTGATCAGTATGGTGGGGGGCGTGCTGGCAGGAACCATTGCCGCCTTACTGCTCATGAGTGATTACGGGCCTGGTCGACGAGCCGCCAACGTGTATCTTTGGGCTTTTCGTGCCACACCACTCATGATCCAATTACTGTTCTGGTACAACCTGGCCTATTTGATACCCACCATTTCAATCGGCCTGCCCTTTGGCGAACCCTGGGTGGAATGGCGCACCATTGACCTGATCAACCCCTTCACCGCAGCCGTCCTGGGCCTCAGTCTGGCAGAAGGTGCCTATATGGCGGAAATCATGCGTGCCGGCCTGCTCTCTGTGGATCAACGTCAGCACGATGCCGCCAAGGCCATCGGCATGACACCAACGCAATCATTTTTTCGCATCATCGTGCCTCAGGCCATGCGTTTTATCATTCCTCCCACCGGCAACCAGGTCATCAGCATGGCCAAGGCCACCGCGCTGGTATCCGTCATTGCCATGAACGACTTACTCTTTGCCGTACAGACCATTTATAACCGTACCTACGAAATCGTGCCGCTGCTCATGGTTGCCGTCTTCTGGTATCTGGTCGTGATTTCCTGCCTGTACCTCATCCAGTCCCGCCTGGAAAAGCATTACTCCAAGGGACACCAACGAACTGCAGTCATCACTGCCGAAACAACCACTGCCTGAGGAAACATTGAAAATGACTGTATCGTCTTCACACGGCCCAAAACGCAAAATACTCAGGGCTGAAAACGTCACGAAACACTACGGACGTTATGTCGCCCTTGATAATGTCAGCCTTGATGTACACGAAGGCGAAGTGGTGGCCATCATCGGACCGTCCGGCTCGGGAAAGTCCACCTTGATCCGGTGCATGCATCAGCTTGAGTCTCTTGAAGGCGGGGCCATTTATCTGGACGACGAGCTATTGGGTTTTCGTCGTCATAAAAACCAGCTGCTGGCGCTCAATGCAAAGGCGGTGGCACGCCAGCGTCGCGAGCTGGGCATGGTCTTCCAGCAATTCGTACTGTTTCCGCACATGACTGTTGCAGAGAACATCATGGAAGGCCCCACACGGGTGCTGGGCGACAGTGTTGCCGATGCGCGGAAACTGGCTGAACACCTGCTTGAGCGGGTGGGATTATCCCACAAAATGGATGCTTACCCACCCCAGCTATCAGGTGGCCAGCAACAGCGGGTTGCGATTGCCCGTGCGTTGGCCATGCGCCCCAAAGTATTGCTATTCGACGAACCCACCAGCGCCCTTGACCCTGAACTGGTTGGTGAGGTTCTGAAAGTGGTAACCGACCTGGCTAAAGCCGGGAAAACCATGGTGGTCGTAACCCATGAAATCGGTTTTGCCCGCGAAGCGGCTGACCGGGTGGTTTTCATGGAAAACGGCCGTATCGTCGAACAAGGCGAAGCGCGCGGCACCCTGGCCGACCCTAAAACAGACCGCTTGCGTACTTTTCTTTCTCGGGTAATGTAAGCACTTTTTTTATTTTCTCATTAACAAAAGATATTGAATGGATACCTGATTCATGACTAAACAAATCAAATATCTATCCCCGACCGGTGTACTTGGCGTGGGATTTTCAGAAGACCATTTCATGGCAGCACTCAGCCCGGATCTGGCTTTTATTGGATGCGATGCCGGTTCGACAGACGGTGGCCCAGCCAATCTGGGGGGTAACAAGCCCTTCTTCTCACATGGCGCTATCAAACGCGATTTACGCATTCTGATCAAAGGCGCCCGCAAAGTGGATATCCCACTCATGATTGGCTCTTGCGGAGGAAGCGGGGGTGACTGGAACCTTAACTGGGTTTGGGAGATCGTGCAGGAAATCGCACGCGAAGAAAACCTGCATTTCAAAACAGCCGTTATTGAGTCAGAGCCAGATCGCGAACTGCTCCTGCAAAAATACCGGGAAGGAAAATTCCGTGCGCTGGATCCAGCGCCGGAAATTGACGAAGACACCCTGCGTGACACGGATCATATCGTGGCAATGATGGGTGCTGAAGCCTATCAGGAAGCCCTGGCCAATGGAGCGCAAGTGATCCTGGCCGGTCGCTCGACGGATGCCGCTATTTTCGCCGCCATTCCAGTCGCGCAAGGGTTCCCGCCCGGACTGTGCTGGCACGCGGCCAAGATCATGGAGTGCGGGGGTGCTGCCGTGGTCAGCATGGAGAAACCCGAAGGCATGATTTGCACAATCACCGACGATTACTTTGAGCTTGAACCGGTGAGCCCCACCCAAAGCTGCTCTCCACTAAGTGTTGCCGCGCACGCCCTGTACGAAACCGGCGACCCCTACATGATGCGCGAACCAGGCGGTGTAATGGATCTGACCCATGCCCGTTACGAAGCATCAGGCGAACGCACCGTCAGGGTTTCGGGCAGTGCTTTTCACCCTGAACCTTATACCGTGAAACTGGAAGGCGCAAAAAAAACCGGATATCGCGCAATGGTATTAGGTGGCGTACGCGACCCGGTCATTCTGAGTCAATTTGACAGTTGGTTTGGTGGTTTGCAGGACTCCATCCGCAATAATATTGATGCGGTTTATGGCGAATCAATGGCGGGCAAATACCGCATTGATTTCAAACTATACGGCCACAGCGGCGTACTGGGCCCACGTGAACCCACCCTGGGCCAGACACCCACCGAGGTCGGCGTATTGATGGTTAGCCAGGCCGAAACCCAGGAGGTGGCTTATGCCATCGCGGGGCAAGCTGCTCACATGGTACTGCACCACACTGTCCCAGAATGGCAGGGTCTGGTTTCAAACCTGGCCTTTCCGATTGCCCCGCATTTCTGGAGTTTAGACCCCGCTTACCAATTCGTACTCAATCATGTGGTGGAACTGGACCACCCGCTTGAGCTACACCGCATCCGCTACGAGGAGATCTGATCATGGCCCTATTACGCGATTTCGCCAAACTTATACGTACCAAAAACGCCGGCCCCTTCCTGTTGACCGTTGACATTATGTTTCCCGATGCCGAAACCTACCGTCATGTCGCCAATAGCGGCGTGCTTTCCGTTGAATTGATGGCAAGCACCTTTAAGGTGCCCGCTGAAGTCGTCAAGCTGTTTCATTACGACCCCGCCAATGCCATCAAAGTTACCATTCCCCGTCCGGTAACTTCGGGGTCCCCTGAAGACACCGACCTGTTTGGCGGCCAACAATTTGCACCGCTGGTTGATGTCGTCGTTCCTGACATGTCTGCCCAACCTACCCCAATTATGGAGTTGAAAAATGAAGAAACTTATCCTGCGTGAACGTGTCACTGATGCCACTGCCTGGAAAGGCCCCGACCTGCAAAACGATACGTCCTGGATCTACCACCTGGACGCCACCGATCTGGAAGACTTGCAGAACGCCTGCGAACACGTAAAACGTGAAGGTCTGCGCTGGGGTGAGTTCACCAAAGAACAATTCCCCCTGCCCCGCTTGTCGGCTAAACTGGCTGACATTGATCAACAGATCCGCCATGGTCGTGGCTTCGTGGTCATTCGCGGCTTGCCCTTGAATAAATACGATGACGAGCAGACCCGAACACTGTATTGGGGTTTGGGCGCCCATCTTGGCCAGATCATTTCGCATAACGTGAAGGGCGACACGATGGCACCGGTCACTGACCTGGGCCTGAAAAGCGACGATCCCAACCGACGCAACAACACCACCAATCAAATTCTGGACCCCCATACGGATCTGGCTGATGTAGTGATGTTGCTGTGCATTGAAAAAGCAAAGGAAGGCGGGATCAGCAGCCTGTCCAGTTCAGTCGCCATTCATAACGAAATCCTGGAAAATCATCCCGAGTATCTGGAAGTACTTTACGACGGTTTCTACCATGACTATCGTGGCTACGGCCCCAGCGGTGACCCCAATGAAGTCACCGAAACACGCATCCCCGTCTTTGAATACAACAACGGTCGCGTCAATTGTGCTTTTGCCAAGAAAATCATTGAAACGGGTGCCCGCAAACACGGTGTTCCCCTGACCGCGCTGCAACAGGCTGCCATTGAATATGTACACGAACTGGCAATACGCGAAGACATGCGGATCGACATGATGCTGGAACCCGGTGATATTCAAATCATCAACAACTACATGACCCTGCACGCCCGCACCAACTACATTGACCACGATGATGGTCGCAAACGCTACCTGTTGCGTATGTGGGTCAACCTGACTGACAGTATGCAATTGTCGCCGGATTTCGCGAAATTCGTGCGTCGTGGCATTCCTGCCCAGGAAAAAAACCCTGAAACATTAGCTGGAGCCGCCGTATGAATAAGCCTGAAACCACGCTGAGTCTGCCTGCCGTTACCGATACACTTGCTGCCTTCGCGGCCAACCTGAGGTTTCAGGATCTGCCCAGCGAAGTTGTCGAACGCACCAAAGTGCTGGTGCTGGACTTAAGCGGAATCATTATCCGTTCACAAGATTTTGATTCGACGCTCTGCATGAAAAAAGCCCTGCATTGCCTTGAGGGTGACCGCGGCTCGATCCATGTCATGGGCAGCAAGGGACAATGGTCGCCCCAGGCGGCAGCCCATCTGGCCGGTGCAGCCGCTCACAGTATGGACTTTGATGATACCCATGCGCGTGCCCAACTCCACCCTGGCGCACCTGTTATCGCCGCCGCTTTCGCAGCGGCACAAATGTCCGGCTGCTCCACACAACAACTGCTAACCGGCATTGTTGCCGGCTACGAAGTCATGATCCGTGTCGCCCTAGGTGCTGTTTCGCAGGCTCACGCCGAACGCGGCTTTCATCCTTCCGCCACCGTTGGCGTGTTCGGTGCGGCAGCAGCCTGCGGCAACATTCTGGGGCTTGATGCCACCCAAATGGCCCATGCCTTCGGCACGGCACTAAGCCAGTCTGCGGGCACCGGGCAATTTTCCGTCAATGGCGCCTGGACCAAGCGCTTTCATGTTGGTTATGCCGCCGCAGGCGGCCTGACAAGTGCCGTTTTCGCCAGCCAGGGTTACACCGGTGCCACACAAGCCTTTGAAGGCCGTGAAGGTTTCTTCAATGTCTACTCGCCTCGTCCCGAACCTGAACTGGCGGTGCAAGAATTGGGGCAGAAGTGGGAAATCATGGAGTCCGGTATCAAGCCCTACCCTTGCTGCCGTGGTATTCATGCACCACTGGATGCCCTGGCTGTCCTGCAGCAGCAACACACCTTCACGGCAGCCGATGTGGCCAGCGTACGGGTGGGCATGGCACGCCGCAGTGTGTTTGTGGTTGGTGCTCCTCAGGAACGCCGTCGCAACCCGCGCAACGTGGTGGATTGCCAGTTTTCAACCCATCTTTGCATGGCTATTGCTCTTAAGCACCGCCGCATGGGTTGGGATGACTATGAACCGGCACTGGCTGACCCTGAAATTTTCAAGCTGATGGAACGCATTGACGTGTTTGAAGATGCCGAATGTGAGGCCAACTTCCCCACCGCGTTCTCTGCCGTGGTTGAGATTAGGTTGAACTCGGGAGAAACACTGCGACACTTCCAATATGCGCCGCGTGGCGAACCCGATGATATGCCAACACAGGAAGCCGTCCAGCAAAAATTCATGAGCCTGGCAGACCCCATACTTGGCACATCAACCGCGCAAGCGCTTTACCAAACGCTGATGCAGCTTGATGCAGACTTGCCTATAGATGAGCTCTTTAAGCATTGCACTCATCTTGCCTGACCTTTAAGGAGCAGATTCACCATGAATAAGGCCACACAGCCACAAACCGAGCAGGAACTTCGTGTCCAGCTCGCTGCCTGCTACCGCATTTTTGACATGCTGGGTTGGACCGAGCTGATCTATAACCACATCACGCTACGGATACCGGGGCCAGAACAGCACTTCCTGATCAATCCGTTTGGCCTGCATTTTAACGAGGTCACCTCGTCGAATCTGGTCAAGATCGACATTGATGGAAATGTCCTTCAGGATAGCGAATACCCCATCAATCCGGCAGGCTTCACCCTGCATTCGGCCATCCACAGGCAAATAGCGGATGCGCATTGCATCATGCATACCCACACAACAGCAGGCTGTGCGGTTGCCTGTGCCAATAGCGGTTTGTCGCCTGATAACTTTTACTCCGCACAGCTGTATGACCGTGTGGCTTATCATGAGTTTGAAGGCATCACGCTGCATGCAGAAGAAGCTCCCCGCCTGCGCAAGTCTATTGGCAATAAACCTGCCGTCATTCTGCGCAACCATGGTTTACTGAGTTGGGGTATCACCCTACCCATGGCCTTCGCCACACTCTGGACTTTGCAACGTGCCTGTGAAATTCAGGTCATGGGTGCAGCCCTTGGGCCCACCCGGGCCATTTCAAAGGAGATTCAGCAAAAATGCAGTGCAGAAGCCCTGCAGTTCGATCCGCGCCATGGCGCTGGCGAAGACATTTTTACCGCACTGATACGCCAGATTGACCGGCGCGATCCTTCTTACAAAAATTAAAGGCAGCTATGAAAGTATGTATTTATGGTCTGGGCGCCATCGGGGGCCTTCTGGCCGCCCGCCTGGCGGCACGCGGCGAAGTACAGCTGAGTGCCATCGCCCGGGGCACAACCCTGCAGACACTACGCGATCACGGTCTGAGCTTTATTGAAGGACCGCCTGATCAAGCCCAACAACAACGCTATGATCTGCGCGCCAGCGACAACCCCGCCGATCTTGGCGTGCAGGACGTTGTCATTCTTTCTGTCAAGACCACAGCGCTGCCAGATGTGGCCGCCCGCATCGCCCCGCTGCTGGGCCCTGACACCACCATACTCTCTGCCATGAATGGAGTCCCATGGTGGTTTTTTCACGGCTTACCCGGCACCCCTGAACACCTTCAGCTGAAAAGCCTGGACCCTGATGGCACACTGGCTGCGGCACTCCCGTATTCACAGGTGGTGGGTACCGTTACCCATTTGTCAGCAGCCAATATGGGCCCCGGCGTCGTAAGACATGTGGCTGGCAACCGGATCATTATTGGTGAACCGGGTGGTGGAACCTCTACCGCCCGCTGCCAGGCCATCATGCACATGTTGCAATCGGCGGGTTTTGACACCGAACCCTCGAAACAGATCCAGGCAGATATCTGGTACAAGCTTTGGGGCAACATGACGGTCAATCCCATTTCAGCCATTACCGGTGCGACAGGTGATCGTATTCTGGACGATGATTATGTACGTGATTTTATGTCACGCTGCATGCTAGAGGCCGCAGCAGTAGGCGCACGAATTGGCCTTCGTATTGACCAGGACCCCGAAGATCGCCACCAGGTCACCCGACAGCTTGGCGCTTTTCGCACGTCCATGTTGCAGGACGTTCAGGCCGGAAAAAGCATTGAACTGGATGCCCTGGTGGGTGCCATGCTTGATATCGCCCATCAAGTGAATGTTTCAGTGCCAAACATTGAGACGCTGATGGGCATTAGTCGTCTGCATGCCCGCCACCTGGGGCTTTATCCGCTTGATTCTTAAGCGCGTAGTCTGTCGTTGTTTTTCCAATTAACCAACTAATATTAAATTAAAAAATTATTTCTGGAGACGTTTTAAATGAAAAAGATTTTGCTTTCTACTGCAGTTGTGGCCGGTTTTACCGGTGTAGCTCAAGCTAACAGCTCGGTAACCATTTATGGTTTGGTTGATGCTGGTCTTGCCTATGAAAAAAACAAAGTGACACAAGGCGATAACCGGATCGAAAACCGTACTTTCGGCATGCAAAAATTCACTGGCGCTCGCAATGGCAGCCGCTGGGGCTTCAAAGGCAGTGAAGACCTGGGGAATGGGTCCAAGGCCATTTTCCAGCTGGAAAGCGGGTTTGACCCTGGCAATGGCAAATCGCTTCAGGGTAACCGCTTGTTTGGACGCCAGGCTTATTTTGGTTTGAGTAATGAAAGCTGGGGTGCGCTAACCCTGGGTCGCCAATACTCAATTGCCTCACAAACGATCGCACCAAAAGGTCCATTTAATTCCGGCTACTTTCAGGCAGGCCAACTTTTTGGTGCATTTGGCAGCTCTACTTATGGCCGTATGAATGATTCGGTTAAATACATGAGCCCGGATTTTTCCGGTTTCAAATTTGGTATTGCTTACGCTGGCAATCACAATAAAAGTGAATTTGAATGGGACGGAGTCGATAAGATCGAAACAAAACAGGCCTCCAACTGGATCAGTACTGGCGGCAGCTACGATAATGGCCCCCTCGCAATCGGTTTTTCTTATGACCGTTACCGTACCAATGCCAGGACTACCCCCGACATCAGCAAAGGGACTCCTGCCAAGACTCATAAAGGCACGGTCCATACCTGGAACCTGTTTGGCAACTATGATTTTGATATTGTGAAACTGGATTTGGGTTATGGCCAAGTGCGTGGTGCCATTGGCAACAAGAACAGGGCAAACGTTGAGATGGAAGCAAGCAGTATTGGCTTGAACAATCTTTTCACTCCATTTACGCAAGGCATGCGTTCTGATGGTTTGTTGTATTCGCAAACCAACGGTTACCGGCAACAGGCATGGACAGTTGGTTTGACCATACCTGCTGGGGAAGCGGGTAAAGTCCTGGCATCGTACCAAGGCAGCCATACCAAAAACAATGATCGCGGGTTCGATGGTGTGAAAGGCAACCTGCATATTTTCAGTCTTGGTTATGAGTATAGGCTGTCAAAACGTTCCCTATTATTTGCAGTCGCCTCTATGGGTACGGGTCGACTGAAATTTAATGACAGTAATGCTCATCCGAAGGCCAAACTAAGTACATCTTTAGCGGGGGTGGGTTTACAGACCCGGTTCTGATTTAAAACATGACATAAATAAGACGTGATTTTTCTCTCTCCCATGCTCCTGCGTGGGAGCGCCTGCCCCCCTGATTTATGCTATATTGCGGTAAATTATCCTGTTTAACCGGATTATCCCTCACAATAAAGTATATTTTTATAGCATCAGGATAAACAGCTCACATGGATTACCAGCAACTTGTCTCATTACGCCAGCATCATCCTGCCTGGCGGTTGCTGCGGGCCGACAACGCCCCCCTGGTTATCAGTTTTCTACAGCAGGCTTTCGTTGGCCCCAACCAGCGCAGCCTTGAGCAATCTGACCTGGCATCAAAGCTGGATGACCTGATTTATAGCCTGCACCAAAGTCTTGGCCAAACCCTGTTTCCGCGCGCCGCCAACGCCTATTTGGATGACTGGGCCGACAATAACAATGGCTGGTTGCGCAAGTTCTACCCGCCCGGTCGCGACGAGGCCCATTATGAGCTGACTGCTGCCGCAGAAAAAGCCATTGAATGGCTAGGCAGCCTGGGTAAGCGCCAGTTTGTCGGCACCGAATCCCGCCTGCTGACCATTTTTGATTTACTGCGCCAAGTGGTGGAAGGCAGCGAAACCGATCCTGACACCCGCATTGCCGAACTTGAAAAACGCAAGGCGGCACTTGATACCGAAATTGCCAGAATCAAGGCCGGCCAGATAGACCTGATGGATGCAACCCGGGTACGCGAGCGTTTTCTGGCGATCAACGACAGCGCAGATAGCCTGCTGGCCGATTTCCGTGAAATTGAACAAAACTTCCGCGACCTGGACCGTGAAGTGCGTGAACGCATAGCCACATGGGAAGGCGGCAAGGGTGCCCTTCTCGAGGACTTTTTTGGAGAACGCGATGCCATTGCGGACTCGGATCAGGGACGCAGTTTTCGCGCTTTCTGGGAATTCCTGATGTCGCCCTCACGCCAGGATGAGTTATCGGGCTTACTGCATAAAATTTTCAATATGCCACCCGTGCAAAGCCTGGAGCCGGATCGTCGCCTGCTGCGAATCCATTATGAATGGCTCAAAGCCGGCGAAGTAGCACAACGCACAGTCGCCCGCCTGTCCGAACAATTACGCCGTTACCTTGATGACCAGGCCTGGCTGGAAAACAAACGCATCATGCATCTGCTGCGTGACATAGAAACCAAGGCGCTGGGCCTGCGCCAGCACCCGCCAGAAAATGGCCTCATCAGCCTGGGCGATGTACGGGTAGCCCTGAACCTGCCCCTGGATCGCCCCTTGTACAGCCCACCGCTAAAACCACGCATAGATACACAGATTCTGCTTGAAGGAACCAGCGACAACGATGTCAATGTGTTGTTTGGCCAGATCCATGTTGATAAATCCCGGCTGCTGGAAAATCTGCGCCTGGCGCTGCGCCAGCAACCACAAATCAGCCTGGGTGAGCTGCTGCAGCGCTATCCGCTGGAGCAGGGCCTGGCCGAACTTGTGACCTGGCTTGAACTTGCCACCACCCATAGCCGCTGCGTCCTTGATGAACAGCACTCCCAATTAATCAGCTGGCACGATAAGCAAGGCATACAACGTCGTGCAAGTGTGCCTTTGATTGTTTTCAGCCATTGAACTGCCCATGACATCCATTTTTCCTGCCGACTTGTCAACCCTTTTAATCAACCTGCTCAAGGGCGTGCTTTATCGTGATGATGACCAGCCGGGCTGGCAAAACCTGATTGAGCAACAGGCAGCCGTACGCGACTACATCCAGTTGTTGGGCCTTGAGCTGATTCTTGACGATGCCGAAGGCTATGCCTATTTACGCCAATCCCGGCAAGATAATGAAGACGGCAAAAGCACCATCCCCAGCCTCATCCCACGCCGCCAGTTAAGCTACCCTGTCAGCCTGCTGCTGGCTCTGCTCCGCAAGCGTCTGGCCGAATCTGATGCGAGCAGCAGCGATGCCCGCCTGATTCTTTCACGCGACCAGCTGGTAGAACTGATACGCCTGTTCCTGCCAGAAAGCAGCAACGAAGCAAAGCTTATCGACCGCATTGACAGCCATATCGCCAAAGTGGTTGAACTGGGTTTTCTGCGCAAATTAAAAGGCCAGCAAGAGCCACTTTACGAAGTGCGCAGAATTCTGAAAGCCTTTATTGATGCCCAGTGGCTGAATGAATTTGACCAGCGCCTGGCAGAATATGCCGCGTTGTCCAACACAGAAGGAGAGCAGGAATGACAGATTCCAGCCATTCACCCATGCTTGACTTTGCCGGCAGTGACGAACGCGCCGGCTTTCGCCTGCACGACATTGAAGTTTACAACTGGGGGACATTTAACCAACGAGTATGGTGCTTCCCTGCCAATGGCGATAATGCACTGTTAACGGGTGATATTGGTTCTGGCAAATCAACCCTGGTAGATGCCATTACCACTTTGCTGGTGCCAGCGCAAAAAATTGCCTATAACAAGGCTGCCGGCGCCGAAGCCAAAGAAAGAACCCTGCGGTCTTATGTGCTAGGCTACTATAAATCCGAGCGTAGCGACTCGGGGTTAAACGCCAAGCCGGTCGCTCTGCGTGACCACAATAGCTATTCAGTCATTCTGGGGCACTTCTATAACGAGGGGTATGACCAGCACGTGACGCTGGCCCAGGTATTTTACATCACCGAAAACCGGGGGCAGCCGGAACGCTTTTATGTGGTGGCCGACAAACACTTAACCATCACTGAACATTTTGCCCACTTCGGCAATGATCTTAACAGCTTGCGCAAACGGCTGCGGGCAATGCAGGAGGTCACCCTGAACACCAGTTTTAATGCCTATAGTGCGGCTTTCCGCCGGCGCTTTGGCATTAACAACGATCAGGCGCTAGAACTGTTCAGCCAGACAGTTTCAATGAAATCGGTGGGAAACCTGACCGATTTCGTCCGTGAGCACATGCTGGAAGAATTTCCGGTTGAAGAACGCATCCAGGCATTAATCCAGCATTTTGATGACCTGCATCGCGCCCACGAGGCGGTGCTTAAGGCCAAACAGCAAATTGCCCTACTGCAGCCGCTGGTGCAAAATTGTGAACATCATCAGCAGGAATCTGCCGAACGCCTGGCACAAGTGGGCTGCCGGGAAGCCCTGGCCCCCTGGTTTGCGGGACTCAAAGCCGGGTTACTGGAAAAGCGCCTTGACAACCTGGCCCAGGACCTCGCCCGCCAGCAAGAACAACAGCGCAGCCTGCAAGAACAGCAACAACAGGGCCAGTCACAGCGCGATGAACTGAACCGTGCGATTGCACAAAACGGTGGTGACCGCCTGGCAGCCATCAAGGAAGAAATCAATCGTGTGCAAAACGAACAACAGCGTCGTCTGCGCGCTGTTGAACGCTATAACAAACTGTCACAAAAACTGGGGCTGCCATTAGCCGACAGCGCCGAACCCTTTCTGGCCACCCGCCAGGCTTTACCAGGCCTGAACGAACGCTGTCGCGAGCAGCGCGACACAGCCCAGAATGAGCAAACCGAAACGGCTGTCACTTTGCGCAACCTGCGCCAGCAGCATGGGCTACTGGACACCGAATTGGCCTCTTTGCGCCAACGGCGTTCCAACCTGCCTGCGCGCATCCTGGATATCCGCGCCCGGCTATGTGCTGAATTGGCAATTGAAGAAAGCAAATTACCCTTTGTTGGCGAATTGTTACAGATACGCGAAGATGAGCGCGACTGGGAAGGAGTGTCAGAACGTCTGCTGCATAACTTCGGCTTGTCGCTTCTGGTACCCGATGAACTTTACGTCCAGGTCGCCCAATGGGTCGAACAAACACATTTAGGCGGCCGCCTGGTGTACTTCAGAATCCGCGAAGGCCGCAACCGGCTTGCGGTGGATACCCACTCAGACTCACTGGTTCGAAAACTGCAGATCAAGCCAGACACGCCCTTCTATAACTGGCTGGAAGCTGAGCTGGCACGGCGCTTTGACTATACCTGCTGCGATTCGATGGAACAATTCCGGCGCGAAGAAAAGGCCGTTACACAAGCCGGTCAGGTCAAGTCCGGCCAGGAACGCCATGAAAAAGACGATCGCCACCGGCTGAATGACCGCACCCAATATGTCCTTGGCTGGAGCAACGAACAAAAAATTGCCGCGCTTGAAAAACAGGCTGCCGACCTGCAACAACGCATCCAGCAACACGCCCTGCAATTGGCCGGCTTGCAACAGCGCCAGCGCGAACTTGATACACAGCTGGAACTGCTTGCCCAACTGTCAGTATTCGACAATTTTCAGGAACTGGACTGGCAGCCACTGCAATTGCATATTCACAAGCTGGAACAGGAACGCCAGCAACTGGAAGCCGAATCTGATACCCTGCGAGCCCTGCAGGAGCAACTGCGGCAACTGGAAAACGAGTTGCATAACCTGCGCGATGCACTGGACAACAAAAACCGCGAACTGGCCCGAACCGAACAGAAGCAGGAGGATACCCAACAGGCAGCCAACGAGGCCCGGGCCCAGCACCAGGCTGCCACGCCTGAACTGCAGGCGCATTTCGCCAAACTTGCCGTGCTACGTGAGCAGGCACTGGAAGAACACACCCTGACCGTTGAGTCTTGCAACAATCGTGAACAGGAACTGCGCAGCTGGTTGCAAAGCAAGATTAATGCCGCAGACAAGCGCCTGGAACGCCTGACCCAAAATATTGTCCAGGCCATGACCGAGTACCGTACCGCCTACCCGATGGACACCCAGGAGGTTGATGTCAGTGTCAAGGCTGCCGATGAGTACCGCGCCATGCTTGCCAGCCTGGAAGAAGATGGACTGCCGCAATTTGAGCAGCGATTCAAGGACATGCTCAATGAAAACATCATTAACGAAATTGCCAATTTCCAGACTCACTTGCGCCGTGAGGAGCAGGATATCCGTGTACGCATTGACGAAATCAACCGCTCACTTCACGAAATTGATTATACCTCGGGACGATTCATCCAGTTAGAAGCACAATCATGCGGTGATGGAGAAATCAACGCTTTCCGTAACGACCTGAAGGCTTGCACTGAGGGCAGTCTGTCTGGCAGCCAGGACGAACAATACGCGGAAAGCAAATTTTTACAGGTACGCCAAATCATTGAACGATTCCGTGGTCGCGATGGCAGCAGCGAGGCCGACAAGCGCTGGACTCGCAAGGTTTGTGACGTGCGCAACTGGTATGTGTTTTCCGCCTCTGAACGTTGGCGCGAAGACAATAGTGAACACGAGCATTACAGTGACTCCGGTGGCAAATCCGGCGGACAAAAAGAAAAACTTGCCTATACCGTGCTGGCAGCCAGCCTGGCCTATCGATTCGGCCTTGAATGGGGGGCCATCCGTTCCCGTTCATTCCGCTTTGTGGTGATTGATGAAGCATTCGGACGGGGCTCGGATGAGTCGGCCCGTTACGGCCTGGAACTGTTCCGCAAGCTTAACCTGCAACTGCTCATCGTCACCCCGCTGCAAAAGATTCATATTATTGAACCGTATGTTGCCAGTGTCGGCTTTGTACACAACGAACAAGGACTTGAGTCCAAGTTGCGTTGCCTGAGCATTGAAGAGTATCACGCGCAGAAAGCCGTTAAGACAGCTACGCCATGAGCAAACAGGACTGGAGCACACAAACTGACTTGCGCAGCCAGCTGCAGCGGTTTTGGGATAAAGGTGAGCTGCTGCGCACCCGCCTGCCCCATGCCGCGCCACTCTTTCCCTGGCAACTGCGGCTGAAAAAGCCGAATAGCCTGGACCTGGGCAACAACTTCGAGCAGGTTCGTCGCTGGATTGGCCAGTTACAGCAGCTGGATAAGCGTTACCGGTTGACGTGGAAAGAAGTCAACCACCGCCAGCTGGGGCGCAACCACATCCCGGATCAAGTCTGGATTGAGCAGGTTGAAGATGCCCTGGGACTGCTTGGCCAACGGCGTGCCGCACAACAATTTGACCAGCTGGTGGAAAACACGCTGGACGATTTCCCCGAGCTGTTGCCCTGGCTGGAAAAATACCCCTTGACGGCCCTGGAACATGCGGCCAGCTGGCACAAGGTGCTTGCCGTGCTGCACTGGTTTCGCAAGCACCCCCACAGCGGCCTGTACCTGCGCCAGCTGGATATTGCCGGCGTCGATACCAAGTTCATTGAACAACATCGCGGCTTATTGGGCAAACTGCTTGATTTGGCCTTACCGGCCGAATACATAAATGAACAATGGCGGGGTGCCGATGGCTTCACCCGTCGTTATGGTTTGCAAGACAAACCGCTGCGGGTACGTTTGCGAATCCTGGACAGCACACTGGCTATTGCCGGGCTGAATGACCTGGAGCTGCCGGTAGAACAACTTGCCCGCCTGCATCTGCCGGTGGAAAAGGTATTTGTGACCGAAAATGAAATCAATGCCCTGGCCTTTCCTGACCAGCCTGGCGCCATACTGTTATTTGGCCAGGGCTATGCCCTGAACACACTGGGCCAGATACCCTGGCTAACCCGGCAGCCGCTTTACTACTGGGGAGATATTGACACCCACGGCTTTGCCATTCTTAACCGCCTGCGCAGCCACCTGCCCCATACCCAATCACTGCTTATGGATACAGCCACCCTGCTGCATCATCACGAAATGTGGGGGCAAGAACCGGAAGATAAACGCTGCACCAGCGAACTGCCATTGCTGACCGACAGCGAACAAGCGTTGTATCAGGCGCTGCGTGATAATAAGATTTACACACCGGACAGGCAGCCAGTGAAAAACCTGCGTTTTGAACAGGAGCATGTACGGTTCAGTTGGCTGCTGCACCATCTGCCCGAATGATTTGTTCGCGCAGGCATTCCCATGCTCCAGCGTGGGAGCAAGCGTTTTCCCAATATGGATTTGGTTTGGTATATTGCTCATGGCATAGAGCTAGACTTACAACATCTTCAGGCCCATCTATAACAAAGCTGTAAATACTTGAAAAGCAACGTAAGGCTTTCTCATAATATTTTCATTAATGTGCCGCCAACTTAGATGAACCCCCGGCATTATTAACGGTAAAAGGCTGGATATGCGCCAACGTATCGTAAAGGGCTTCTCTGGCCAACTCTGTATCATAATGAGCTTGAAGACCCAGCCAGCTTTGTGCGTCAGTATTAAAAAAAGCAGCCAAACGCAATGCTGTGTCAGGTGTAATTGCCCGCTTTCCCTTCACAATTTCATTGATTCTACGGGCAGGTACACCAATTGCTTTGGCCAAAGCATACTGGCTGATTTCCAAGGGTATAAGCCAGTCTTCCAATAAAATTTCACCAGGATGAACAAGGGGGATTTCTCTGCGCGCCATTGTCTTTTTCCTTTAATGATAGTCCACAATTTCAACATGACTGACGTTGCCATTGTTCCATACAAAACAAACCCGCCACTGGTCATTTACACGAATACTGTACTGCCCTTTCCTGTCGCCACTTAATAGCTCTAAATGGTTTGCTGGTGGTGCTCGCAGGAACTGTAAGCTCATTGCTGCGTGAATCTGTTGCAATTTACGCATTGCAACCCGCTCAATATTAACGAAACGCTTGACACGATTACCGTTAAATAAATCCTCTGTGTCACCGCAAGCAAAATGAGTAATCATAAATATTGATTTTTTATAATAGTAACGCAACGCGTTAATAACATCAACCGTTATTAAAATAAAAGTAAAAAAAGGCCATCATACGTCATACAAATTATAAAAAACCAAAGATGAGACAACTGTTTCATATGGATCATTTACATTCAGCGTGCCTGCCACAACTGTAGTGCCGCTATCACATCAGTTTTATTTTTGATCTTACCCTTCATCCAACAAACCCCAATGATTTTTTCTATTTTATTAAATATACATAATTATATATTTTATTGCATTTAAGTTTAAAAACGAAACTTTTGTATTAATTTAATACTTAAATTATAAATCCTTCAGTTTCATCAACTACACATTGCTAAATAAAGCACAACTGTCGTTTAAAGCAAAACTGACAGGCCATAATGCCACGCCTGTCAGGCCTTTGGTATCAGCCCAAACTGTGTGGTTGAGCCAAGCCCAAATGGTAGAGTTTTGTTTGGACGAGCTCAGCCGTGAGCGAAAATCCATATAGAAAGCATCTATTTTCTATACACATTACCTGCAACATGTATAAAAAAACAGATTTTCCATACACATTATCCGCAACATGTATAAAAAAACCATTTTTCTATACATATCATCTGTAACATATATAGAAAAACCCATTTTTATATATATATATGGAGTTAATAGTGACACCGATTACGCCCCTTGAACATTTAAATGCAGAACGATTCGATACACCCCTCATTCTAAAGAAGCTCACAAGTGGTAGCCGTTCTCTTGCTGAACTGAAAGGCGTGGCCGCCTCTATCCCAAACCAAGGCATTCTTATCAACACCCTGGGTTTACAAGAGGCAAAAGACAGCTCCGAGATCGAAAACATCGTAACCACTCACGATGAACTGTTTCGTGACGACGCCGACCCTGACGCATTTGTCAATCCGGCAGCCAAAGAAGTTATGCGCTATCGCCAAGCCCTGCGTGTGGGCTATGAGCAAGTAAAGCAAACAGGGTTGTTAACGGTTAACCACATTGTGCAGATACAGTGCGAACTAGAACGGAATAACGCTGGTTTACGCAAGCTACCAGGTACTTCGCTGAAGGATAATAGCGGATGTACTGTGTATACGCCACCCCAGAGCCCACAAGAAGTCGTAACGTTGATGGCGGGGCTAGAACGCTTCATGAACGATCCTGACCTGATGCCGGTAGATCCGCTTATTAAAATGGCCCTTATC